>ENA-ORXT01000041-ORXT01000041.1-marine-metagenome-genome-assembly--contig:-NODE-41-length-175931-cov-9.901788_pt1 | contig 175931 bp, 165 predicted proteins | sample MGYA00237868_ERZ511482 | MGnify/ENA metagenome assembly ERZ511482
CATTCCAATTATTATATTTCGATATAAAGATTGACGTTTTAAAGACTCGGCATATCGAAGGCACTATAAATTGTAAGAATACTCAATGACCACATTGGAACAAGCCGTTTAAGTGATCATCGCTTTGAGCGTCCGCTAACGGTGAACACTTTACAGTAAAATGTTCACTTTTTCGACCAAATCTACAAGTGCTTAGCTGGAAGCATGCTCTCGTGAAGAACACGAATAATGTCAATTATTTCATTATCAAGGCGGTAGTAAATTATGTGATGATTGATTTGAATTGAACGGTACCCCTCTCGAACGTGTTCACGTGATTTTCCAATTTTTGGGTTTGTTTTTAAATTTTCTATGCCTTTGATCAACTGATCATAATACCGATCAGCTTGCCTTTCATTCCATTCTTCAAAGCTGTATAGCCAGATACCTTCAAGGTCAATTTCTGCGCCTGGCGACTTTATGGTATGGAACATTTATGGCTTTAATCCTGCCTTTTTCTTAGCATTTCGTCGTATTTCTTCCATATCAAGTGGTGTACTTGGACCGCTGTTCTCACCATCAATGAGAGCCTGCCGCAAAGCTTCTAATTTCTGCTCTTCTTGTTCCATTGAGCGCAAAGACGCTCGTACAACCTCGCTAGCGTTACCGTAACGGCCACTCTTCACTTGGGTCGAAATGAATTGCTCAAAGTGATCACCAAGATTGAAACTCGTTGTTTTCGCCATGCGTTGTCCCTACCTTCTCGTTACTATATATTACTATATTATAGTAATATCGGCAGGAAGCAAGAAGAGCTTGACCAGAACGTGAAAATGCGAAAAGGTGAACAAATGACCGGCGAATTGTTCACTATTGAGGGAAAACGCAAGTATCTGACCGCGGAAGAGCAAGGCAGATGCATTGCTGCAGCCAATGCTCATGAGCGCGCCGAGGTGCGTACGTTGTGTCTGACACTGGCGTACACGGGCTGCAGAATATCGGAGGCGTTGGCACTGACTGCCGATCGCGTGGACCTGCCCGACAAGTCGATTACCTTCCAGACCCTGAAACAACGTAACAAAGTGAAGTACCGATCGGTGCCCTGCCCCGATGCGCTCATCGATGCGCTGGAGCTCGTGCACCGGGTTCGGAAGTTAAAGAAAACCAAGCGCCAGGCATCACTACCACTCTGGAGCTGGGGCCGCACACAATCAACCAAACATATTTGGGCTGTGATGGAAGCTGCTGGTATATCGGGTGATCACGCCTCACCGAAAGGCTTACGTCATGGCTTTGGTGTTCGCATGGCAATGCAAACCCGAAACCCGCCACTCGTGCAAAAACTATTAGGGCACACCAATTTAGAAACCACAGCTATCTATATGGATTTGGTTGGTGATGAAGCTCGCGCTGAAGTCGAAGGATCCATTGGAAATTCTGTCTGAACAACAAAGACGCATCTCTAGAATGGTCGACCCATACAAGGAAATGCGAGAACGTCAGGAGCGCATGAATAAAGCTTTAGCCCCGAGAATTCCTGATATCTACAAAGAAATGCGAGAACGTCAGGAACGCATTAGTAAAGCTTTTTCTCCGAGAATTCCTGATATATACAAGGAAATGCGAGAACGTCAGGAGCGTATGAATGAAGCATTTGCTCTGAGAGCTCCCGATCCATACAAGGAGATACGTGAACGGCAGGAACGCATAAGCAAAGCTTTTGCCTTGAGAGTTCCTGAACCATACGAGGAGATGCGAAAACGTCAGGAACGCATGAATGAAGCATTTGCTTTGAGAACTCCCGATCTATACAAAGAAATACGAGAGCATCAAGAAAGGTGGCTATCTGTATATGCGCAACCTCAAGAAATACCTATGGGGGAAGTGGAAGCGCTAGAAGATGGTTTGATTTCTGTCTCTGGTGAAGTTGTGAATGCTGATCAACTTCATCAAGACATAGTCAATATCTCTGAAAATACTGAGAACCAAGAACAACTCCTAGACAAGCTATTTGCTTGGTTTAGCAAACTCAGCAAAGGGGCCAAATTCGTAGCGTTGATCATACTGTTTCCAATAATTCTCAACGTCATTTCGAATTTAGTTACGCCATTAGCTTACGACTTTATAAGTGACCACACCACGCTTACACAGAAAGAAGCAATTCCGGCGATAGTTAAAGATGCTAACGAATTATTCACTTCCACTGAATTGCATAGCCACCGTTTACAACAGTATCGGTGCTAAACGTACGAACAAGTGGAAGTAAAGAGTCTGAAATAGTGAGCAAATTGCCGTTCGGTACAGTCGTTCGAGTCATAGAAAAATCGAAAGGCTGGATATATGTCGAATTTGAAGGTCCGGGAACTGACGAACTTGATAACGGTTGGGTATTTTCTAAATACCTGCGAAGCTTCAATAGAAAAATGACACCCTGACGATCTCCCCGATCGGCGCACGGCTCATCTGTCCCAAAATGTTGGTATTCGATGATTGTGGGACAGCACAACGGTACAGGCAACAAAAAAGCCCGTCAGAGCGGGCTTTCAAGGGCTGCGTGTCCCACAATGGATATTCTGGGACACGTAATTTACACTATAGAATCGACTGGCTTAGTTCAGACAATGTATCAAATTTTAATAGGACCAGTGTTATGAATTATGTTCGGTGCTTAGTACTGTCCGCGATTGCATTAACTCTACCATTAACATTGATGATGAGAACCAGTATCGAATTAATGGTGTATCCCCACCATTGCCCGAACAGGCAACTCTGATGTTGCCTGGAGACACTTTTCCAACCGTAGCGGCGTATCCAATTTACGATGCTGAACAACCGGTAAATCTTACGCCGGGATACGAAACAGTGACAACCAACTCAACCTATACTTGGACAGCAGGGTCTGATTCTTCTAGTTATGTGGAAGCGCTGCTGCCTTTTAACTTGCAGCCGGCAGAATACAAAGTCGCTTAGAACCGTTTACTTTTTATTTTAAGTGCTTCGCTTTCCTTATTTTTTCACCTACATCGGCTTGTCTAGTGCCCCATTTCATTCGATATCTATAGATGTGGGACAGCGTGGCAATGATCAATTTAAAGAACCGCATCCCATGGGGCTATGAGGGGATGTGTCCCACAAGGGCATTGTGGGACATGCATTTGCCCGATACACTGGAAGGTCGGCTCGCTTTTAAAGCTCACCGGCATTTTCCAGTCAATCGGAGCCGATGAAATGAGCAGAACAAAAAAAGGCAGCAAAGGGCCAGGGTGTGATCTGTGGAGTCGCAGACCCTATGGCGGTCATCCCAACAACGCGCTGTACCGAAAATTCACTACCAGAAAAGAACGAGCTCAAGAGCTGCAGAAATTGCACCGGACTAAAAAACGTTATGGGATATCCGAAACTCGTCAGTTTCGCTGTTAAGATTTTCTCTAAAGCAGACGTTCAAAACGGTGACCGCTTCGGCGGCTTGGCTCCCAATGCAGACGAAGTACACAGTAGTATCGGGATTCTAGTTTTACCGCGGCTGTGGTTCAAAATCTTTGGCTGCCAATAGTCCCGCCGCCGCAATCATCAGCGCTCCACACACCTTGTTTACTAAGGAAAGATTCATAATTTTCAAATGATCAACAGCTCGAATACCCAGTACACCCCAAGCTAGTAAAATTAGTCCGTCTACGACTAGGTAAGTCGTCCCGAGGACCATGAGTTGGGCTAATACGTTGCCATCGGTATTAATAAATTGTGGAAACAGCGCTGCAAAAAATACGACTGCGAAAGGATTGGCCAAGGATGTTGCGAACCCCTGTCTAAACAAACGTAACCGCTCTCCCGATTTACTATATGTGGCATCCAAGCTCGCTCCTTGATCCAGAAATAATCTAAATCCAATCCAAACAAGATACAGAACACCAAACCATTTTATCCAAATGAATGCTTCCGACGATGTTGCAATAATTGCTGAAAGACCGAATGCAGCGGCAGTCATTTGAAATATATTTGCCGTAAGATCCCCCGCAATCGTCCATTTACTACGCTTGATTCCATATCGAATACTGTTAGAAATCACTAACAACTGGCTTGTATCTGGCGGTGTAGCAAAGAACACAGCTACAGCCATTAAATAAAGAACATATTGATCAATGGACAAGATGAAACTCCCAACAGTTAATCACTATAAATCTCTTCCCCCCACTAATCCGTTCTACTGCCGCTGTGGGCCTATTGCAACTGAAATTGACCGCAAAAAAACGTCCGCTTATTTGTAGTTTAGCTAAATTCAGCTTTCACTCTTACCTTGCACTTAAAGTAGTGTGTGGTATTGATCATCTGACTATCCACATTTGATTACCGATTAGCGCTCAATTACCGCTACGACGCTGAATACACTTCATATCTCGGTTTTTTTGGTAATTTCGAATTGTATGTAAAAGCTAAATGGTAACAACGCCAACCTTTACCAACGCCGACTCTAAAGATTCTTGCGTATAGGGCTTAACCAAATACTCAGCCACGCCCAAATCGCGAGCCTCTTGACGATCTTTATCGGAGTCACGTGTGCTTATCATGACGATAGGCGTGTTATGAGTTGGGTGCAATACGCGTAAATGTCGAATAAAATCGAACCCATTCATACGCGGCATATCGATGTCGACCAACATGACATCTGGCAGAGTGTCATCGAGCAACTCTATAGCTTCAGCACCATCGCGAGCAAGATTAGGTTCAATGCCAAAACTGTGCAGCATCTGTTCAGCTGAAATACGCATCGTTATTGAATCATCAACAATCAATGCCGTTTTATTTTGCACAACAGTAGGAACCGCCGAATGGCTCATGGCAGGCAATGGCGTATCTAAACTCAGTAGACGGTTGAAATCCGGCACTAGTACGGCCCGCCCATCGGAAAGCACAGCACCACCAATATAGCGTTGTAGCCTTGAGAGTTGTGCGCCTATGGGTTGTGCAATAATTTCACGGTAACCAATGACTTTATCAACCAGCAATGCAAAGTGTTTCTCGTGAACAGCAATCAGTACAACTTGATTCGCAGTTATTGCATCAGTTGATTGTGTGTGGCGCGCTATGACTGAGTCCAGCGAACAACAGTCGTACGCAACATCGTTGTACTGAACACTCGCATCGGATAGATCATGAGGCTCGTCCAGCACGGTATGGATAAAATTAACTGGAATAGCAAAACACTGACCGTTGTGTTCAACTAACACCACTTGAGCAATACGAATTTTTTGTGGCAAACGCAGTGTAAACGTTGTCCCACCCGATGCAGGCATACCCAAGTTTAAACTACCATCTACTTCATCTAGTAATTGTTTAACCGTTGCTAGACCAAGACCTCTTCCACCCAGCTGATCAACGCTGGAGTTGGTGGTAAAACCTGGCTCACACAAGACATCTCGTACTGCATCGGTAGTATCAACAGAGCTTTTACCTGCGGTTTGTAAAATACCATTAACAGCCTTAGTATCAATTCCAGCCCCATCATCGCTTACGCTAATAAGTAAATCGGTGCCGTCTATTTTGGCTTCAAGTAGAACGCGCCCTCGCTCTGATTTGCCTGATGCAAGTCGTTCACTACTAGACTCGATGCCATGCACAACCGCGTTTCGAATGATATGTTCGAGCGGTATCAATATTTTTCTGAATATCGCCTTATCGATGTTCAGCTCACCGCCAATCAGGACAAACTCTATGTTTTTACCTGTCTCAGTGCCCGCATCAAGCGCCGCATGTTGTAACCGTGCATGTGCCTCGGACAAGCTAACCAACTGGGCTCTGATAAGCGTTTGGTGAAGCGTCGTATCAGCGCGTGAACCTTGTACGTGTTCAGATTCTGCGTTAAGCAAAGCATCAGCAAACATGCGCTTGGCACTTTCTAAATCGGATAACATTTCTTGCACAGCAGCAGAATCTAAAGGTGCATCGTCGTGCGGTAGTCGTTGTAGACGAGCTGATGTCGATTCAATATCTCGCAGTGCCTCACGCAATCGCAACATTGACTCACCAAGTTTTGCTTGACTCAATGTAGCTTGGGTTGAAAGCGATAACATGTTCTCGAAACTTGCTTCGGTCAAACCCATGGATTGAGGTGGTTCTGGCTTACTGACCACTGCTGCTGTATCAGGTGCAGGCTTACCAACCAGCATTAGCGTCTGCAGTTCGCCTAAACCTATTTGAACAGCCGAATCTAACGAAACACCCTCAGACAACCGAAGTTCGTCTTCAAGTTCGTGAGCACGATCAGCAAGTGCAAGTTGACCAGCCATGCGCGCACTGCCTTTGATCGTATGCAAACAACGCATAATTCGATCAATCGCATCATCACGCTGTTCATCATTGGACAGTCGCAAAGCTTCAAATCGCAACGCCTCAAGAAGTTCGCGCGCCTCCTCTTCAAAGACACTTTCAATTGCACTGACGTTGGTGTTCAGTTGTAGTCCGCTTTTGCGCTCTGGCACCCAAGGCTCACTTCGCACAACGAACTCTTTCAAACGCAACATGACTGCATTTTCATCGTCAACAAATTCGCTGTCTGTTTCCATCGCAGATAGACGCGCATCGAGTATGCCAAGCAACTCACCAATGTATTCGGTTTCAGCACGATCAAAAAACTCGCTGTTGCGTTGTTTTTGTAACGCTGCCTTTTGCAAAGGCTGCGCAATGCTAATGATGCCTTGGGCTTCAACCGTCTGCGCGCTTCCGGTCAGCGTATGTAGGGCACGCAACATATCGCGATTTGGTAACGCGCTCGTCTGCCCAATACCGGTGTTTTCGACGCCCGCCTTATTAAACTGCACGCCTTGAATAACACGTTGCGCATCGGTATCCCATTTACGCGAGGCCAAAGCATCGTCAACAACTTTGTGCAACGTCAACATATGCTGCTGACATTCATTGAAAAACACTTGCTCTAGCGTGTTGTCCAATGTCATTACTGGGCCATCTTCGACAGTCATATCGAAAAGCGTTTCGTCGGCCTCAGTTCCTTGGGCCAAAATACCTTGTACGTCCATGGCTAGCGTCAGATCTAACATTGCGGCTATCTCTAACCTGTCAAGTAGGTCTTGCAGCCCAAATACTTTGTCGGATGGACTTTGCATCTGATTTATTAGTTGCGGTAACACCGCAACTGACTCATCGAGCAAGCCGTAGGAACTGTCTATGTCCATACTTGCAGTAACGTCAATTGATTCGAGCAGCCGCAAGTTTGCTTTTGATAATTTTTCAAGTTCAACCGCTTTAAAAGCCAGTGCTTCATCGCCTAGTAAATCGTAGGCTCCGATCAATTTGTTTTTCTCAGCTTCACGACCAACAAAATCACCAGATTGACCAGCTTGCTCAAACTGCGCCAATGAGGAACTGATCACACTCATCTGATTCAAGGAGACTTCTATAAAACTGTCTACTTCAGTATTGCCCGCATAGTCAACAACGGTTGCGTCGTATTCACTCTCGTGCAACAACTGTGATCGAGCTTCAACCGTACTATCGGCTAAGGTGTCATCGTTGGTTTCAAATTCGTCAACATCAAGCTCCAGTAGCGCCTCTTCGGCTTCAAGAAGCAATTGACCTGCCGCACCATTAGGTTGCAACACGCTGTTTAAGTAGTAGCCCAACGACACCATCACAGTTGCCAAGTTACGATGAGCGACACGACTTAGTTTCTTGTTTTCATGTCGCGTGATAAATGTTTGGATTCCACTGAGTAATGGACTGACCTCAGGCAATGGCAATACTTGTAATGCCGAGTCAATCATCGCTAACTTCACTAAAACCTGTGACGTATCAACAGTCTCTCGTTGATCAGTAATGGTTCCAAATAGGTGTATTAAATCTTCTTCTACATTAAGCAAACGCAGTTGCGCTTCACTCAAACAGGCTGAAAGTATCGATTCTAAGTCGGTCTGAACAGGATCATTTTTCTTCGCACGAACTGCAGTTAATTCAGTATCGAGTGCTCGCTCTAGTCTTATTAACGCCTCAGCGATACGTTCTTTTAATGCATTGTCGGGCACGTCTAACCCTGCAAGCTGTGCAAACGACTGATTTATCAAACTCATCTGACGCAGCGCCTCTGTCGCGCCAAGCAACATGATGGCAGGCTCCAGTTGCGTTAACCGGTGCCTAATATGATCGCTGCTACCAGAAGATCGCGCTGGCTCTACCAACCAGGCACGAGCAGCCTCCGTTTCTTGCTCGATAGCATCACGAATGGAATCGGCTAGTCGATCCCCCACCCCTTCAAACTGCACTTGCGATCTATCAGAGGCAATACCTCTGGGGATAAAACGATCTAACCTAAAACGCCTGCGCAAAGCAACAGCTTTAGTTGACGTCTCACTAGACAAGGCGACGTAATATAAAAGATTAAGAAACAATCGCTCCGGGACTGGCTGCGCAAAAGCTGCGTGATCGTTAACATCAAGCCTTGCGTAACCATCAAGCATCCGCTCAAGCTGTGCGAACAACTTATGCAATGCCGCATTATTATCTAAACCACCCTGCTGCACTGATTGACAAATAAATTCAGCACTATCAAACAGCGGAACCAATGGCTGCAAAGATGTAGGTGCATCGCAACTTTGTGCAAGACCTGCAAAAACGGTACTTAATTTTGATAACGAGGTCTGTAATTTCTGTTTATCGGTAAACCAACCAACCAGTCCAACCATAAGTGGAAGGCGTGACTCATTGATACGTTGAGTAAATATTGCTATTTCATTAGCACTTGGTTTTGGCAACACAGAGCCGTCTGGCAAATCGATACCACTGGCAACCACCAACATTTCCGATAACAGTTCCTCCCCTCTACATGCGCGACAATTATTGATCACTGGCAATAACGGCAATGCACTATCGATAGCGCCTGGTTTTTGCAAATGCGCAACATAGTCAGCGAGTCGCTCTCCTGCGAAAACCAAAGTATGCGCACACGCGTCAACGTCATCAACAGCATGGTCAGACATGGCCCTTAGTAGCAGCAATAACTCATTAGTTACAAGTAAAGCACCACGGCGATCTAGCAGTTGCAAGGTATGGTGAATATCGTTGACCGCTGTGATCAATGACTCAAGCTGTCCTTGTGACGACTTCGATAAGTAAAGTTTGACCAGTTGTCGAACAGCGAGACAACTCGTGTGCAAATGACCAAGCGCCAACGGAGAAAAATCCGGTGCTTGTCGCGGTCGTCCCTGTAGGCTGGCTTGTAGAGCTTCGTCAGGCATGAGTCACCGAACTGCGTGCGACTTTCTTACTGACTCGAGTAGGTTTAGTTTCACGCGGCAATTTAAAATCGCTGACGCTCTCTCGCAGCTCGGAAGTCATTTCCTGCAAAGCTTCAAGCGCTTTTGCAGAATTCTGAAGTTCGAGTGTTGAGTCTCGGGTTATGTTGTTAATGACACCCATATTGGCCGAGAGCTGCTTGACCACGCCTGCCTGACGCAAAGACTTAGAAGCAATATCGCTAATATGGCTATTAAGCTGATTCGACACACGATCTATTTCATTTAGATTTTCACTAGCCTGTTTGGCTGTGCGTTGATTATCATCAACCTCTGTTACAGTCTTTGCCATCGATGCAAGAGTGATGGTGGCATCTTGTTGTATTAAATCGCTCAGACTAGCAATATCTCGGCTAGCCCGACCTAACGTATCAGCAAGGTATGCCACATCGTAGCCTAACTGAGACACACCTTCGTTTCTGCCATTGCTCGCCTGTGCAGCAGATCGGATAGTGGTGTTCAATGCCAACAAATCTGTGCGTTTGGCAACCGCTTGAATATCACTAACACGCTCATTGATCAAACCTGAGGTTTCGACCAATCGTTGCATCATTCTACTGGTCATTTCTGCCTGTTCACGTATGCGCAGTAGCCCGTCAACATTCGCTTTTACCGACACATTTCCAGCTCGTGCTTGTTGTACTGATAAATCCGCAATGCCGGATGACTCAACAGCATGTGCAGAAAGCTGCGCCATTGTGTCACTCATGACATTCAGATAATTTGATGAACGATGAATCTCACGTGACTGCACCGAACTTGCCCGCGCCAGATGGTGCGCAGACTCACGTGTTTCTGAAACTGATTTTTTGACTAAATCAGCCGACTCGGTTACCGCCAGTACTAGCCGCCTGAGTTCATCCACAGCGAAGTTAAACGCATCAGCAACAGCCCCAGTAGATGCTTCGCTGACTGTCGCTCGAACGCGCAGATCGCCTTGTGCTAATGGCGAAATTTCGTCGAGTAATTTAAGAATAGCGCCTTGCTCGCTTCGAGTTCGACCAGCCGTCGCGCTGACTCTGTTTTTAGACGCCCTCCACATGCCCCATAACAGCAACCCAAACAAAGCTGATGATAATGCGGCCAGCACCAGTGCTTTGTTTTGCGCACTGGAAATGGCTGCTCGGTGATCTCGCAATTGAGAAAAGCCAACGCTCATTGTTTCCAGCTGTGCTTGTTGTCGCTCCTGGCTGTTAGCCGCCAACTCGCCGCTCTCATTTATTGGTGGTGTCACAAAGTTTGTTGAACGCAATTGCGCGTATTGCCCACGCATCGACTCGATCATGTCGCGTGCTTCAGGTGTGTTAATGATGCCGCGAATGACTGCATTTTCTAAATCTGCAAGCAGTACAGATATTTCGTTCCAAAAAGAGACGTTAGGCAGTGCATCAGAGCCGTTACGATAGTTGGCGGTTAGTTCAACTAATGCGCCCGCTTGCTGTGCTTGCACTTTCGTGTTGCGCCCCTGTTGCAACCATTGTTGTAAGGTACGCGCGTTGTCCTCTAACTTGCCGAATTGACTTCTAAATTTGAGTAATGCTTGCGCTGGATTTACGGCATCGGTTGCAGTGTCTGTGCTGAGTAAATTTTCTTGTAACACCTGCTGTAGTTGAATCGTGTCTTGCGTATACCGCGCATTTAACTGATTCGATTTGAATAAAAAGTACAACATGCCGAGCAGCAAAAATGGTAACAGCATGACAGGCCAACGCAGCCGCCAATCAGTGTGACTTATGTCAACGTTTCCAAACCAGTTTTTAATCGATTGCAAATTCATGATTGAATATCGAGAAACTTAGGCGATTGAACCAGCTGCGCAACATCGATCAATTGATGTACATTTTCATCGTACTCGTTAGATACGCCCATAATGTCGTCAACCCGAAGCCCAGCAATACCCAGATTGTGTGCCACCTCCAGAACGCGACCAGATGTAGCGTTGCGCCCGTAATATGCTCCCAAGTCTGTTATCGGCAACAAACGACCGTCAACAACGGCAATACCTTCAAACCACGAGTGAGTACCAGCCTCTTTTTGTGTGGTTAGGCTGTCATGGATACAGTGCACAGCAGATGCAACCGCGCAGAGCATTAAGTCACCTGCAGAAAACAAGATGTATTCGTCTGTTTTCATACGCTTGCCAGTGCCGAGTCCACAGATTTTAGTAACTGACGTTTTTTAACCGGCTTAACTAAGTAATCAAACGCTCCCTGACGCAAACCCCAGATGCGATCAGTTTCCTGATCTTTAGTCGACATCATGATAATGGGTATGCTGGCGGTTTCATCACTGCGTTGCAACTCTCTGGTCGCCTGAAAGCCATTAACTCCGGGCATAACGATATCCATGATGATCAGATCGGGGCTGTGCTTCTGGGCAAGCTCCATCCCTTCTTCACCCGTGCTCGCGGTTCGAACGTCGTGACCATTTGAACGCAACACTGAAGAGTACGCGTGAGCGTCGGTTGCTGAATCTTCTATTAAGAGTATGTCTGCCACAAATTTTTGATCTAAGCCTTCGCACCGTTTGTCTTGGTACCGGCTGATTGTGCAGCGAGTCGCAAGTGTTTTGCAACCGCTTCCGTCATTTGAGTGGCGTTAAACGGCTTGGCGAGATGATCGTCCGCCCCTGCTACACGGCCACGGGCACGATCGAAAAGTCCATCCTTACTCGATAACATTATCACCGGTATGTTACGGAATTCTGCGTTGTTTTTGATTAGGGCACACGTCTGATACCCATCTAAACGGGGCATCATGATGTCGACAAACACTATTGCCGGCTTGCAATCGACTACTTTTGCAAGCGCCTCGAATCCATCACTGGCAGTGACAACCGATAAACCAATATCGGTAAGAAAGCCACTGGCAGAGCGACGAACGGTTTTGCTGTCATCCACGACCAATACCACTGGTCTAGAGGAGGACACGTTATTCTGCGGACTTGGCCCAGACATTTTCAGCACCCAATCGAAGTTTGCGGCGAATAAAATATATACTACCGACTTACTAGTTAAGTCGATGTAAAAGCTATGAGCTTATCCCTTGGAATTGTAATGGATCCTATTGAATCCATCACACCCTATAAAGATACCACGCTCGCGATGATGTTGGCGGCTCAACAACGTGGCTGGAGTGTACACATAATAATGCAGGAAGATATCTATCTGCATACGGGTCGTGTGCATGCAGCGAGAAGAAAAGTGCGTGTCTTTGATAACAATGACCACTGGTTTGATGCAGAAGCCTTACACGATGCGCCATTGGCTGACCATGACATTATTTTAATGCGCAAAGATCCACCCTTTAACATGGATTATATTTATACAACTTACTTGTTAGAGCGCGCGGCCATTGAAGGTGCGCTGGTCAGTAACCGACCATCATCTTTGCGCGACGTAAACGAAAAGCTCTATACAGCGTGGTTTAGTGAGTACTGCCCAACCACTTTGGTTACTGCGAATGCAGAGCGGCTTAAGCAATTTGTTTTCGAGCATGAGGATGCCATAGTCAAACCGCTAGATGGCATGGGAGGCGAATCAATATACAGACTGACGCCTAACGACCCAAATATTAATGTGGTACTCGAACACATGACACGCGATAACAAACGCCAAATTATGGCGCAGAAATACATCCCAGAAATTAGGGATGGCGACAAACGCGTATTAGTTGTGAATGGTAAGCCCGTGTCACATGCGTTAGCTAGGGTGCCGGCTCAAGGTGAAACACGCGGTAACTTGGCCGCTGGCGGACGCGGAGTACCTGTTCCGTTGAATGATCATGACCGTAAGCTAGCAGAAACGTTAGGTCCACATTTGGTGGAAAAAGGCCTGCTGTTTGTTGGGCTCGACATCATTGGCACAAAGCTGACAGAGATAAATGTGACCAGCCCAACCTGCGTGCGCGAGCTCGATGCACATGTTCAAGCGGAGGCCAGTGGCAGTGATGGCTACCAGCGCGGTATATCTGATACTTATTTAGATGCACTTGCAGCTGAGCGCGAAGCGCTAACCTGATCTACAATCCATCTGACTATTTCTACCTTTAGAGTACTGTTGCCGTGTCACTGGACACCTCCAAACCAGACATACTGACCATCGCGCTTTTCGCGGCGGCAGCTGTGCACGCCATTATCATTCTCGGTGTAAGCTTCGAGCCGATTCTAAATGAGCTGCGCACTCCGCCCTCACTGGAGGTCGTTTTGGTTCAACGTACCGACAGCGAGCGTCCTGAAGAGGCCGACTACCTGGCCGAATCTGCACAAGATGGTGGCGGCGAGAGCGACGAGCAAAAGCGACCATCGTCACCTTTCACTAGCGACCAAGACCTCAACACTGACGGTATTGCACCCACACCCATGATCGCTGGCGCACCAAAACCAGTTGAAGCCGCCGACGATGCTGTGCTTACCACCCTATTCTCCGATCGTGAAGTCGCGTCTGAGACGGAAGAACAAGAAACTACGGAAGACATTACCGAACTTGCAGATGTCAAAGTAGATCGATCATTTGAGATCGCCCGGCTGCAGGCCGAAATAGACCGGCAACAGGAACAAACGGCCAAACGGCCTAAGAAGAAATTTCTGACTGCGAGAACACACGAAGCCACATCAGCCAAGTACATGTACCGGTGGGTCGAAAAAGTTGAGCGGATGGGCAATCTAAATTACCCCGATGCGGTGCGTCGCAACAAATTAGCAGGCGCTGTGGTTATGACGGTGGGTATTCTTAAAAACGGTGCAATCGAGAGCATTCTGGTGGAAGAATCATCTGGCCAAAGAATTCTCGATGACGCAGCGAAACGTATTGTGCAACTTGCAAGCCCGTTTGAGCCGTTAGTAGGTCAATTGGGCGAAGAAACCGATATTTTGTATATAACCCGTACATGGGACTTCCAAAGCTCAAACTCCGTGATTAGCTACTAAAATTATCAGCTGAGTACTTGCTGTCAACACAAATATGGGTAACACTCATCGTGTTGAAGCCTAACTGAGTTCCGAGTGAACCTTACCCACCACTTTTTATTGTCGATGCCGCAAATGCGGGATAGCCGCTTTGAACAGTCTCTCATCTACATTCTTGAACATGATGCTGAGGGTGCTTGGGGTGTTGTTATCAACCAAACACTGGATATGACGTTGCACGAAGTGTTTGCGCAACTACGCATCGCGCCCGTCGACAATCTATTTGCGGACGAAATCGTTCTGCGAGGTGGGCCGGTCGATAGCCAGCATGGCTTAGTATTGCACTTGCCCGATATCAGCTTTGAGTCCACCCGCCATTTCGTCGGTGGCGTCTCATTGTCCAGTTCGCGTGATGTGCTTGAGGCATTGGCCGCTGGCGAAGAACCCACTGAGCACCTAGTATTGCTTGGCCATGCCGGATGGGGACCGGGGCAACTCGAGGATGAAATTACCGACAATGCTTGGCTGACGTGCGAAGCTGAATTGCACGTTATCTTCAACACACCAGTAAGCCAAATGCGCACAGCAGTAGCTGGACTTATTGGCATTGACCTGAACATGGTTGTTGGCCAATCCGGCCATGCCTAAGAGTAAAGCGTGACCCCTTCTTCACCACTCATACCCGGTGACTATATCTGTTTCGACTACGGAACCGTTCGCATCGGCATGGCGATCGGAAATTCGCTGCTAGGTACAGCCCGACCACTAACCGTTATTCAAAACTACAGCGGCACACCTGAATGGTCAAAAGTTGACCAAATAATGGAAGAATGGGCTCCAGCAGGACTCGTGGTTGGCATTCCGGTAACACTGGACGGTGAAGCCCAAGAAATTACGCACCATGCGCGCGGGTTTCTCAAACGGCTAAAAAAACGCTACACCACGCGCATTTTTAGTGCAGACGAGCGCTTTAGCTCGATGGATGCGCAGCAGGAACTGCAAAAGATGCGCGCTAGAGGCCAGCGTGGCAAGACACAACATGCCGATGTCGATACACTAGCGGCCGCACTCATACTGGAACGTTGGTTTGCAGAGCAATCGATTGCAACCTTATAACGACATTCGCCAATGACAACATTCAGCAGTAACGAAGTTGATAACTGGCTCGCGCACATGCAGCACGAGCTGTCAGCTATCGCATCGACCGATGGTGCGTTCCTTATGATTGGCATTCGTACCGGCGGTGTGGACGTTGGACGCCATCTACATGAAGCGCTCGAATTAGAAGAACCACTTGGTGAGCTTAATATTTCCTTTTACCGCGATGACTTCAGCACCATTGGCCTGCACCCAGTGGTTGGTCCATCACAAGTACCCGTGAGCGTTGAAGGGCGGCATATTGTGTTAGTCGACGACGTGCTCAGCACGGGTCGAACGGTACGCGCAGCAATGAACGAAATATTCGATTACGGTCGACCGGCCAGTATCACGCTGGCTGTATTAGTCCAAAGACGCGGACACGAGCTGCCGATACGGGCAGATATCATTGGACACACACTAGACGTTCCAGACGATGAACATGTTTCACTCGATGCAAACACCATGACCGTTAGCGTCGGACAAAAAAATCAATGAGAAAGTCGGACCCGCAGTTTAATCAGTTGAATAAACTGCATCATTTTCTCAGTATTGATGGATTGGACAAAACAACACTGACTCATATTCTGGATACAGCAGAAGGTTTTACCAGTGTTAATGACAAGTCCATAAAAAACGTACCGCTACTGCGCGGTAAAACGGTTGCTAATCTATTTTTTGAAAACAGTACTCGCACCCGAACTGCGTTTGAATTAGCAGCCAAGCGTTTGTCCGCTGACATTCTTAATATCGATCTTGTTAGCTCGTCTACCAAAAAGGGCGAATCTTTATTAGACACTTTGCGCGTTCTTGAGGCTTTGCAGAGTGATATGTTCGTCGTTAGACACAGTGACTCGGGAGCCGCTGATTTCATCGCAAGACATGTATCCCCTGCCATCAATGTGATTAACGGCGGTGATGGTCAACACGCGCACCCTACCCAAGCCATGCTCGACATGTTTACCATAAGGCGGCACAAAGGCAGCTTCGACAACCTCTGTGTAGTGATCATTGGCGACATCAAACATTCACGCGTTGCGCGCTCAGGTATAGCTGCACTGGTAACGTTAGGTGTGCCTGACGTTCGCGTTGTTGGTCCACAAACGCTAATGCCAGCCGACGTCGAATCACTTGGCGTCACCGTATACCAAGACATAAACAAAGCGCTAGCCGGTGCAGATGTCGTGATGGGGTTAAGGCTACAAAATGAACGCATGACCAGCGCAACCATCCCCAGCACAGGTGAGTTCTTTCAAGCCTACGGGCTGACTCCAGAACGACTACGCTTGGCAAAACCTGATGCCATAGTGATGCATCCCGGCCCAACTAATCGTGGTGTGGAAATTGCGGCAAGCGTTGCCGATGGGGAACAGTCTGTGATTTTGCAACAAGTCACCTTTGGTATCGCCGTGCGAATGGCCGTCATGTCGATCATCATGGGACATGGTGAAGAAGTGCGATTGCTGGAAATGAACAACGTATGACTGAACTGCAAATCAACAATGCTCGAGTAATTGACCCGCTAAATGTATTTGATGAGCACAGAAGTTTATACATTAAGAATGGCAAGCTCACCGACTCAAGCGCCGCGGATGCACCCATAATTGACGCCACGGGCTTGATTGCATGTCCCGGATTTATTGACCTCTATGCTCGACTGCGCGAACCTGGCTACAGTCGAAAAGGCACAATAGAGTCGGAAGGCTGCGCGGCAATAAAAGCAGGCTTTACGACCGTGTTTTGTGCACCCGACACTAACCCTGTCATTGATTCAATTGCCACCGTCGAACTAATAAAACAAAAAGCCAACGCGGCAAACGGGCCACGCATCGTTCCTATCGCCGCCTTGACAGCCGCTCTTAACGGAGAACGCTTGAGCGAGATGGCCACGCTTTTTCGCGCCGGTTGCCGCATCCTAGGGCATGCAGATCGCCCTATAAAGGATACTGGAGTACTGCTTAGCGCTATGGAATACGCCTCTAGCTTCAACATTCCCATTATGGTTCGGCCCATAGAAAACGCTATAACCGGCAATGGGTGCGCACACGCCGGATCGGTTGCGACAAGACTTGGCCTACCGGGATTAACCGTTGCGGCGGAAACCGTTGCCCTGTCTCAACTGATCGAATTATGCCGCTGCACTGGCTGTCGCTTGCATTTATCACGCTTAAGTTCTGGTCGCGCAATCGAAATGGTTCGACAAGCGAAGAACGACCATTTACCGGTGACTGCCGATGTTGGCATTCATCATTTGTATTTCACACATGAGCAACTCGAAGGATTCGATGTCAATTTCCACTCCGCGGTGCCATTTAGAAGTGTAGAAGATCGTGATGCCTTAAGAACGGGTGTGCGAGACGGTACTATTGATGCGATCTGTTCTGATCATGCACCTCACGACAAAGACTCAAAGCTTGCACCGTTTCCAAGCAGCGCTGCAGGCCTATCAGCGTTCGATAGTTTTATACCTCTGTTGTTGGCTCTGCCTGATTTACTGAACATGTCTTTGATTGACGTCATTGCGAAAATCACTAGTGGCCCTGCTCGCATTATCGATCCCGATGACAACTATTCGCTAACTAAAGATGCACCTGCAGACATCATACTTATAGACACTCATGCGCAAGCTCGATTAGCCGCCGATGAGTTTCTAAGCCACGGATTGAACTCGCCACTGGTTGGACTGAACAATCTCGCTGAGGTAATCGATGAAGACGTGAATCTCGTCGGCCAAGTGCAGCACAGTTTCATAGCAGGCAACGAAAAAACGAAGTAATCCGGCGATTTACCCGCCTCTTTGTGTACATTTTCCGTGTTTTACACTATTGTGAAGGAATGTCATGACGTCACGGCTGCTGCATACAGTGACGCGTGCATATAGACCACAGAGAGGAAAACCTACATGTCTAGAAGAAAATTTTTAACCAGCAGTGCGCTGGGTCTGGGTGCTGCCGCATCCACTGGCATCATCACATCTGCGCCGGCAATTGCTCAAAATAAAACCAAACTTACCGTTGTTTCTACTTGGCCTCGTGACTTCCCTGGTCTAGGTACTAGTGCACAGCGTCTAGTTGCTCGTATATCCGAACTATCACAAGGTGCGATTGAAACCGAATACTTCGCTGCTGGCGAACGGGTTGGTGCTTTCGATTCATTTGACGAAGTTGCGTCGGGCAATGCACAAGCTTATATCGGTGCAGACTACTACTGGAAAGGTAAGCACCCAGCATTCGCCTACTTTACCGCTGTGCCAATGGGCTTGACCACCACTGAGTGGACTGCATGGGTCAAATACATGGACGGCCAAAAACTCTGGGACGAAGTCTCTGGCGAATTTGGCTTAAAAGCACTGCCTTGTGGTTCAACTGGCTGTCAAATGGGCGGTTGGTTTAACAAAGAAATAAACAGTGCTGACGACCTTAAAGGGTTGAAAATGCGTATCCCTGGTTTGGGTGGCGACGTTATGGCTAAGCTTGGCGCATCACCAGTTTCTCTACCTGGTGGCCAGATTTACGAAAACCTAGTATCAGGCGCTATCGATGCAACTGAGTGGGTTGGTCCATATAACGATTACTTCATGAAATTTTATGAAGCAGCTAAGTACTACTACGCAGCTGGAATGCACGAAGCAGGCAGTGCATTAGCGTTCGGTATGAACAAAAAATTCTGGGACGGCCTTTCTTCTTACGAACAAGCGATCATCACGGCCGCCTGTTACGAAGAACACGCTAACCAGTATGACGAAGCTACCGCCAAAAATGGTGAGTACTTAAACAAAATGATTAACGAGAATGGTGTTGAAGTACGTGAATTCAACGATGATGTTTACGATAGTTTCGGTGAAGCTGCTGAAGAAGTGTTTGAAGAAACACGAGATCACAGTCCACTAGCCGCTAAAGTACATGACAGCTTTGCTGATGCTCGAAGTGAGCTGGGTAGCTGGATGAAATATGCAGGCGTTGGATTCAGTAACCAGCGTAATCGCATACTCGATCTCTAGTCCAGAGTAACTTATACTCAAGCTAAGTGGATGGGGCGTTCAGCCCCATCCTTTTTTCGTTATGCTCCGAGGAAGTTATGAATAATGACGAACTAGTACCTCGCAAGCCAGCGCTGATGATGCGCATTTTTGGCTGGTCAATGCTAGCTACTTTATTTACCTATCTTCTCAACAATTATTTTGTTGTTGAGAACGATCTTCCGGGCATTGCTACGCTGTTCAAAGGCGAACTGGCTACCCCTGCGCTAATACAAGCAGGTGTTTATCTAGTGGGCATTCTGATCGCCATTATTTATGTGATGGGTTCGCGTTCAAAGTCACTTAGAACCGATGCCAGCCTCATAACTCGATTCAATACTTTTCTCATCCGCGGGTTCTTCTGGGCAGTGCTGTTCGTTGGGCTAGCCGACATGAGCATTTCGTTTTTGCGCGTTGAAGGCCTACTTGGCAACATTGTCGGACCCGAGCTACTCAAAGAACTCGGACGTTCGACTTTTCGCGGACTCTACGTGCACTACCCACTTATAGCGCTTGGCTTTTTTATCGCCTTATTTACCCGAACACTCGGTTTTCACTGGCTAACCCTGCTTATTGTCATGGCCGAGCTCACTATCGTAATCACGCGGTTTATTTTTTCCTACGAACAAGCCTTTATGGGCGATCTTGTACGCTTCTGGTATGCAGCACTATTCCTTTTTGCCAGCGCCTACACACTACTTAATGAAGGCCATGTCCGCGTTGATGTTTTTTATGCAGGCTTGTCACGAAGAACAAAAGGTCGTGTGAACACCTTTGGTGCAATCGTACTCGGCATGAGTGTGTGCTGGACCATTATCATTATTGGATTCAAAGGAAAAGCGTCAATCATCTATGGTCCATTGTCCAATTTCGAAGTGTCCCAATCAGGCTTTGGTATGTACACAAAATATTTAATGGCAGGTTTTCTGGCCGTGTTTGCCGTTACCATGCTTATTCAGTTTGTTAGCCAAATGTTCGAATCGCACGCCGACGTACGACAAGACTCAGGCGGAAAAATAGACATCCATAATGAAGACGACGACAACGACTACCGTGTTGCCGATATAACCCCGACTCACTAAACCGCACGGAAAAATTATCATGGAACTCGTCTTCCTTGCATTACTTCTCATTTTATTGGCCTCGGCATTAGGTTCTGGCTATCCAGTTGCGTTTGCATTACCAGGCGCTGCAATCGTCACAATCTCAATCGCTGCAGTTGCTGGGTATTTTTTTGGTGGTAGTGTCGATGCCTATTTTGCGCATGGCGGTCCAAGCCAATGGCTCAGCGCTGGCGTGACCAATCTACGAGGCATCTATTGGGAGGTTGAGCGCGACACGCTAATAGCCATACCTTTATTTATCTTCATGGGCATCATGCTGCAACGCTCCAAGATTGCCGAAGATCTTTTGGTCACCATGTCTCAGCTATTTGGACCGGTGCCCGGTGGACTGGGTATCTCTGTTGTATTCGTTGGTGCGTTATTGGCTGCAACAACCGGCATCGTTGGCGCCACTGTCGTTGCGATGGGGCTTATTTCTTTACCAGTTATGTTACGCAACGGCTATTCGCAATCCTTAGCCACCGGCACCATCGCGGCCTCTGGAACACTTGGACAAATTATTCCACCGTCCATTGTTCTGATCATTCTTGCCGACCAACTAGCAAGCGCAACTGATCAAGCAGGGACCGCAAGAAAAGCACTGCACAAGGCAGCCACCGGCGAAATCAGCATGCCGTCGGAATACGCAGTGACATCAACCAGTGCGGGAGAAATGTTTTTGGGCGCTTTGGTACCCGGGCTTGTATTGGTTGCACTGTACATGTTGTATATCTTGGTCTACGCGATGTTACGCCCATCACAAGCCCCTGCGGTTCGATTTGAAGGCGCATACGACGGACGCTTCTTGTTAAAAGTATTCGGCACGCTAGTACCACCATTGGCACTGATATTCTTGGTGCTAGGCTCCATCATCACGGGCATTGCTACCGTAAATCAAGCGGGAGCGATTGGCGCTGCAGGCGCGCTACTCATGGCGAGTTATAGATTAAAAGAAGGCAAACGACAATACTGGCCAGCAATATTGGCTGCGATCGCATTCATTGGCATCGCCGTTTCACTTTCTCTGTTCGACAGTAACATCAAGAATATTAAAACTGACCGCGACATGTTTGGCGTTATATTTTCCGCCATCGTTGTCGGAATCTTATTGCTTGCACTTCTGTGGAGTGGCTTGCGAGTTAATCGACTAGAAAACACGCTGCACGAAGTCATGATCGAAACCGCTAAGGCGACGTCATTGGTTTTCATTATTCTATTGGGTGCTGCCATGCTTACCGCAGCCTTTCGCGCATTTGGTGGAGAAGAATTAGTTCGCGATTACCTGAACTCACTGCCTGGTGGGTTTTGGACAAAGTTCATCATCGTCATGGCGGTTATTTTCGTGCTTGGCTTTTTCCTCGACTTTATCGAAATCGCCGTCGTTGTTGTACCTATCGTTGCACCCATATTACTCGCAGACCCTTCCGCTAATATCACTGCAGTTTGGCTCGGCGTTATGATTGGCCTCAATATCCAAACCTCCTTTTTAACGCCACCTTTCGGGTTCGCGTTGTTCTATCTACGCGGTGTTGCGCCTGCCATCGTTAAGACGGTCAATATGTACAAAGGCGTTATTGCCTTTATTGCATTGCAGTTGGTTGCTTTGGGCATCGTTGGATACTTCCCGCCACTAGTCAACTATTTACCCAACCGCATGTCGCTGCTATCAGAAACGGCGCCACCACCACGTAATCCTAAGCTGCAGTACTGTATTGAAGATTACACACTAGAACAATTCAACGACAAGAACAGCGGATTCGATAGCGCTCTGATTGCGGCGCGCGCAATAGATGCCTCAACCCTGCCGAAAAAATTGTCTAAGTCATTAAGCAGTAGTTTCGATAGCGCCGAACAAGCAAAAACCTTACTGGCTGAAGCCAAGGTCGCCGAACTAGCGGTTATCGCAAACTCAGAAAATTACCGAGTATTTCACTCAACGGTTAGGGACATTGAGAGACAAATACGCGACCTCAACTTCACTGCAAAAGAACTCAATACGCAGCGTAATCGCACCAGCGGTGAAAACGCTGAACAACTGATTAGCGCAATCGACGACAAGCTGACTCTTATCGAGGCTGCAAAAAGCGAGTTGAACGAAAAGATACCAGCGCAATGGGAAGAAGAAAATAGAAAGCACGTTGAGCTGGAGAACGCGGAAGCAACGGCACGACTTGCGTACCGTAAATCCGCTGACCAAGGTTACAAAGATGTTGTGACTTTGTCATCAGCCTTGTCTGCCACGAACACTTTAAAAGAGCTAGAACCAGCATTGGTTGACATGCGGGGCCGCATTGAAAACGAGGATCCCGCTGATCTATTAGAACCGTTGAAATTATTGTCAGCACAATTTAATGATATTGAAGGTGCATCAAAGATTAAATCGGCTGTATCGAAAGCGCGCAGTAGCCTTAAAAGGAAAACGCCAAAACTGGACGATGCTTTGAAATCTATGGACAAAGCAATCGACATTCATCAGGAAGAGTTGGAATGGCGTGTGAAAGCTGAGGAAGCGGTTGGACCACAGCTCAAGGAATATGAGAAGCAAATGCGAGGCACCATTGGCATTCGACAGCAGGAACGACTGTCTCGCGATCAAGCACTCTATGTGGCATCGTGCAATTCCCATCATAGAGATTTATCCTTAAAATTCTAGACTTGGTAAAAATGCTATGAATAAGCCCGCAGCCCACGCAGACAACATCACCATGTCAGGTGATGGTCTGTACTCGTTAGCAACAATCGGTGCCAAAGATGTCATCGATAAAGCCACACCAATGGTACTCAGTGCGATTGATACCATAGCTAACGAACCAAACGGTTGGAGTTTTAGCGACATGGGGTGCGCTGATGGCGGCACATCGCTCGACTTGTGGCGTGCCGTGGCTAAGCACATACGCTCAACTCAAGTTGCAGATATTCAAATCGTTTACGCCGACCAGGCCAGAAACGACTTCAATGCGTTGGTTAAAATACTCCATGGTCTAACCCAATTTGATTCCTACCTTGATGAATATGCCGATGTTCATGCGTTGCAATCCGGGTCATCTTTTTACTCACCCATACTGCCCGCAAACTCGTTAAATTTAGGCTTTTCTGCCACCGCCATGCACTGGCTCAGCCAGAAGCCTGGCGACATAGATAACCACGTGCATATGGTTGGAGCAAACAGTCATGACAAAAATGCATTTGCAAAACAGGGCGCGAAAGATTGGGAAAATATTCTATTGCAACGGGCACGAGAGTTAAAATCGGGCGGCAAACTTGTGTTTGTCAACTTCTGCATCGATGATCAAGGACGCTATCTAGGAAACACTGGCGGTGTAAACATGTTTGATAACTTCAACACTAATTGGCAGAACTTTGTTGATGAAGGCGTGATCACTGGAGAGGAATACAACGCTATGACGCTTCCTCAATACTACAATTGCGCAGAAGAGTTTGCAGCGCCACTGCAAGATACAAACTCAGCTGCTTACAAAGCAGGTTTACGGTTGGTCAGTATTGAAACCGCCGTTGTGCCCTGCCCGTTTGCTGAAGACTACAAAAAGCACCTAGACGCAGAAAAGTTCGCCAAAGCGTATATTCCAACCATTCGATCTTGGAACGAAAGTACTTTTTTAGGAGCGCTATCCGAGAAAAGATCAATAGATGAACGCGTTGAGATAATAGAAAACTATTATTCAACGTATCAAAAACAAGTTGCCGCTGCACCAACAGAACACGGCATGGGCTATGTACATGCTTATATGACAATTGAAAAAATCTGACCAGCAGCAAAAACTTGGGCAACATCGATTTAGCTCCCTACTGCATTTTCCATTAACTCACGATGATGCTGACGGCATTTGGATTCATATCGTTCATTGCCGCCAATTTCAACTTGATCACCGGCTGCTATCGCCCGACCTTTATCATCGAGTCGAATGGTCATGGTGGCTTTTCGGCCGCAGCTGCAAACGGTCTTTAGCTCAGAGAGTTTATCGGCTATAGCAAGCAGCCTTGACGAGCCTGAAAACAGCTCGCCTTGAAAGTCGGTACGAATGCCAAAACATAAAACGGGTAGGTTTTTCGAATCAACAATTTGTGCTAATTGGTCTACCTGCGCCGCACTTAAGAACTGAGCTTCATCAACCAGCACGCAAGCCAATCGCCTCGCATCCGGCCCCTCACTCTCCAGCTCAATGATTCTTGCATCAATTAATTTGTGAAACTGAGTTTCAACATCAAACACGGTTGCATCTTCGGAGAGGCCAATACGCGATCGAATAACTCCACGACCGTAACGGTCGTCGATACCCGCTGTAAACAACATCACTTCCATGCCCTGCTCACGATAATTATGCGCAGACTGCAACAAAGAGGTCGATTTCCCAGCGTTCATCGCTGAGTAATAAAAATAGAGTTGAGCCACTGTTAAATCATGATTAAAAAGGCAGAAGGGATCCTATCATGCACAGCTTGTTACGTCGCAACCGCTCCTGCCAAAACGTTAAAGCAGTGCCGGACTCCATTCGGCTGGTGCTTCTTGTTCGAGCGAACATCCAGGACCATGTTCAGCTAAATATTCGTTAATCGCTGATTGAATTTCTTTTTCACCACGCACCGATGGCTCTACCTGACTGATAGCATTGGCAATATCAGGGGGTAAAACGAATACTAAATTTGCACTAAAAATACTCGGCGCAGTTCCAGCTGCGGGTTTTTCAACAATTTCTTGTACATATCCGTGCTGATCAAATCTGACACTGCTTCGCATGGCCTGCTCTTGCTCAGGCAGTTGTTTCACACTAATAGCAATGGCTTTACCGCTATCTTGATAAATCTTGACAAGTGATTCATAAAACAACGGCGGAACCAAGTAGTCACTGGCGGTTAATATAAACGGCTGTATAAACCATTCAGGCTTTGCATCTAGTGCCGATTTGGCAGCATCTGCAGTGCCCGCAAGTTGCTGTTGTTCAACGCAGATAATTCGCTTAGTTGGAAAAAAGGCTTGCGACTCAGCATAGCTTTTGACTTGTTCTGCAAGATGATTGGTAACAAGAACAACGTTATCAATACCCGCACGTTTTAACGAATCTAAGATGAAGTCCAGCGTTGGCTTACCGGCAACAGCAAGCAATGGCTTAGGCGTTGTGTCGGTATGAGGCTGCAAACGTTTTCCACGCCCAGCGCATAGGACGATGGCACTAGATACTTTCGTCATGTTTCAAAAAGCCGCACGTTGTTTTCAGCACTCGCAATAAAAGACTTCGCACGTCCACGTTTTTCTGGGAAATGCTCTAGAAATAATTCGAGTACGTTTTGCTTCACCTCTGCAGAATGATCGCGCCTAACCAACATATTCAGACAACCCCCATAGCCTCCCCCACCAAAACGACTGCCATAAACAGCTGATTGTTCGAGTGCGATTTTGTGCAATGCGATCATTGGTTCACTGCCACATTCATAGTTTGAAATTGAACTCTGGCAAGACTCATTCATCAAATTGCCAAATTTAATCCAGTTACCTTGCCGCCATGCACTACAGCCTTGAGCAACTCTTTCACATTCACCATAGACATGAGCTACTCGACGATTTAGGTGAGAAGGCAATTTCCCCACGTCATTCTCACCGCGAAATTCTTCGCGCACTTGGCCAAGATGTCCGGCATTTGCATCGAGTAAAGTTGCCGCTTCACGACACTCGCGTACGCGATCGTTAAAACCTGAAGACACCAGCTCTCTGGAGAATCCGGAATAACAAATTACCCAACAGACGTCGTCAATATTGACAGGGTCGGCAATATAACTGGCTGTTGTTGACTCCATGTGTAAAAGTGAAAGCGCATTGTTGCGGCCGAATACAATCGACATTTGATCTTGCAGTCCGTTATTTAAACCCATGTATTCATTTTCGACTTGGCGCGCAAGTTCGACTAGCTCAGCGTCGGAAAATACAATATGGTTTACATGCGCAAGCGCACCAATGTAGGCCAAAATAACCGAGGCCGATGAACTTAAACCCGCACCCACCAGTGAGCCGTAGACAACGCCTGAAAAACCAATTATGCCTGGCGTGTGGTTCGAAACACTGCTGGCACTGGCCATTGCATATCGAATCCAGTTTTCATCACTGCTATTGTTATCAATATCGAACGCGGCCGCCTTATCATCATTGTCACCACTATCACAATGTAAGATAATTCTACCGGTTGAAAGAGGATAAAACGCCAGTATGGTGTATTGATCTATTGTTCGCGCCAGAACCGCACCGCCCTGGTGATCGATATGAGCACCAAGCGGGTTGATTCGATAAGGTGCAATAATAATTGATGGCTCATCTTCTCGCCCAAACAAAATCTTTACTTTTTGCACAGCATTAGCAATGAGCGACTGTAGATGAGGGTCTGTCAGTGGAAGCGTGTTGACAACCATGATGTTGTTATTTTTTTTTCCGTTTGCGTCAGAACAACTGGTCTATATTTATCTGCTGCTAACAGTATGCCACGAAACAATGGCTGCTCGAATAGTGGAATCGAAAAAGCCTGCGCTACATTGGCTGTAACGCAGGCTTTTCTTTATTTCATTGCACAACCCATAAGCTTGTGCAAATTATTAGGCGCGCTTTTTTGCGTAGGGATCTACTTCCTCTTCCTCAAGCGACATAGAGTCAGCAATCATGTCGTCGACTGCGCCAGAACCGCCGCCTTCAAGCTTAATACGAAGTCTAAGATCATTAACCGAATCCGCATTGCGCATAGCTTCTTCAATAGTAATCGCATTTTCGCTTAACAGATCGAACAACGCGTGATCGAATGTTTGCATGCCTTGATCTTTACTCTTCGACATTAGCGCTTTGATTTCATGCACTTCACCCTTCATGATCAGATCTGACATCAACGGTGTATTAAGCAACACTTCAATCGCTGCTCGGCGACCTTTACCGCTAGGCGTTGGCAATAGTCGTTGCGAAATAAGCGCTTTCGTGTTCAACGATAGATCAAGCAACAATTGCTTGTGTCGAGCTTCAGGGAAAAAGTTGATAATCCGATCGAGCGCTTGGTTCGTGTTATTCGCGTGCAAGGTACACAAACACAAGTGGCCCGTTTCCGCAAATGCAATCGCATGCTCCATGGTTTTCTGATCACGAACCTCACCAATAAGAATAACGTCTGGTGCTTGTCGAAGTGTATTTTTCAACGCAATTTCAAACGAATCGGTATCGGTACCAACTTCACGTTGAGTGACGATACAGCCTTTGTGGTTATGTACAAATTCAACAGGGTCTTCAATTGTAATAATGTGCCCATTCGAATTTTCGTTTCGATAGTCAATCATTGAAGCAAGACTGGTTGACTTACCAGAACCTGTGCCACCAACAAAAATAACCAGACCACGTTTAGTCATGGCTATTTGATTCATAACATCTGGCAAGTGCAAGTCCGCAAAACTTGGAATTTCATTGGGTATTATTCGAATAACCAATCCTGCACTGCCTCGCTGTACTAATGCATTTACACGAAAGCGAGAAATCTTAGGCAATGCAATAGCAAAATTACATTCCTTAGACTCGGCAAATTCAGCGCGCTCCGACTCAGTCATCAATGCTTGAGTCAAAGCCAGTGTGTGATCAGCAGTTAACTTTTTATCCATTACCGGCGTAATTTTGCCGTGTATACGCATTGCAGGCGCAGCGCCTGCAATGATGAATAAATCCGAACCACCCTTCTTGAACAAGCTAACCAGTAGCTCATCCATGAATCGCTTTGCGACTTTAAGATCCATGTGTCAAATTCCTACAAAATATAATCTTAAGATTTAGTTCAATGCATCAGGGTTAGCGGCTTTCTTGCGTGCTTCAGCCAAGTCAACTACACCTCGTTGCACCAATTCTTTAAGGTTCTGATCAAGTGTTTGCATACCTGAACCTTGACCTGTTTGTATTGCTGAATACATTTGTGCGACTTTGTCTTCACGAATCAGGTTACGAATAGCTGGAGTACCAATCATAATTTCGTGCGCAGCCACACGACCACCACCCGTTTTCTTCATAAGAGTTTGAGAGATAACCGCTTTTAATGATTCAGACAACATTGAACGAATCATCGGCTTCTCACCGGCCGGAAACACATCAACAATACGATCAACTGTTTTCGCTGCAGAACTAGTGTGCAATGTACCGAATACCAAGTGACCCGTTTCAGCCGCAGTTAGTGCGAGTGAAATGGTTTCCATATCACGCATCTCACCAACCAAAATAACGTCTGGGTCTTCACGAAGCGCTGAACGAAGCGCGGGGGCGAAGCCAAAGGTGTCGCGATGAACTTCGCGTTGATTGATTAAACACTTTTTACTTTCGTGTACAAATTCAATAGGGTCTTCGATAGTCAGAATGTGGCCGAGCTCGGTTTCGTTTTTATAATCCACCATTGCAGCTAACGTTGTGGACTTACCAGAACCGGTTGGACCCGTTACCAGCACGATACCGCGAGGCATTTCTGAAATCTCTTGGAATATACGTGGACAGCCAAGTGTTTCAAGACTCATGATCTCAGTTGGGATGGTACGGAAAACCGCTCCACAACCGCGGTTCTGGTTAAATGCGTTTACACGAAAACGAGCCGTATCGGGAATTTCAAACGAGAAATCGGTCTCAAGATGCTCTTCAAAGTCCTTACGCTGCTTGTCATTCATGATGTCGTACACCATGGCCTGAACAGCAGCATGATCTAACGCTGGGATATTCACTCGGCGCATATCGCCATCAACACGAATCATCGGTGGCAGACCCGCGGACAAATGCATGTCTGAAGCCCCGTTTTTTACGCCAAAAGTTAGCAGCTGAGAGATATCCATTATTTGAACCCTATAAAAAATTACTGGTATTTGATAAAGATGTCGGCCATATTTGTGGATTGCTTAGCGCATGAACTCGCTAGGTTTGAAACAACCGTTAATTACTGGCCCAAAGGCGTAAAACTGTGATCAGCTCCACAATCGATATTGCAACTTCACTGCAAACGGTCAGAAAATCCGTTACTGCGATTGCTCAGAAACATGGCAGAAATCCCGCTTCTATCAAGCTATTAGCGGTTAGTAAGACAAAACCAGTAGCACAGCTTGCTGCGGCCATTAGCGCCGGACAAATTGCTTTTGGCGAAAATTATCCAGATGAAGCCCTAGAGAAAATCAGTGAGCTCACTCAAAATGCTTGCGAATGGCACTTCATAGGAGCTATTCAATCGCGAAAGGCGGCCGGAATTGCACGCAACTTTAGTTGGGTGCACAGTGTTGAGCGGTTCAAAGTTGCCAAGAAACTGTCAGAAAACCGCCCCACCGATATGCCGCCTATTCAGTATTGCTTGCAAGTTAATATCGATAATGAAAGCAGTAAATCAGGCGTTACCCCTGAACAATTGTTTGATCTTGCAGCTCAGTGCCACGATCTGCCACAACTAAATTTACGCGGTTTAATGGCTATTCCTGCACCAGAGGCCGATTTTAATCGGCAGCGCGATGCGTTTGCACGGGTGCGACGACTGCAAGAGAAGTTGCAGAAGACTTACCCACAGTTAGACACCCTTTCGATGGGGATGAGCGCGGACCTTGAAGCTGCGATAGCTGAAGGCGCAACCGTAGTACGTGTAGGTACCGCTATATTTGGTGCCCGCTCTGCGTAAACGCTCTGCGTAAACGCTCTGCGTAAACGCTCTGCGTAAACGAGCACAGCGCTAAAAAGCTGCTTGCACGTGTAGATTTACTACATAAAAAAGGTAGAATTACTACATATAAAATTCATCGACTCAAATAGGTAAAAAAATGGCTAACAGTAATCCGATGGTAGATGCGTACGCTGCAGGACAAAGCCTGTGGCTGGACTACATCCAACGCAGCTTACTCAACGGAGATTTACAAGCGCTCATCAAGAATGATCAAGTCATGGGCCTAACATCAAATCCTGCAATTTTTGAGCAAGCCATCGCCAAAACTGACGAGTACGACGCCACCATTGCGGCTATTGGTGGCGATTCAGCTATCGCCAATCTTGAAGTATTTAATCAGCTGGCTATCGAGGATATCCAAGGGGCTGCTGACGCATTTGCAGACACCTACAAGCAAACCAACGCAGTTGATGGCTACGTCAGCTTAGAAGTAACTCCAGACTTAGCACACGACACAGATGGCACTGTAGCCATGGGTTTAGATTTAAATACCCGTGTGAATCGCCCAAACTTGATGATCAAAGTACCCGGTACAAAAGCGGGCGTGAAGGCGTTTGAGGAACTCACTGCACAGGGTGTTAATGTTAACGTTACTCTGCTCTTCAGCGTGCAACGTTATTTGGAAATTGCCAAGGCTTACATAACAGGCTTAGAACGCAGGCATGCTGCGGGTCATGCCATCGATAATATAGCGTCGGTTGCCAGCTTTTTTGTCAGTCGTGTTGATACCGAAGTTGACAATGCACTCGATGCACTAGGAACTGATGCAGCAAATGCATTGAAAGGAAAAATCGCCATTGCTAATGCCAAAGTGGCTTATGGGCATTTCAATAATTTGTTTGGCAGTGAGCAATTTAACAAGTTGCGCAATGCTGGTGCAAGACCACAGCGATTATTATGGGCTAGTACTGGCGCTAAAAACCCTGACTATTCTGACGTTATGTACGTAGAAGAACTTATCGGTCCTGAGACGGTTAATACGCTGCCACCAAAAACCATGGATGCTTTTCGCGACCACGGAACAGCTGAAGCAAGACTACCGACAGGGCTCAGCACAGCTCATGACCAACTCTCAGCTCTTAATGATTTAGGCATATCGCTTGCGGACATCACTGATGGCCTTGAAACCGCTGGTATTGAATCGTTTGCAGAAGCATTTGATCGATTGCTGCAATCCATAAGCGATAAACGTAAACGACTAACGAGTTAACGCAGATCATGAACAGCTCTCAATGGACATTCATTGGCGCCGGCAATATGGCAAGTAGTTTAGTCGGAGGGCTAATTGCCAGTGGGGTTAACGGCGGCGACATTACCGTTGTGGATATCAACACAGCAGCGTGTCAAGCGCTTGAGACAAAATTTGGTGTCAACAGCAATGACAGCGTTGCCAGTATTGGCTCAGGTGCATCGGTTGTTATTGCCGTTAAGCCACACATTGTTGAAACGGTTTGTCGCGATTTGTCCGCTTTAAAACCGGCGCTGGTCATATCCGTTGCCGCAGGTGTTAGGTCCGAGTCCATGAGTGGCTGGGTCGGCACAACGACCCCAGTGGTTCGCTGCATGCCCAATACGCCATCATTACTTGGTCTTGGAGCCACAGCGCTGTTTGCCAATGCGCTTTGTACAACAGAGCATAAAGACCAGGCACAGCAACTGCTATCGACTGCTGGAATTACGCAATGGGTCGACACCGAAGCTGCACTCGATGCAGTGACTGCATTGTCTGGCAGTGGACCAGCGTATTTTTTCTATCTCATTGAACACATGGCAAATGCGGCTCAATCACTTGGTTTAGATGCGGAGTTTGCCCGTGAGTTTGCTATTGAAACCGCTTTTGGCGCAGCTAGTATGGCGCGTGCGAAAGAATACCCACCCAACGTATTGCGCGAGAATGTGACGTCCAAAGGTGGAACCACCGCGGCAGCACTTGCAGTATTTGATGAACAAGGACTCGACGCTATTGTGAAAGAAGCCATGCAGGCAGCTCACGATAGAGCAAATGAGCTTGGCGAAGAATTCGGCACCTCATCCTAATTTAACAGCGTTACAATACTGCGCTTACGTTTTAACCGTTTGCCGAGGAATACACACGATGGGTAATGCAGTTTTAGAAGCCTTCAGCTTTCTAGTTGGAATGGTGTTCAACTTGTACGCCATGTTATTTGCCGTCCGCTTTATCATGCAAGTGTTTCGCGCTGACTACTACAACCCTCTGGCGCAATTTGTCGTCAAGGTAACTGACCCGGTATTGAAGCCTCTTCGTCGCGTTGTACCGAGCTTCAAAACCTACGACACATCCAGTTTGTTAATAACATTCGTCGTGCTGCTGATCAAAATATTGCTGCTAAAGCTGTTGCAGACAGATATTCTGCCTGTAGCCGGTAAAGCAATTTTCGCTGGCAGACAATCCTACGGGTCGTTGTTTTTCATTGCCATTGTCGATGTAGTGCATTTGTTGTTTAATGTATTCATCTTCGCCATGGTTATTCAAGCAATATTAAGCTGGTTTTCAAATCCCAATACCGATTCTATTCGCAACCTTCTCTCCGGAATAACAGAACCAATCCTGAGACCGATTAGAAAACACGTACCACCCGTTGGTGGATTCGACTTCTCTGTCTTGATCGGTATCATTGGACTTTTCTTTCTACAAATACTGGTAACCGGTACTTTGATATCGCCATTTGTTCGTTAAATTATTTGTACAATTATTCAACACAACCGCTCAATAAGCCTTAAATTAGGTGTTTTTTACATTCGCTTGCTGTTATTTACTGTAAATACAGTGTTTTTTAACAATATTGTTCTATAAATTTTGTACGCGAGCGATAAAACCGTGTTACCTTTCGCGCGCCTTACACGTTTGCTTAAGTTGCTTAATACACTCTGTACAAAGCATTTAAGTTCTTTACGAGTCGAAGGTATGTAAGTACGCAGGTACAGTTAAGCCATAACAGCGACAACTGTAACCAGTTCTGTTAACAGTAAGTTTTGAGAGGGATACCAACATGGCGGCGAAGAAAAAAGCCACTGCTAAGAAAAAAGCCACTGCTAAGAAAAAAGTATCAGCAGCGGTAAAGAAGCCACCTACAAAATCGGAAATCATGTCTTCGATTGCCGAAACCACCGAACTGAGCCGCAAAGAAGTCGCGTCTGTGTTCGAAGCGCTTGAAGGTCTTATTCAAGACAACCTCAAGCCACGGGGTCCGGGTATGTTCAGCATTCCTGGCTTGCTAAAAATCCGTCTTATCAAGAAGCCTGCAACTAAGGCTCGCAAGGGTATAAACCCATTCACTAAAGAAGAAACTGTGTTTAAGGCAAAACCAGCTCGTAAAGTGGTTAAAGTACTGCCTCTGAAAGGCCTGAAAGATATGGTCTGATCGGTTTCACCACCGTTTGGATGTACCCAGGGGGTCGGTCGCTTTAAACTCTAACGACCCCCTGCATCATCACACCCACGAAAAAAGTCATTTAACTGACGAATCAATAAATCCGAACAAATCCCTCCTCAACATGACGAATCTGCAATAAAATACATTACATTGGACTTGTTGTACAACAAGTAACCCTCACCCGATGCCGTTTCAACTACCGTTGCATCTGACCCGACGATTTTGCTGCAACGCTTTAATACTGCATAAAATCGAGTATCGATCACGCTTTACAGAACTTCTGACCTCTTGAGTGACTCAAAGAGTGCATCTGGCGTCAATATTGAACCGTTGACTTAGCCCCACAATCTGCATGAGACTGGCTGACCGCGTGCTGAACAGCTCTGCGGCATTGTGGGTAATTATTGAAAATTACTGGCAACCTATAGGTTAAAAACATGAGCGCGACCGCAAGATCTATGCAGTTTGCAGACAAAGCAACTCGACTGCCGCGTTGGGTGAACACAATTCTGGTGATTGTGCTCGGCTGGGCGCTGGCTGTGCTAACGATGAAGTTGCTACCACAAGCAGAAAATAATTTTAGTACGGACGCCACTATTGCGCCCGTCAGTGCGACCAGCAATGCACCTGACCCTTCGATGCTTGCCAAGGTTACTGCAGGATTGCATTTGTTTGGCGACGCCTCATCAGCTCCAGTTGCGCCCATCGAAGAAGTCAAGAAGGAAGAAGCTAAAGAGACCAAACTGAATCTGCAGCTGGCCGGTGTATTCGACTACACGCCTAAAGAGAAAGCCATCGCCATTATTAGCGCTGGGTCAGAAGAACAATCTGCTTACGGCATCGGTGACAAAGTCTCTGGCGAAACCACCTTGAAAGAAGTCCACAAAACACACGTTATTTTAAGTAACCGCGGTAAAGAAGAAAAATTGTCTTTGCCAGAAAACGTACAACCCATTGCCATGCGCCCTTTGCCTCAAGCAAACAATAGCTCACAAGGCCAATCGTCCAATGGTGCTCAAGCCGATGGGCAACAAGCTGGGGCTCCAGTCGACTTACCGACAACGCCTGGTGCATTGCGTGACACATTGGCTAGAAACCCTTCCATGCTTGGTCGTATAGTGGCGGCAGAACCGTATCAGGAAAATGGAAAGTTACTTGGCTATCGAATTACACCGAAACAAAATCCAGAGATTCTTGAAGCTCAGGGGATACTGTCTGGTGATGTTATTACTCGTGTAAACAATATCCAGTTAAACAGTCAGAAACAGGGTATTCGTGCGTTAAGAAATGCAGTAAAAGCACAGGCTTTGGAAATAACTGTTCTGCGTGATGGCGCTGAAATTCCACTGTCTATTTCACTTGCGCAATAAACAGAAGTTTACTGTTTATCGGGCTACACTTTAACTTAAGTGAACCACTGCTCTAAAAATGATGAATAACAGGCTCAGTACAAACATTCTTTTCGCGCTGCTCGGCATTGCGTTACTCTTCTGTGGGCCTTTGCGCGCACAAGAGGATACCTTCACACTCAACTTGAAAAATGCGGACATTCATTCGCTTATTCAGACGGTGTCTAGACAATCGGGCAAGAACTTTGTGGTTGATCCGCGCGTGAAAGCACGTGTTACTGTTATATCCGCAAAGCCACTCGATGCAGACGAGCTGTACCAGACTTTTCTGTCTGTTTTGCAAGTCCATGGCTACTCCGCAGTGCCAGGCAAAGATCTCATTAAAATAGTTCCAGACGTTAATGCCAAGCAAGGTCCTGTACCAACCTATGACGGCACCGCAAGCGACCAACTCGTCACCCAAGTTATCAAGGTTGAAAACGTTCCAGCAGCTCAACTAGTGCCAATTCTACGTCCATTGGTTCCACAGCAAGGACACCTTGCAGCTTATGCCGCAACCAACACGCTTATTGTGACTGACCGCGCTAGTAATATTCAGCGTTTGATTTCAATCATTCAAGGTATCGATCGACCTGACAATGAAGAAGTCGAAGTTATTCGACTGCGGTACGCATCCGCCAGTGAGGTCATTCGAATATTAGGCTCATTGCAGAGTCGTGCAGGTCAGGCGGCCGGCGCTCCAGGCGCTGTACGGTTTGCTGCAGATGAACGTACTAATAGTATCTTACTCAGTGGTGATCAAGCAGCTCGTGTACGTATGCGTGGGTTAATTGCTAATCTCGACACTCCTGTCGAGTCTGGCGGTAACACTCGGGTTGTGTACTTGCGTTACGCCAATGCGATTGACTTGCTAGCCATTCTTACCGGTGTGTCTGCGGGTCAGGCAAAAATCGGCACCAGCTCATCTGGCGACGACAGCGTTGGCGGCGCTGTAAATGCGGCCGTGAATGCCGCCCCAACCGTTAACGCAAATGGTGTAGTTGTCCAACAAGCCCCGACCGCATCCATCGTTAGACGTGCAGCGAATCCAGAAAACGACCGACCGAATGTCGACATTCAAGCAGACGAAGACACCAACGCGCTAATCATCACTGCGCCACCCGATGAAATGCGCAGCATTTTGGCGGTAATTGAACAATTGGATATTAGACGTGCTCAAGTACTGGTTGAGGCAATCATTGCAGAACTGTCGGAAAACAATAGCGCGCAGCTGGGTGTTAACTTTGCCGTCGACGGCTCAGACAACAATCGACCAGCAGCCTACACCAACCTTGGTGGCGCAACCGCAGCGCTGGCTAGTACTATCGCCAGTGGTGGAGCATCATTAAGCAGCGGCTTATCTCTGGCACTTGGCCGGTTTGGCAGTGGTGGCGTCGATTTTGGCTTTCTACTATCAGCCATTGCGTCCGATTCAGATAACAATATTCTATCGACACCAACCATTGTCACGATGGACAATCAAGAAGCTGAAATTGTGGTTGGTCAGAACGTACCTTTTGTCACTGGGACACAATTGTCGGCTGCAAACAACAACCCATTTCAAACTATCGAACGTCAAGATGTGGGTATTAGTCTGAAAGTGAAGCCTCAAATTAATGAAGGCAACAACATCAAGATGGATATCGAGCAAGAGGTTTCTGATGTGAGCAGCACATCAGTCACTGGCGCATCAGATATCACCACCAACAAGCGCTCAATCAAAACCACCGTATTGGTGGAAGACGGCCAAACGCTGGTACTTGGTGGGCTTATCGATGACAAAATTAGCGACACACACGATAAAGTGCCATTACTTGGCGATATCCCATTGCTTGGCAGCCTTTTCCGCTACCGCACTAGCACCAAAAGCAAGCGAAATCTAATGGTATTCATGCACCCGACTATATTGCGTGATATCGACACTGCCGACTACTACAGCCGCAGTAAGTATGACGATTTGCGTAATGCACAGCTTGGCTTGTTCGAAAATGATGAACTGAACAACCATCAAGCACCTAAATTGCCCGATCTTCACCTGTTTTATCAGGGAGAGCGAGTTAATAATGAAGTAGACGCGTTGAACACAATTGTGCCAACCTCCAAATTGGACGATCGAACATTCACCAGCCCAGTACAATCAGCTGCTAGCAATTTACCCAAAATTGATACTCTGAAACGGCAAGCTGGCGTGAATGATGCGACTGGTCCTTTCGATACCACTAATTAAAGACAATGGTTGTGTCTCCTGCAAAATTTATAGATGTTGGCGAGCCTGATAAGCCAGGCGCGGCTAATGATGCGACTGACGTCGGTCAGGACAGTGCTGTAGTTCCGCCATTGGGCGCAGCTGCCCAGCGCCCGCCTGCCGACCTGCCCTACTCTTTTGCAAAACGTCACGGCGTGTTGCTAGAAACTATTGACGGCAAAATGCACCTAGTCCACAAGCCAGGTGTGACCGTCATGGCTTTGACTGAAGCACGTCGAAAGGCTGGCCAGGCAATGACCATGGCACCGATAACTGCCGATGAATTTGATGGTCGACTGACCCGCCACTACGAAGGTGAAACTGGTCAAGTGATCGCCATCATGGACGATTTTGGCGACGATCTGGATTTAAACCAGCTTGCCGATGCCATGCCCGAACCGGAAGATCTGCTCGAATCGACTGACGATGCGCCGGTTATTCGTCTTATCAATGCCATTCTTGCCGAAGCTGTCCGTAAAAATGCATCTGATATCCATATCGAACCGTTCGAGAATCGACTCGCTGTTCGTTATCGTGTCGATGGCGTTATGCAAAAAATGCTTGATCCACCGCGCGAAATTGCGCCAATGATCATCTCACGCTTAAAAGTTATGGCGGAAATCGATATTGCTGAGCGTCGATTGCCACAAGATGGACGAATTCCACTTATCGTTGCGGGGCGTCCCGTTGATATTCGAGTCTCTACCTTGCCTTCTATTCACGGCGAGCGTGTTGTGCTTCGTTTACTTGATAAACAAGCTGGCCGACTCGATTTAGAAAATTTAGGCATGCCTGAATTGGCACATGTCAGTTTGGCCCGAACATTAACACTCTCACATGGCATCATTTTGGTTACTGGCCCAACCGGCTCAGGTAAAACCACCACGCTTTATGCAGCGCTTTCGCGTTTGAATACTTCGCGAAGCTCTATATTGACTGTTGAAGACCCCATCGAGTATTACATCGATGGCATTGGCCAAACGCAAGTGAACAATAAAGTTGAAATGGATTTCGCACGGGGACTTCGAGCCATATTGCGACAAGATCCAGACATCGTCATGGTTGGTGAGATACGCGATACTGAAACAGCCGACATTGCGGTTCAGGCCAGTTTGACCGGCCACTTAGTCTTATCAACGTTGCACACAAACACCGCGATTGGCGCTGTTACACGATTGCGTGACATGGGCATAGAGCCATTTTTATTAGCGTCGTCTTTAGTTGGTTTGGTTGCGCAGCGACTAGTTAGAGTGCTGTGCCCACATTGTAAAAAGCTTTCTTCAACTCCAACACATGCAGAATTGAAAATTTTGCGCGCAACCGTCAGCCAAGCAACCAATGTACACACTCATCATGGTTGCGATAAGTGTAATCACACAGGTTATATTGGCCGAACGGGTATTTATGAAGTGGTTGAAGTAGATGAACACATGCGCACCATGATTCACGATGGTGAGTCAGAGCAAGATATGGAAAAATACGCTCGTACACGTCATCCTGGAATACAAGATGACGGTGCTCGCTTAGTACTAGAAGGTAAAACTTCTCTCGAAGAAGTGCTACGAGTTACACGAGAGGGCTAATGGCCGCGTTCGAGTATGTTGCGTTAGATCCACGCGGCAAAGAAAAAAAAGGTGTTGTTGAGGCGGACACCGCGCGATTAGCTCGCGCACAGCTTCGTCAGCAAGAACTGACTCCACTGCAGGTTGACGAAACCAATGGTCGATCCAGTTCGAAAAGCAAAAGCAAAAGCAAAGGCAAAGGCAAAGCCAGCTCAACCAATACGCCCACGTTTCGTGGTGGTATAAAAACCAATGAGCTTGCGCTATTTACACGCCAAGTTGCCACACTCAGTGGCGCTGGAACACCGCTTGATCAAGCGTTGGCTGCGGTTAGTCGTCAAACTGAAAAACCCAAACTACAGTCACTGATTCTCTCGATCCGTGCAAAAGTACTCGAGGGCCATACTTTCGCCTCAGCACTAAAAGACTATCCGAAGGTTTTCCCTGAAATTTATCAAGCAACCGTCTCTGCCGGTGAGCAATCAGGTCATCTTGATGCTGTACTTGAGCGTTTGGCTGACTACACCGAAGAACGCCAAGTCTCTAATGCGACAGTAAAAAAAGCGCTCATTTACCCAAGCATGCTTGTTATTGCATCAATACTGATCGTGGCATTTTTACTGGCGTATGTTGTACCCCAAGTGGTCCAGGTGTTTGAAGGTATGGACCAAGCGCTCCCTCCGCTCACAGTGGCGTTGTTAGCCACCAGTGCTTTCGTTCGCGAATGGGGGTTGATCGTCGCTATCGTATTAATTGCGGTGTTTTTGTTGTTTCGTCATGCCATGAAGGGCGAGGCGTTTAAAGCACGTGTGCATGCATTTTATTTGCGAATCCCAATGGTCAGAAAACTCATCAGGGGTCACAATACAGCGCAGTTTGCACGAACCTTAAGCATACTTTCAGCCAGTGGTGTTCCAGTACTCGAAGCGTTGGACATATCTTCGCAAGTCATCACTAGCAGACCGATGCGCACCGCGGTCGATGCGGCTTCAGCCCAGGTCAGAGAAGGCTCAACATTGGGCAGTGCGTTGGAACGTACTGGGTATTTCCCACCAATGATGTTGCACCTAGTGTCTAGTGGCGAGGCGTCTGGCAAGCTCGACATGATGTTGGAAAAAGCAGCCACCCATCAGGAGCGCGAACTTAACTCCTTCATGTCTATATTTCTAGGGTTGTTCGAACCGGTGGTTATTTTGATTATGGGCGGGGTTGTTTTAACGATCGTATTGGGTATATTGCTGCCGATTTTCGAGATGAATCAGCTAGTCAGCTAAGCATGCGCTAAGGGCGCTAAACGCCCTTCAAGTCTTAGCGTCCTTGTCGCTTTGGCGCACGGCCACAGAACGGATACTGTTGCTGGGAATCCATTTCTTCACACGCACGTCTAATCATGAAATCGGTAATTTCATGCTCAACGTTACGTATATCCACTGTTGCGGAGTACGTTAGCGGCGTCGGTAGAGGACGTAGCGCCCCACCTTCAGGTATTTCATGTCTTTTCATCGGTTGCATAGTGTTGCTCCCATTATGAATCGGAATTGCATTGGTATTCGTACGCAAAAGTCTGACCAATCAATTCGATTCTTGCTCCAAAGCGTTGATATGTTGTTCAAATAACGCCAGCTCTTCGACTGACTTTTCTGGATATTCCAAAGGTAATGATGCAAGCTTTTGCGCAATAATTTGCGCAACACAAAGCCGCATATAAGGTTTATTGTCGGCAGGTATGGCATACCAAGGTGCGCTTTCACGCGATGTTTCATTAAAAACTTCTTGGTACGCTGCCATGTAATCGGTCCACTTGCCACGTTCCGATAAATCGGTTTTTGAAAACTTCCAATAGCGTTCAGGAGTCGTTAGTCGGCTCATGAATCGTGCTTTTTGTTCCTCGGGCGATACGTTTAACCAGAACTTCAAAATGATTGTGCCGTTTCTGGCTAAGTGCGACTCGTGCTCGCGTATCGATAAAAACCGATCATTCCAAATGTTTTTTTCATCAACGTTGGGCAAACGTTGCTTCGCAAGGTATTCAGGTCGAACTCGAACCGCTAATACCTCTTCGTAGTAGCTGCGGTTAAAAATACCGATGCGGCCGCGCTCAGGCAGACGACGAGATGTTCGCCATAAGAAATCATGATCGAGCTCTTCTGCTGAAGGTGACTTAAATGAATAGACCTGACAACCTGCTGGATTGACACCGCTCATTACGGCGCGAATAGTGCCATCCTTACCAGCTGCATCCATCGCTTGAAAAACTAACAACACAGCAAAACGATCGTCTGCATAGAGTTTGCGCTGCAACTTCGCAATTTGATCAACCCGTTTCTTCAGAGACTTTTGCAGCTCCTTTTTACCCGGCAATTCGCCCGGTACAGTGGCGTAGTCTGAAACACGAAAGCTACCATCAAACGGTACTGCCATAGCATCGGTTGGCGGTTGAATCATGATGCAACTCCATCAGCACCCTCATCAGCAGTAATGGGACACACCGCTCCAGTTCCACGCAAATTACAGTAGCCGCCGGGGTTCTTTTGTAAGTACTGCTGATGCTCATCTTCTGCGTAATAAAAAGTCGGGGCGTCGATTATTTCAGTAGTGATTTCACCGAAGCCTTTCGCTTTAAGCGCGCTTTGGTATGAAGCCTTGGTCGCTAGCGCCTGATTTTTTTGCTCGGTGTTAAAGGTATATATTCCAGAGCGGTACTGTGTTCCCCGATCATTACCCTGCGCCATACCTTGTGTTGGATCGTGCGACTCCCAAAACAAGTTGAGTAGATTTGCATAGGAATTTTGCTTCGGGTCGAATACGACTCGAACAACTTCATTGTGACCGGTGTTGCCGGTACAGACTTCCGGATAATGCGGATTTGGCGTTATACCACCGGCATAGCCTACGGCTGTCGTAAACACCCCAGGTTGCTTCCAAAACAAACGCTCAACACCCCAAAAACAACCCATACCGAACATAGCCATCTCTAGCCCATCGGGAAACGGTTCAGACATGGCGTTGTTTAAAACTAGGTGCGTTTCGGCAACCCGCAAAGCAACGTCCCGGCCGGGCAATGCATCTTTGTCATTCGGTAACTCTGTTTTTTTGAACAAACTAAACATCGTTGCGTCCCGATTGCGAAACTTGAAACGTGCAAATCACGAATCTTGTGCTACGACATTACCTAAGCTTGCTTAAATGAAACTGAAATCGACCTGCTCGAAACAGAAATTCACCTAATTTATTTAACTACAACAGGTTACGAGTCAGTTTTACAGCGCAAATAGCGTGTTACGAGGCCTGGAAAGCGTCATTGGAACTTATTATGTGACACACATCTCAATATTGATGGTGTATGCCATTCTTTAAATAAGGCAGATTAATTTAGTCGCTGTAAAGCTGCGACCAGTATCAATAACACTATTCCAAGAACGAGATTAATCAACACGATGTGACGAATACGATTCAATGCCGCCGCACCTGCTGGCCAATCTTGTCGGGAGACTGCACTTACGAATATTGGATAGATTTTATAATAGAGGTAGACGAACAATAACGTCATTACCCAACCCATTAAGTGCATTAAGTGAACGTGGCCTGGACTGGATGCAAAGCCTTTAAACCAATCGAAAATTAACCAATAACCACTGAGCATTAAAACGATAATCGCCATCCAAACCCAAGGGAAGAAGCGCTTGAATACACCCGCCCACAGCTGTAAACGTTCGGGTGGCTCAAGACTTACGGCGGATGGTCGTAAAACGACATAGGCGAAAAAGAGTCCACCGACCCAAACCACGGAGGCGACGACGTGTAGTGCTATAGCAATTGCATTCATTGCTACAGCATACGTCGATTTGCGCAGCCTAGTGAATTAACTGGCTAAAAATTAGCAGTCGGGGAAACTGACAGGCACTTCGATAACGTTAATGGCTAATCCACCGCGCGAGGTCTCCTTATATTTTGTTTTCATATCGGCACCGGTATCTCGCATCGTCTTAATCACTTTGTCTAGCGAAACATAATGGGTGCCATCACCGCGCAATGCGATACGGGACGCATTGATGGCCTTTACTGATGCCATTGCATTGCGCTCAATACAAGGCACTTGTACTAGACCACCTACTGGGTCGCAAGTGAGACCCAAATTATGCTCCATGCCAATTTCCGCTGCATTTTCTACCTGCTCAGGCGTGCCGTTGAGTACAGCTGCAAGCGCACCAGCCGCCATGGAACAAGCAGAACCCACTTCTCCTTGGCAACCCACTTCAGCTCCAGAGATAGAGGCATTTTTCTTATACAGAATACCAATCGCACCCGCTGTTAGTAAAAAATCCACCACACCTTCGTCAGTGCTATTCGCACAAAAATTAATGTAGTAATGCAGTACTGCGGGGATGATGCCAGCAGCCCCGTTAGTTGGTGCGGTTACGACCCGACCACCGGCAGCATTTTCCTCATTTACCGCTAGAGCATATAAATTCACCCAGTCCATGACTGTCAGTGGATCGGTGACTTCAAGCTTGGATTCTGCGTCGAGCTTTTCGAACAAGTCCGCCGCTCGGCGTTTAACCTTCATCCCGCCAGGTAATATCCCATGCTCTCGACAGCCACGTTCGACACAGGCTTGCATCGCGTGCCACAGATCCATTAGTCCGGCTCGCACTTCAGATTCTGCAACAGATACCGTTTCATTTGCCATCATGATGCCGGCAATCGTTAAGCCAGACTCTTTGCACAGCTCAAGCAATCGATCACCCGTGGAGAACGGGTACGGTACTTCGTTCTCGACCGGCTTGATCGGACTTTCATCAGCTGCCGCCATATCGTCAACAACAAAACCTCCGCCGACTGAGTAATACGTGCGGGCTATAACCTCTTCACCTTGTTTATTGAGCGCGGTAAAAATCATACCGTTGGGATGGAACGGCAAAGAGCGTCTTTTGTGCATGATTAAGTCGCTCGATTCTTTGAAGGTTAATTCACGCGCATTAGGCAGTAGCAGCTTGTTTGTTTCGCGAATTTGCGTCAACATCGGTTCTATATGGTCAACATTAACCGTACGTGGGTGCTCGCCCTGTAAACCTAGAAGAATGGCTTTGTCACTACCGTGACCTTTACCCGTTGCTCCAAGCGAGCCCAATAGATCCACTTTGATACGTGCAACGCTATCGTAGTTTGGGTGTTCGGCAAGCACTGTGACGAATAAATTAGCCGCCACCATTGGACCAACGGTGTGGGAACTAGAAGGACCGATGCCAATTTTAAAGAGATCGAAAACACTAATAGACACGGCCAGACTCCTATGGTTAACCTTGGCAATGCTAAGGCTATCCAATCGTGCTTAACGACGAGAGATCAAAACGGTACAAATAATGTCAATTACGACGCTGGCGCAATTGAGAGGCCTTTACTGGTAGGAACTACCGATGAACTGCTGAATGGTTGCTGCGGCAACTGATACAGAGTGATTCTGCAGCTTGACATAGCGGTCGCCACTTAAATAAGCGCCATAACCTCGTAACATACCGAGCAACTGGTAAGTGCCCTCATTGCAGGTGAGCAAGCCGCCACCAGATTGACCTGAATCGATTGGTGCGCTGGTGTGCAAAGCGCCTGCGCGATCACGCTGAAATACACCACTCGATGTCGTTTTACCTTGTGCTTTCGGAAACCCTACAGCCCAAACGGCTTGGCTTTGGCTAGGCTTTCCAAGGGCCAAAGCCATTGGAATGATGTCTTGAGTGTTCACTGACAACACGGCCAAGTCGTTCTTTCGATCTATTAGTAACAATGTAGCGACACGAAAACCGTCGGCAACTCGCACAAAGTAATTTCCCGCACCATCGATCGCATGCGCAGCGGTTAAGACGCGGTTTGGAGCGAACACAACTCCACTGGCATGGCTTCCGTGGTCGGTCGCAACCGGAAGAATTGCTTCCAGCGTTTTGCCGTCTGGCCATACACATTCTGGCGCTGCCGCCACCTGCACCGACCAAAGGCCCGAACAAATGAGAAGCGCACCTATTATTTTTCTGGTGCTTCGCATGTCTCTTCCCCCACGGCGATTGGAGCCGTGCATGCGTGTAAATAGCGACAAGCAAACATTCCATTTTCAGTGTGGAAGTCAAAAGACCACTCACGTTGTGGATTAGTTACCAGTGCTATTTCACGTTTTGGTGGGATCGCTCCCACCCCCAAATTACATTGCCCAGTTTCGGTCTATGCCGAATACCTTTGCGTCAAGGCGCGGTGGCTGAACTTAGTCTATCGCAAGGAGCGCGAGGATGATATATCGGAAGAGCCGAGTAAATGACACCTAAGTCACTGAAAACGTTAACAAGAGCTATCAGAAAGTAGGCGCAAGCACTTGATTTTGATGAACTAAGATGACTTTATTAGCCACCGATGTTCAAACCAATGCCAAAAATAAATCGCGGTTTCTCATGGCTATTATCATGATGCCAGAGGTGCACATCGTTAATTGTGACGGTCGGGTAGTCATAAGTGGCTTCGCCAACCTCACCTTTTGTGATGCCCTGCAGGGTCCCAATGGCAGTGAGCTCGCGACCTGGAGCATAGTTTTTAGTTTCGATGTAGTCAGGTGATTGCAGTAAGAAACGTCCCAGCGACTGCTTCGAAGTTGCTGGCCGCTGATTACGGTCTAATGGGTAGGCCAGTATTTCGAACTGAGTTCTATCAACTAAATTGACGCTACTGACTATAACTCCCCCCCAAATGACCGTCCCTTTCGCCTCGTCTGGATTGGTTTTAATTTGCTCAGGCGATAGTTGAACACTGACCTGGTCGGTATTCAATGGGGGCGTTACACACCCTGATAACACCACAACGCCGATCAACAACACCAGTTTGGGGATTTTTGATAATGATAAATTCACGCTTATCTCACTTAACAAAGGCATTGGTAATGCCTAAAAATTACTGTGCCCGAAGGAACAAAACTAAAATATCAGTCGACCATAAATGCCTGATCGTCTTCGGTTTGGCCAATCTCGCCAATAGCCATCCGAGAACATATAATAGGGGTCGGTGCTTCGAGGGTCTATTTCGCTTTGTTTTTTCCAGAATTGATGGTCAAAAACCTTCATGACTGGATATCGGTAGGCTGCTTCACCTACAGACCCATCATCCAAACGTTCTATTGTTCCAATAACACTGATATCGCGCCCCGCGCTGATTATTGCAGGGTCGAGAAAACCACTGATTTCTGCCATAAAACGGCCATCAGTAACGTCATTGTGTTTGGGACGGCCTGACCGGAACAAAGGCCGAGAAACAATTTCTAAAATGGTCACATCAGCTTTGTTGTGAATGTTTGCAATTGTGCCTCCCCAACGCACTGGCAGGCCTTTTTCGGCTTTGCCCATTTGTACATCAACCACCGATATGATGGCGCTATCACCCGCTGGCAAGGGTGTAACACACGCCACTGCCGTGCTCATCACAAATACAGCAAGGAACAGTTTTGCTAAATTTTGGAAATACAATGTAGAAGCCTTAATCAAATTTTCCGCCCAACCATTAAAGAGCTTCATTATGGACATGGTTTAAATTTGGAAAAGCCGCTTAGCGCAGGCATTTGCATTGTTTTACCGCAAATTGGTTGCGAAGGTGCAGGAAATTCCGCTTGTGAGGTCTTTTTTGCAAAGACCGTGATGCTGATCGCGTCCTGATCGTCTATGTTCCAATATCGGCACAAAAGTGGCAATCGCACGGTAAGGCAAAGCGCTTTAAGGCCGATATCATATGGGTTGGTGACGCAGTAGAACCTTTGGCAACCATCTGCATCTAACTTGTAAAAGGGCTAACACCCCTGTCCAGTGAGTCAGCGACAGCTGATTCGTCGGGACAACGGCCCCAAAAAGCGCAATCAGCTTGTTACACGAGTCCTGATTGGTCACTAGGTAAGAGGGAATAAGAAAATGCAAACTATAAGTAAAGCAGCAAGCCTTCTCAAAATAAGTGAATACCGATTGTTCAGCGAAGCTTATCTGAACTGGTTCGGAGATCGCGCCAGCGAAAACGATATCACCTCAGTGTTTGCCCAATTCAAAATGTTCGGTGATGTACCCGTGTGGGCCGACCAATTCGCACGCAGTGTACTCGACGATCTTGATGCTAACCGGCAAGTTAACTTGAATTCGTTCTGCCTTCTCAATCTGTCGCCGAGAGTCGGTGGCAAGCCAGAGATCAGTTTCACCTTACAAAAAAACAAGTAGTACTACTAACAGAGTCACCGTCCCGTTACGGGTATCATAGCAGCATGAATGACACCTACGAAAGAGATATGGTTGGGTTTGGTCAAAACCCTCCACATCCTGCCTGGCCTAAAGACGCAGCCATTGCCGTACAATTTGTGGTCAATTTTGAGGAAGGCGGTGAAAATTGCATTCTTCATGGTGACCCTGCATCCGAAGCATTCTTATCAGAAATTGTTGGTGCTGACGCATGGCCTGACCAGCGGCACATGAACATGGAATCCATTTATGAGTTCGGTCCACGCGCCGGGTTCTGGAGACTGCATAGAATGTTTTCTGAACGCAAAATACCAGTAACCGTATTCGGCATTGCGATGGCACTTCAACGTGTACCAGAGATTGTTCATGCGATGCAAACCAGTGATTGGGAAATAGCCACCCATGGATTACGCTGGATAGATTATCGACATGTTTCAAAAGCTGAAGAACAAGCTCATCTGCAAGAAGCGATAAACCTGCATGAAGCGGCAACCGGACAACAGCCTGCCGGGGTGTACATAGGTCGAACCTCTGAACATTCACAAGATATCTGCGCTGCGCAGGCGTGCTTTGAATATTGTGCTGATACCTATGCCGATGAACTTCCGTACTGGCGTAACACTACACACGGTTCGCAACTCATGGTTCCCTATACGCTCGACGCAAATGATATGCGCTTTGCGACACCCCAGGGCTTCAATTCGGGCGATCAGTTTTACCAGTACTTGAAAGATTCTTTTGATGTGTTGCATGCCGAAGGCCTAGCCGGCGCACCAAAAATGATGTCCATTGGCTTGCATTGCCGCCTTGCTGGTAGACCGGGGCGCGCAGCCGCTGTCGCTAAGTTTCTTGACTATGTGCAATCCAAACAACGCGTTTGGGTTACAACTCGGTTGGACATCGCACGGCATTGGGCAAAAGAATTTCCAGCACCAAGATAGGCGTCTAGTTTATTTTGTAGATATTTTTCGCCGTGTGCTCGAACACGGCACTAACCATTTCGTCACCAGCAGGCGCAACGCATTCTAAAACGCGATTTACGGTGTCATCAAACCCAGCCATTAGCTTATCGACGGGGAAGTTACTGCCGTACATGACGCGATGAGCTCCAAAAGCGCCCAGTAAACCATCAACTATTGGTGCAATTGAATCTGAACTCCAGTTTCTATCGAACATACCGAAGCCAGACAACTTTACCGATACATTATCTAGCTCACTCAGCGCTGTTATCCCTTCTCGCCAAAGCGCCATACCATTGGGCGTTTGATCATGTGGACTACCTGCATGATCAATAACAATCGGTACCTTTGAATAAGCACTAAAAAAAACAGCTGCCTCCTGCATTTGCTCGGGATACAGTTGCAAGTCGAAGCTCAATCCGTTGTCAGCAATTAGTGCAAATTGATCCCGCCATTGCGCATTTCGCAATAAATGTTCAGACGAGAAACACAACTGAGGGTTATCGTCGAGATAACTGATAATTTGCCGAACACCTTTAAACGACTCAAACTTGCACTGCGCTTCAATATGCTGCTGCGCATTCGTTCCTGCAAGATCAGCCAAACCGACTATGCCAAACTGATTTGCGGGAAGATCAACTACCGACTGCACCCAAGCAGTTTCTGCTACCGGATCGGCAATCGCGCCATCACACTGGACGTATACAGACCCGACCAGTTGATGTTGTTGAGATTCATCTGCGTACTCACCCCAAGGGTAATCTCTTTGAATCGCTGTTGGATCTCCAAAGGGTTTGATGGAACCAATATCACGCAACCACCCGTAGCCAAGATCGGGTTCAGATTGCTCAGGAATCCATATATGGTGGTGTGCATCAACAATTCTCATGGCTTTGCTTTCTATTGGGTTTTGATTGCACTAAGAGCCACGATAAGTCGAGTAGCCAAACGGATTGAGTAACAACGGCACATGATAATGCTGACCATCGCCTACTATTTCGAAGGCGACTTCGGCGTATGGGTAGAAGGATTCGGTTTTCAGACGCTCATAATAGTCGCTAAGATAGAAAGTGAGTTTATAAATGCCGGCTGTTAACACATCACTGCTGCCAAGAAAGTCACCTACTCGGCCATCGTCGTTGGTGGGTGCAGAGCCAAGCATGACCCAGTCGTCACCTTTTTGTTGTAGCAAAGTAATTAAAACGCCCTGTGCCGGCTGGCCTAAAGAGGTATCCAGAATGTGGGAAGTAATTTGTGTCATGGTTATTTGTCTTATTGTGTAGTGGTGCAGTTACAATGCTACGGTAACTGCACCGTGATAGTCCAATGAAAAAGTCACTGCTTCAATCAGTTCTGCTGCTACTGATCATTCTTGTCGGTTTGCTTTGGTGGCAACGAACCCCTGCATTCACCAATGCCTGCCTCTTGAGTCACCACGATGTCGTCGTTTGTGCTGCTAGCAACATGGCACGTTATGGCAGAACTGACCCGATTATACTGGAACACCCTGATTTCGATTTAGGCGCTAAGGACACCGGTACTAAAGCCACGATCAATTTGAGCAGTGCTCGCAACGAATCCATTGGCTTTCAACTCATCTTTCGAACCATTGGAGAGGCGGCTCCAGAAAATGTATCCATTGATTTTGAGCCATGGGTGAGCATGGGAATAAATTCGAGTAGCGACTCTATTAATAACAAGCTATATCAGGCGCATTACCATTTAGTCGATAAAGGTGGCTACACCTGGGGCCCGAAAAGCGATGTTCGCCGTTGGCCAGCTGAATATCCTGATGCGTTGGTACCACAAGAGCACGGATGTCTTGGGACAAGTGTTTCAGTATTCGAAACAATTGACTTGCCTGTTGAGCAGCATCAAAACCAAGCGGTTTGGATTGACAACTATGTTCCAAATAATTTAGACGTAGGAATGCACTCAATGCAGATTAATGTCACGCTTGGCGATCAAACGATACCGTTGAATATTGAGCTCACCGTATTTGATGTTACATTGCCAGAAAAAACCAGCATTGATGCAATCGCTGAAGTGTATCGAAGTTATAACTTAGAAGGTGCAGGTACATCGAGGACAAGTGCATCATGGCAAAACATGGCACATTGCTACCAACAGTTAGCGCACCAACACCGAATGGTGTTTATGGAACGCACACCCGACTTGCCGGATGAAGCTGGCTGGGATACCTATGTAGAAACCTACCAACCTTTGTTTGATGGATCGTTGTTCAGTGAAGAGTATGGTTATCACGGTACGGGTGAAAACACACCTGTTAGTACGTGGCGTGCTCCCTGGCCACAGGAATTTAACATTAAGCTCGAAGCACCACTGAGCAATGATGATTTTTCTCGATATACAGATATGAGCAAGCGGTGGGCGAAGTTGGTGGATCAAAATGCTTGGAACGATACCGCCTTCTTTGCTTATGTGTTTGATGAAGTGGATGGGCCAGATAAAGAAAACACTGCAGTAAAAGAACGTTACGAATACCTAAGCATGGTGCACGATCAAATGGACTTACTGCAAAAAGCTATTGATGCAGGAACTGGCGATAACAGTTTAGATTTATTGTGGACTAGTCATTCAAACCCAGCCAGCTGGACGTCCGACCCGGCGTTAGACCTATCCGACAAAGTACGTCTTTGGTCGCCCAATGCAGGCGCTGCAGACCCTCAATTTTTAGCGCAACGAAACCTTGCCGGTGACACGACTTGGTTTTATCACAACGGACACCCGGCTGTTGGTGCGCATAGTATTAATGCATCAGGAATAGACATGCGTACCTGGGGCGTGATTGGTGCACGTTATGGAATTGATGGACAATTTATGTGGGCAGTCAACCTGGGCAGTGATGAAAAACCATTTGCAGAGCCGTCGTATAAGCCCGACGATGATCGATTTGGTAACGGTGTATTGGTGTATCCCGGAAATCAATTAGACAAACTTGGATTCGCAAAAGTACCTGGCCCCATCCCCTCCATGCGAATGAAAACGTGGCGACGCGGGTTACAGGATGCCGAATTGTTTTTTCTTGCAAAAGACAAAGATGCTGTTGCAGCCGATAAATTAATTCGTTCCATCGTGCCAGAAGCTTTGGCCGAGGCGACAGGTAAAGCTAAGTGGTCTAAACAACCAGCGGCTTGGATTGATTTTAAAAAACGCTTGCTGATAATAGCGAGCGAGTAATTTGTCTAAAATAATGTGTGTATTTGTGGCAATAGCTAAGGTTGCTTAACGACATGCTCAATTGAAACAAGATGCAAAGATTGTTTGCTACGAATGTTCAGTATCTCAACCATCGCGGATAGAGCCACTTCCATCGGTAGCTTTCCACTAACTGCTTTTTCGCCTATTGGAGCGGTGAGTTTGGCTAACTCGACGTCAGTAAATCCTTTGCGCGCTAAACGCGTTCGAAAACGCACTGCCTTACTTTTTGATGCAATTAATCCGCAGTAAGCACTATCACCACGCGATAAAATGGCTTCTATCAAATCAAAGTCGAGTTCATGGCTGTGAGTCATGACTAAAAAGTATGCGTTATCGGGACACTGCTCTACCGTTAAAAATGGGTTATTACCTAAAACACGGCTATTGATATGCCCATACGAGGATTGATTGACCGGTAGTTTTTCAAGCCACTCTTCTCGTGAATCTATAAACAAAGCTCGACACGGCAATTGCTGCAAAATGGTCGCAAGGCTTTGCGCTACATGACCCGCTCCGAAGATAACGACATTAAAAGTACAAGCAGGATGGTATTCGTAGTTCAATGTGACCTTACCACCACAGCATTGCGACAGCTCTGCACCCAACACAATATTTTGCGACTTGATCACTGAGTCAGTTGACGCACTCTTCAATAACTCGCGGCTACGCTCAATGGCTTGTTGCTCTAGTACGCCACCGCCAATGGTATCGCTAATGCTTTGTGGCGTTACCAACATACGTGCGCCAACAGAACGCGGTGAAGAACCTTGCACATCGGTTATTGTCACCAACACACAAGCATGACCGTTACTAACAGATTCATGGAGCGCGTTAAGCCAAATCACGTTTAGCGCTCACCCTTTAGTTGCCGTACCTCATCGCATACTCGCAAGACTTCTTCAGGTGTGGCCGGTGAATTGAGTCTGGGGAATATTTTATAGTCGGCTAATGACCCAATCGCGTCTCTTATGGCTGAAAACGCAGAGATAGCCAGCATAAGCGGCGGCTCACCAACGGCTTTCGAGCGAAATACAGTCTCCTCCTCATTGGGAGCGTTTTGCAGCAGCGCTACGTTAAATTCAATTGGCGCATCAGCGATAGCCGGAATTTTATACGTTGCCGGCCCGTCGGTTAATAGGCGACCTGTATCATTCCATTTTAATTCTTCCGTTGTAAGCCAGCCTAATCCTTGGATAAAACCACCTTCTATCTGACCTATGTCAATGGCGGGATTAATGGACTGACCGACATCGTGAAGAATGTCACAACGTAAGAGTTTGTATTCTCCTGTAAGTGTATCGATGATCACTTCGCTGACCGCAGCTCCATTGGCGTAGTACAAAAAGGGTCGGCCAGATGCGGTATCTCTATCGTAGTGAATTTTAGGGGTTTTATAGAAACCGGTTGCACTTAGTTGCACACGCGCCATATAAGCAGCTTTTGCAAGCTTAGGCCAGGTATAGGTTGATTGCGTCTCGTTTTCACTTACGACAATTTGATCATCCTTAAAGGTAATGGATGATGATTTAATCTGATGCAGCTCAGCCAAATAATCTATCAACCGCTGTTTAATGGTCAATGCAGCGTCTTGAGCAGCCATGCCATTGATGTCGCTACCAGACGAGGCGGCCGTTGCTGATGTGTTTGGCACCTTGTCCGTTCTTGTTGCGGTAATCGCTATTCGACCTATATCCATACCGAGCGTTGTCGAGACAACTTGTGCAACCTTCATCATCAAACCTTGGCCCATTTCTGTTCCGCCGTGATTCAACTGCACACTGCCATCACTGTATAAATGCAGTAATGCACCACCTTGGTTCAAATGGTTAACCGTGAAAGAGATACCAAATTTTACCGGTGTTATCGCAATCCCCTTTTTCAACACTGCGCTGGATGTATTGAATTCACGTGTAGCTTTGCGCCGATTCTTATAATCTGACGACGCTTCGAGTTGAGTGAATATGTCAGGCAGATTAAAGGCTTCTACAGTTTGATGGTACGGTGTCACGTTCCGTGGCGCCTCTCCATAGAAATTGATTTTACGAACAGCTAATGGATCTTGGTTAATGGCGTAGGCGATTTCATCGATAGCCGCTTCAATTGCCATCATTCCTTGTGGTCCACCAAATCCGCGGAATGCTGTGTTCGATACGGTATTTGATTTACAACGCAACCCATCTATATGAACATCACTCAAATAGTACGCATTGTCGCTGTGAAACATGGCTCGATCGACAATCGCATCGGACAAGTCGGGTGAGTTACCGCATTGCGCTGCCAGTGTGTGCTCAATTCCTTCGATTTTCCCGTGTGCATTGAACCCTACTGTGTAACGGTTAATAAATGGGTGTCGTTTACCGGTCATCCACATGTCGTCACGGCGTGAAAGTCGACAGCTGATGGCAGATTTTTGCCGTACAGCGAATAGCGCCGCAAACGCTGCAACAGCTGCAGCTTGAGTTTCCTTGCCACCAAAAGCACCACCCATACGTCGCGTTACAACTGTCACCTGATTCATGGGCACACCCAACACTCCAGCAATTAAATGTTGTGTTTCTGTTGGGTTTTGATTCGATGAATAGATAGTGACGCCACCATCATCTTGTGCAATGGCTTTCGCAACTTGCCCTTCTAGATAAAAGTGCTCCTGACCACCAACCTGAATGATGCCACTGAGTTTTTGCTCTGACGATGTTATAGCTGCGCTTGCATCGCCTCGCTTCATCGTGTGTGGCGGGCGAACAAATATTTTATGATCTATTGCGTGCTGCAAATCTAACAGAGGAGCTGTTTCCTCATAGACTACATTAGCTAGTGCAACAGCCTGCTGCGCCTGCCTCATTGTCTGTGCTGCAACGGCAAAAATGGCTTGACCAAGAAATTCAATGTTGTTATCGACTAACAATGGATCACCAGGAAACACAGGGCCGATATCGGTCAATGCTGGTAAGTCATCGAATGTGATGACATCTACAACACCGGGCGCGCTACGCACAGCGTCCAAATTTATCGATTTGATGGCGCCACTGGCAATGCTGGCACCACCAATAGCCACGTGCAGTTGATTCACTTGCGGCGGCAAGTCGTCAACATATTGTGCTTGGCCGGTGACGTGCTCGTGTGCACTATCATGAGTAATGGGTTTACCTGCTGACATAATCGCCCACCTCCAATACCGCTTCTTGCACGCTGACTTGCAACCAACAACGCTTTAATAAGTTCGCCGCAACAGATTGTCGGTACTTTGCACTGGCTCGCGCATCAGTAATAGGAGAAAAATCTTGGGCTAACGCTTCTATTCCGGCAGCAACTGCAGCCTCATCAAAGGCGTTTCCCAGCAGCACTTGTTCAACACCGTGCGCCCGAGCCGGTGTTTCCGCCATGCCGCCAAAGGCCACACGCACATTCACGATTTTTTCATCTAGCATTTCTAAACAGAACACGCCGCAAACAGCTGAAATATCGTCATCTAGACGTTTACTTATTTTATGTACGAATACATGCGTTTGCTTGCTGGGTACCGGTATGTGTATGGCGCGGATAAACTCGTCACGCTTTAAAAGCGTTTTTTTGTAACTTAGATAAAAGTCATTGATATTAATCGTGCGTGTTTGCGCGCCAGCTTGCAAAGTTAATTCAGCATTAAGCGCCAGCAATAAAGGCGGCAAATCACCAATGGGAGACGCGTTCGCAATATTGCCACCAATGGTCCCTTGGTTGCGAACTTGCTCTGAACCAAAACGCAGCATCATTGACTCACTGTCAGGCACTACCGTGCTTAACGTATCCATACATCGGTTGAGTGATACGGCCGCACCAAAATGCACATAATTTTTATCCACTGCCACACGCAACAATTCGGGCACATGCTTAACATAAATGATGTTTTCAATATCTTTGAGCTGCTGGGTGACCTCCAAAGCTAAATCAGTACCACCAGCAAGCAGTCGAGCAGCCGGATATTGAATACGCATATTGGCCAGTTCAGCTAAATTGCTTGGCAATAAGAACCGCGGATGCATCGGTAGTTTCTTCTTTATTGCTAGCAACGCTTTTATCGTGTTCTCGGAATTGGCGTCAAAATGATCGGGTTGATGATTTTGCATAGCCATTATTGCTGTGCGCTTAATAGGCACATAACCGGTGCAACGACATAAGTTACCTCCAAGACTTCGATCTATCCAATGGTGTAAATCGTCTGGGTTGTTTGCCAGCACTTTTGCGCCATCTTGATGATATAGCGCGAACATTGACATGATAAAGCCAGGTGTACAAAAGCCACATTGCGAACCATGTTCGTCGACCATCGCTTGCTGCACAGGATGCAACGTATCGCCCTGTGCTAGATCTTCAACTGTTATAAGTTGTTTGCCGTGCAATCCACCGATAAAACAGATACAGCTATTAACTGACTCATAGTGAAGGTAGGCGTTTTCATTGGCTTGAACCACGCTTGCCACGACAACGGTACAAGCACCACAATCGCCAGAGCCACAACCTTCTTTTGTGCCTGTTTTTAATTTGTGTTCTCGTAACCACTGCAGCACAGTAATGTCTGCGCGCGTGGTATCCAATGACACAGATTCATCGTTGAGTAAAAATTGAATCATACGGCGTGTGTCACAAAAAGGTCTGTTTTAGAAAATGTGGTTACATCGATTAATCCGATATCAGAAATGCGTAGCTCGGGAATAACCACCAAAGCGAGTAAAGAGTGTTGCATGTAGGCGTTGTTTAGCGTGCAGCCGCACTTGATCATCGCATCAACCATTTTCTGTGCCTTTACGGCTACCACTTCGGCTCGTTCATCTGACATGAGGCCGGCAATAGGGAGTTCGACCAGCGCTAATTCTTTTCCATTCGAAAATACAGTAACACCGCCACCAACCTGTGCTAATCGGTTTGCAGCTTTAGCCATATCATCGTGATTAGTGCCCACGACAATCATGTGATGAGCATCGTGTGCAACAGTTGATGCAACAGCACACGGCTGGTTATAACCAAAGCCTGAAACGAATGCATTCGTCACTCCACCGGTTGCTCGATGACGTTCAACAAGTGCTATTTGGCACACGTCGCCAACTTGTTCCATATCGACGATGCCATTAGATATCGATAGAGTTGCTTCCAATGCTTTGGTCGGGGCTTGGTTTTCAATAACACCAATAACTCTGGCTGTGACTTTATCAACGTTTGCTGGTGCATGGATTTGAAAATCTGCAGCGGCAAGCGGTTTGCCTAGATGCACCGTATCGCGAGCGCTTTGCGGGTAGTTTGCAGCCGGTATGTCTTCAATTAATTTACCGGCGTTAGCTAACACATCGCCACGGGCAATGACCTGCTCTATTGGAAGGGTCACTAAGTCGCTGGTTATAATGAGATCGGCTCGTCGACCCGGGGTTATGGAACCGAGGTCTCGTTCAAGGCCAAAGTGTTGAGCTGTATTTAAGGTCGCCATTTGAATCGCGGTGATCGGAGGCAACCCTTGTTCTATTGCGTGCCTAACGACTCGATTCATGTGACCATCATTGATCAGCGTGCCCGAGTGAGAGTCGTCAGTACAGAGAATGAAGTTTCGCGAATCCAAACCCTCTTCTGTTATGGCTTTTATCTGTGGAGCTACGTCATACCAGGCAGACCCAAGACGCAGCATGGCGCGCATACCTTGTCGAACCCGCGCCATCGCATCCTCCATTCGCGTACCTTCATGATCATCCGCTGGGCCACCGGCAACATAGCCATGAAACGGAACACCTAAATCAGGCGAAGCATAGTGTCCACCGACAGTTTTGCCAGCCAATTGGGTTGCGGCAATTTCGCCGAGCATTTTTTCGTCCCCTGCGGCTACGCCTGGAAAGTTCATGACTTCGCCAAGGCCGATAATGTTTGGCCAGCCGAGTGCTTCTTGCACTTCAGCAACACCGAGCTCGGCGCCGGCGTTTTCCAGACCTGGGGCTGACGGCACACAACTCGGCATTTGCACGAAAACATTGATGGGTAAATCCAATGCTTCGTCATGCATTAGCCGTACGCCATCCAAACCCAAAACGTTGGCAATTTCATGCGGATCGATGAACATGGACGTTGTGCCATGTGGAATGACGGCGCGAGCAAATTCTGTGACCGTGACCATGCCACTTTCAACATGCATGTGTGCGTCACACAAACCCGGCACGAGATACCGGCCATTGGCTTCAATAATTTTCGTATTGTCACCAACACAATGGCTCGCATCGGGTCCGACATAGGCAAATCGGCCACAACTGATGGCAATGCTGGTGTCTGGGATGATCTCACCCGAATGGACATTGACCCATTTTCCGCTACGAATTACCGTATCTGCGGGTTTTCGCCCCATGGCGACATCAACCAGCATCTTGGCGCTTTTCGCCCAGGAGTCGACTTTATTCATGCGCTTGGCCTCTTATATTCAACGTTTTGGCTCAAGAGTTTGGCTTCATGCAACCCTTTCGAGCCTGCATCGTTCAACATTAATCACATTATGGCCGAATTTGTGCACGCAGGCTTTGCCTGTAAACCACTTTAGTCCGGTATAATTGCGCGCTTAACGTCGCCCGCTTGGAACATAAATCCAGCACTGATCTTCATCGCGCCAAACCTTTGCGCACCAGGAACTTCCCTTGATTCAGAAATTACGCAACATCGCCATCATAGCCCATGTTGATCATGGCAAAACAACGTTGGTTGACAAGCTGCTACAGCAATCGGGCACGCTCGATTCTCGCTTAGCACCTACCGAACGGTTAATGGATTCAAACGCGATCGAGAAAGAACGCGGCATAACCATTCTTGCCAAGAACACGGCGATCAAATACAACGATTACCGCATCAACATCGTTGATACACCAGGACACGCCGATTTTGGTGGTGAGGTGGAACGCGTATTGAGTATGGTTGATTCTGTACTGCTACTGGTTGATGCTGCAGAAGGCCCAATGCCGCAAACTCGCTTTGTTACACAAAAAGCGTTTGCCATGGGTTTTCGCCCTATCGTGGTTATAAACAAAATCGATCGCGAAGGCGCTCGACCTGGTTGGGCACTTGATCAGACATTTGAGCTGTTCGATAACCTTGGTGCTACCGATGAACAATTAGACTTTCCGGTTATCTATGCCTCGGCCGTTAATGGGTATTCTGGCCTGGAAGCGTCAGTTTCCGAAGGTGATATGAACCCGTTATTTGAAACTATTATCAAAGAGGTGCCAGCACCGGAAGTTGATACTGAAGGTCCGTTTCAAATGCAGATCTCCTCACTTGACTACAACAGCTATGTTGGCGTTATCGGCATCGCACGTATCACGCGTGGTCAACTCAAGCCTAACCAACAAGTTAAAATTATTGATGTTGAGGGCGAAGTACGTTCTGGAAAAGTTTTGCAGGTACTTGGTTTCCATGGCCTCGAGCGTATCGAAACCCAACTAGCCCAAGCTGGCGATATTGTTTGTATTACCGGCATCGACAAGCTGCATATATCCGACACGCTTTGTGACCCACTGCATGTGGAGGCTTTAACACCGCTCACAGTCGATGAGCCCACCATCAGCATGATGTTCCAACCAAACTCTTCGCCATTCGCTGGCAAAGAAGGCAAGTACGTCACTAGTCGAAACATTTGGGATCGCCTGCAAACTGAATTGCTACACAACGTTGCATTGCGCGTTGAGCGCACTGAAATGAGTGAAACGTTCAAGGTTTCAGGTCGTGGTGAATTGCACTTGTCAGTACTGATTGAAAACATGCGTCGTGAAGGTTATGAAGTTGGCGTTGGCCGACCGATCGTTATCACTCGCGAAGTTGATGGCAAAATTGAAGAGCCATTCGAGCAGATCACTATCGACGTGGAAGAGCAGCATCAAGGCACTATCATGGAAAAGATGGGTGAACGTCGTGCTGACATGAAAAACATGGTGCCAGATGGTAAAGGTCGAGTCCGTTTGGACTACATCGCACCGGCTCGCGGCATGATCGGATTTAGAACTGAGTTCCTAACAGCGACGTCTGGTTCAGGTCTGATTTATAGTGTGTTTGATCACTACGGTCCAAAGCTAAACTTCAGCGTGGGACAGCGTCGCAATGGTGTATTAATCTCCAACGGCACTGGTAAGGCACTTGGCTTCGCGTTGTGGAACTTGCAAGAACGTGGTCGATTAATCACAACAGCGAACGATGTTGTTTATGAAGGTCAAATTATCGGCATTCACTCACGTGAAAACGATCTGACGGTTAACTGCCTCAAAGGTAAGCAGCTCACTAACGTTCGAGCCTCGGGTACGGATGAAAATATCCAGCTAACACCACCGATTAAAATGACACTAGAGCAAGCTTTGGAATTTATCGATGACGATGAGTTGGTTGAAGTGACGCCAGAGAGCATTCGTGTTCGTAAGAAGTTTTTGACTGAGAACGAGCGTAAGCGTCATTCTCGGCCTTCAAAAGCCAGTTAGATCGTAAGTGTAGTCTTGGGTACTTAACGAGTTCGACTCGTTGAGTACCTCGGGCTGATGTATCGCGTTATCTCGCTCGTTCCACAATCTACCCGCTCAATATATCCCGTTCCGCCGCTAAGTATTCTGTCGTTTGCATCTCCATCAGTCGACTAGCTGCTCGAACAAATTCAAACTCCAAACGTTTTCCGGTGTAAAGCTCATCAGGCACAGCTTCGGCCGAAACAATGAGCTTTACGTGCCGATCATAGAATTCATCAATAAGATTGACCAACCGGCGCGCAGCATCGTTGCGGTTCTCATTGAGCACCGGCACGTCACTCAACAATACGGTATGAAACGTTGTCGCAAGCTCGATATAGTCGTTAGTTGAACGTGCCGTGTTGCACAGCGTGTCGAAATCAATCCACAAGACGTCACCTGCACGACCCAACAACGGTAAATCCCGGCCATTGATCAACATTGATTTCGCCTGCTCTACTTTTCCACCGGCAAGTCGGTCGAAGTGCTGCTGCATGGCTTGTTGAGCTGCTTCGTCAGAGCGCTCGTCACGGAACTCGCTGACGACATAAATAGCTTCTCGCTGAAGTAGCCTCAACCGGTAATCAGTATCACCAATCATTTCTACTACATGCGTGTGCTGTTTAATTTGCTCAATGGCTGGTAAAAAGCGGTCACGTTGCAGCCCATCTTTGTACAAATCATCTGGCACTAAATTCGATGTGGTGACCACCGTGACACCGCGCTTGAATAGCTCGGTAAGCAGTGTTCCAAGCAGCATAGCATCAGTAATGTCGTTTACATGAATTTCATCAAGCAACAATAACCGTGATTGCACAGCCCATTTATCAGCAACCAATGGAATCGGGTTTTCAATTTCACCAAGTTCGCGCAGGTCATTATGTATGCGCTGCATAAAACGATGAAAGTGCAAACGCGTTTTATCGTCGAACTTCAGTTCGTCATAGAACAAATCACACAGAACCGTTTTTCCACGGCCCACCCCTCCCCACAAATACAAGCCTTCAACCGTATTTGCACCGACAGGCTTGGATTGGAAGAATCTGGAAAATAGACTGGTACTGGGTGGTTTCCACGGTTTTCGCTTGGAGAGACTAACGGCAATGGAGTCGAGTAGTCGAATAACGGCTCTTTGTTCGTCATCGGGGTTGAGCTTTCCCGAGGTAACTTCACGCTCGTAGCGTGCAATAACTCCCACGTTCAGATCTAGCTGAACGAGGACATGCTACTTTCGGCTCGAAGCGCTCTGATGGCTTCTTTTTGCCGTACCAGAACGTATTGGTGCAACGCATCGATTTGATCAGCACTTAAATCAACAAATCGACAAGTAAGCTCACCGTTTTTTGTATCTGGCAAAACATCAACATAGCCTGAAATAGGACTGTTGAATGTGGGTAGATCAACGCTAAATGGATAACGTCGACCCGGTTTCGCAGCATCTTTTGAGGCCGAGAAACCGACCGCGCTGATTTCCAAAACGCGTGCAAGATTGCCATTGAGTTGCAATATCACTGGCTCATCTGGGTTTGGCACAACAGAGTACGCCGTGCGGCCCGAAGACGGTCCGTGCACTGATATTTCGTTCATGATTAGTACCGCAGACCGCGTGGAACGAGTGCCGAGAGTCTGGCTCGTAATCGCTGAACATTGTTATCTTCAAGAATAATGCTTGCACCACGATAGGCAATATCAACCGCGACCATTTCGCGCATGTGCACAGAACGCAGTCGGCCAACTAACATGGTGGTTAATATGGATAAACTAACACCTGATACAAACGGTAATACATTCACACCGGTTAGCACGTCAGCTTCGGCTGATACCATTCTAACTATGGAGGCGAGCGCCCCGATTAGGATGGCGTAGGCAATAGTGAACGTAAAGATGTCCATCGCCATTTGGTGCACCATTTTTTCAGAAGCTTGGCTGCGTGACCACGTGTGCTGTATGTCATTTTCGACTGCGGCATCACCAATAAGGTGACAAACTTGCTCAACCTCGATTGAACTGGAACGCACTTCAGCAACACCCAATAAACCTTCTCGACGGCTAACATCACACACCTTCATCATCGCCCGCGCCATTTCTTCTGGCGATGTTCCACCACGGATGCCACGTGTTAACGCAATTTGCAACGCATGCGAGAGCTGGGTTAGTGGAAAAGTAATGAGAAGTGCTACCAAGGTGCCACCAAACACAACAATGATTGGTTGAACAACATCAACGGCATGTTGAATACCACTCATGAACATCGCCAAACCGATCGTCAGCAGTACCGCCGCAAGTAAAAGCGGGATGACCTGCCATATTTCGATTGACTCGTGTTTATGCACTACCAATTCGTCTGAGTTGCGTAAAGCCACGGCTTAAGAATGTTTCCAAAAAATTGCTTGTCAGTCGCGTGAATCTGTGTTGCGACCGTTCTCGGTTTAATGAGAATAGCAGAAACATCGGCGGTGTTATGGTCGATTTCATGCTGATTTTGCGGTAGCTTACGATCAGTATTTTGCAATAGAGATATTGAAAAATCAGTCATTTACACTACCCCGCAAGCTCCAGCCAAGGAGGAGCAAGACTGCCGGCCTCTTTAAGCTCCTTATCGAACAGTGCAGCGTTTGGTTTCAGCTCATCAAGAAAACGCCAAAATGCTGACGAATGATCCAAGTAACGCGTATGCGCCAGTTCGTGCAGCAACACATATTCGACTAATTCCGGACGGATAAACAACAATTTGTAATTCAGGCTCAACGTGCCGCTTGACGAGTAACTTCCCCAAACGGTTTTTTGCCCACGAACAATCATGCGTTTGTAGCGCAATCCTGATTCTTGTGCACACCGAGCAAGCCAGGGTCCCAGCACTGCTGTTGCACGCGGCTTTAGTGCACTAGCAATACATTTAGCCACCAACGGTTTGTTATTAATATCGACGCAAAGCTCCAAACGCTCGGGCGATGCCCATTTTGCGGTCCCCGTGGTGGCGCTCACCGCGGTTGAATAACCTATGCTCACCATGACATCACAAGCATCTAGATAGATTTTTTGCGGCGGCCATTGACGATACATATCGGGAATTTTTTCTTCCAAATCGACTAACGCTTCAGTGATCCAAGCACGCTGGCTTTCAACCAAAGCGGGTATTGAGCGTTTTGAGTAACGCTTTGGGATGGTGACTTGCAAACCACGGCCGGGTTCGACCCTCAAATACACTTGACGGGCTTTTGCCGACAGCTTCAATTCATAAGGAATTGGCTCAGGCTCGCCGTCTGGCCCGATGGATGGGAGTAGGGAAAAAACACCGGTAGCAATCGGCGCAGGCGCTTGAACTTCTGGCTCACAGTCATTCTGCGGCATGGGTACCACTGGGTTGTTGAAATCAAGAATCAGCTGTTCTGGAGACATCAAGGCATTGTAAACCGTTGGGCTGGGTCTATTCTACGTTAAGCTAGCCGTATAACTTCCGTTAAAAACCAGCAACTATGTCATTACTGTCCATTACCAGCATTCTGATCACGGTCTCTGCGCTTTTCGCATGGCTCAATTATCACACGTTGAAACTGCCAACCACCATCGGCATCATGGTGATATCGTTATTATTCTCGCTGTTATTGGTGATACTCGGCGCCATGGGGTTTGAACAAGGCGTGAACATGGCTGAGGGGTTGGTCGCACAGATTGATTTCAATAAAGCCCTGCTTAACGGCATGCTTGGGTTTCTGTTATTCGCCGGTGCGATGCACGTCAGCCTCGCCGACCTTGCTGAAGCCAAATGGATCATCGGCCTACTGGCATCCGTGGGGTTATTTATCAGTACTGCGCTTGTCGGTGTTGGCACCTACTTTGTGTTGAAAATAGCCGGAATTGAACTTTCGTTCGCCTACTGCCTTTTATTCGGTGCCCTTATCTCCCCAACCGACCCAGTGGCAGTCATGGGCATTTTGAAAACAGCTGGTGTTTCGAAAAAACTGGAAACTAAAATTACCGGCGAATCATTGTTTAATGATGGTGTGGCCATCGTTATCTTTCTAGCCTTGTTCGGCATTGCTGTTAACGGTGACCCGGTTGATATGGGTCATATCGGCGTTTTATTCGTACAGGAAGCCATCGGTGGTGCACTGTTCGGCTTTGCGTGTGGTTGGGTTGTTTTGCAGATGCTCAAACGCGTCGACAACTACCAGGTTGAAGTGTTACTGACGTTAGCCTTAGTCGCAGGTGGCTCGACAGCGGCAGCTGGCTTGCACCTATCCGCACCTATCGCAGTTGTTGTTGCTGGGCTCATGATCGGTAATCACGGCAGAAGTTCTGCCATGAGCGAAGTCACGGTTCAACACCTAGACACTTTCTGGGAATTGGTCGACGAGATTTTAAACGCCGTACTATTTCTTATCATTGGTCTTGAAGTCATGATTTTATCTTCAGACTCTAAAGTGTGGTTCATTGGTGTGGTGCTCGCGGTACTCGTTTTAGTATCCAGACTTATTGCGGTCAGTGTTCCCGTCAATGCGATGCGACTACATCGTAACTTTCACCCACACGTTATAAAAATTCTAACGTGGGGTGGGCTGCGAGGCGGAATTTCAGTGGCATTGGCGCTCGCTATACCAGCGGGGCCTGAGCGCGATATTGTGGTAACGATCACCTATGTGATTGTTGTGCTTTCGATCTTACTGCAAGGGCTTACCATTCATAAATTGGTTGATGCTACTCGCCAGGGAGCGTTGCCCGAATAAGCTTGGCTTGCCGACCTTTCAACCGGATAACCCAATTTGAGGCAGAGCTTACGCCCCTCCAAATAGATCGGTATTTACGATCTATTCACTGAGATAATACGTATTTTACATACATAAAATCATGTGTATTATCATTTTAATGCTTTATTTACTAAGGCTCATACTTACAAGTTAGGCGGTCCATGTCACAGTCTTTTCCTCTACGAACCGGTTTTTTAGTTGGGCTGTTCACTGCAGCGGCTTTGAGCAGCTGGTTTGTTATGCAGGTGCCTGAGATCTCTGCAGGTCAAGCTAAGACGCTTATAGTGGATTGGGTGCCACGCTTGGGTGTCGAGCTGGCTTTCCGTTTGGACGGCCTTAGCCTTCTTTTGTGCCTGTTGATCAGCAGCATTGGCGCGTTGGTCATGCTGTACACCTCCGGGTACTTCAAAACTCACCGTGATCAGGGTCGACTGCAATGGCTCCTATTCGGCTTCATGCTATCGATGCTTGGATTGGTTACCGCGGACAATGTGCTGTTGCTCTTTATATTCTGGGAGCTGACCACAATTACCTCCTTCTTACTGGTTGGCTTCGATCACGAAAACCGAAAAGCAAGACGCGCAGCCCTTCAAGCACTGTTAATCACTGGTGGTGGTGGTCTTGCTCTGCTAGTTGGACTGCTGCTGGCTGCAGATATCACAGGCACGTATCGTGTCTCCGAGATGGTCGCTTCTGGAGATCTGTTAAAAAATCACGACGCCTACCCTTTGGTCCTAACACTGATACTCATTGGCGCATTTACTAAATCTGCGCAGTTCCCATTTCACTTCTGGTTGCCAAACGCTATGGCTGCCCCGTCACCCGTTAGCGCCTATCTTCATTCGGCCACCATGGTAAAGGCAGGTATCTACCTGATGGCTCGGTTTCAACCAGCGCTCGGCAGCACAGACATGTGGTTTTACACTTTGTCTATCGTTGGGGCTTTAACGGCAGTCTGGGCATCGATAATGGCGCTCAGACAAACCGACTTAAAATTGATGCTGGCGTGGACGACCGTCATGGCGCTCGGTATATTAACGCTCTTCTTAGGTTCCGATGTTCGTATCGCAGCTTTGGCTGCAATGACATTTTTAATCGTTCACGCCTTTTATAAATGCGCACTGTTCCTTGTCATCGGAAACGTGGACTATGCAACCGGTACTCGCGAAGTAGACAAGCTAGGTGGGCTAGCCAAGCTGCTACCCATCACAACCGTTGTTGGCATGGCGGCCGGATTCTCAATGGCAGGCTTCCCGCCCTTTCTCGGCTTTATAGGAAAGGAATTAAAATACGAAGGTGCTCTGGCCATTGCAGAAGAACCCTACCTCATTGCCGCCGCCGCGCTAGCCGCCAACGCAATGATGGTGGCAGTCGCTTTGGCTATCGTCATCAGGGTTTTTCTTAAAGGCAAAACAACCTCTGATCGTGAAGCCATTAAGGAGGTGCCTTGGACTATGTGGCTAGGTCCGTTGCTTCTTGCAGCAGCTGGGCTGTTCACAGGAATTTTCCCAGACATGCTTGCCAAGAGCATCATTCAGCCTGCATTGAGTGATGTACTGCTAATCGAGACGACCGTGAAACTCTCGCTTTGGCATGGCATTAACGTACCACTGGCTATGAGTATTGCAACCGTTGCCATTGGTACGTTGTTATTTATCAAGGCCACACCTGTACGCAACAATATTAACGAGGTTATGCAACGCTGGCCGATAACGGGCGACCGCGTCTATCAGCTCGCATTGAGCGGTACAGAGCGATTTGCACGTGGACTAACAGATCGCATCCAATCGGGCTCATTAAGTCAGTATCTAACCATCGTGTTTGGTGTATTCGTTGTATCCGTTGCTGGCGTTTGGATAACACACCGAGTTCCACTTGTCCTAACCGACCTTACCGCCGTACCACCACTTGCATTATTAGTTTGTATTTTAATGATTGGCGCAACCGCTGTCGTTGCAGTTAGTCGATCGCGTTTGCTGTCTATTTGCGCTCTGGGTATCGTGGGCAGTGGTGTCGCATTACTATTTTTGATCTTTGGCGCTATCGATGTTGCGATCACGCAGCTAATGGTGGAAACGTTGTTCGTTGTTCTCATCGCGGCTGTGATGTTAAAGCTCCCTGAATTTTCCGGCAAAGAGCATCCGGGAACTGGCGGCAGTATGCGTGATGCCAGCATTGCCATTGGTTGCGGTGTCGTCATGGCACTTGTCACCATTGCTGTAGGCGTATCACCGCTAGATTTGTCTATTACCGAATTCTATGAGGCTGCAAGTTTGCCAGAAGCCTATGGACGCAACATAGTCAATGTCATTCTTGTCGATTTTCGCGCACTGGATACGTTAGGTGAGGTTGCCGTTGTGGCTATTGCGGCACTTGCCGTCATTGCGCTCGTGACCGTCCGAACCCAACGAAAAACACCCGAGGGTTAAGCCAATGAATTCTATTATTTTTCGCTCGGTAAGCCGCTTGCTAATGGGCCTCATGTTGCTTTTTTCATTATTCCTGTTGTGGCGTGGTCACAATGAGCCTGGTGGCGGGTTTATCGGCGGACTCGTCGCCGCAGCTGGGCTTGTGGTATACGGTTTGTCTGATGGACCAAAGTCTATGCGCATGATCTTGCGCTTCGAACCGGGTGCTATTGCGCTGGTCGGTTTATTAATAGCCGCTGCTGCTGGAATATTACCTCTGCTGCTCGGGCTGGATTTTCTGACCGGGTTATGGCTATTCATTGGTGCAACAGCAACCGATAAGGGTCTAGCGCTTGGTACACCCTTGCTGTTCGATATAGGCGTTTATCTGACTGTGGTTGGTGGTGTCGTGGGAATGGTTATTGCCATTGAGGAGTCCCTATAATGGAAATACTCTTTGGCTTACTGGCCGGTGTTTTGATGACCGGAGGCGTCTGGCTCATTTTAAGCCGCGATCTTTTGAAATTCTTATTCGGTCTTGTTCTTATTAGCAACGTGGCTAACATTGTGATCTTTGCATCCGGCGGCGTTACAGAAGGTCGGCCACCGTTAATTGGCAAATCCGGACTGGTTGAAAACATCGCCAACTCACTACCGCAAGCCTTGGTATTGACCGCAATAGTCATCGGTTTCGGCTTAGTGTCATTCACGCTAACGCTTGCGTTACGAGCCTGGCAATCTATCGGAACAACCAATGTAGAAGAGATGCGCCTAAGTGAAACACGTCTTGGCGCAACCGATCTGCACGGCGGTGTTGTTAGCTCTGAAGAATACGCTAACAGTCAGTCCGCTTCTAACGCAGATGCTCAAACTGCAACGGAGCAGCCATCATGAATTGGCTGTTAGTGAGTTGCTTGTTGACTCCGATGATGAGCGCTATTTTAGCGTTCCTGTGGCCTGGCAGTCGTCGCGCAAAAGGCATGGTGAGCGTGGTCGGTAGCACACTGTTATTTGTCTTTGCAGCCCTGTTGCTACGCCAAGTCTGGAACCAAGGCCCTATCAGTGCGCAGATGGGCGGATGGCAAGCACCAATGGGTATTACCTTGGTGGCAGATCATTTAAGTGCGTTGCTCGTATTCGTCACTGCTATTGTTGGCGTTGCAGTTAGTGTTTATGCTTTAACTGACATTGACGATGCACGTGCAAAAGGTGGGTTCGATACCTTTTTCCAAATGCTTCTTACGGGTGTAGTTGGTGCATTTCTAACGGGTGATTTGTTTAACCTGTATGTGTGGTTCGAAGTCATGCTTATTTCATCGTTCGCACTTATTGTTCTCGGGGGAGGTAAAAAACAACTCGATGGAGCGGTTAAATACGTTGCCATCAACCTTGTGTCGACCGTATTGCTGTTAACTGCCATAGGCTTGGTTTACGGCATGGCTGGTACGCTAAACATGGCCGATTTAAACGGCAAGCTCGCAGCCGCCCCCAACCAACAGCTGGTTACGGTTGTGTCCGTGTTTTTTCTCATTGCATTCGGTATCAAGGCGGCTGTTTTTCCACTTTATTTTTGGTTACCGGCGTCGTATCACACCCTGCCGATTAGCATTGTTGCCGTGTTTGCAGCGCTGATGACAAAAGTAGGTGTCTACGCATTAATCCGCTCTTTCACCTTGATTTTCACACCACAGGGCGACCTGATAGCTCAGGTAATCATGGCAGTGGCGTTGTTGACTATGATTGTCGGTGTGCTAGGGGCGCTATCCCATACGAACATTCGTCGTATCTTGACCTATCACATCATTGGGTCCATTGGGTTTATGCTAATAGGACTTGGCCTAGGATCACCTATTGCCATGGCCGCTTCTATTTTTTACATGATCCAAGGCATTCTGGTGAAGGCGTTGTTGTTTATGGTAATCGGTGTGGTTGAGAAACAAGGTAATAGCTCTGAGCTATCAGAACTCGGTGGCCTCTATCGCTCGCATCCCGGCTTTGCCATGCTTTACTTGCTTGCAGCTCTAGCTCTTGTAGGAATTCCACCACTGAGTGGTTTCTGGGCAAAACTGATGGTATTAGAGGCAGGGATTGAGCATCAAGCTTGGCTGATGATTAGTGTCGTGCTGTTAGCTAGCCTATTAACCTTTATTCCATTGATGCGAATCTGGTTTGAAGCCTTTTGGAAATCTGCACCCAAAGAGAACAACTTGGAAGTGAACATGAACAAGCTCTCAATGGCGCCGGTACTTGGACTATCTGTCATTCTGCTATTAATTGGTTTAATGCCCTCTTCACTCATTGCATTGGCAGACCTTGCAGCATCCGGCGTACTCGATAATGAGTCCTATCTTCAAGTAGTGCTGGGCTCTGAGACTGCCGCAAATGTGGAGATAAAGCCGTGAATCCTTTTTCGATTAACTTGGTACTTGCGGTAGTGTGGTCCGCTTTATCAGGCGAACTGAGCATTGGTAGTTTGGTGATTGGTTTTATCATCGGCTACATCACTCTCTGGGCAATGCAGCCGTTGTTTCCAGCCAGTCGCTATTGCTCTAAGGTCATTGGATTGGGGATGTTGGCCATATTTTTCCTTTGGGAATTGCTGGTATCCAGTTTAAAAGTCGCTTGGAGTGTGGTAACACCGATGCGCTACAGTAAACCTGGCATCGTCAGCATACAGTTAGATGTAAAGTCAGATACTGAAATCACGGTGCTAGGTAATTTAATATCCTTAACACCTGGCTCCCTTTCGCTTGATGTATCAGAAGATCGAAAGCACTTGATCGTACATGCAATGTTTATCGAAAACCCAGACGACTTCAGGGTTGAAATAAAACACGGAATGGAACACCGAGTGATAGAGGCGTTGCGCACATGATACCGGTAAGCACAGCAATAACCATTGCCATGGCACTCACTGTAGTTGGGTTAATTTGCGCCTGTATACGACTTATCCTTGGACCAAGTCGCGCTGATCGCGTTGTATCGTTAGACCTCCTGACTATTCTACTGGTCGCAATTGCCGCACAGCTGGCCATACTGTATGACGTCGCTGCCTATCTTGACCTCGGGTTAGCAATCGGGTTAATCGGTTTTTTAGCCACTGTCGCTTTCGCTCGGTATATCGAAAGCTCACCCAGCAAGACGCCTACTGAGGAAGTTGAAGTTACAAACAACCCGACCGCACAGACACCCATCCAAGAATCCATTAAATCACCAGCGCAAGGCGACCTTAAATGATTGAATCATTAGTCAGTATTTTACTTATTGCTGGAGGTTTGTTCGCGGCCATTGCAGGTGCAGGGCTTTTGCGTTTTCCTGACGTACTAATGCGTATGCACGCATCGACCAAAGCTGGCACGCTAGGTGTTGGATTGAGCGTTGTCGGCTCGGCATTCTATTTTACCGATGACATGGTCACAACCAAGGCGGTACTGATCGTTTTGTTTATTCTTCTAACTGCACCTGTGGCTGCTCATCTCATTGGGCGTGCAGCGTATCGAACAAAAACGCCTTTGTGGGAGCCTACGATTATTGATGATCAGAGTAATCCAAGCGACCAACCCAAAGCTGATTAAATCGCTTGGCACTCAATCGTATCAACGTTTTATTCGCTTTATATAACCTGCAACAACTGCGTATTTAAAATTCGTATTATACTCGGCAATACATCGTTTTTTTCGATATATTAATTTCAATAATACGACTTTAATCGTCTGTTTGAAACCGTCAAAATCACTCGCTTGACCACTAGAAACCGTTCATCATGCTCGTGTACATCGCACTAATCGTTGGCTGCCTACTGCTTTATAAAGGTGGCGATTGGCTACTCGAAGGCGTCATCGATTTCGGCAATCATATGGGATGGCCAAAAGCCATTACGGGATTACTTCTGGTATCGCTAGGCACCAGCGCACCAGAGCTTTTTGTCAGCCTTGGCGCGGCAGCTCAGGGAGAAGGCGCTATGGCTGCTGGAAACGTGCTTGGCTCAAATATAATCAACATCGCTATCGTACTTGGCTTAGCGGCAAGCGTTGCCGTTTTGCATGTCGAACGAGTTCTGCAAAACCAATTAATTGCCCTGCTAGTTATTTCAGTTGTGACCGCAGGTGCACTCTGGGACGGCCAAGTTACGCGATTAGAAGGCTTACTATTGATTATCATTCTATGTGTAAGCTTTGCATTTGCATTCCGTTCAAACCACAAAACGTCTAAGGCTGGCAACATACCACCAGACAAACCTGAACGCAGCGTAAAGTTGTCAACATTACTGACTGTCGGTGGCATTATCACTTTACTGGTGGGGGCGGAAGCCATGATTTGGGGTGGCATTGAACTCGCCAAGCAATTAAACATCCCAACGTCAGTGGTTGCGTTAACCGTTACCGCATTGGGTACCAGCCTGCCAGAAATTGCAGCAACCATCGTCGCAATGACCCGTCGCGAGTCAGAACTGGCTATCGGTAATGTCATTGGCTCAAACTTAATGAACCTTGGTTTGGTGTTAGGGCTGAGCGCCCTGATCGTACCTCTTGAACAGATCGATATCGATACGTTGAGCACCGGCTTTTTTCTTGGACTAACCTTATTCGTGTTTATTATGGGGTACCACTTTAAACGGTTTGCCCGATGGACAGGTGCGCTGCTTATCGTCTCGTACGTCGGCTATGTCGTTGCACTGCTAGCCTAATTAACGACCAAAAACTTAATCGGATTCCATCATGCGCCATTTGAATTACAACCACTTGCTGTATTTCTGGACGGTCGCGCGCGAGGGCAGCATTGCCAAAGCATCTGCACATCTTCACTTAACGCCACAAACCATCAGCGGCCAATTGAAGCTGCTTGAAGAGGCAGTTGGCGATCCATTATTCCACCGTGTTGGACGCGGGCTTGAGTTGTCCGATACAGGTCATATGGTTAAGCACTACGCTGACGAAATATTTACCCTTGGTGCGGAGCTCTCACAGCAAGTTGCGGAGAAACAGCCGGGGGTTTCAGTACGGGTTAATGTTGGTATTGTCGATACGATTCCTAAGCTTACAGCCTACAGGATGTTACAACCAATATCGCAGCTTGAAAGTCCGGTCAGGCTGATATGCCGTGAAGGTAACCTGCAACAATTGCTTGCAGAACTTGCACTGCATAGACTCGATCTAGTGCTTTCAGATCGGCCGTTACCAAACGGTTTAGGCGTAAAAGCGTACAACCACAGTCTCGGCAATAGTGACATAGGGCTATTCGTGCAAAAACGTCAAGCCAGAAAATACGAAAATAACTTTCCGCAATCACTTAACAAAGCACCCTTTCTTTTGCCAACAACTGACAGTGTAATGCGACACGGCTTGGATGACTGGTTTGAACAAGAAGGTATTACACCACGCATCGTCGCTGAATTTGCTGACAGCGCATTGCTCAAAGTATTCGGCGAAGCAGGTAGCGGCATTTTTCCTGCGCCTTGTGCCATTTCCACTGAAGTGGAACAGATGTACAACGCCCGAATGATTGGCACAGCTACTGGCGTGTCGGAAACCTACTATGCTATTTCACCTGAACGAAAACTGCGTAATACGGCAGTGGTGCAAATTACTGAAAAAGCGCACGGATGGCTGCAGGATTAACAGATCAAAATAAACAATGATAAAAAACAAACTGCACTCCATTCTTGAATGGCGACACTTCGAAGCGGTCATTCTCGGCCTCATCATTCTTAATTCTATTACGCTTGCCTTAGAGACAAGCCCAACCGCTATGCAAGCCGCTGGTGATTGGCTTTCTTTGCTCGATAATTTCTTGCTAGGCATTTTCGTTTTGGAATTAGCGCTAAGACTATCAGCTGATTTTCGTGGGTTCTGGCGCGACCCATGGAGAATTTTTGACTTCTTTGTGGTGGTTATATCGTTAATACCAACCAGTGGACCGTTATCCATATTGCGTGCATTTCGGATATTGCGTGTACTGCGTTTAATTTCAGCGGTACCGGCAATGAGGCGTGTAGTTTCGGGCCTATTAGGCGCTATGCCGGGAATGGCGTCCATCGTGTTCCTAATCGCACTGATCTTTTTTGTATTCTCAGTTATCGCGACCAAATTATTTGGCGCAAGTTTTCCAGAATGGTTCGGCTCACTTGGCGCGTCGGGCTATACGCTTTTTCAAATTATGACGTTGGAAAGTTGGTCGATGGGTATTGTTCGACCCGTGATGGACGTCTACCCAATGGCTTGGGTTATGTTCATTCCGTTTATCATTTTGACCGCCTTTACGGTGCTTAATTTGTTTATCGGCGTCATTGTTGATGCTATGCAAACAGAGCATGAATCAGCCGCCAGCGAAGAGCGTGGACAGATGATCACTGATAACGAGAAAATTCTGTCTGAAATACGTGCGCTGAGACAAGATATCGCCGCGGTTCGAGGCGAGTTGGGCCGTTGAATAGGCGTATTTCACCTCGATAACTGCTAATATTGGCCTCTAATTAGTCAATTATTTTGGTAGTTAAAACATATGAGTCAGGAAATAGTTCTGTATTTCAAAACCAAAGACGATGAGGTTCGCACCGTTGATGCGGTCGTTGGCGATAGCGTGATGGAAACAGCGATAAAGAATGACATCGACGAAGTCGTTGCTGAGTGCGGAGGCAGCCTCATTTGCTCCACTTGTCACGTTTATCTCGACGACGCCACCGTCGCTATCATTCCAGAACCAGATGATGCTGAACTGGATATGCTGGAAGGTGTCGCCTCAGAACGGCGTGAAAATTCACGGTTAAGCTGTCAAGTCATTGTTAGCGAAGGTATGGCAGAACACACCATCCATACCCCTGACGACCAATAAGTTCGGCAGAACAGCATTAAAACCATCGACGGGTTTAATCGTATCGGCGAAGAAAATGCCTTCGCCGTGCTTGCCCGTGCAAATGAATTGGCAGCCTCTGGTAAAAACATCATCAACCTTGGCATCGGTCAGCCAGATTTCCCAACACCACAACACATCGTTGATGCCGCAGTCGATGCTCTACAAGCTGGACACCACGGCTACACCCCAGCCACTGGTATTCCAGAATTACGCGAAGCTGTCGCTCACGATGTCAGCAATCGCTACAACACAACGGTTGCCGCCGACAATGTCATGATAGTGCCTGGTGGCAAGGTCACCATGTTCTCGGCCATATTGATGTTTGGTGAACCCGGTGTCGATATTCTCTACCCTGACCCAGGCTTTCCTATTTATCGATCAATGATCGAATTTACGGGTGCAAACCCGGTTGCCATTCCCATACGTGAAGAGAACGCTTTTGCATTTTCGGCCGACGAAACGCTATCGCTTATCACTGACAAAACCCGGCTTATTATTCTTAACTCACCTGCCAATCCGTGTGGCGGCGTCACACCAGTGGAAGAGATTGACGCACTAGTTAAAGGGCTAGAGCAGCATCCGAACGTGGCCATTTTGTCAGATGAAATCTATGACCAAATGACTTACGACAACGAACAGCACGTAAGCCTTCTCACTTATCCATCCATTCGCGATCGGCTAATCATATTAAACGGCTGGTCTAAAACCTATGCTATGACAGGCTGGCGATTGGGTTACAGCATTTGGCCAGATGAGCTTTTCGATTCCGTGCGAAAGCTTGCTGTTAACGCTTGGAGCTGCGTAAACGCTCCGGCGCAATACGGTGCTCTTGCCGCATTAACTGGCCCACAAGACGACGTGAGCATGATGATGCAAGCGTTCGATGAGCGACGAGTTAAAATTGTGGAAGCATTGAACACGTTACCCGGTGTCGATTGCATTATGCCCAAAGGGGCGTTCTATGCATTTCCCAATATCAAACAAACTGGATGGCAAGCAAAGCCACTGGCAACTGCATTACTTGAAAATACAGGCGTCGCAACCATTGGCGGCCCAGACTTCGGGATACATGGCGAAGGCTATATCCGAGTATCCTACGCAAACTCACTCGACAACTTAATGAACGCTGTCGAACGCATGGACACGTTCCTGAGAAGCAACCCGGTCTAAACATATGATTCAAAGCCCTATGCCAGACATTGCGTCCAGGACTTACAACCATTCGTTCAAACTTGATCCTATCGTACGTAGTCTGCTCGACACCGACATCTATAAATTGTTGATGTTGCAAACCATCTGGAAAGAACACGCTGACGTACCCGTTACCTTCTCTCTCATCAACCGAACTAAAACCGTTAGATTAGCTGAGGAGGTCGAAGAGTCTGAATTACGCGCACAGCTAGATCACGCACGCAGCATTGGCTTATCAAAAAAAGAATTGATCTGGTTGGCAGGTAATACCTTCTACGGCAAGCAACGCTTATTCACAGAAGAGTTTCTAACTTGGCTGAATCAATATCACTTGCCAGAATACAGCCTACGAGTTGAGGACGGCCAATATTGCATCGACTTTAAAGGCACATGGGCAGAGGTTTCTCTTTGGGAAATTCCAGTACTGTCCATTATCAGCGAATTACGTTCGCGTGCAGCCTTACAAGGTGTTGGTCGGTTTGAGTTAGATGTACTCTACGCACGCGCCAAGGCCAAGCTTTGGGAAAAAGTCGTTCGCTTGAATAATCTTTCAGATTTAGTTATCGCAGATTTTGGCACCCGCCGTCGCCACAGTTTTTTATGGCAAAGATGGTGTATTGCTGCAATGAATGAAGGATTGGGTGATAAATTTATTGGCACCAGCAACGTACTCATGGCAATGGATTTAGATTTAAGCGCAATTGGTACAAATGCACACGAATTACCAATGGTCCAGGCAGCCCTTGCTAACAATGACGAAGAGTTGTTGCTCTCCCCCTACCGTGTTTTGGAAAGCTGGCAACGAACCTACGACGGCAACTTGCTTATCGTGCTTCCTGACACCTACGGCACGACTAATTTTTTAAGCAATGCACCAAGCTGGGTTGTCAACTGGAGTGGCTTTAGGATCGACTCAAAAGAGCCTATCGCTGGCGGTGAGGAACTCATCGCTTGGTGGATATCACGCGGCCAAGATCCAAAAACAAAGCTATTGATTTTTTCTGATGGTTTAACAGTCGATGTCATTGAGCAGGTATACGAGCGCTTTAATGGTCGCTGCAGGTTAAGTTTTGGTTGGGGCACGCATTTAACCAACGACTTCAGCGATTGCTCAACAAAGCCAATCCCACAGTTAAAAGCCATTTCATTGGTCTGCAAAGTAACGCATGCCAACGGCAAACAAACGGTTAAATTGTCTGACAACTTTGAGAAAGCCACCGGGCCTGATCACGAAATTGAACACTACCGATCAGTATTTGGCCAAGACAATATGGACAGTCAATCGGTAAATGTATAACGTGCACGCCAAAACAACGGTTTTCTTTGTGTTGCATTTGTAAAGTGGATTTAACATGAAAGCAGTCGGATATTCAAAGAACGGCCCTGTCGATGCCAGTCCAGGTTTAGAAGATATCCAGCTCGACGACCCTACGCCGGGGCCACTGGATTTACTTGTCGAAATCAAAGCGATTTCCGTTAATCCAGTCGATACAAAAATTAGAAACAATGTAGCACCAGAAAGCGGATATAAAGTCATTGGCTGGGATGCATCGGGTATTGTCAAAGCCACCGGTCGTGACACCAACCGATTCAAAGTAGGCGATGAAGTCTTTTACGCAGGCGCACTCGATCGTCCTGGCACCAACAGTGAACTTCATGTTGTTGATGAACGAGTGGTGGGTAGAAAACCGTCATCGCTTTCTCACGCTGAAGCTGCAGCACTACCGCTAACCTCTATTACTGCTTGGGAACTGTTATTTGATCGACTCGACATTCCTGAAGGTGGCGGCGAAGGCGATTCGATCTTGGTTATTGGCGGCGCTGGTGGTGTTGGTTCTATTTTAATTCAACTCGCAGCGCAATTCACTAAGCTCAAAGTGGTTGCAACGGCATCGCGGCCAGACACCATTGAGTGGTGTAAGAAGCTGGGTGCGCACCATATTATTGATCACCGTGAAGACATGAAAGCGTCGCTTACAAAGTTAAAGCTGACTCCTCGCTATGTTGTCGGACTTACTGCAACTGACAAGCATTTACCTGCCATAGCTGACCTCATTGCACCACAGGGCAAACTGGGCTTGATCGACGATCCAGACGCAGGCGCGATTGATATTAGAGTGCTAAAACCAAAGTCAATTTCAATTCATTGGGAGTTTATGTACACCCGCACCATGTTCCAAACCACCGATATTGAAGAACAGCATAAGTTGCTTAATCGCGTGGCAGATGGCGTGGATGCTGGCAAGCTAGTGACGACATTGGGTCAATCGATGGGAACAATCAATGCAGCCAACTTAAAAAAGGCGCATACGCATCAAGAGTCTGGAACTGCAATTGGTAAAACAGTATTAATAGGATTCTAATACCGAGTTGAGCTCACGACGTGGGCTGCAGAAACCACAGACCCACGTTTTAGTAATCGAGCACAGCGTTAACTACCACCAATGCTTGCATCACCAAAGTTTGCGTTAAAGTCAAAACACCAAACACTCAAACTATTAAAATCATCCAGTGATTTACCTTCTGGGATTGGTAACCGGACTGTGTCGTTAACCCACTGCTGACCGTTCAGCCGTGGGCCTATCGGGAACGCATCTGTTCTATAATTCTTATCGTTACCGGCATAAAAATAAACTGCTGGGCCACCGCCATCGTAATTAAAGTTGGTTACTTCAAGCACACAGTCATTGAGTACAGTTATGGTGCCACTGACACCATGTGCCAAAGTAGATAGCTCCGCCACTTGGCCAACAAGTGGATGAACACTTGTACAGTTATCACTGATTAGCTCATTGTCGATAAGGGATTCAGTTAAGTCAGCAGTGGCTGTATTGGTATCAATTAAAGCTGGTTGCGACTCATTGACCTGCAACAATACCGACTCTGCTTGCGCGATAAAATTGGGACTGCCGAACTCAATAATCGTATCACTGGTAATTGACTCTATGGCGATTGGCAACAATATACCGTTGCTCGTATCCCGATCCACATCCATAGATTGCAGTAATCGAGACAAGTCAGCGACTTTAGGGTCGTCCACGTCACTGGCACCAAAAATCTCCTTTGGCGTTACATTCGCTGCAGCTTGCACTGCCGGTAGCGCGAAGCCGCCAATATTGAACTTTACAGTTTCACCCGCATTGAAAGTAAATTCTCCAGCAGCGTTCGTCTTGCCACTCATGGTGACAGTTTCGTAGCTTAAGCCTTCCACCGGGGCTGCATCCAGAAAAACACCAGTACGCATTGGTGATGCTGGATCACTATCATCGCCACCGCAGGCAATCAGCATCAAAGACACCAAGCCCATGAGGATTGGAAAGCGGGCTTTTTGCAGTACAATAGATGGAGAATTTCTATTACTAACTAGTTGAAACATATCGATTTTCCGAACTAATAAGGGAATACGCTCTCAGACTTGAGGCAGGCTTTGTTTGGCTTAGGACAAACACAGCTGGGCAAAGTTCAGCGCCAATGAGTCAATCTGCGCATTATGCCAAGCAGTATGGCGAGGAACAACAACGGAAATACGAGTGTTTGCATGACAAAAACCACAATCATATCGACGGTATTCTCACCGATCGAGCCTGCAGCCTTTGAGTAACGTTCATAGCGCTTTTCAAAATCAACTTTATCAACCACTTGCTTATACAGTTCAGATGCCCTTTGCAGAAGCCCGGACGGTGCTTGCGCATTGGAGGTTACCTCATTGTTGATCTCGCCAATCGCATCGCTTGCGCTCTGTAGTTGAGCACTGGACTCAACATAATCTGTTTCTAGAAAGGTGCGATAAACCATTTCATTTGCGATGGCAATTAGCGGCATCATGAATCGCAGTAGCAGTAAAAATAGAAACAACCGGCCAAGCACCGCTTTGGCTCGGTCACTTTTCATGAAAAAATGGCTTGCTAGCAACAGCAACGCAACCACCACTAGAGCCAATAGCAACCCATGCCATGCGCTCATTTTGAGTAACACTTTTTGCACACCCAGTGAGCTACTGGCGATTAACATGACCCAAGAGAAGCGCTCGACCAAATCATTGATTGGGTCAAGAATTTCACCGGGTGTAAAATTGACACCAATACCCGCAGGCTGAATACCGAGCTCGGTACCCTGAGCCACAGAGATGACGCCATTGAGACCACGTGCAATTGCCGCAACGGTTAAAGCTCTCTTGAAGGAGGCGTCTACATGCTCCCGGCCCATGCTATCGGTAACGGGCAGCAGAGCAATGATGGTTGCGAAGACAACAGCGCAGATAATGAGGAGCGATGGTTTTACAGAGTTCATAAACCAAAGCTTAGCGCAGCACTAAGCGTTTGCCGAGCCTATTCTTGCAGTCACTTCGATTTCTATGCGCATTTGAGGGCTCGCAAGACCGGCGCTAAACATGGTAGCGGCAGGGCGTACGTCACCAAAATAGCGCTTCAGTAAAGGCCAGCAAGATTCGAATTCTGACGCATCAGGAAGAATGTAATGCACTCTGACCACATCTTTCATAGAACAACCCGCTTCTTTTAATGCGTCCGCAATATTCTGCAGGCATTGATCGCATTGCGATACGACATCGTCGGCGATGCTCATATCGGAGTAGTCGTACCCAGTGGTGCCGGAGACAAAAACCCAATCACCATCGACGACTGCCCGAGAGTATCCAATTTCCTGTTCAAATGTAGAACCTGAACTGATTAACTTGCGAGCCATCGGTCTTTTCCTTTTGTACTGACAGTAACTTTTAAGTTCGCTGAGCACCTTGATACAGATTGACTACGTGTCGTGCTTCAGCGAAAAACAACCAACGCTCAATAAACACACCAACATAGGCGCTGACCGATGCAATGAGTAACGTTAGCATACCTGGCTTACCGAACAAGCCACTGATCATTAAAAATGGTATGACGAACGCTGCAACGATGCAGATGACTCGCAACCAAATTAATTTGGCTTTGGCAACTTGAAATCCAAATTCTTTATTGATGAACGTATCTGATGCTTGCCCTACATCGAGCAATCGAACTGTTGCACGGGTAAAACCAAGCGCGGTGTTAATGGTTGGGCCAGCTGGCTGTCCAATCCAAACAAAGTACACAGACTTCACTAACGCTGCCAATACGACGAACACGATGGTGACGATCACCAAGCGACTGATACTGAGACCTTGCTGGGCAGACATGAACAACAGAAACAACGCACCCAACATAGAACCTAATAATACAAAGTTCACCGGTGTTAAGGCATTATTCCATTGTCGAATGGTTTTAAGCGACGCATAAATCATTGATGTGCAGATGAGAATAACGATTGCCATGACAGCTGTTAGTAGCCCCATCACAAGCGCACTTACAGCCCCTCCATCTAGCCACTCCAGCTGCAACCAGACAAGGCAAATAGGATAGAGAAGTACGGCAAACACGGCTTCACGCGACAACCAAGATGTACGGAACCGTGAAAACGATCGCCATGCATTTCTAGGGTTCGCCAAATGAAAGGTTGAGGCCAACAAACCAACCGTGACGAGCAAAAGCCCAACAGCCCCCATGAAAACCACTTGCTTTGAACTGATGTTGGGCACTAAGCCTGCCACTCTGGCCAAGGCTAATAAAATAAGTAAGCCATAACCGGCACCAGAGGTGACTGTAAAAATAATCGTTGATAATGCTGGATGCATTAGTTGCCTCCCAACTGATTGAACGCATCTTTCTGCCGCTTCAACCATTTAGCCACTAAACCATCGCTACCTTGCGCCACTTTCTTTTCTACCTGAGGTGCTGCTGGACGTTGGCGAGGCGGCAGGTATTTGTTGACCGGCTCATAGCCAACTTCCGGCATCATTGAATAACCCGCACGCTCCCGAACCAAAGTACTCACTTCTGAATCAGGGTTATCGAAGTCGCCAAAGAAACGTGCGTGTGCGGGGCACGTCATGACACACACAGGCTTGCGTTCTTCTTCGGGCAAAGCCTCATCATAGATACGGTCTACACACAAGGTGCATTTTTTCATCACACCGTCTTCCTGATCAAGCTCACGTGCACCATAAGGGCAGGCCCATGAACACAAATTACATCCCATACACTTACTCTGATCAACCAACACAATGCCATCTTCTTCACGCTTATACGATGCGCCGGTTGGACAAACCGTTACGCAAGCTGCATCGTCACAATGCATGCATGACATAGGCGTGTTAATCGTTTTACTGTTGGGGTAATCGTCGACTTCATACGTTTTGATGCGATTAAACCAAACACCGCTGGGCGCCTCTCCATACGGGTCATAATCTGATAACGGGCCAGTGGTACCTGACGTATTCCACTGCTTACAAGCAACTGCACAGGCATGACACCCGACACAGGTGTCCAGATCAATCACTAGTCCGAGTTTCATTTCATTGCTCCTCGCTTTAAGACATCCGCCATAGAGCGATGCAGGTTGATTGGCTTATGCGTGGCATACCTAAGCACTTCGGGTGATGAGGCAAGATCAGGCAAGCGCTTGATCGTTTCAAACTTCGGGTAAATTCCCGTTTCACCAGGTGCTGCAAGCTCAACATTAACCTTTAAGTCATACCACGCGGCTTGCCCTGTCACAGGATCAGAATTAGTCAGGCTGCGCTCACCTTCCGCCGATGGCAGCAGCTCTGCAATTAAGTGATTCATTAAGAATGCTTTGGTCGCCTCTGGTGCTTTTTTGTCTAAACCCCATGCACCGCTTTGTTTACCAATCGCGTTCCAAGTCCATACCGTATCGGGGTTACAACCTTCCATCAATTTGACTTGGCAACGAATTTTGCTGTGATGCGAACGCACCCATACCCAAGCCAAGTCAGGAATACCCATCGCGGTTGCACGCTGACGATTCATGTACAAATAATTCTGCGCCATGATTTGTCGCAACCATGCATTTTGTGAATCCCAGGAATGATACATAAACATGGGGCGTTGATTAACTGCATGAAAATTGTAGTTCTTGTTATCAACGCGTTGTTCTTCGAGCGGCACGTACCAATCGGGAAGTGGGTCGAAATACTTGATCAAGCGTTGTTGGTCTGTTGGTGACGTAGGCGTCGGCCCATCGTAAAGCCCTTGCCCTGCTAATCGAAACTTCTGCAGCGTTTCAGAATAAAGTTCCATCACAATAGGGCCTGACTGATTGTTAAAGCCAACCTCCTCTGCCCATTCAAGATAGCCTTTATTGGCAAAGCGATAGTAACGTTGCTCTGGCAGTAGCTTTTTTTCAAAAAAGCAATCGTTGGCTATGTAGTCTTCCCATTGATTCGGATTCGGTGCACCCAACATTTCTTGATCGCCGTTCTCACCACGATAGCCTGCCAAAAAACCAATACCGGGGGATTTTTCCCAGTTAATAATAAAGTCTTTATAGTCTTTGAACTTTGCCGAGCCATCTTCATTTACCAACGCTGGAAATTCGAGACGCGTGCCAATGTCCACTAGCACCTCTTGCCATGGACGAACATCTCTATCAAGTTCAATTATCGGCTGCCGAATTGAATCAGCTGCAACATGCGGCTCAGAAATTGGCCGGTCCAGCATTGAAATGGTGTCGAAGCGTTCTAGATAAGTGGTATCGGGCAGCACCAAATCAGAATAGTTAACCATCTCAGAATGAAACGCATCAGAAGTAACAATAAAAGGGATTTTGTACTCGCCATCGTCACTTTTTTCACGCAACATGTCCTGCACTTCGGCGGTGTTCATGCTGGAGTTCCACGACATGTTCGCCATGAATAATATTAACGTGTCGATGGAGTAAGGGTCACCTTTAACGGCATTATTGATAACCATGTGCATCATGCCGTGGTTAGCAATAGGTGCTTCCCACGAGTAAGCCTTATCAATTCGCAACGGCTCACCGTTGGCATCGATAACCAAATCTTCCGGTGCTGTTGGAAAACCCAACGGTGGGGATTTCAACGGTGTGTTCGGTGCCATATCGCGCGCGGGTTTTACCGGCGGTGCAATGTGTTTTGGAAACGGTGGTTTGGCTAGGTGGCTACCAGGGCAATCAACGGCACCAAGTAAAATTTGCACAAGATGGATTGCCCGGCAGCTTTGAAAACCATTTGAGTGTGCAGAGATGCCTCGCATAGCATGCATGGCAACAGGGCGACCGATGAAACGCTCGTGTTTACGCCCCGCCCAATCAGTCCAAGGTGTTTCAATGGTGATGGTTTCTTGGAAAGCCACATGAGCCATTTCCAACGCAAGACGTTCAATTGTTTCGGCATCGATACCAACAATGTCGGCTACATTCTCTGGCGCATAGTCATCGTTAAGATATTTTTCAACTAACAATGACATGACGGTTCTAACCTCAACACCTTCAACCGTTTTAAATTCTCCGAACAAAGAAGATGCAGCATTGATATCTTTCCATGGCGCGGGTGCATCCGTGTTTTGATCCCACACTTGCGGCTCACCATCGGCGTTGCGCAAAATTAACCCGTCTTGCGATGTACCTGGCGCATTGATCACCAACTGAGTTGAATTGGTGTAACGAGTCAGAAAATCCCAATCGAATTGATCGTTCTTCAACAGGATGTGTACAAATGAAAGCGCCAGCAATCCATCTGTACCAGGTCGAATGCCTATCCATTCATCAGCTATGGCTTGATAACCCGTGCGTACTGGGTTTATAGCGACAAATTTAGCACCACGGCGTTTGAGTTTTTCAAGGCCAATTTTTATCGGATTCGATGCATGGTCTTCAGCCACGCCCCACAGCATGAAATACTTTGCGTGATCCCAATCAGGGTCACCGAATTCCCAAAAAGATTGACCGGTCATGTACAGGCCGCCTGCAGCCATATTCACCGAACAAAACCCACCGTGTGCAGACCAATTAATAGTGCCAAATTGACTGGCCCAGAAACCAGTCAAAGCCTGCATCTGATCACGGCCGGTGAAGAACGCTAATTTTTTCGGGTCAGTTTCACGTATTTTACGCAACCTGGCGGTCAGCATCTCAAGCGCTTTCTCCCACGATATGGGCTCGAATTCACCTGCCCCTCGCTCTGTGCCGGGTTTGCGCAATAAAGGCTGCGTAAGCTTCGCAGGCGACTTCTGCTTCATGATGCCGGCATTACCCTTGGCACACAGAACCCCCTTATTAACCGGGTGCTTAGGGTTACCTTGGATAAAGCGTATTTCATTGCCTTCAAGTGTGACTTTGATGCCACAACGACACGCACACATGTAACAGGTGGTGGTTTTCACCGTCTGCTGGGCATGATTTTCAAATTCGGGAAGCGATGCCATAAATAGGTTTTCTTTAGGTACTCCTAAGGATGACGGCAGCGACCCGACAATATCAAACAGGTATTTTTTGCGGGGGTATCAATATTTCCTGTGTGCCGGCCGAAAACAACAATAATGACGCGCCGAATCGCACTAATCGCGGTGTTTTCGGGCAAACTACTTAACCTAATATTCGCAGTTCTTGGAGATCACCAAATCATGTCAAAAAGTCGCGTTACTTTGCTAGGAGGAACTGGGTTTGTAGGCACTCAACTTAGCTGCCGTCTTGCGCAAGAATTTGACGAGGTAGTGCTGCTCTCACGTCACTCTCAACGCTCTCGAACATTGCGCATTTTGCCGAACGTACACGTTGAACAAACCGACGTTCACGATGCCGAAAAGCTCAAACAAGTGCTTGCCGGTTCAGATGTCGTTATCAATCTGGTTGGCATACTCAATGATGCAGGAAAAAATTCGGCAAACTCATTCGGTGGCGCGCATAGCGAACTGACGAAGAAAGTGCTCGATACCTGTGCCGCATTGGAAATCAAACGCTACCTGCACATGAGCGCACTGAATGCCGACGCTGATAAGGGCACCAGTGAATACCTACGTACCAAAGGAATGGCCGAAAACACGGTAAAAAGCAGTAAATCTGTCAATTGGACGATGTTTCAGCCATCCGTTATTTTTGGTGAACAAGATGCATTCTTCAATCGCTTTGCCAGTCTTTTAGCATCACTGCCTGTATTCCCACTGGCGTGCCCAGATGCTCGCATGGCACCGGTATTTGTCGGTGATGTCGTTGAGAGTATGATGTCGTCAATCAATGATTCAACTACCTTTGGTCAAAGCATTGAACTCGTTGGACCGGCCGACTACAGCTTACAAGAGCTGATTGAATTTACCGCCAACACCTGTGGGTTAAAACGAAAAATTATTCGCCTACCAGATGGAGTGGCTAAATTTCAGGCACGAGTGATGGAATTTGTACCGGGTAAACCATTCTCACGCGATAACTATTTGTCTCTGCAAACCGATTCCGTTGGCAGTGCAGATTGTGTTCGGCAGACAACCTCTATTCAAGCGGTTGTGCCCACTTATTTGGGCAACGCAAAGGGACTTCCAGCCCGACATCAGTCGCGTCGTGAACTGGCGCGTCGTTAAGAGGGTTAGCTGTTGCCCGACTGTTGTGAGACATTAGGGCCTCGAACGACACATTTATTTACATTTCAATGGTCGACACTCCCCACAATTGTTATTATGACGCAAGATCGAAAGATTAGTAGTTCCCTAAAAGGAGTCTAAGGAGCTTTCATTCATAGGACGACAACCTTCAGGAGGTTGTACCACTTTGAATATCAGCATCAGACACATAGAACACTTTATTGCCGTTGCTCAGGAACTCCATTTCCGCCGCGCAGCGGAGCTTGCCAATGTGGCGCAACCAGCGCTAAGTCGCTCGGTGCAAACGCTTGAGAATGAACTAGGCGTACAACTGCTCGAAAGAAACAACAGAAATGTTCGGCTAACCGCTGCGGGTAAAGAATTTCTTGCAGGCTGCACCGACATCATCGATACGATGGAAACAACCATCAGTAAATCGATACGAGCGCGTCAATCCGAATTTGGCGGCCTCAATGTTGGCTATACCTACATTGCGATGTGTGGAATTCTGCCAAAGCTGTTAACCAAATTCGAAGCACAACACCCAGCAATAGTCATTGAACCGTTCGGCATAGCGTCTATAGATCAGTTAGAACGGCTGCATCATAATGAGCTAGATATTTGCTTTCTAACAGGACCCACTGGCAGTTTGGACTCAAACGCTGCGGTATTCCAACGTGATGCTTTTATTGTGATCGTTAATGATCACCCCCGCTTTGCCAATAAAACATCGATCTCGATAGAAGAACTAAGCCGTGAGAAAATCATGTTGCGCACCAATGCAAAGGCATCCACTTTTAACCAACATGTTTTTGAGTTTTTTAACGTTGCAGACTTAGTACCAGACATTGTATTTTTTGATCAGGATCACATTGGTCTACTGGGTAAAGTCGCTTTGGGAAAAGGCGTATGCATTGCGACAGAGGGCTATAGCTGTCTATATACAGACGATGTAAAAATACTCAAACTCACCGGCACTGATGCAACACTACCCACCATCATGACATGGCGAAAAGATGTGGACTCAGAGTCGATCACCACGTTTCGAAAATTTATGCTTGATGGCGCAACCCGTCGTAATACCACATCCACTCCTGAAGTTGCACGACCAACAATAGCGTAATACGGGTGCAACAAGCCAATTACGAATCCCTGGATTAATCTGAGCGGCTACTCCCCAGCGGGCAGAGCCGATAAAGCAAATCCATTTTTGGCCGTTACACACATGGTCAGATATCGGGAAATTAGGCATGAAACGATTGCATTCGTACCTGTTGCGTACAGTTCTCCTTTGCTTTGTGCCAATAAGCACTTACGCACAATCCATTGAGTTGCAGGCCATCACTGACTTCACAAATTTGGATTCAGGAGAGGTGCCTTATTACATTGAAACTGCAGGTGAGCGCAATGCGTTAGCAATTAATGCAGCCATCCCTGCACAACGCAACAAGTTCGCCCGAGCCGAACATGTTTTTACTGGCTCAGATGGCCTTTACGATATCACTATCAATGCACTGGGCGAAATAGACGGCGACGGTACTTATAGGCTGCTCGTCAACGGCGTTGTTCAAGGAGTATCGGTAAATACACCGGTCACCGTTGACTACACCGTTATAGAACACCTTTTTCAAGCTATCGCAATAACAAATCAAGATACCCTTGCAGTGGAATCAAAAGCCGTATCCAACGATATGATTCCTGAGGGCGATGGCTTTGCCTTTGCGCGCGGCCGCTGGAGAAGCCTGACGCTGGGCGAGCACACGTCGAACGCAACAACAGTCGACACATCAGTAGATCTTGAGTTATCAATAACCTCCGTAGAATCTGTTGTAACAACAGGCGCACCGGTATCGATCAACGTTAGCGTCACCAACAATGCAACCACCAATACAGCGACTGCACCGATAGTCAATTTCTCCCTACCCAATGAATTAAGGTTTATTAGTAGCGATGTTTGTGTTGCCACTCAAGACGGCGTGCAATGCGCTCTTCCAAATCTTGCTCCCGAGCAGATGACCAACGTTAGCTTCAGTGCAGACACGAATGGCAGTGGATCGATTGAACTGAGTGCGTCGGTCAGTGCCGATCAAATCGATAACAACATCGCGAACAACGCAGCCGTACTCACATTCGAAACCGTGTCTCAGATGAGCACGACAGTAGACATGCAAACTGAACCATCAGTAACTGACACGGTTGGTTCAATAGAACCTATCGATGAGATTGACGGCACAGATAATATTGAAGTGACGAGCACCAATACTGGCATAAATACCGATGCTGATATAAACACCAGTACTGAGATAGATACGATGGCTGGTATAAGCACCAACACTGCCACAAACAACACTAGCGACATGAATGACAGTGTGGGAACGGCTGGATTGCCGGGGTTGTTTGTTCTATTGTTGCTCGGCGCTTACCGAGTCAACCGACGCCCTTAACTTTCGCACAAAAATTAGGGCGAAGACAAATCAACTTTACGTTCTAGGTAGTCGGCAAGCTGTGCTCGACGCTGATCTGCCGGCAAGGCAGCAAGCGCTTTTGCTTTTTCATAGAATGCCGGCAATTCACGGTTGCTGTCGACATACATAGCAGCAAAAGCGGGTATGAGTTTCCGATAGGTGGCGACAGACACCAATCTTGCGTTGTTTACTTTGCGTGAAAACCAGCCGTCGTATCCGGCATACCCATCCCAACTTTCTTTTAAATCTTGGTAGCTGGCCTGCATTTTATCCAACACCGCTTGCTTACCAGCTCGTTTAACATCGTCTGTAGAGTCTTTGCCATAGACAGCCTGCAACGCTTCGCGCGTAGTCTTCAACAACGCTGAGAAGTCTGCGCTACGACCAAGATAATCGTTGTAGCGTTTGATGCGATCGAGTTCGTCACGATCGGATAGCCATATGCGAATACCCTCCTGCTCTACAAAAGATGCAAACGCCTCGTTAAAGTTACTGTCATCTTTAATATATAAAACTTGGTGCGCTAACTCATGAAAAAGCGTACCCACGTAACGTATGTCGCCACCACTGAGCATAGTATCGAGCACCGGGTCATCAAACCAACCTAACGTCGAATAAGCCGATGCACCGCCAACGTTAACATCGAGATTCTCGTCAATGAGTTCCTGCGCATATTCGTTAGCATCTTCTTCAGCAAAATACCCCTTGTAGTTGACACACCCTGCAACCGGAAAGCACCATGTTTTTGCCCGCAGTGAAAATTCCTCAGCTGCCACCACATTCCAAGTGACGTACCGACGACCGGTTTCAACATAGGTGTTATAGCTATCGTTGTCGGGCAACCCTAACGTATCGACCGCATACTGCCGAGCATCGACCAACGTTTGTAGCTTTTCGCGAAGCTCCACGTCGGTTGAATCTGCGCTGAGCAACTTATCGATTGGCTCACGCGCACGCATGAGCTTCAAGTGCCCACCAACAGCCTGAGAATAGTAGCTGACGGTACTGCACCCCGTCGTGCTTAGCAGAACCGTTAGTAGCCCAATAAAACGCATGTTTCGATGAAGTTGCATGGCTGACAGTGTAACATCGTGCGCCATGGAAACTTATCTGGTTGGTGGTGCAGTTCGAGACAAAATACTAGGGATTCCGGTCAAGGACCGGGACTGGGTTGTTGTGGGTGCAACACCCGATGAGATGATGCAAGCTGGCTATAAAGCCGTTGGCAAAGACTTCCCTGTATTCCTTCATCCAAAGACTCACGAAGAATACGCGCTGGCACGAACCGAACGCAAAACCGGCCCTGGCTACCACGGCTTTCATTTCAATACCGATGTGTCAGTGACGCTTGAAGAAGACTTGCTAAGGCGCGACCTAACACTAAACGCCATAGCCGAAGACACCAGCGGCAAATTGATTGATCCGTTCAACGGCCAGCAAGACATCATCGATAAAGTGTTGCGTCACGTATCGCCCGCATTCGTCGAAGACCCGGTTCGAGTGCTACGCATTGCAAAATTTATGGCGCGATTCACACATCTTGGATTCAACCTCGCCAGCTCAACGACGCAACTTGTGCGCACAATGGTTGAAAGTGGCGAAGTCGATAACCTCGTCGCCGAACGCGTGTGGCAGGAATTTAATGCAAGTTTGGCAGGTCCCTCACCGAGAGCTTTTTTTACTACCATGATGCACACCAACGCACTACCACGCATCATGCCTGAGCTTGCACAACTAATAGATGAAAAACCAAAAGCGCTTGATACACTCGACAGGGCGACTGAATTAAGCAAGGATCCAACAGTCCGCTTTGCTGCTTTTTGTGCACATTTTACGAATGCGAAAGCATCCGAACTAGAGCAATTTTGTAAAAGGCTTCGGGTTCCAAAAGCCACATCAGAATTGGTTTTGCTCAGTGCACGCTATTCACAGCAAGCCCATCGATCAACAACACTCAACGCCGAGCAAATGCATTCATTGCTTAAATCACTGGATGTGACGCGAAGAACTGGTCGGTTCAAAGACTTTCTAACAGCAGCTAAAGCGCATGCAACAATCGCAGAATCGTCTGAAATGGAATATCCTCAAGCAAATCACCTACAACAATGTGCGCAAGCAATGGCAAATATTGACGCCGCACTTATCGCTAAGCGCGCTACAGGCAAAACAACCATTGCGCCCGCTATCCGTCTAGCGGAAATTGCAGCCATTGAGCCTATGATACTGAGCTAGCAGTTGGTTTTTCGAACGCTTGGCGAAAGGTGAAGGCCTTACTGGTCGGGCCATTGTCTTGTAGATACTGCAATTTTTCATGCGCCTGGGCAGCCGTGGGTCGCTCGTTGGCAGGGTGCCACCAAAGCACCATGTGAGCACGTGGCATGCGATGAAACCACTCACCTTTACGTCGCATAATGTCTTTATGGACGGTTCGGTACACATAGTTGTGCAACAATTCTATGGAATCCCAAACGGAGAGATTAACAATCACATCTGAATCGAAACCATGACTTGGCTCCATCGGGTCATCGGCATCAATGAGTCGCCAAACGAATCCGTCTGCTGATTCTGCTAACGCATTAATTCTATCTAGATTGGCAACAAAATCGCTCAACTGCTCGGACTCGACTGAGTCTTGTAGATGTGCAATATTGAGTTGCGCCAAATTCCATCCCGACATCATTATCCTCACAGCGATGGCACTAACGTTACGTTAATTGTAGCGCAGCAGCTAAGGATTTGAAGCGCGTTTTATTGCGGCTCCAGTGTCGCTTCTGCCCCTTTGACAAACAAACTTTCGAAGCGCCAGAGGATAGTACCAACCCAAGTATACGCAAGTGCCCAAGCAAGCACGACTCCGCTGGTGTTTGCGATCATATCGAGCACTTCGAATTGCCTTGTGGGCGTCGCAGCCTGTAAGAACTCGATGCCAACACCCATTACACTGAGCAGCACCACGAAAATAAGTCTGGTTAGATCATGCCGAAAGATTTGTGCAAACCAACCCATTAGACAGGCATATACAGCTACATGCATGAGCTTATCGTTCAGCAGCAGAGTTTGAACTTGATCAGGAACACTAGTGACCGATGCAAGCGTCACCCCACTAATGAGCAATAGCCCGACTGCCAACCACAAACGTTTGAACCGCAGGTGTCGCACGCGAAATAAGTTATTGGGTGAGAAGTCGAAGCTCATTGGAGTAATCTACAAGACAAAACAACCACCTGAGTAATCTGGTACCAAAACTGTGAATTTGATCGCATTATCGGTTTAGTCCGATTCATTTTTATTGTTGTGTTGTATTGTCTTATCGTCCATTGAGATCCCCAGATGAAGCGCTTGTTTACAATTTAACCGTCACTAGCACGCAAATACCAAGCAGTAAAGAGAGAACAATATGACCGATGCTAGAGATGTTCAACACATGATAACGCGTTGCCCCTTTCAAACGTGCGTACACCATCACTACAATACAGTAAGCCACAATGCCCATTCCGGTATAAAAAGCGACATCGGGTGCCTCTATTGACCACAACAGCAAATCGCGACCCTCAATAATGAGACCTGTGAGTGCGTACACTAAAAAAAAGCAGCTCATCACAACCGGTGCGAGCAACAGCGAAAACTGCGCTACTGGCGATATAGGGTTTACGGAATTTTGCGTCATCGCTGTGGTCTACTGACTGTAGTGAGTTAAACCCAATGGGCACATACAAAAGCAAAAGCTTGCAGGTGGATTATATGCCAAAGGGTAAGCTAATAATAACGAGGGGGCAGCCCTCCAGCACTAGTGAGGATTTGGCAACAATGAGACTTTTACGCTCGAACACACTGCAAGGATTAGTGGTTAGCATTTTTATCGTGTTTACCACCATAAATGTCAATGCAGGGGAAGCCGATGTTGTTGATGTATCTATTGAGGCGTTGGGCGGCGGCAAGTTCCGTATCAATGCCACGCTGTCTCACGATGACGCCGGTTGGGATCACTATGCTAATCGTTGGGACGTACTCGATGAGTCTGGCAACGTAATTGGTGTTCGTGAACTTGGCCACCCACATGTAAATGAGCAGCCATTTACTCGCTCGGTCAGCATTACCATACCCGAAACGGTCAAGCGCATTACGGTTCGTGCGAACGACTCAGTACACGATACGGGTGGCGCCACATTCGATATTGATGTACCTCATACCTAAGCTTATTGAGGCGTACGATCTGTTGCCGCTATCGATTGACCGGCTGCGGCCGTTATAAAAAAACCACCAACAAAAATACGCCTAACAAGAGCCTATACATAACAAACGGCAGCATACCCATGCGATTAATCCACGAAAGGAAGAAGTGGATGCAGGCAAAAGCACTGATGGCAGCGATCACGGTTCCTAGTAACAGCGCCGTCCAATCGACCGGGTTGTTGCTACCTATCAGGTCGCTGGTAACACTCAGGCCAGACAATACAATAATAGGAATAGAAAGCAGGAACGAGTAACGGGCAGCAGCGTCACGTGTCAGGCCCAATAACAACCCTGCCGTGATGGTAATGCCTGATCGTGAGGTGCCGGGTATGAGCGCCATCGCTTGGGCGCCACCAATGACTATAAAATCTTGCCAAGTTAGGGTTAACTCGTCACGTTGAAGCTTTGCCCGCTTATCGGCAAACCACAACAACAATCCAAAAATAATGGTCGTCGCCGCGATGACGAGCGGTGAACGCAAATAAATTTCAATATAATCTTTAAACAGCAACCCGACAATACCAGCTGGAATGGTGCCAATAATGACACCCCAAGCCAGTCGCGCCTCAGCACTCATACCCTTACCGGTAATCGAACCAATCCACGCCAGAAATAATTTAAGGATGTCTTTTCGAAAGAAGCTCACTACCGCTATCAAGGTTCCAAGGTGCACAGCAACATCGAAAGCCAGACCTTGATCTGGCCAACCCAGTACTTTTGGCACAAGAATTAAGTGCGCAGAGCTTGATACGGGCAAGAACTCAGTCAGACCCTGAACCAGAGCCAGCCAAATAATGTGAGCAGTTTCCATGATGTTTCGTACCGTTAAATGACTGTTGCTACAACCTGTGGGAGAGATCTTGCGACGAAAAGCCTTGCAGTGGCGATGCAAGGTTTTTGCCTAAAGCCATAAACTGAAATCGCTCACCCATTTCACCAGGTAAGGTCAGCGTCTTAATATCACGAGATAACGACAATTGCTCTCGCTCTGTTTTACAAGAGGTAAGCCTAGCTGCCGCGATGGAGGTCATTCCAGTGTTAAGCAAAAAGCCCGTTTGCGAAGTGTAGCCGAGCAAGGCCATGCCTGCAGCGGCACCAGACTCGACAACCCTTGTGAAATCGACATGCGCGGTGACATCTTGCAAACCAGGGTAGTAGAAAACATCATCGTGAAAATGATGCTGGTAGTAACAGGCCAAGGTGCCCTGCTCTCTTTCAGCCGAATAGTATTCACGCCGTGGGTAGCCGTAATCGGATAACAGCACAACGCCTTTTTTCATCATAGCGGCTATCGAGGCTATCCACGGTGATAATACAGCGCACACTTCAGACTGATAACCATCGACAAAGGGCGCCTGCAAATCTTCTTCTATGCCTTGGACTAAAGAACTTAAAGGCTCACCGGCGACTTTAGCTGCAAAGTTAAAACCGCGAGCACCTTGCTCCACAGACAACTGCTGCACCTCTCCACCTTGCTTGGTAAACAATTCGACCGGCAAGGCATCCATCACTTCATTGGCAAAACAAATGCCAATAAAATTCTCAGGTAAGACGTTTAACCAACTCACTCGCGCGAATAAACCTGCGGGTAACTGTTCTCTCAGGAAGTGGGACTGACGCTGTTGCAGCTCTGCACTAGGTTCGAGAATATAATAGTGCTCAGGTGGCGCAGCTTTGAGAGCGTTTAACACACTTAATGCAAGCTTACCGCTACCAGCGCCAAATTCAAGAACACTGCCACCCACCAGATCAAGCACCTCACGACATTGCGCAGCCAAACACAAGCCAAATAAATCTGATACTTCAGGTGCCGTAATAAAGTCACCTGACGCACCAAACTTTTGTGCACCGGCCATGTAATACCCCAAACCAGGCTCATACAAACACAACTGCATGTAGTCCGCAAAAGAAATGGCACCGTTCTGAAGTTGGCTTTGGATATGCGCGACCAACTGCGAGCTGTGCAACACGCCCGCATCATCTGGCTGCGGCAGCGTTATAGGAGTGTCTGTGCTCAAAAGTGTGCCTTAAACTAGACCATAAAACCTGGACGAGACTTATTTGATGCGCGGTGCCGGAGAATTTCTACTCCCACATCCGTCGCGCCATCAAGTGCATTCGGCTTGTGCAATGTCAGCTTCACGGTTTCAACTGCATATTGATCAACAACAATAGCCGCGACCTCCTCGGCCAATGTCTCAATTAACTGGAATTCGCTGTTACCGACAAAATCCTTAATTTGATCACTCAGCGTCTTGTAGTTCAGGGCATCCTCAATGTTCGCAGACTTTGCAGCCTGCGCCACGTCCCACCACATCTCTAAATCGAAAACGACTTTCTGCTTGGTGATGCGCTCCTCATCGTAAATTCCAATGATGGCGTCTATCTCTAGATCTTTTATAAAGACTTTATCCATGACTTATCTCGCACTGGTTGCATGTGTTCATTACAGGCATAAAAAAACCCGACAAAGCGGGCTTTTTTCGTCCTATTACCTACGACCCTGTGAAACGGGCCGGTAAACAGACTTATTTAATTTTCGCTTCCTTGTACATCACGTGCTTGCGTACAACCGGATCGAATTTTTTCATTTCAAGCTTTTCGGTCATGGTGCGTTTGTTCTTGGTGGTCGTGTAGAAATGACCGGTACCAGCACTGGATACCATTTTGATTTTGTCGCGCATTTATAGATCTCCGGGTATGTGTGGCTTAAACAGCTTTGCCAGCACGAACATCGGCGAGCACAGAATCGATGCCCTTCTTGTCGATGATACGCATGCCTTTGGAAGACAATCGCAAAGTCACGAAACGGTTTTCACTAGCAACCCAAAAACGGTGGGTATGAAGATTAGGCAGAAAACGCCGACGACGCCGATTTTTGGCGTGTGACACGTTGTTGCCGGACATTGGTGCTTTACCGGTCACCTGGCACACTCTAGACATCGAAGACTCCGAAAAATTAAATTGCAAAAGCTTAGCCCGCGAAGGATAGCGAATTGTCTGCCAAGGCTCAAGCGTTATTCACAAAAAAACCAGAAAAAACTGTTTGTCTTTAAGAATATTGAATAGATTCGGCAATAACCTTTTTAATAACATGGTTATTATACGTTACAACCCTGCATTTGTACCGCAAATACGGCGCTGACCACTACACTATATCGGACATTCAACGCTTTTTCGTCCACGCAACACTAAGCCATGCTCAGTTCCACCGATACAGCGACCACTGTACTGCTCGAAGCAACTCAACTCAATCGTCGATTGAGCGATGATGCCGGCGTGTATGACATATCGTTGACATTACAGCGCGGCGACGTTGTAGGCCTATTGGGTCTCAATGGTGCTGGTAAATCAACCACCTTACGCCTGCTCTCAGGCACGCTGGTGCCCGATAGTGGCGAGGTGATCATCAGTGGTCATTCAATGACCGAGGCCCCGCTGGAAGCTCGCGAGCGTATCGGCTACTTGCCCGACACCCCGCCGCTGTATAACGATATGCGGGTGCGTGATTATTTGCGGCTTTGCGCACAGCTTCGCCGCGTCAGCAAAAACCGGATCAGCCAGAAGGTGGATGCTGTCCTCGAACATTGTGATTTGCAGGAAGTGAGACGCCAACGTATCGCTCAGCTCTCAAAAGGGTTTCGTCAAAGAGTCGGTCTGGCACAAGCAATAGTGCACGAGCCCGACGTATTACTGCTCGATGAGCCTAGTAACGGTCTGGACCCAAATCAAATGCAAGGCATGCGGCGAATTATTCAAGCCGCTGGAGAGTCGAAGGCTGTGGTTTTCTCTACTCACCTACTCAATGAGGCACAGGCCGTGTGCAATCGCATCGCGGTTGTTCACCAAGGGCGCTTGATTCACGAAGCAGCTGTCTCAGGCAACGAGTCACAGCTAAAGGATTTGTTTACCGGCTTGCTGCACGAACAACCCCAGGTTAGCAACGCATGATCAACACAATAGCTGGGTTTGAATCACGTTCGTTACTGCGCGCTGCGCAAACTTGGGTGATCGCCGCTGTACTTGCCATTGTGTTTGCCTATTTATTTCTGCAGGCACTGGAAACGTATCTTGAAATTCAACCCAGTCTTGCGCTGCAAGATCACCCCACCGGGCTCGCCGGATTTTTATCGGTTCGATACTTAGCACCACTGGTGATGGTCTTCGCTTTGATTGCACCGCTGCTGGCAATGAAAAGCTTTAGCGATGAATATCGTCAGCACACCCTTGCACTTTGGCAGTCTTCCCCTGTTTCAACCACCGCGTTAGTCGTCGGTAAGTTCATGGGCGTGGCGAGCGTTATTCTGCTGCTGGTGTTGGTTGCGTGTTTAATTCCATTGTTCATGCGATTGTTTACACCGCTTGACCTTGGCGTATTGGCATCATCGGCGTTAGGCCTTACGCTTGCGAGCCTGTCGTTTGCAGCTATTGGTATGTTCTTTTCATCGATCACACGACACGCAATAATTGCTGTGGCTGCCAGTGTATTGTTACTCATGCTGCTATGGTTAATCGGCAGCTTATCCAACGGCGGCAATGCATTCGTCAGTGCACTCACGTTTTTTTCTATACCAACGCACCTTGCCAGTTTTTTCCAAGGTTACATTGGCACGGGCGATGTTGCCTACTTTGTGGTGCTGAGCGTTTTATTTATTGCGCTAACCATCATTCGGCTCGATTCAATGCGACATTCAGGTCGATAACGCATGAGACGATCTTCACTTCAACACACCGCTCTATCGATCCTAGTCGTTGGCATCGCGCTATCGGTAATTTGGATAACGGGCCGTACCAATATAAGTGCCGACGTTACCGCCAATCAACGACATGCGTTAAGCGATCAAACGATTAACGCCGTAAAGGCATTGCAAGGCCCTGTTGATATCACAGCGGTAGTCGGCCCTGATGCAAACCAACGAAACACACTGACTGAACTGGTATCGCGCTATCAAACATACAACCCACTTATTAGCTTAAATTTTATAAACCCCGAAACTGATCCTGAGCGAGTACGACAACTCAACGCATCCGCTAGTGGCGAGCTTATTGTAAACGGCATGGGACGCGAACAGCGATTGCAATCAGTCTCTGAACGCTCTTTAACGGGTGCCTTGCGACAGTTAAATCGCGAGGGTGAACGCAAGCTGGTTTTTATAACGGGACATGAGGAACGCAGCGCAATTGATGCAGGCCCAAGCAATTGGACATCACTGAGTAGTCGCTTACGCAGCATAGGATTGAACAGCGAAGCTTTAAGCTTGGTGACCAATCCACGTATTAGTGAGGATGTGGACGTACTCGTTATCGCCGACCCAAGACGTCCCTATTTTCCGGGTGAAATTGCGAGTTTGTTGGAATACATCAACCTAGGCGGCAATTTACTATGGGTAACAGAAACGCCACTCGACCGACAAACTGGCTCTGGCTTAACGGCGCTCGGACTAGAGCTAGGTGTGGAACCACTGCCCGGCACTATTATCGATACCGCCAGCCAATCGGCGAATACCGGCTCGCCGAGCTTTGTGGTGCTTAATAGCTTTGCAAAACACCCGGTAACGCAAGGGCTCACTAGCCCAGTGCTGTTGCCGCAATCAAAAGCACTTGCGGTAACCGCGTTAGCTGGTCAAACACTGTTACCGTTATTACAAACTCCTGAAGCGAGTTGGACAGAAGTTGGCCCACTTGAGGGTGCGATTCAATTTGATCCTGATACGACAGAACAATCAGGACCACTCGTGGTCGGTGTGACCATAGAACGAGAGATACAAGGCAGGCAACAACGGATTGCCATTATTGGTGATGCCGATTTTGCGTCAGATCAATTTATTGGTAACGGCGCGAACTTAGGGTTTTCTGAAAGTTTGATGTTATGGCTTTCTGGAGAGTCCGATGCACTGTCATTTGTAACCACTTCAGCACCCGATGCAATGTTGTCGCTGAGCAGTCAGTCCATCGTCGTCATCAGTGTTGCTTTGCTCTTCGTCTTACCAGCTTTATTGTTTATCGTAGCGGGTGTTGTCGCTTGGCGTCGACGACGCTAGTGCGTACGCAATCAGCCAAACGAAAATTAATAACCCTCGCTTTGGCAGGTTTGTTTGCTGTGTTGCTTGGCATAATCGGATGGATGGAGTTTGGTCAACAGCCTGCCGTCACCGTGGCGAGTGCAGACATAGCTAATATCGTTATTACACGTAGTGGCCACGCAGATATTGTATTGGCTCAAGAGGACACTGGCTGGCGTATGTCACAACCTTATGCGTTAAAAGTTAACGCACAACGCATTGAACCACTGCTTAGCTTAGGCACAGCAAAATTTGCAGGTTACGACATTGCTGAGGTCGATATGGTCGCCAGTGGATTAAATACGCCAGAGGCGAGCATGACCATCGGCACCCGTGAATTTCAGCTTGGCCTCACCGACGCCCAAGGTGATCGTCGTTACGCACTAGTGGACAACAAAGTGAGCTTTGTACCTGAATGGGTTTGGTCCTTGATTCATGGTGGTGTTACCGCGTTCGCAGATTTAACCGTATTTGAGGGGCTACCTAATGATGTGTATTTACGCAGTGGCGATGCAGTGCGCAAACTGGATAACGTAGATCAGTGGAGGTCGTTGCAGGCAGACAAAATAGTTGTGTGGCCCGATGAACGTAAGACCCCCACAGATGTGTCGTTTGATCGCAGTCATCATAGCCTCAACGCCTCTGACAATCGCTTTGTAAACGACAACCTTGCCGAGATAGTTAAATTTGAGCAAGATACGCTGATTAACACCCAGCCAGGCTTTGCATTTGCGATAAGCACGACACGCATGCGCGAGCTGATGGGCTTACAATGAGTCATGCCAGAACTCCCAGAAGTAGAAACCACTCGACGCGGAATTGAGCCCTACCTGCTCAACGAGCGCGTGACCAAACTCACTATTCATCAGTGGCAATTGCGCTGGGCAATTCCAAACACTATCAAACAGATCAAGAACCAAAAAATCACCCGCGTTGATCGGCGCGGCAAATACATTTTGATTGAAACTGATGTCGGTAAAGCCATCGTTCACTTGGGCATGTCTGGCAGCTTACGAATATGCACAAACGATAATGAACCCCTACGCAAACACGATCATGTAGAAATGCACTTAAGTAATGGCGCATTAATGCGACTCCACGACCCAAGACGATTCGGCTGCCTACTTTGGCAACCAGCATCAGAGCCTACACACAGCTTGCTGAACAAACTCGGCCCCGAGCCACTAACCGATGAGTTTGATGCTGCCCACTTAATTCAAGCTACACGCAAAAAGAAAGTGGCAATAAAGAACCTGATCATGAACAGTCATATCGTCGTGGGCGTTGGCAATATTTATGCGAGCGAAGCACTGTTTATGGCAGGTATAAGACCGGGACGCGCAGCTGGACGCGTTAGCTACGCTGAATGTGAAAAATTGGTTGTGGCCATTAAAATTATACTGCAACAATCCATTGACCAAGGGGGAACAACATTAAGAGACTTTGTTAATAGTGATGGTGAACCGGGTTACTTTAAGCAATCTCTATTTGTTTATGGACGAGAAGGTGAAGCCTGTCAGCGCTGCAAAGAGATTGTTAAGCAGAAAGTTCTGGGGCAGCGCTCGACGTTTTATTGTAGTTCTTGCCAGCATTAGCTCGGCTTGCGTCAAAACTATAACGTCAATCGATCATTTACTGATGGTCGAACCTACTGCACGTCAAATAACCGAGCAGCATGCCTTTTCTGATCGTGATTGTCATCCAAATGTAAATTACCCCTCCAAAACCGTCGACGGACTCACTTTTTTGCCACCCATATTCGAATTAAATTCTTTGGCAACCCGAAGGGCATAGTTGCTGCGTAGTAAATTTCTGTCCCTAGATAATACGATTGCCAGCCGCCATGACGCCACTTTTAACCACACCTAGAAAGACAGTTTCATTTCTGACACTTATTTTATCAACCATCATCGCATCACCGACGGTTGTGGCACAGAGTCAGGTAATGCCTGATCTACAAGACCGATCTGGCGATATGCTGACCGGCCTACAAAACGATGATTCGGCAAAAATCGTTGAGCTAGGAGACTTCAACAACGATGGCGATGAAGATCTCATCATCAGTCGTACTGGCGCGGCTCCAGTGTTACTGATGAACACTGGCAACGGCTTGAATAATGAAACTGCACTCGCGCAAGCATTGGCTACTAACGCCAGCGATGCGCTCTATGTCGAAGCATTCGATGCAAATGGAGATGGCTGGATAGATTTAGTCTTTGGCAGACGTAATATCGAACCGATTCTCTTTATCAATCTGACAAACAACGCGAACGGAGCATGGCAAGGCTTTGATAATGGGACGGCTATTTCTGGCACAACGAACAACCTAGTTTTGGAAGCGGGTGATGTCAACGGTGATGGAGCGCAAGATTTATTCGCCATACAAGTAGAACGAGATACGAACGATTTACTCATAAATGATGGCAACGGAAATTTTACTGCGCAAAGCAGTCGCTTGGGCGGTCTCGGAGATCTTACTCGCGGACACAGCGCATTACTTGCCGATGTAGAAAGCGATGGTGATGTCGACATAATTTATATCGAGTCAGACCTTTTTTTACATATCTATTACAACGATGGTAACGCAAATTTCGACGATGCCAGACGCTCAACTTTTCGTAATCCTGATAATTTTGCTTACATTTTTGGTGCAGGAGATTTCAATGGTGATGGCATTTTCGACTACCGCCAATATTCAAATCCGGGACCGATGGCTGAAATATCCGACGGTACATTCGACAGCAATGGCATACCTAACTACACCATAAGAACAGAGGCCGACATGCTTCGCGGTAACCGCAAACACGGAACCGTACATATCCGCGATATCGATGGTGATGGTGATTTAGACTACGTATTGTCGAGCATACTGCGTAACTTCGGAGGGCTGCGTAACACGACAGAGGGCATGCGCACAGAAATGGTATTGAACGTGGGTATCAATTCTGGCGAATTTGTCACCTTTGTCGGCGAAGACTGGGGTAATGACGAATCGTACGACATGAAAATTCTGGACATCAATGGCGATGGCAACATGGATATGTTCGTTGCACACCAATTTAGATATGGTGTCTATATTAACAACCCACCTGTTGCAGATCTTGCAATAGCCGAACACACCAATGCACCAGCCGTTGAACTCGGAACGCCTGTCTTGCTGAACCTATCAATGGAATCGGGTACAGCGACGAGCTTTACCTGGGAATTCGGCGATGGCAGTACGACAAACACCGCGTCACCAGAAGTCTTCCATACCTACAACAACCCAGGGCGCTATCAAGTCACTGTAACGGCAAGCAATGCAACGTCGTCAGATCAAATTACCTTCTTTCAACGTGTGCACGATCCTTTGCTACTAAATCCGTCTATGTCCTCAATGGATATGGCCTATGAGCAGCGAGCACCTAACGATCGCGTTTTTATTGTTAATCCGGATAATGACACTGTCAGTGTAATCAACGCCCTCAGTGGTGATCTTATTAATGAAATTAACGTAGACGATGAGCCACGTTCAATTGCGATTGGCAATGACAATCAGGTTTATGTTGTCAACAAGGCCGCAGCAACCGTTAGCATTATTGATTCAAACTCTCTCTCTGTTACTGGCACGCTAAGCTTACCCAAGGCATCTCGTCCGCACGGCATCGTTATCGACAGTGCTACTCAAACCGCCTACATTGCACTTGAGGCTGCAGGTCAAATACTAAAAATTGCACTTCCTTCTGGCCAAACACAAGGTATTGCTAACGTCGGCCCAACACCACGTGAGTTGGCACTCAGTGCCGATGGCACAACGTTATATGCACCTCGTTTTATCACGCTCCCTGTTGACGGTGAAAACACACGCAACCCAACACAGAGTGGCGGCGACTTATTGCAAATCGATACCGCATCGATGACTCAATCAAGCAAAATCAATATTGTGTTTAATTCACCATTGAACAACATTGATACCGAAGTTAACGCGCGTGGCGTTCCTAATTATTTGCGAGCACCTGCGATTTCGCCGGACGGTCTACGTGCAGCATTACCAATGAAGCTGGACAATATTTACCGCGGCTCTATGCGCGATGGACAAGCTCGAACACACGACATGCTCGTGCGTGGCGCCCTTGCACAAATAGATTTAACGACCGGCACAGAATCACTTAACAACCGATTTCAATTTGATAACAATTCTCAGCCGACGGCAATTGCCTACGGACCGACCGGTAATTATCTTTTTGTAGCCCACGAGGCGAGCCGAAGCTTTGAAGTCATCGATGCACATTCAAATGAAATTATCTTCTCTGACTCACTCGGTTTTGCACCCACTGGTGTTATCTCATCCCCAAATGGCGAACGTATTTTCGTACATAACTGGCTTGACCGCAGCGTCAATGTTATCGACAGCACTGCGTTAATGGCTGGGACATCGAGTAATGCTGACACTGTCGCTACGACCAAACTGGTTGGCAATGAAGTGCTGGAGCCGCGCGTTCTAGCAGGCAAGAGACTGTTTCACGATTCAAAGGATTTGCGTTTAGCTGCACAGAAATATATCAGCTGCGCTGGCTGTCACGATGAGGCTGGACACGACGGAAGAACATGGGATTTCAGCGACGCTGGTGAAGGTTTACGAAATACAATCGATCTGCGTGGACGTGCTGGTGTTGGCAACGGCAACGTTCATTGGAGTGCAAACTTTAATGAGATTCATGATTTCGAAAACGACATTCGAGAAATATTTGACGGCATAGGTTTACTGAGCGACGCTGATTTCGCTGAGTCTTCAGCGCCTCTCGATACAGACACGCCGAAGGCTGGTAGAAACACATCACTGGATGCATTAGCCGCTTACGCTGCCACGCTTGGAAATTTTGGTGACAGTCCCTATCGCCGTGACAACGGGTCATTAACGGCTGCCGGAATTCGAGGCAAGGCCGTGTTCGATAACGCATCGTGCGCAAATTGTCATGGTGGCGATCATTTTACCGACAGCTTGCAAGCACTCACACACAATATAGGCACCATCGATCAAGACACTGGCGGCCGACTCGGCATGCCATTGCTCAATGGTGGTCTGGACACACCAACCTTGCGCGGCCTCTGGCATGGCGCTCCTTACTTACACGATGGCGAAGCACTGACACTACAAGATGCAGTACTTGCACACACCGTCGGTATGAGCCTTGACCCTGCAACACTCAGTGATGGACAGCTTGATGACCTTGCAGATTACCTTCTACAAATAGATGATAGCGAACCTGCTCCAGCAACACCTAATGAGCCTACCGACCCGAGCAATCCAACTGCCGCCTCAACGCAAGCGTCAATTACGATCGACGGTAATCTTGCCGATTGGCCAGCAGCTTCTCAAGTCGCAACTGACCCTGATGATGTCACTGGCGTGCAAAACACACTGGACTTTGCGTCGGTATGGATGGCACACGATGGTCAAAACTTATTTATCCAATACGAAAACCATCAACCAGATAATGCAGTAGTGACTTGGGGTTACGGCATTTACATCGACGTCAATGGCAGCGAAGGCTACACCGGTTTCAACTCAGAAATGCCAATTGGAATTGATTACATGGTTGAAGCAAACGTGCTGTTTCGTTACACCGGCACCGGTTCAAACTGGTCTTGGCAAGCAGTAAGCAACTTAAGACTTGAACTCTCTGATGCCAGTGCTGAGCTTGCTATTAAACGAACACATATTGGTGATGCCACGGCTATAAACGTGTTTTTCTATGCCAATAACGAATCAGTACAGGGCACCGCCAGAGACTACCTACCCGATGCCGCTGCTGATCCTAGTGCAGCCGCAGATCAACGCGTGATTGCCTATAACTTTGGTGGCAATGTCGATCCGACCTTGCCTGCAGCTAACACCGTGCAAGTAGTAACCAATTCCGTGGCCGAGACACAAATCAATATTGATGGCAACATTTCTGACTGGAACGCGTTAACGTCATTTGGAAACGATCCTGTTGACGCATTTGGCAGCAACAATCACATTGATTGGCGTGAAGGATGGATGGCGCACTCTGCTAGTCATTTCTATATAGCTTGGGAAAACAAATTGCTCACACAAAACACTTGGGGCAACGGCATCATGCTCGATACAGATTCGAATGCGTCAACTGGATTCATTGGTTTTGCCTCTGAGCTACCAGTCGGTGTTGACTACCTTATCGAAGGTGACTCACTGTTTCGCTACACAGGCAACGGCACTGATTGGTCATGGGGTAGTGCAAACAAATTCGAATTTGCGGCGTCGGGTAATTTTGCAGAACTTAAGCTCCCCGCGAGCATGCTTGGCAACCCGACAGAGATGCGCCTATTTTTTAATGGGGATAATTCGTCCATTGGCGGCACTGCAATCGACTTCTACCCAGACACGGTAAACGATCCACAGCTCAACACTGACTTGCGAGCTCACTGGTATAGCACAACTGCGCAACCGCCCGTTTCAAACCAGGAATTCACACCTGTTATTGACGGCACATTGACCGAGTGGCGACCCGATATGCAAATGGGCAGCGATGATGCTCCCGAAGCCAATAGTATTAATAGCATCGATTGGCATCGAGCCTATGCAGCTCACAACAATACATCACTATTTCTTGCCTATACGATGCATCAACCGATTGATCTAAACTGGGGGTACAGTGTTTTTATCGACACTGACACACAGACCAGTACAGGCTTTAGTGGCTTCGGCGGCGAGTTACCACTGGGTGCAGACTTTCTGCTTGAAGCTGGAACACTCTATAAGTACAACGGCACAAGTCAATCTGAATGGAATTGGACGCCAACGAGCTCTGCAACCGTGAACACAGTAGGCAATAGTTTGGAGATGTCGATATCGCAAATAGCGCTTGGCAACCCTGATTCAATCGATTTTATCTTTTCTGGTGATAACAGTGCAGTAAACGGCAATACGATTGACTTACTACCCGATACAGGTGTGCTCAACTACAACCTGAACACACAAGCAACCCTTCGCGAAGAACCGGCTCTACCACTGCAGCCATCACTTGACGATCCACTTGGAAATGCTGCAAAAAAGGCGAATGCGAATGCATTGAGCCTGCAAGATGACGGCGGCACTGGTAGCCTGACACATTGGACGCTAGCATGGCTGGTACTGCTTTTTGGTATTCGCAAACGTAAACTTAGAACGCTGACGAAAAGTAAAAATCGCTTACTCGGTTTATCCGTTATCTGCACCACTCTGTTATCAGCTTGTGGCTCAGATACGTTTGTTGACTCGAATGCTGCGGCAAGTAACGGCGAGCAAAATCAACAAAACCAAAGTAACAATCAAAGTCCACTACCCGAGCAGAATAATCAGCCAAATAATAGACCTGGCTTTAACAACCCAGCTGAACTGGGTGCAGCATTGCCTGACACACAACCCAACAATGATGTATCACTTTCCATAGGTATACAAGCAGAGCTGTCTGGAGTGGAAGTCATTCCCTCTGTAGCCACAAACGCCGGTGGTAGTGTGCGAATCTCGTTCGATAAAGCAACTGGTCTCCTGCGCGGTCAAGTTCAACATACTGCAGACCAAGCCGTATCGGCTGCAATTTATCGCGCACCTGTTGGCCAAAATGGGCAGCTGATCGTCACGCTATTGCCCGTAGACGATGCCAATTATGTTTTCGACATTCCTGAAGGCACGGCACTTAACAGCAATCAACAAGCTCAGTTCGAAGAAAATTTATTTTATGTGGTCGTTCATACCATCGACCAACCCTACGGTGAACTGCGCGCACAATTGCAAACGGACGATGTCTCGGTCGAGTACCTCCCTACTCTAGCTGACCTGCAAGCTAAGGTGTTTTCACCGCGTTGCTCAACTTGCCATATCGGCGGTGGCACAAGCTTGCCTTCAAGTATGGACTTATCAGATGCTCAAGCTACCTATGCAAGCCTTGTTGGACGGGCAAGTCTGGAAGTCGATACGATGGACAGAGTGACTGCCAGCATGGCCGACAATAGCTATCTGATACATAAGATAGAAGGAACACAGCTCGTTGGCTCACGCATGCCATTTCGTGGCGAACCATTATCAGATGAAGCGATCACTGCAATTCGCGAGTGGATTAATCAAGGCGCTTTGCCGTAGCAATAGGGTTTAGTGCAAGTCAAGGCTGACACGGAACGATAAAATCGGCATGATAATGTTCATCGTGTCGCACCCAACTGCGTTTCTTACTAATGAATAGTAGGAAGATATTTCAATCCCTCTAGAAAAGTCTCTTTATGCATACGCTGAAACTCTTCTAGAGTCCAACGCCGTTCAGAGATTTTATCAAAGCCAACATTAGCGAAGTATAAGCAGGTGAAATCGGCACCAGAATCGAGCTTGACCGCAACCTCACACAGTTCGAAGTCGTCACGCTCGTACTGATTCAATCGTTCCATTAGAACATCATCAAAATCAACTACCTCGCCATAGGTAGTCGACTTAGGCGCTAAAACCAGAACGGGGAATTGCTGATCGATAACATACCGTGGCTCAAAGCCCAACAGTGATGCAGACTTTCGTTGTAGCTTGTCGATCGATTGTTGGCAAACCAACTCGAGCACCTCAGTATCCAACAAGGTACCGAAAATAAATACTGACGTTGTCAATGTTGAACCTCCGTTCAGCGTTGATGACGTTACGTTACTGATCGTTTATTGGATTAGGCGCACTACGCATGAGCCCTTCATACTTCAAGCGCAGCTGATCTTTCGTTTCAGGATTTTTGTCATCGACCAATATACATTCAACTGGACAGACGATAACGCACTGAGATTCATCGAAGTGCCCCACACACTCGGTACATAAATGGGCGTGGATTTCGTATATCTCTTCTCCTTGAAAGATAGCATCGTTTGGGCATTCGGGCTCGCACACATCACAGTTAATGCATTCGTCTGTGATCCATAGTGCCATTAGGTAAGTTCCTCTACAAAAGTGTTATTCAAGTGGGTTAAGACTTCAACTTACGTTCAAATTCTCGTATAACAAGAGGATGAACGAAGTCGCTATAGTCGCCATCAAGCTTAGCGATTTCTTTGACGATACTGGAAGATAAAAATGTGTAGTCTTGGGAAGCCGCTATAAAGACGGTTTCAATGGTGGGTGCCAAATGACGATTGACACCAGCTATTTGAACTTCGTATTCGAAGTCAGATATGGCGCGAAGCCCTCGAACAATAACGCCTGCGTCTACTTCGGCTGCAAAATTCACCAGCAACCCGGAAAATGCCCGCACTTGAACGTTTGGCAAATTAGATAAAATTTCGGACGCCATTTGCACACGCTCATCCAAATCGAAGAACGGAGTTTTCTTCGCACTTGGGTCACCCGCAACGCCGATGATTAAATCATCGAACATTTTACTTGCTCGGTTTGCAACATCGACATGGCCAACCGTCATTGGGTCGAATGTACCCGGATAAATCGCAGTAACACGCATAGCTGCATCTCGAAAAAAGTACGACAAGTGTGCGCGAAAATCCTCCCACACGCAACGACCATCAGCGTTTAAGCTGTGCTCTCATGGCGCAACAGGAACACAGTCACATCTCCAAATCGTTTTTCTTTGATCGCGCTGAGGGACGCCGGTACTTTTTGCAGGATACTGGCATCTTTTGTCGGTAGCTCTACGTAGACCAAAGCGCCAGGGTTAAGGTATTGAGGTACTAATTTACCTAGAATAGATTCGTGTACTTGCATATCGAACGGAGGGTCTAGAAAAACCAAATCGAAAGGTGCCGGAGCCAAACCAAGGTAGTGCTCGGCGCTTGTAGAACAAAGGGTTATTCCACTACCTCCTTCAAGCCCGGCGAGCGTTTGGCTCAATTGGGCAGCGACTGCCGGTGAAGATTCAACCAAGGTCACACTGGCAGCGCCACGAGAAGCCGCTTCTAAGCCCAAAGCCCCGCTGCCGGCGTACAGATCAAGACAGCGACTGCCTGGCACGCTCATTTGCAGCCAATTGAACACAGTCTCACGCACTCGGTCACCAGTGGGCCTGAGCCCAACAGACTCTAAAACCGGTAATTTGCTGCCACGCCATCGCCCACCGATAATCCTTACCTGACCAACAGGCTTCGGTTTTTTCACTCCAGAGCGAGGTGAATTCGGTCTAGATGAGCTACGTTTAGAGTGGTCGGCCATAAGCAATGATAGGATACTTCACTACGTCAATCTTAGCGCTAAATGGCGACTAAACTCTTCATGTCAACATCAGGCGATATCGGCAGCAAATGGGCATTTTCAGTTTTTTAAAAAAGAAAAAAATAGACAGCGTGCCGGTCGAAGCACCAGAGCGTGATTCCACCACACCTAATTCAGACCTGCCAGCGGGTGAATCCACCGAAAACACCCAAACCGATGAGCCAGAACTCGATCAAAAACTACAAAGAACACGATCTCGGTTCACCGACAACTTATTGGGCTTTCTGCGCGGCAAAAAACCAGTCGATGACGAGCTGCTCGAGGAACTCGAAGCACAGCTGATCATGGCAGACGTTGGAGTCGATGCCACCAAACGCGTTATCGATGCGTTGCAGGAAAAAGCCAAAAAAGACAAACTCAGCGATTCTGATGATGTGCGCGCGGCATTGCGCGCCGAGCTGGTGAGTATTTTACTACCGGTTGAACAGCCGCTGGAAATTCCGGACGACATTAAACCTTTCGTCATTTTAGTGGTAGGTGTCAACGGCGCAGGCAAGACCACCACCATTGGGAAGCTCGCAAAACAACTTCAAGATGGCGGCAAGAGCGTCATGTTAGCCGCTGGTGATACCTTTAGAGCCGCCGCCATAGAGCAGCTGCAAACGTGGGGTGAGCGTAATGAAGTCCCTGTGATCGCACAAGACATAGGCTCAGACTCGGCTTCGGTCATATTCGACGCACTGCAATCGGCAAAGGCACGCAACATTGATGTGCTTATCGCAGATACCGCAGGCCGCCTGCATACGCAATCTGGATTAATGGATGAACTGCGCAAAGTTAAGCGGGTCTTATCTAAACTCGATGAAAATGCACCTCATGAAACACTGATCGTGCTCGACGGAGGTACCGGTCAAAACGCGCTAAGTCAGGCGGAACAATTTAATGAAGCAATGGCACTTGACGGCTTAGTGGTGACGAAGCTTGATGGCACAGCCAAAGGTGGCGTTGTATTTGCCATTGCCGAGAAAACTGGCTTACCGATTCGGTTTATTGGCGTCGGCGAACAAGTTGCAGACTTAGAAGTATTCCAAGCAGAACGCTTTGTCGATGCATTGATTGATAGTGAGGTAGAGGCTTGATTCAATTTGAGAACGTATCGCTCGAATACACCACTGGTAAATTTGCACTGCAAGATGTCAGCTTCACAATCCCTGCAGGTGCATTTGCTTTTCTCACCGGTCACTCCGGTGCTGGCAAAAGCTCGTTATTGAAATTGATCGCACGGCTAGAAAAACCAAGTAGCGGTAACATCATCATCGATAATATTGATTTATCCAGACTCAAGCCGCGTCAGGAACCCAAACTACGCCAACAAATGGGCCTTGTTTTTCAGGACAATCAGCTCTTACACGATCGCTCCGTTTTCGACAACATAGCGCTTCCACTGATCATCGGCGGGTATCGTTTTAAAGATATCAAAAAACGTGTTGGCGCAGCACTCGATCGAGTGGGACTGAGCGAGCGCGCATTCGACGACCCAATGGGCTTATCGGGTGGCGAGCAACAACGCGTTGGTATCGCACGCGCAGTGGTCGCTAAGCCTCGACTTCTGCTCGCAGATGAACCTACTGGTAACTTGGATGCAGAAATAAGCACAGACATCATGCGTCTACTCATGCAATTCGCCGCATCGGGGGTCACGGTGTTGGTCGCCACGCACGACACCGGGCTGTTAGAAACCTTCGACTTTCCACAACTACAGCTACACAAAGGCCAACTAGTCGATGTCTACAATGGTACCCAAACTATACGGCAACCAGCTTCAACCGCGACCCATGGTGAGTATGCTTAATGGCTATTGAACGTGGAAAGAAGGCTGCAAGGAAGAGTACAAGTGACCTTCCACCAGCTGCAATAAGAACGACACAAAAAACCCAGCGTAAAGCGCCAAGCCAAAAAGGCAGCTATTCAAAACCTTGGACCTACACACGCCGTGGCTACGCTCTAGCACAAAGTTTTCGGCAACTTCGAGCACGTAAGCTTGCAAGCCTCGTCACTTTGCTAGTGTTTGGCATTACGCTTGCGCTGCCGGCACTCATTTTCTTTACTGCAAACTCGTTGTCTGAGCTAGGCAACAAAAGTGTTGGTGAAGAAAGTGTGACGGCTTATCTAAATCTTCAAGTGAGCGATCTTGATGGTGCCGCATTGGCACAGCGCCTTGAGTCTCAAGCGGGTGTAAAAGCGACCCGCTATATTTCGCGCGACGAAGCGTTAGCGATGTTTTACGCACAAGCCGATATTGGCGATGCAGTGGATGTGCTAGGTGAAAACCCATTACCGGGCGCGATCATACTATTTCCTGATGTGGCCACTCTGAACGACTCATCTATGACTCAATTAGCCGACCGCGTTGCAGCGCTGGAAGCAGTTGATCGTGTGCAGTTCGATTTACGTTGGGTGCAACGCTTACAAGCAGTGCTGAACCTTGCACGAACCATTGGGTGGATATTGGCTGGATTTTTAACCCTAAGTGCACTTTTAGTTATCGGCAATACCATCAGATTGGAGTTGCTGCGTCGCCAGAACGAATTGGATGTATCCAGACTGTTAGGTGCCAGTAAATCGTTCTTAAATCGCCCCATTCTCTATTCCGGTGCTCTATATGGGTTTCTGGGTGGTGTGATTGCCTGTGGTATTGCGCTGCTGGCGTTGGATTGGCTGCGCGGCCCTGCTGTGAAACTCTCCAACCTGTACACCAGTACGTTCGAACTCATAATGCCAACTGCGTCACAGTTACTTCTGGTGGTAGCGACAGCCACTATTTTGGGCCTTCTCGGCGCTATTGTGACCCTGTTCCAACCGACTGGCCAATTCTTACAAAATCGTAGAACTGGCATCTAAATAAACTAAATCATTGTTTTAACTGTATATTATTCAACCAATTTGTTCAAAATAACCTCAAAAAGTTTAAATATTGTGGGAACTTTGCCGATAATTAGCACTCTACCTATGTGAGTGCTAATATTAGGCATCGTAACAAAACTTGGGAGATTACATAAATGAGTAACGCCCTTACAGCTAAACAGAGTGCTATGACACTGCCGGTAATTGCCGACGACCTGAATGGCTATTTATCAAAAATTTCGACTATCACGCTGTTGAGCGCGGAAGAAGAACAAGCGTATGCCCGTGACCTACGGGAAACTGAGAACATCGATGCGGCTCGGGCGCTCGTAATGTCGCAACTTCGCTTTGTGGTGCACATTGCGCGCACCTACAAAGGCTACGGCCTGCCTTTGGCAGACTTGGTTCAAGAAGGTAACATTGGCTTAATGAAAGCCGTGAAACGATTCGACCCAGACAAAAAAGTCCGTCTAATTTCGTTTGCTGTTCACTGGATTCGTGCCGAAATTCACGAATACGTGATTCGCAACTGGCGCATTGTGAAAGTCGCGACCACCAAGTCACAACGCAAACTGTTTTTTAAACTGCGTAGTGCGAAGAAGCAACTTAATTGGCTTAGCCATGATGAAGTGCAAGCGGTGGCTAAAGACTTAGGTGTTGAGCCTTCTGTGGTCATGGAGATGGAATCGCGCATGCACGGTCATGACAGCGCATTTGATGCGCCGATTGGCAGCAATGAAGAACGCGCTTTATCACCTGCTGATATCTTGCATCAAGACGACATGGACCCATCTGCTGTTGTTGAAAAACAAGACGGTAGTGAGCAAGCATTGGAAGGATTGGCAGCCAGCTTAGAAACACTGGATGATCGAAGCCGTACCATTTTGCAACGTCGCTGGTTGGCCGATGAAAAATCAACCTTGCACGAATTGGCAAGTGAGTTTGAGGTTTCAGCGGAGCGTATTCGCCAGATTGAAAAAGCGGCAATGAAGAAAATGAAGACGCATATGCTTGCAGCATAAGCGCAACATAAAAACTAGACACGCACAGACGTGTCGGTTACTAACATTAAACAAACCGCCTACTGGGCGGTTTTTTATTGTGCTTTATTAATTTACTTTATATGGCTTAATATCAACGCACCACATCTGCACAATCAATTCTAAAGCTATCGTCTAGCAATATAGGCATGATGAGCGTTGCTAACCCAAGACGTGCAGACTCCTCACACAAACCAATAAAACTCTGTGCATCTGCAATGGGTAGTGGTGGATATTCCGTGTTAAATACCGGCTTTCCAGCATCAATAAAGGGAGTGTAACGTTCGCACTCGTCATACTCAAAACACTGCTCAGTAACCGCAAAATCAAAGGCATCAACCAACTGCAGCACTTGATCGGTGTCATTTTTCAACCCAACACCCAGACCAAGTTCATGAGCGGTAAGCGCTAACCAAGCGTTATAATCGAGTTGATCTGATGCCGTAAGCGTAAAGCCGCTGTTCTGGGTGTAACCATCAACATTGTCCGGTTCAACCGCGTCGCAACCTCTTTGTTTTGCAAGTTCGAGCCTTGCACGCATAACTTGCCTGACCGGTTCAGAACGAATATCTATCCAACGCTCTGCAGGAAAATCACCCAACGCAGTGCCAATGGCTTCCGCTGGAAATGCACCCGCGTCGGTTCTCCAATTTTCAAACGTTCCAGCAGAGAAATAACAGATAACTCCCTTACCTTGAGACTGCAGTTGTTGAAAGGTTTGCGCAGGCGTATCGAATAAATCGATGTCGTAAACGTCAACATCATAGCCAGTGTTGATACTGCCTTGCAGTTGCCACTGCCAAGAACTGTCGACCGCAGGTTTGTATCTCTCCTCAGCCGGTTCTTGTTCGGATGCCGCACCCAAATCTACGGGCGATTGAATACTGCCAGACTGGTTCGGTGATGGTTCAACGGTCTCTTCCGTTGCTCCTGAATCACAGGCATACAGCATGATTGACAGGTGTATTACGCAAATGCTCTTTAGCACGGCTTTGTTTGAGTAATAGATTGGTATCTTAGTAACACGCGCACAACGCTCTTTAGAACGAGTTGGTACGAATATCAACCTATTCATCCAGAGGGCAGTTCTCATCAAACGTAACCTTTACAGATAAACCAGTATTGTTATCACTTAGCAAAAACTTTACCACAATGAAGGTCAGATACAGCCTTGACTAAACTCACCCCGCCCCTTGCTTGTTGCTCAAACTATACGAAATTGTAGGCCTTTGTGTATTGTTGTGAATAAGCTCCCAACCACACCCTTTTTGCTCTTATTTACGGTATTTCTACCAGTTGGAAACTACAGACATCTGCTACGGTCTACCTATATACAAACAACTGATCAAGAACCTTTATGAAATCCTATTCGTCGTGGTCACGATTTACTCGGCTAGCAACCATATTGGCAACAAGCTCAGTGGGGCTGCTTGCCATTAGTCTTCCTGCATCTGCATCTCAACCCTCAGTACCCGGGTTGCCAACAGCCATCGTCAGCGGCAGTACAGTTAATCTGAGCTGGGCCCCATCAGCCGATAACGTGGGTATCGCAGGCTACAATGTGTACCGGAACAATCAATACCTGAGCACCGTATCTGGCAACAGCTACGCAGGCCAAGTGGACTCAGGTCAGCCTAATGCCTACTACGTGGTTGCATTCGACACACCTGCCAGTAATGAGACACGTCAATTTTCAGGACGCTCATCTACATTGACACTGGCAACACAAGGTGGCTCGACCAGCGGCCCTACACCCACGACACCAACAGCGCTGAACGCTTTACGTACGTCGCCAACAACGGTATCACTCACTTGGGCACCATCGAGCGACGATGTCGATGTGGCCGGCTATAACGTTTATCGTGGCAATCAGTACATCTCAACAGTGACGAACCCACGACTCAACGATATTCAGCTTAACCCCGGCGAAGAATACACATACTATGTTGTGGCCTTTGACCAACCACGCAATTTTTCTGCACGATCGGCTTTAACCAGCACTGCGGGCGCCGTCCCACCCGTTGTTGAACCACCTGTAATCGAACCTCCGACGAATGGTACGGATACACAACCGCCATCGACAGTGCAAGGTGTACAAGTCAGTACGGTGGCCGCAGGCGTTGAAATTAACTGGACAGCTGGCACCGACAATGTCGGTGTTGATGGCTATAACGTTTACCGTGACGGTTCATATCTGACGACGGTTTTCAGCACCTTTTATATTCATGCAGCACCTGCTGACGAGAACACGACCTATTCTGTGGTCGCTTTCGATGCAGCGAAAAACTTCAGCCCGAACTCGGCACCAGCCTCACTTGTATCCGTTGAGCCGCCTGTGGTTGAACCTCCTTCGAACAAAGGTACACCACCAACACTGCGCGACCCCATTGCAGACGCCATTCCATCGCCACCGATATCTGATCCTTTCGGCTCACTACTTGAAATAGATAACGAGGCGGCTGTGATTGGAGGCCCACCAACGCAGCCAAAAAATCTAAGAGCAGAATTGGTCTCCAACGACTGGGCAGAAATTAACTGGGCTCCATCGAACGATGATGGTGAAGTCGTTGAATATCGCATCTATCGCAGTGACGGCGTTGTTTACACTGTTCGAGGAGACACTGTCGATGCAAGCAGCAGCGCAACAACTGAGAACAATCGCTTCTGGAATGCCACTTTATTCCTTGACTGCAACTACACTCGCTTCGATCAACGAGTGCATAACTGCCGCGACAACGCACCTAAAGCCGGTGATGAATTTTTCTACGAAGTGTCGGCTGTTGATGATGAAGGTCAAGAGTCTGCGCGCTCAGAGCCGCTCGAAATTCTCTATCACATAGCTGAAAATGCCCCTATCCCATACTATGACGATTTCTACAAACTGCCCAACGACAAGTTTGTTCAAGAGCATGACTTAAGCCGAGTCCAGTATTTTCTAGACGAGTTCGAACCCGTTTTTTCTGATGAATTTGACGGCACTGAGATCAATGCTGACTATTGGAATACTGGGCTTGTTTGGGGTGATACGCGCATCATTAATGGCGAGCAGCAGTATTTTGTTAATCCACAGAAACAGCCAGATTTCGGTTATGACCCATTTAACCTAACAGGCGAGACACTCATTATCGAATCCATTGCAACACCTGCAGAACTTGAAGATTCGCTACCACCTGTGTGCGATGTTCCCGACCCACTCGGCAAGCCGCGATGTGCATTTTTATCCGGCGCGTTATCAAGTCATGACAAATTTGGTATCACCTACGGTTATGTCGAGAGTCGAATGAAAGTTGGCGGCGCTGCCGGAAGCTTGTCGAGTTTCTATCTGTATAACCGATACCCTGGAACAGGCCGAAACTTACACGCTCCAGAAATAGACATTATTGAGTACCTTGGTGAAAACCCATTTGGCGATGAGTTAGCGTTTCAAACTTACCATTACGCCAACGTAAATGATGGAACAACAAACTCAGCACCCACCATGTTCTACGACAACCCAGATGGTTCTAAGTTTGACGAAGACTTTCATACCTTTGGCGTTCTGTGGGAACCACAATTGGTCATTTGGTATATCGATGGTATCGAAATCAAGCGCATGACCGGACCTCAAGTAGGCAGACAACAAATGAATATTGTTGCCTACCTTGTCTCTGGAAGCGCTTGGGCGCCAACACCGGATATAGATGCAGATATCTATCCGCTGCAGTTCGAAATTGATTACATCAAGGCGTATCAACGAACACCGTTTAACACAAATGGTTTGTATCCCGACTAGCCCACGCAGTTTGGAACAACCTGAACAACCTAAGCGGCCCTTCTCAGGGCCGTTTTTGTATCTGCGATTGGCAGCAATAGTGTTAGCCAATTCACACAATCAAGCATCACATCCAATTTAGGTAACCCGCAGCTTCTGCCTCCAAACCCTGTGGCTTAGCTGTTGCAACAACCTGCACTATCAAAAAGCCAGTTGCCACGACGCGAATGAAAACCACTACCCGATATTTAGCTACCCTCTTTTTACTCTTAGTTTTCGCTCAGAACACTTTCGCCGTAACACCCGGCCCAAAGTGGAAAGACAGCTACTCGGTTAATGGCCAGTGTTATTGCGACACCACTTACGATCATGAAGCTGGGGGTATCGTCGTTGAAACACCAGCGGGAAATCGGACGGTAAAACAGATTTGCGAAAAAATTGGACCTGGCCCCGGTGCCGGAACCAACCCCGCCTATAACGATGTTCAATGCGGCAACGGGCCACCGAACAATGCAATCGACGAAGTACTCTGCCCAGGTCGCGTAGACATGGGGTCAGATGGATGCTCCATTATTGGTCCGACTTGGAACTTACCATTGTTTTTCCCAGACCCAAATGCATCGCAAACGTCCGAACCAGAACAATCAGAAACTTTATCCACAGGCGGAATTCCGCCTGAGCCCGTTGTGATTTTTCCAGAAACAGTAGAACCAATAGTTGTTGAAGTAGAACCAGAAGTTCCTGTAACAGAAGTAGAAGTAGAAGTAGAAGTAGCAGCGGAATTGGAAATCACCCCAACCGAACAAACACCAACTGAATCAACAACACCAGAAGCTACTGGCGGGTCAACAATTCAACCTATTGGGGTTGCTGTCGCTGCCAGCAATTTTTCCAGCAGCGATTACCGATGGGTATTAGTTGATGCTGAGTCACCAAACAACGTCGTTGGCCCTGACTCAGATGGCTCACATACCAATTCAGCGTTGGGTGGAAAATATTTAGAATTGTTGCCCGACGTTAAAGTCACTAACGCAGACTTGGCAGCCTCCGACAATGTTTGGCCAATTCCTGGCGATGGCCCACAAGTCCACTTTGCAATGAATATTGAACAAGCCGGCACCTATGCTGTGTACGTTCGTGCCTTCTCTACTGGTGAATTTGATGACACGTTGCATGTTGGATTTGATGGACTTTGGCCCGAATCAGGCAGCAACATTCACACCTGTGGCACTAGAGGCCAATGGATTTGGACGAAATGCGAAACGAGTGATCCTGCAACCATCACTATCCCTACCAGTGGCACCCACTCCATTCAATTCGCTGCGCGCGATGACGGATTTGAATTCGATCAGTTTGTTTTACAACTGCTAAACGATGACGGCTCCCCAGCGGTTCAACCAGAGAGTCAATTGCAGGCACAAAATGGTCTTGGGTCAAACGTTGTGATTGACACATCGACAACTGATATAACTGAGCCAGAACTGGGGCAGGCCGTTGCAGTAGGGGTTGGCAGCATTGGGTTCGCAAGCGCACCCATTGCCTATTTTGTTTTATTAATAAGCGGTCTTTGTCTGTTATTACATCGCTTTGAAACTACTGCCAAAGGCGAGCAACTAAGGGTACGTAGTGATCGATAAGCATGACTGCAAACAACCACATTAGATAGTTAATTGAAAAAACAAATGTTTTAATGGGCTGTTTTTCGTTCTTATCATCGAACATTTTGACCACGTGATACATGAACATCGCACCCAGTACGATTGCGGCAACGAGATATACCAAGCCGCTCATTCCAATTAAATACGGAAAAATGCTAACGATAAGTAACAAAACCGTGTACAGCAAAATTTGAATTCGCGTGAATGCAACGCCGTGGGTGACGGGTAGCATCGGTATGTCAACCTTCGCATAATCCTCACGACGATGAATTGCCAGAGCCCAAAAATGCGGCGGAGTCCAAATAAACACAATCAAGAAAAGTAACAATGCTCCGGCCGTCACCTCACCCGTTACCGCAGCCCAGCCGAGAACGGGTGGCATTGCGCCCGCAGCGCCACCGATAACAATATTCTGTGGGGTTGCTCGTTTCAGGTACACCGTGTAGACCACGGCATATCCAATAAGCGACAAAAACGTTAGCACTGCCGTTAAAACATTCACTAACACAACAAGCATAATCATAGCGATAGCGCCAAGCCCAAAGGCAAATAGCAAACATTGCTTTGTGTTCAAATGCCCCTGCGGAATAGGACGGTTTTTTGTGCGGCCCATCTGTGCATCACTGCGCTGATCAATAACATGATTGATAGCTGCAGCAGAAGATGAAGCCAAGCCAATGCCCAACAAACCGAAAAAGGCTTCTTGCAAAGGCGGCCACGCTGGAACCGCAAGTGCCATACCCACCATGGCGGTAAAAACCAGCAGCAACACCACCTTGGGTTTGGTGATTTCAAGATAACCACGCCAATGCTCAATAAGAGATATCACTTACGCGTGCACCTGCGGGTTGCGCAACCATGTTATCCGCATAGGTGATTCAAACTTGAATTGCTTCGCCTCACCCACTTCTAAAAATTTTATCCGAACGCGATCAGCTCGCACATCCCTTTCTGTGTAATCGTTGTTAAACGTCTTACCAACATAACGTTTTGCGTAATGCTCCCAAGAGTCGTAGCTTACAGGAGTACTGTATTCGATGACATCAACTTGCCCAAAGTGTGGCGCAGCCAAATTATCGATCGCATTTTGCGCTGCAGCTCTAACAGGGCCTTCTTCGTGAAAAAGTCGCATGACTTCGTTCAAGTCACCACTGGCAACCGGCTCCATTATGTATAGAAAGCCATCAGGCTTTAACACCCGTAGACTTTCCGCAAAAACAGCTGGATACAGGTCCGCTGGAACGTGATGCATCGAGTATGGAAATAAAATGCCATCGACCGACTGGTTTTCTACCGGTATCTGATCTGCACCGGTTTGCGCAAATCCGACGTTGGCAATCGTGTCCGCCGCTTGATTAATTTTTGCAGTTTGTTCGTCAGGATCAATCGCCAGCACGTGAGCGCCACGTTCAGCCAACGCTTTGGATAAGTGCATGTTGCCGCAACCGGCATCAATTAGAAATTGATCTTTGACGGTAAGACAACGATCAATCGCATCTAGATCGGTGCAGACACCGAAGTGTTGCATGTTGGCGTTATTGCTTGCGCTCATGTTGGCATCCGTGATGTCATCAATCTTGTCTCTAACCTACTCGAGACACTTTTAAGAGATGTTTCAAATCTTTGAACAAGGGACCTGGAAGTTGATCTGGCGTGTAACGCATCATCAGGTTTCCAAGTGGGTCTATCATGTAAATAATATTGGTTTTTAGCTCCATTTTGGACTGTGCAGCATCAACCTGATCAGTGAATCCAGCAAGGCTTTGCTGATCGCCAGTAACCACACGAAGCCCAACCAGTGTGGCGTCAACCTCAGCACTAAAATCGAGGTTTTGATCAACCAACAATACACGCTGTACGCGCTCCATACGATGATTTAATCGCAACCTGGCGTTCCGAATGTTGAGCAGCGTTTCTTGGCATTGAGCTTCGCACGCAGCACCTGGCACATACAAGATAGTCCATTTGCCCCGAACATCGTCCAACGCAAACGGTGTATCGGTCCCCTGTTCTTGCAAAGTAAATTCTGTGAACGGCACCGCTGGCGCGATCAGCTCACCTTTGGATTTACTGCCAAGATTAATTCCGCCCGTACTGACCACTTGAAACCAAATAGTCGCTAGTAACAGAGGCAAAAAGAACAGCGCAAAAATCCACACTAACTTCTTTCGCGAGGCTGACCGTGCAGCCTCATCGATGATAATTTCACCGTTTGCATCACGCTCAAATTCTGGCTTCTGATTGGTATTGTGTTCTGCTGTACTCATTGCTCTGACTCTGTACGTCTTGTGTTGTATACGATATATAAAATGGTCAGGGCTGCAGCCATTGCATACCACTGAAATGCGTAACCGTAATGCCGCGACGGCCTCATCGATGCAATCGGCTCCCAGTTTGCAGTGTAGTAATCTGCACGTGTTCCCACACCATTACCGTCCTCACTACTAATGCCACCACTGCCAGCATTTTCAGCACCGGCAGCTTCACTCTTCTGCTGCGGTTGCACGACTCCCGCAATCACTGAACTACCCAACGCTTGCGCTATCATTTGATAGTCGAAGTAGCCTAATATTTTGGGCCAAGGCTCGTTTTTATCGAACGCATCGCCACTGGCAAATCCTTTCGAAGGTCTAGAAAATAGTCCTGTAATCGTAACAGTTGCTGTGCGCAATTCATCGCTTATTGCCACCTCGGGTAAGTCTCGACGCGTGACACCGGGTGGTACCCAGCCTCGATTGACAAGAACAAACCCTGCACTGGTGCGGACAGGTGTAATAACCTCAAAACCTGCCTGTCCCTGATGTACACGATTATCCCACAGGAATTGCTGCTCTCCATGATAAGTCCCTGTGAAAGTAACCAGCTTGTGCTCAGTGGCGGCCACCAAAACATCTCCAAGCTCATCTAGCCCGACGGCTGCAATGCTTTGAGATGTCGCCGCTGCGGCCAAGATGGTGGTTTTAGTCGCTGCACGCTGCATTTGCCACGTGCCAAGCGTTAGCAACAAGGCGACAAACAACAGGTACATCAGCACGATAGTGAGGCTGGGCTTATGTTCAAAACTGCCAATTCGCACAGCGATTGGTCCTTATGGAGTTATTTTGCGTAGGAAAGACGTTCGCTGCTAATAAGCGGTGTTAACCTATTACACCTATGATATTCGTAAAATTCATTGTACTGCTGATACTCGTCTTTATTCTGATCAGCCTTTTTGCTGGTCTCTACTTTCTGGTAAAAGACAAAGGTCAGACAAAACGTACCGTAAATGCGCTGACGTTCCGCATTGGATTGTCGTTGCTAGCCATTTTTGTCATTTTGATAGCCGCAGCAACTGGCGTTATCGAGTTCAACCAAAATCCCTTTATTGGTAGCTAGTTTGACGGCTAACTGAGCACTGTTTCTACGCAGCAGGACCCAACTTGGGTTTGAATGCGGGTTTGAATTCCATCAAACGAGTGAGCAATTTATCGGGGTCTGCGTCGTCAAGCAGCAACTGACGATGCTCACGGCGCATAAAACCTTCTTCATTGGCATTATCTAGAAAACTCAATAGGTCGTTATAAAAACCTTCAACGTTGAGCAAACCGCTTGGCTTATCGTGAAATCCAAGTTGCGCCCACGTTAGTATTTCAAACATCTCCTCCAACGTTCCAAGACCGCCTGGCAACGAAATAAAGCCATCAGCAAGCTCCGCCATCTTCGCTTTACGAGCGTGCATATCAGCGACCACATAAAGCTCGGTCAAACCTGGGTGAGCCACTTCCATTTCGACCAATGATTCAGGAATAACACCGTAGACTTTGCCACCTTGTTTGAGCATCTCATTAGCTATTGCGCCCATTATTCCTACATGCGCTCCGCCATAAACTAGCGACAAATCTCGCTCAACCATAGCGCGCGCTAGCTTTTCACTCGCCGCAATATAGTCAGGCCGAGCACCGCGACTGGAGCCACAAAAAACACAGATAGATTTCAATTCAGACACGCCAACGCTTTCCCACAAATGTTTCGTTTTGCAGTATACAACGCGATGTTGCTAGATGAGTGGGGTGTGCTGGTGAAACAAGACGGGGACTGGAGAGAAAGATGCAGAGGTACAAAAGTTCGAGGCCGGTATCGAATCCGGCCTCGAATGATCTGCGTTAGAACAAGTAGACGAAGATGAACAGTCCCAACCAGACCACATCAACAAAGTGCCAATACCATGCAGCCGCTTCGAATGCAAAGTGATTCTCTGCAGTGAAGTGGCCCTTCATACCGCGCAACATAACCACAAGCAACATAATTGCCCCCATGGTGACGTGGAAACCGTGGAAGCCGGTAAGCATGAAGAACGTCGACCCATAAATACCACTGGTCATTTTCAAATTGAGGTGAGCGTAGGCTTCGTAGTACTCAAATGCCTGACATGCGACGAAAATGAAACCCAAAGCAACCGTTGCAGCCAACCAGCGAACCATCTTTTTACGGTTACCATCTTTGATAGCGTGGTGAGCAATTGTGCAGGTAATGCCACTCGATAGTAGTAGCAAAGTGTTGATTAACGGCAGACCGAACCAACCCATTGGCCGGTAATCTCCACCAAGCTGCTGGGGGCCATCGCTGGGCCATAGATAATCGTGGCCAGCGTAAAGCACGGCATTCGTTACATCTGCACCACCGCCACCTTCACCACCAAGCCAAGGGCCTGAGAAAGTGCGAGCATAAAACAGAGCACCAAAAAACGCACCGAAGAACATGACTTCGGAAAAGATGAACCACATCATGCACATGCGGAAGGAGGTATCCACCTGTGAGTTGTAAGTTCCGGCCTGACTTTCTTTGATGACCGTACCGAACCAACCGAACATCATGACGACGAGGATAATCGCACCCACGATAAACAATTCGCGACCCAAAGCACGGCCATTCAACCAACTGGCGAAGCCCCAGAAGAATACAAACAATCCGATTGAACCGACGATGGGCCAACGAGCCTCATGCGGAACATAGTAGTCAGTAGCACCACTCATTAAGGGAGTCCTTAAGCAATAATTAAACTGTTAATCACCAGATCACGTTTGATCTGGTGATTTGAAAAAAGTATATGACAAGGTAATGCGATCAACATTGATCGGTAGATCTGGGTCAACTATAAACGTTAGCGGCATATCTTTCGTCCCCTTGGGCTCAAAAGCTTGCCGTGTAAAACAAAAACACTCTGTTTTATTAAAGTATTTTGCAGAAGACTGCGGCGTCACACTAGGCGTAGCCTGAGCCACTACAGCTACATTGGACAGATTTTCGGCGTAATAACTGGCGTGATTTAGCTCGCCGAGCTTAACTTGCATTTCGCGTACCTGCGGCTTGAATATCCAAGAACCACCTTGATTTATACTAGCCACAAATTCCACAGTAATCAGTCGATCGGCCGCTTGCGCCGATTTGGCCTCAGCCTGTGCAATAGTGACTCGGCCGGTTTTACCATTGAGCCCAGTAACCTCACAAATGATGTCATAGATCGGCACCATTAAATAGCCGAAGCCAAACATGGCTACCGCTAGCATTAAACTCTTGCCAGCGATCAGACCATGTTTTTTCATTGAATGTGATTCAGCGTTGCTCATCGTTTCTCAATATTTCGGCTATCGCCTTAACCTAATTGACTTCTTGCGTAAATCATCCAACCGATGCTTCCCAAATAGAGAAGCACCGCTACGACTCCCAGAATGATCGGCATACGATGACGCCGCCAGACTGATGGCTTGTTGTTATCCGACATAGTTTCGCCTGAACTCACTGTCTTAGCGAGTTACTGTGTCAGGCGAAATAGCTGGCGCCACTTCAAACGTGTGGTATGGAGCAGGAGATGCAACAGTCCATTCAAGACCACGTGCACCTTCCCAAACTTCATCAGTTGCTTTCTCTCCACCTTTAACGCACTTCAAGATGATGTAGACAAACAGTAGTTGCGAGAAGCCAAAGCCAAAAGCACCAACAGTTGCAATGAAGTTCCAGTCAGCAAACATATTATTGTAATCAGGAATACGACGAGGCATACCTGCAAGTCCAACAAAATGCATTGGGAAGAACAAGACGTTCACGAAGATAGTGGAAATCCAGAAGTGCAGCTTTCCTAACTTCTCGTCGTACATATTACCGGTCCACTTTGGAATCCAATAATACGTTGCTGCCATTAACGAGTAGATCGCACCGGGCACTAATACATAGTGAAAGTGAGCCACCACAAAGTAGGTATCGTGATACTGGATATCGGCTGGTGTTATTGCCAACATCAAGCCTGATAGACCACCAATGGTAAACATGATGACAAAACCCACTGCAAATAACATGGGTGTTTCAAACGTCATCGAACCGCGCCACATGGTGGCAACCCAGTTAAAGACTTTCACGCCCGTTGGTACCGAGATCATCATGGTTGAAAACATGAAGAACAGCTCGCCCGCTAATGGCATACCTGTTGTGAACATGTGGTGAGCCCATACGATGAACGATAAGAACGCAATAGATGCTGTCGCATAAACCATTGAGTCGTAACCAAATAGAGGCTTTCGAGCAAAGGTTGGAATAATCGAAGACACGATGCCGAATGCTGGCAGTATCAGGATGTATACCTCAGGGTGTCCAAAGAACCAGAAAATATGCTGGAACATGACCGGGTCACCACCACCTGCCGCACTGAAAAAGCTGGTGCCGAAGAAGCGATCGGTTAGTAGCATCGTTACCGCACCTGCGAATACCGGCATCGTGGCAATCAACAAATAAGCGGTAATCAACCAAGTCCATACGAACATTGGCATCTTCATCATGGTCATACCTGGCGCACGCATGTTAAAGATAGTTGCCACGATGTTGATCGACCCCATCACCGATGAGATACCCAAGAAGTGGATAGCAAAAATAACAAACGCAAAGCTATCACCCATCTGCAGAACCAATGGTGGATAAAGCGTCCAACCGCCTGCAGGACCACCACTGTCCATGAACAGTGTTGATAACATGATGGTGAAAGCGAAAGGCATAATCCAGAACGACCAATTGTTCAATCGTGGCAGTGCCATGTCAGGAGCACCGATCATCATTGGAATCATCCAGTTCGCAAGACCAACGAACGCCGGCATAACCACACCGAAGATCATGACGATTGCGTGCATCGTCGTCATTGAGTTGAAGAACATAGGGTCAACGAACTGCAGGCCAGGCGAACCCAGCTCAGCTCGAATAACCAGCGCCATCGCGCCACCAATAAAAAACATAATCAAAGAAAACCAAAGGTACAACGAACCGATGTCTTTATGATTGGTGGTTGTAATCCAACGCATTAAACCAGGCGCAGGACCGTGGTGATGATCGTCGTGCTCGTCATGCCCAGGATGATCGTGAGCTTTGTCTGAATAACTCATCAGTTGACTCCCTTAAGTTTGTTCTGTGGCAGATCGAGCGCACTTTGCCGTGCGCCTTGACGAAGCGATCGCAAGTGCGAAGGTTGGAGCGTGTCACCAGTCGAATTACCAAAAGCGTTTCGCTGGTAGGTAATGACCGCAGCCATATCAACATCGCTCAAGCGACTGCCAAAAGCCTGCATTGGTGAATCAGCTACACCATCTCGCACCGTGCTGACGTGCTTGCCAATGTCGCCATTGACTATTTCACTGCCCGCAATTGCTGGGAACATACCGGGGATGCCTTGACCTTCTTTTTGATGACAACTTGCGCAATTAGCGCCATAAACCTGTTCACCAGTTGCAACCAGTTCAGCTTTGGACCACTGGCGAATAGCATCAATGTCAGTCGAGACTGTTTTCATCTTCTGCTCGCTAACCCAGGTGTCGTACTCTTCTTGAGGAAGGGCGTGAACAACAATCGGCATAAACCCATGATCGCGACCACACAGCTCGGTACACTTGCCACGATAGATACCTGGCTCTTCAATTTTCGCCCAGTTTTCGTTAATGAATCCAGGGATAGAATCTTTCTTCACTGAGAATGCTGGGACCCACCACGAATGAATAACGTCAGCTGCGGTATGTAGAAAACGAATTTTCTTACCAACCGGCACCACCAGTGGGTTGTCTACCTCGTTCAAGTAGTTCTCGATCTCTCCAACATCGATACCAGCATCCGCCTGCCGGGCTACGTTATGAGCCGGGTCAAGCTGACTGTAGAAGCTGATACCTTCATCGAGGTATTCGTACTGCCAACGCCACTGATAGCCAGTGACCTTGATACTCATTTCAGAATCACTGAAATCTTCCATCTGAATGAGTACCTTGGCAGCAGGAATTGCCATAACAATAAGAATTACCAACGGTACGACGGTCCAGATGACCTCAACCGTTGTGCTCTCATGAAAGTCAGCAGACACTGCGCCTTTCGATTTTCGATGCTTGAAAATGGAATAAAACATGACAGCGAATACAGCAGCACCAATAACGCAACACCAAATAAAGATGCGCATGTGTAGCTCGTATACCTTGCCACTGATTTCAGTCACACCTACAGGCATGTTCAGCGCTCCCCAATCAGCCAAACTCACTGACGGCAACGCCAGTGTGCAGACTATGAGAAGCATCCAACGATAGACGCCAGATGTCATAACCAGATCTCCAAAAATAACAGTAAAAACCAATAGACTGGCCGTGCAAAGCACCACCAGTCATGAATTAAATTTGTGCCTTTTTAAATCCGTTTAAGCGCCGAGTTCAACTCCGTGAACAACGTTTTTTTCTCGGCCTTACCGAGGCTCTCGCCGAGAGCGTAGTGCTTACCATGAGCACCTAGCGTTAATCGCCCCACCTCAAATTCGCTTTCGGGACTATCGTACTTCAGCTGCGACCAACGACGTGGCAACTTAACAGACAAGTCTGGTTCTTTGTAGCCCCACTCCAAACGAATATCTTCTTCGTTGACGGTGATCACCTCGATGCGACTGAGCCGATGCAATGTCCAATGTAGGCAGACCACAATGAATATAACTTCGGCCCCTGCAAACGGTATGACCATCCAGTATCCAAATGCTGCCATTGCAATGGCAATACCAAAGCACACCACGCCTAAACTCGCCGCAAGCCACATATTAGCTTTCCACGACATGGACTGATTCGCCTGAACAATCAGTCGAGTGGTCCGATTTACTCTTTTTTGGACGTCAATCATAGCTCGTAGACGCAAACCTCTAACTATAGCGTAGCTTTATAGTTTCTCTCAATATAAAGACCACTTATTTACCTGAATCACGCAGTGATTGTCGCAGGCTATCAAGTGACACGGAAAACTCATCAGAACTGTTGTTCCTGTTAGATGATAATGCACCTTTCCAGCCATGCCCTTGCACCAATTCTAGCGTAACGGAAAATCGACCAACGCGAGCAGCTTCACTCACTGAGTTACGCACTGAACGCGACATCAGACCAGCGCGACGCCCGATTGCAACGTTACCAGCACCAATTTGGCGCAGCTCGTCTTCTAAGGCACCAACTGAGGCGTAATCCACAACAATATTTTCACGATCAAGCACCGGCGCTGCAAACCCTGCATGCAACATCTCATCCCCTGTTTTATGCATATCAGCCAAGCCAAACACGTGTTGCTTTTCGTCAATTTTACACCACAGATCAGCGTACTCTTGCAAAGTATCAGGCCCAGCCGCTGTAAACATGAATGCACCGTTATCGGCCAAAACCCGCGCAGCTTCTGCAAAAACAGCCGCTGGGTCGTGGCACCAAGGTAACAGCATGTTAGAAACCAGCAAGTCAAAGCTACCATCAGCGAAAGGAAGCCGGTGTGGATCGGCCGGCACAATTGTCGGTGTCACTGCACGCCGCCTAAGCCACCAACGCTTGCTCGACGTCAACGTGGAGCCCACAGGATCACTACCTACGACGTATGCATTCGGGAAACGTTTTTGCAGTGCCTCCATTTGATAGCCATTGCGACACCCTAAATCGAGCACCCGCGAAGGTTCGATCGCCAACATGTCCAATCGCGCTAGCATCCGCTCACTGATCTCTTTGAAAACCAAGTTATGCTGATCAAACACGCCATTTGCACCAGCAAATTGACTGCGTATAACCTCAAATTGATCGGGCTGCATGGGAGATTGCATTAAGTTATGTCCAAACGGCGGTTCTGTTTTATAGTGGCGGCATTAACAAGCAGACAATACCGTGTTTAGCGCATCACTGTTCATTCCAGCTGTACTTGCCAGTATCATTGCCTATTTAGTTGGGTCAGTGTCGGCTGCCATCCTTATTTGCCGACTGATGAACCTGCCAGACCCGCGTGAAACCGGCTCAGGCAATCCAGGCGCAACTAACGTACTGCGTGTTGGCGGCAAATTACCGGCAGCGTTGACGTTGCTCGGTGACGCGCTTAAAGGACTGCTGCCAGTTGCCATAACCGGGCTCATTGTGCCGCACCCACCAACCGTGGCATTGGTCGCCATGGCAGCCTTTCTTGGTCATTTGTATCCGGTATTCTTCGACTTTCGCGGTGGTAAAGGTGTGGCGACGGCGTTAGGTGCGCTGTTTGGTCTGAGCATGCAGATTGGCTTATTAGCCACTGTCAGCTGGTTAGTTATCTGTATCGCATTTCGCATCTCCTCACTGGCGGCATTAGTCACTTTCACTTTAGTGCCGTTCATATTACTCACTGCGGGGCATACAGCGTTTGCTATCGTCTACGTTGTTATTGCAGGCTTTCTTGTCTACAGCCACCGCGAAAACATCAAGCGAATACTCGCCGGCACCGAGCCGAAACTCGGCAAAAAATCTAAATAATATCAATGGGTGCGCCCTCGCTGATTCAACAGATTATTGCCGTATTCGCGCTTTTTCCGAGCTTAGTGTTCGCAACGTGCGAACCTTGGTCTGAAGATGCGGCGAACAACAGCGCTCTCATTGTTGGCTCGGTGCAAATTAAAAACACAGATGTATTCAACGAAAATATTGCATCTGAGAACCGAGATATCCATAAACTTGCCAACAAACTGCATATACAGTCCAAGCGAGAGCTAATTAAAGCGCAGCTATTGTTCGCGCAAGGCCAACCATTCGATAAAGAGACACTTGCAGAAACGGCGCGCAACCTAAGAGCCAACCGTTATCTGCGCAGTGCAACTGTTACTGCAAAACAAATATGTGATGGTGAGGTCGACATATTGGTTGAGACCGGAGATAACTGGTCACTAATTCCCAGTTTCAACTTTGCCCGTGCAGGCGGGGAAAATACCTATGCTTTTCGACTAGCAGAATTGAACCTGCTTGGGCTGGGGAAAAGCCTAGAACTTGAGCTCGACTTCGCCCCCGAACGCGACCAACAAGTATTGCGTTATCACGACCCGATGCTGCTGGGCTCCAAAACACAATTCACAACGCAACTGCAAAACAACACGGATGGAGAGGTGCAGGTTTTCGACTTTGCTCAACCTTTTACCTCTCTGGATGCACGCCGTAGCTGGCGAGTGCGAGCCGCGAATACTGAATATACACAAAACATTTATAACGACGGATTCACTGTTGATCAAGTGGCGATTGATCGCGAGTTTGCCGTAATAGAATTCGGTTTTTCCAACGGCAAACAACTGATTCGGAAAAATCCTACCGGTAAAAATATTCAACGTATTGTGCGCTGGCAAGCCGGCTGGCAATACGACAAGACACGACTGTCTGCGACGAAGCGCTTCCCTGAAAGCACGCCCACAGCGGAGCGTATATTCAGCTACCCGTTTGTGCAGATGACCTTTCTGCAGCCAGAATATTTAGAACAAACCAACTTGCAATTAATGGAATCAGTTGAAGACATCGCCATTGGGCATGGCCTCAGAACGCGCATTGGGTTGGCATCGACAAAACTCGGTAGCACTCAAGATGCGGCAGTGTTGGAAGCCGAGTATTCGAAAGGCTGGCACCCTAGCAGTCGATTACTTGGCTTGCTCAGCACCAGCGCCAATGGCTATGCAGGTGATGACGGGATCGAAAACGCTATTGCCAAAGCCACTATTCAAGGTTTTTATTTTGCCAGCCGTAAAAATCGCTTTTTCGCATCAGCCAATGTTATTTCAGGCGGCAAGCTATTCGAAAATAATCAAATCGTACTTGGTGGCGAGACTGGATTACGAGGTTATCCACTTCGCTTTCAAACCGGCTCAAAGCGAGCTCGGTTTACTGTTGAGCAACGCTACTTCCTAGATTGGTACCCCTTGCGGCTCGCGCGTGTGGGCATGGCAGCATTTGCTGATATAGGGTCCGCTTGGGATAATGGTGAAGAGCCAACCTGGTTAAGAGATGTCGGCGTCGGATTTCGAGTTGTCGGCACACGCCAAGCCGACGCCAAGGTCATGCACATCGACTTTGCGTTTCCGCTTGATGCAACCGACGATATCGACCGCTTTCAATTTGTAGTTAGTGCAAAGACGCAGTTTTGATTGCCTCACACATTTAGTGCGGTTAATTCTTCCAAAGACCAACGCGGTCGGATATTCAATGCCAATTCACTGCGCTCACCAGCAGCCAGGCGCAAGCCACCCACTAACGCAATCATTGCACCGTTGTCAGTACAAAACTCCAAACGCGGATAGAAAGCCTGACCACCTAAGTGCTGGCACACTTGGTTAGCTTGTTGACGAAGTCGCAGGTTGGCACCCACTCCGCCCGAGATCACCAAAGTTTTAAGCTTTTCTTGCTCTAGCGCACGCTCACACTTACCCAGCAGCGTATCAACCACGGCTGCTTCAAACGAGGCCGCCAAATCGGCCTTGGGCAGATCTGGCCTTGCTCGAAGCTCGGTTATGGCCGCGGTTTTGAGCCCGCTAAAACTGAAATCCAGTCCAGGCCGATTCATCATAGGCCGAGGCAACTTAACCGCCTGATGGTCACCATTGAGTGCAAGTTTCGCCAAATGCGGACCACCTGGGTACGGCAGGCCTAACACTTTTGCCGTTTTATCAAAGGCCTCGCCCGCCGCATCATCAACGGACTCACCCAATACCCGATATTGGCCAACACCATCCACTCGAACCAGCATCGTGTGGCCACCCGACACAAGCAAGCAGACATGAGGAAATGACGGCACTTCATCCTCAAGCATCGGGGCCAATAAATGCCCCTCCATGTGATGAACACCGAGCGCTGGACAGCCTAATGAGAAGGCTAAGGAACGAGCCATTAGCGCGCCTGTCATCAATGCACCGGCCAATCCTGGCCCAGAAGTATACGCAACACCATTTATTTCACCTTTTTCTAGGCCCGCCTTATGCAGTATTTCATTGCTTAAAGGCACTAATCGCTGAATGTGGTCGCGCGACGCCAATTCGGGCACAACCCCGCCATATAAGGCGTGTAGGTCGATTTGAGAGTGAATTTCATGCGCCAACAAGCCACGATCAGTGTCGTAAATAGCCACGCCAGTTTCGTCGCAAGACGATTCGATACCAAGAACGATCATGAGATGATTGAGTTTACCTATCAGAACCCGCTATACTAGGGAGCTTTTCCCAGTTACGTTGAAAGAGAATACGACTTAAATGCCATCTGTACGAGTAAAAGAAAACGAGCCATTTGAAATGGCACTTCGCCGCTTCAAGCGTTCATGCGAAAAAGCCGGTGTATTAACAGAAACCCGTCGCCGGGAATTCTACGAGAAGCCTACTGCAGAAAGAAAGCGAAAAGCGGCTGCAGCGGTTAAACGTCACCAAAAGAAATTGTCGAAAGAAATTACACGACGCGTACGCCCATACTAGCGTTTGCCTGAGGCAAATTAGCGAATGAGCGAAACACGCCAACGTATTCTTGACGATATTAAGACTGCCATGAAGGCAGGTGATAAGCCGCGTCTGGGTACACTACGTCTTATGTCTGCAGCCATCAAGCAAATCGAAGTCGATGAACGTATCGAACTCGACGAGCCGCGCACCATCACGGTGCTCGACAAGATGCTAAAACAACGTCGTGAATCCATTGCGCAGTACGAAAAGGCCAACCGCGAAGATTTAATCGCCGTTGAGCAATCAGAACTTGTGCTAATTCAGGAATACATGCCTGCAGCTCTATCCGACGATGAAATAGCCAGCGTCATCGACGATGCTGTGACATCTTCTGGAGCAAGCTCGATAAAAGACATGGGCAAAGTAATGGGAATAGTTAAGCCCACTTTGCAAGGCAAAGCCGACATGTCTATCGTAAGTCAGATAATCAAACAACGATTAAACGCCTGATCATCCAATCAGGCGCTTGTTTTTACTCGTAATTTGTTTAGGCTGTAACGTATACCACCACCTCCAGTCAATCTGGATGCGGATGTTCTGACCAACTTCAAGAAGCCGAAAAGGTCACCCTTACTATGAGCGACAACAACTTCCAATTTCTGGATGCACCGCGACAAGACCCTGAAAAAACCGAGGTCGTTGTCCGCATCAAGGACTTCAAAGAGATTTATGGTCAGTTTGATGCAGATCAAGCTGCCACCCAGGCCGATCGTTGCCTGGAATGCGGTAATCCCTACTGTGAGTGGAAATGCCCAGTGCATAACTACATTCCGAACTGGTTAAAGCTTATTTCTGAAGGCAACTTGTTGGAAGCGGCGGAAATGTCGCATCGCACCAACTCCCTGCCCGAAATGTGTGGGCGTGTTTGTCCACAAGATCGGCTGTGCGAAGGTGCCTGCACACTTAACGATGGCTTCGGCGCTGTATCGATCGGCTCAATAGAAAAATACATTACGGATGAAGCACTCAAACAAGGTTGGCGTCCGGACATGTCGTCTGTTGTTTCAACCGGTCAGCGTGTTGCGATTATTGGCGCGGGCCCTGCCGGTCTTGGCTGTGCAGACATTCTTGCCCGCAACGGTGTAAAAGCCGTGGTGTTCGACAAGTACAACGAGATTGGCGGGCTGCTAACATTCGGCATTCCCTCATTCAAGCTGGAAAAGGAAGTCGTTTTTACACGCCGCCAAATTTTAGAAGGCATGGGAGTTGAATTTAAGCTCAATACAGAGATCGGTAAAGATATTACCTTTCAGTCTTTAGTCGATGACCACGATGCTGTCTTTCTAGGTATGGGCACTTACACCTCAATGCGCGGCGGGTTTCCAGGGGAGAACTTACCTGGTGTTCACGAAGCCCTGCCTTACCTCATCTCAAACGTGAATCATCTACATCAATGGGACACCAATATTGAGAACTTTATCAACCTGAAAGGTAAACGTGTTGTAGTACTGGGTGGCGGTGATACCGCTATGGACTGTAATCGTACAGCTATCCGACAAGAAGCTGTTTCTGTTACCTGCGCCTATCGACGCGATGAGGCCAACATGCCAGGCTCTCGACGTGAAGTGAAGAATGCAAAAGAAGAAGGTGTTGAATTCTTATGGAATCGACAGCCAGTGGAAATTATTGAAGGCAACGGAGTTGTCAAAGGTGTCCGCGTGGTCACGACACAACTTGGCGAACCTGATGCCCGAGGTCGTCGCATGCCTGAAGAGGTCCCAGGTACTGAGGAATTTTTATCCGCTGATGCGGTCTTGATTGCGTTCGGATTCAGACCGAATCCGGCGAATTGGCTGAGCGACTTTGATATCAGTACAGATGATGGTGGACGCGTGGTTGCACCTGAAGCCGGTCAGTTCAAGCATCAAACCAGTAACCCGCAAGTGTTTGCAGGTGGAGATATGGTTCGCGGCTCTGACCTTGTTGTCACCGCCGTATTTGAAGGCCGAAATGCAGCGGAAGGCATACTTGGTTATTTAAAGTCCAAAGTCACCGACGCAGCGTAATCGACAATATATTCACTTAAAGTTGGTTTTATGAGCAAAGAACTAGAAAACGACTTGTACCTACGCGCCTTACTGCGTGAGCCGGTTGAACGCACGCCGGTTTGGGTGATGCGCCAAGCAGGTCGTTACTTACCTGAGTATTTAGCGGTGCGAAAAAAAGCCGGGGACTTCATGTCGCTTTGCAGCAACCCGGAGCTCGCTTGCGAGGTCACCCTGCAGCCACTCGATCGATTCAACCTTGATGCAGCCATTCTGTTTTCGGACATATTAACCATTCCCGATGCTATGGGATTAGGGCTGCACTTTGAAGCCGGTGAAGGACCAAAATTTTCAAATCCAGTCAAAACGCGCAGCGATATAGATAAAATTCCGCAAATTGATCCTGGTACTGAGCTCCGTTATGTCATGGATGCTGTCAGCACAATAAGAAAAGAACTCAACGGGCGCGTGCCATTAATTGGATTTTCAGGCAGCCCTTGGACACTGGCCACCTACATGGTTGAAGGTGGCGGCAGCAAAGACTTCTCCAAAGTGAAAGGCTTGATGTTCAGCGACCCTGAGTCGATGCATGCATTGTTAAACAAAAACGCTATTGCGGTAACGCAATACCTCAACACACAAGTTGAAGCTGGCGCTCAATCGTTAATGATATTCGATACCTGGGGTGGCATTCTTTCGCCAGAGTGCTATCGCGAGTTTTCACTGCGCTATATGCAGCAAATTGTTGATGGCCTAACTCGCGAGGCCGATGGTCGACGCGTACCCGTTGTGCTATTCACTAAGAACGGCGGTCGATGGTTATCAGACATGGCAGACACCGGTTGCGATGGACTAGGTGTTGATTGGACTATTGATCTTGCCGATGCAAAAAAGATGGTTGATGGTCGTGTGGCACTGCAAGGAAACCTTGACCCTTCAGTCTTGTATGGCTCACCCGAGAGTATTCGCACTGAAGTCAAAAAGGTACTAACAAGTTTCGGTGATGGCCCTGGTCATGTTTTTAACTTAGGCCATGGAATTCACCAGTTTGTTAACCCAGATAATCTTGGCGTTATGGTTGAAGCGGTACGGGAATTCAGTCAACGCAGATAACAAGAGCGTAAGCCAGAAAGTGATGAACAACGCAAAGTATTCGTTAGCCCATATTAGTTAGACAGTTGTACCTAGCAGACATTAAACACCTGTCGAAAATTATTACGCAAAGATCAAGTTAAACCAATTTTTACAGAGCGAAACTCTCTATCCCATTGAATTATATTACTAAAATATGGTAATAATTTCTGGTGCAAATCTTGCTGATTAGTAGTAACTCACGATTTAAATTTTATAAGCTAACTGTTGTGAGTGCAGTTTTTTTAGCAATGAAAACCCTTAAACGGGATGGGAGAAATTATAGGATCAGCAACACAAGGCGGATTCTTCTCCGATGGGTTTGCTTCAGGCCTCGGAATAGACGGAGGGGTCATTTTAACTACAGGGGCAGCAAGCGATGCTGTGGGACCTAACAGCTCCGGCGCTAAATCCGTCAATTCAGGCACCGGTGGCGATGCCGACTTAGCTGCCATAGCAGGCATTTCTACTATGAATGCAAATGTATTGCAGTTTGATTTCGTCTCTGCGACTGGAGACTTGTTTTTTAACTATATTTTCGCGTCTGAGGAGTACAGTGAATTCGTAGATTCCAATTTCAACGATCCTTTTGCACTGTTTGTAGATGGGCAAAATATTGCTCTTGCACCAGATGGCAATGAAGTCGCTATCAACAACGTCAATTGCGGCAATCCTGCAGGCGCAGCCGGCCCCAACTGTGCGTTCTTCAATGACAATACCGGGGGAGCCTTTGATATCGAGTATGACGGATTCACTGATGTATTTACGGCGAGCATACTGGGCTTAAGCGCGGGTAACCACACCATAAAGTTTGCCGTTGCTGACGCTAATGATGCTGGATGGGACAGCGCCGTATTTATCCAAGGCAGCTCTTTCACATCCGTTGATCCAATGGATCCAACTCCAGTTAGTGAGCCAGCAAGCTTATCGTTGATGCTAATCGGCATGACTGGCTTGATTGGTTTTTCACGGCGTAAAAATCGTAAAAACGCATAGCCACCTGTACGTTTAGGTACCAAGAGATGCAGGCTCCGCACAAACTATAAGTGCGTGAGCCTGACACTCTTTAGCTCCTCGCTCACACTGTGAACCTGAGCACATCGGCTACATTAACTATGCCTTACCCGCAAGCTCACGGAGCACGACTCTACAATATTTGACATCGCTACATCTTCTCTACACATACAATGCACTCACCCGCAATGAACAAATGGAAACGCGTAAGTGCTAGTGGCCACTGGGCTGTTTCGATCTAATGGTTAAACACTTTGCGGCGACTTTATCTGGATGCATGCAATGTCTACCTTTTTATTAGAAAAAATAGGACAACACCTGTGGGGATTCAAACCCCGACTTATGGCGCACCTTGTCGACCAAAAAGGGGCACTTTCGTCACTAAGTTGGTTTGCGAGCAACATGCCTGGGTACCAGCGCATTCTAAGAACTTGGGGCCCAACCCGAACGCATCTAGTGTCGATGACGACATCAATAATCAATGGCTGTCCGTACTCCACTTTTGGTCATGCCTATTCCGTTCAACTGCATTACCTAGAAAATACCGGAAAGCTTTTTCCACGCACGGATGAAGAATTATTGGAAATGAGCGAACTGCCCCGCGATCAGATAATTGAGCAATTGTGCTTAGCGCTAAAAGACGCCGACCTACAAGAAGAAATTCCACTGGTTTGTCGTACAAACGAACTCATGCGCGGCTCTAACGAACTAGGCAAACCACTGTATTCAAACCCTTACGACAATAATATTTTGCAGCTAATTGAAATATTTACAGAAGTAAATTCGTGTGGGATTACAGGCTCTATTGAACCTGATGAGGCACACGACCCCATCAATAAAAACACAGAACTCAAACTACAGTACGAGCGCTTAAGAGCAAGCGCTGGTTAGAATAAGCAGTTAATCTAGAATAACTGCTCTACCTCATCCTTCTCTTGGCTTTTGGTTTTGTTCACCGCTGGCTGAGCATTGCTACTACCACCATTGCTCGCCGCCGCCGGGGCCTGCCTTGTACCTTCTGGCACCGTACCATCCAAGAAAAACTCAAGCATGGTACCGTCACCACTTGCAGGTTCACCCGTTCTCCTATCAATTCGAACTGTTTGGAGCCCTGGAGGGGACGTATATTCATCCTCCGGCACACCGTTGAGTATTTTCGCTATAAATGAGCTCCACATAGGCAAAGCCGCAATTCCACCCGCTTCCCGACGTCCAAGTGGATCAAGCCCATCAGACCCAACCCAAGCGGTAGCAACCACTTGCGAATTGAACCCAGTGAACCAAGCGTCAAGTTGATTATTAGTGGTTCCCGTTTTGCCAGCCAAATCTTTACGACCGAGCGCCTCTCCAGCGCGACGAGCCGTACCGCGTGATACAACTTCGCGCATCATGCTGCTCATTATGTATGCATTTCTTTCATCAATAACACGAGGCGCGTTAACTACATCTAGTCGAGCTAACTCTTGCACCATGGCATTTGCTTTTTCGCTTTGTTCAGACTCGTCAGCTGAGCCACCAGCACTACCGCCAGACTCTTCCGTTATGGCCTCAACTTCGGCCAGCAAATCGTATGTTGAATCTGGCTCACAATCAGCACATAACACCACTTGAGGGGTCGAATACAGTACGCCGCCACGTGGGTCTTCAATACGCTGAATAAAGTGAGACGGCACTTTGTAGCCCCCGTTGGCGAATATGGCAAAAGCTGAGGCCATCTCCATTGGGGTAACAGAGGCATTTCCCAGTGCTAATGATAAATCTTCTGGCAGTGCGCCCGGTCTAAACCCAAAGCGTTCGGCATATTCAATCGCCGCGGGTACACCCATTTCGCGCAACACACGCACAGAGACTAAATTACGTGACTTGACAAGCGCTTCGCGCAATCGAGTGGGTCCGAAAAAACGACCACTGTAGTTTTGTGGCCGCCATTCGCCTTCCAACGCCGCATCGTGAAAGACCACTGGTGCATCATTGTATATAGTGGCAGCCGTATCACCATTGGCCAAAGCCGCAGAATAAATGAAGGGCTTTAAAGTGGAGCCAGGTTGGCGTCTCGCTTGAGTTACCCGATTAAATTTACTGCGAAAATAATCAAAACCACCCACCAACGCCAACACTTTTCCAGTCATTGGCTCAAGCGCCACAAACGCACCTTCCACTTGGGGCTCTTGAACAAATCGCGCGGTCCCATCGCTGCGCACTTTTAAGTGCACAACGTCACCAACCGCCAACACCTCTCCAACAGTCGTTAGCTCATCTCCAACAGAATCGATGTCTAAACGTTTTCGTGCCCATAAAACCTCTTCGAGTGGAATGTTAAATTCCTCACCCGAACCAATAACCAGGGTGGCTGAAGCATCTTCCACGACGGTAACAACTGCAGGCTCCATACCGCCGCGATTTGAGAACTCTTTTAGACTGGTTGCCAGAGCTTCAGGGTCGTTAACGGTTGATGGATCGAGTTGTCCAATTGCACCTAAGTAACCATGACGCCCTTCATAGTCAAACAAAGCATCACGTAGCGCATCATTTGCCGCGTTCTGGGTATCTGATCGAATGGTTGTATAAACGTTGAACCCGCCAGTAGACCAGCTGTCACCGTAGAGCTGTTGGATGCGTTCACGCACCATTTCACCTACATAATTAGCTTCAGCCTCCGGTCGAGAGTAATGCAAAGTCGCCGTGACGGGCATAGCCTTGGTTTGAGCAAATTCTTTGTCCGAGATCATATCCAGCTCATTAAGCCGTCTCAGCACATAATCTCGACGCAGTAGCGCGCGCTCAGGATTCACAATAGGGTTGTAACGAGAAGGCGCTTTTGGCAACCCAGCTAACATGGCCGCTTCGTTTAACTCGATATCACCGATTTTCTTGCCGTAATAGACTTTCGCCGCTGCTGCAAAGCCGTACGAGCGATTACCTAAGTAGATTTTATTAACATACAGCTCAAGAATTTCGTCCTTTTCCAGTTCAGATTCAATTTTGAACGATAAGAATATTTCCCTGATTTTTCGAACGTACGTCTTTTCATTGGTAAGAAAGAAATTTCTCGCTACCTGCATAGTGATCGTACTGCCACCAGGTCCTTTTTCGCCCGTTTTCAGTAAGTAATAGGCTGCACGCAGCAGGCCTTGGTAATCCACACCTGGGTGTTTATAGAATCGGGCATCTTCTGCAGCGATGATGGCGTTCTTTAAATGTTGTGGAACAGCCGATATTTGGATCGGTTCTCGCCTCTTTTCCCCGTATTCCGCAATGAGTAGCGAATCTTCCGTGTATATCCGCAAAGGTAGCTGCAACTGAACTTCACGCAGCACATTCACGTCAGGAAAATCAGGTTTCATCTTGTAATACAGCAGGCCAACGCCGATTGCACACAAAATTCCAAACGTAATGCCCGTTATGGCAAGCCATTTGAATATAGAAAGCCACAAACCGCGCTTTTTAGGTCGGCTACTGCGAACGTTGGACTTACGTTTACGGCGTCGATGTGAAGAAGAGTGAGGCATACAAGCCAATTAAATCGTTGGGTTACAACGAATTATAACAACTGGCTTCAGTCTTACAGCAAAACTTCACGGTGGTTTGCGAACTGGACACATATGCCAGATTTCTGGCACTCAAAGCAATAACGCTTTGAATGCACAGCGGAACTGTTTTTGAACGGAGGATATACGCCCAAGCCATTGTTACTGAAAGAATTTTCTTCCCGGTGATTTCAAGGAAGTACAGGCTGAAAGCGCAAAATACGACATGGCACTCAAATTAGCATCACGAAACTCCGGACTGGTTGGCCTAGATATAACGGCTACATCAGTGAAGCTCCTCGAGCTTAAGCCGACTAAAAAGGGCTTTAAAGCGGTGAGTTACACCGTTGAACCCCTGCCGGCTAACGCTGTGACTGAGAAAAACCTGCAAGACGTTGAAGCGGTTGGCGATGCCATCCGGCGAGCCGTCAAACGTTCAGGTACTCGCACAAAAGCCGCTGCGGTCGCTGTCCCAAGCGCAATGGTTATTACCAAAGTCATTCAAATGCCAGACGATCTGAAGCCCCATGAGATGGACGCTCAAATTCAGCTAGAGGCAGACCAATACATTCCTTATGCACTCGAAGAGGTGAATTTGGACTTTCATATCATTGGCCCTTCAGAAGAGGCCAACGGTATGGTTGATGTTCTATTGGCTGCATCGCGCAGTGAGAACGTTGAAGATCGAACCGCCGCTGCGGAAATTGGCGGATTAGACGTCAAAATTGTCGATGTTGAACCCTACACAATGGAAGGTGCATTTCAGCTGATAAAACACCAACTACCAAACGAAGGTGTTGAGCAAACTGTTGCGATACTAGACGTTGGCGCGAGCATGACCAGCTTATGTGTGTTGCGTGATCAAAGTCTTATCTACACTCGTGAACAACCATTCGGTGGCAAACAACTTACCGAAGAAATCATGCGTCGTTACGGCTTATCTTATGAAGATGCCGGTCGGGTTAAGCGTGTTGGCGGCCTACCTGATAACTACGAACCTGAAGTACTCGCACCGTTTCGTGACTTGATGGTGCAGCAGGCAAATCGATTCCTACAGTTTTTCTTTTCTGCCGATAAAAACGACTACGTAGATCAGATTGTTCTAGCTGGTGGTTGCATCGGTATTCCCGGTGTTGCAGAACTTATCGAAGAACGCATTGGTACACCAACTATTATCGCTGACCCATTCGGCGAAATGAGTATCGGCTCAGACATACCCGCACAACGACTCAGAGATGACGGCCCAGCGATGATGATTGCAGCTGGGCTTGCCATGCGAGGAGCGAACTAATGACAAAAATCAATTTATTGCCATGGCGTGAAACGCACCGCAAAGAGAAGAACAACGAGTTTTACGTCATTCTCGGTTTGTGTGCAGCCTTAGCAGCAGGCGTCGGTTTTGGCGGCTTGAAGTACGCCGAAGATAAAGTGGCATTCCAAGAAAAGCGAAACGCTCGACTAAACACCGAGATCGCACTACTTGAAGAAGAGCTTGCAGCTATTCGTGAACTTGAAGAAACCAAGAACAACTTGTTAGCTCGAATGGAGATCATTCAACAGCTACAAGGGCAGCGTCCACAGATAGTTCACACGTTCCATGAAGTTGCAACTCGCCTTCCAGACGGTGTTTTTCTCACCGCCATGAAACAAGTGGGTAGTAACCAACTTGTTATCGAAGGCCGCGCAGAATCAAATGCCCGTGTATCAGCACTAATGCGACGCATGGACCGCAGTGATTATTTCGACAAGCCGAAATTAGATGTGATCGAAGCGGACAAAGTTGAAGGCATAAGCACTTTTAAGCTTAGCGTTATTCAACTACAACCAAAAGCAGAAGGTGAACTGGAGGCTGACAATGGCATTTAGCAAAGCATTTAGCGACATGAAGTCGCTCGACAGCGAAGACGCAAAACGTCTGGGCACGTCGCCAATTTTATTACGAATTTTGCTTGTGATTGCAGCAATCGCCATAGTTCTGGCGTTAGCGGCTCATTTTCTGATCATGCCGAAATTCGCCGAACTGGAAGTTGTTAAAGCGAAGGAAATACAGCTTCGCCAAACATTTGATTCTGAACAATCGAAGGCTGCCAACCGAGCTGCATACGTTGAGCAACTAGAAGAGATGAAGAAGACGTTTAACGTCATGCTACGTCAACTTCCAAATAAAACAGATATTGAAAGTCTGTTGGTTGATCTATCACAAACCAGTGTGGCAAGTGGCCTGGATGTTAAGTACTTCAAACCAGAAACCGAAATACCAAAAGAATTTTACGCAGAGTATCCAATAAAAATTAGCGTAACGGGTCAGTACCATGAGTTTGGTCAGTTCATTAGTGGACTTGCAGCTCTACCCCGAATTGTCACGCTAAGCAATATTGATATTGGCGAAGAACGATCTCGCGCACAGCAGGGCGACAAATCAGCGTCAGATAAAAAATTGAAAATGGATTTGGTGGCTACCACCTATCGCTATATAGAGGAGGACTAGACGATGCAACGGTTCAAACCAATCGCACTACTAAGCGTGGTAACACTACTTAGTGCCTGTGGCGGTGACATGTCTGATCTTGAGCGATTTATAGATGAGACCAAAGTACGACATATCGGCAAAGTCGATCCATTACCAGAATTTCCTCCGTACCAGACGTTCGAGTATGCGGCGCGGGAGATAAGAGACCCGTTTAGGGCACAGACTGATATTGGTAGTTCGCCAATTGCAGAAGTGGAATATAACGGACCGCGGCCAGAAGCGACTAGACGAAAAGAAGTATTGGAATCATTTCCAATCGATTCTTTAAAAATGGTCGGCTTATTGCAGCAGAAAGCGCAGACATGGGGTCTAGTACGTGACCCGGATGGCACCATTCACCGTGTTCAGCCAGGCAATTACGCAGGCGTAAACCATGGAAAAATTGTCAGTGTTAAAGAAACTAAAATTGATATCGTTGAGCTTGTACCAGACGGTCTCAGTGGGTGGGTCAATCGTGAGGCGCAACTTGCGATGTCAGATGACTAGTATTAAACGGAGACTACGGGTGAAAAACCAAGAACACAACAATGCGCCCAGCAATGGCCAAAAGAGATACATCAGCAAAGCTTTGCGCGCTGCAAGTATCGCATTGCTAGCCACCGCGGCGATTGCAACACAACATGCCCATGCTGCAGGAAATGCACTTCTGGACATTAGTCATGTGACACTGGCTGGAAATAAACAGCAATTGGCGTTAACGCTCAGTGGACCAGCTGGTGATCCTAAGGCATTCACTATAGACAACCCAGCGCGCATCGCACTCGATTTACCTGACACGGAAAATCGACTTGAAGAGCGCAATTTGCGAGTCAGTGCAGGTCTATTGCAAAACGTAACGACTGTTGAGGCCGGTGGCCGAACACGAGTGGTTATCAACCTTGCATCAATGACTCCCTACTCTACGGCAGTGCGCGGCAATCAACTCTTTGTCACACTGGAGTCAGATGCTGAAGCGAGCAACATTAATTCAAGCCAATCGATTCTGGCGGCCGTTCAAGAGGAAGAAGTCAAAGCGACTTTCAATCAACAAGGTCACTCAATCAACTCTATCGACTTCCGTCGTGGTCCATTGGGTGAAGGTCGTATTATGTTTGACCTTTCCAGCGCTGGTGTCATTACTGACATGCGAGAAGAAGGTGGTCGAGTGGTGATTGAATTTCCTGACACCCAGCTCGCAGCGAACTTGCAAAAGCGACTAGATGTAATGGATTTCGGTACACCGATTCAGTACATTGATGCGATATCCAACAAGCGTGGAACACGCGTCATCGTGCAACCCGCTACACAGGAATTCGAGCAACTGGCTTATCAGTCTGACAACATGTTTACTGTTGAACTTAAGCCAATGAGCAAAGAAGACATCGAAGAGAATCGCAAAGCCAAATTCGGCTATGTTGGTGAGAAGTTATCTTTGAACTTCCAAGACATTGAAGTTCGCTCAGTACTGCAGTTACTGGCCGACTTTACTGACCTGAACATCGTTGTTAGTGATTCAGTTCAAGGCAAGCTAACACTACGTTTAAAGAATACTCCTTGGGACCAGGCACTGGATATCATCCTGCAATCAAAGGCACTGGGTAAACGACATGCTGGCAACGTTATTATGATTGCCCCAGCTGAAGAGATTGCAACCCGCGAACGTATCGAACTTGAAGGCATGAAGCAGAAAACTGAACTTGCCCCTATTCGGACTGAGTTCTTTCAAGCTAACTATGCAAAAGCATCGGAGCTTGCAGCTTTACTACAATCACAAACCGGTGGCCTGCTGTCAGAGCGCGGCGCGGTAACGGTTGATGATCGTACTAACACACTACTCATCAGCGACACCGCAGATCAACTAGCTGACATCCGTGCATTAGTACACCGCTTGGATGTGCCGATTCGGCAAGTGCTTATTGAGTCACGCATTGTTATTGCATCAGATGACTTTAACAAAGACATTGGTGTTCGATGGGGTTTGAATAGAAATACGGCCGGTGTTATCGGTGAAGCCTCTGCCAACGATGGTTTCGCACTATCGGGCAGCTCTAATGGCATAGCTAATCTGTTAACTGGCTCAGAGCTGGATAACAACCGTTTTAACGTTAACTTGCCAGGCAACAACGCTGCAGGCTCTCTTGCAGTCGCCTTAGCAAAACTACCGTTCGGCACATTGCTTGAGCTTGAACTCTCAGCGATGCAAGCAGAAGGTACTGGCGAAGTTATATCAAGCCCACGTGTCATCACTGCAAACCAGCATGAAGCACACATTGAGCAAGGTGTAGAAATTCCGTACCTGGAAGCATCCTCAAGTGGTGCGACATCAGTATCGTTTAGAAAAGCGGTATTAGGGTTAACGGTAACGCCACAAATTACACCAGACGATCGTATTGTTATGGACCTGAAGATCAACAAAGATACTGTTGGCCAAATATTCAGTGCTGGTAACATCAACGTTCCGAGTATCGATACCCGCGAGGTGAACACGCAGGTGCTAGTCGATAATGGTGAAACAGTTGTACTCGGTGGTGTATACGAGCAGAATTTACTGAACAAAGTAGACATGGTTCCCTTCTTCGGCAACCTGCCACTTATCGGTCGATTCTTTCAACACACGACTAATCAGGACGACAAAACAGAATTGCTGGTCTTCGTTACTCCGAAGATCATCAAGGAAAACGTCTCACTGAGTTACTAAAGAACTGCTTGGTCTACCAGGTGGTAGCACGAGGGCCTCTAGTCGCAAGACTGGGGGCCTTTTTTTTGTTCTACTTTTTATACCAACTAGTTTGGCCAAACAAAGCCAGCTTCGGTATAGTTTAGAGAAATTAAGAAAAGAACCTCTGGCATGGCCAGCATTTACCTCATCGGGCCTATGGGCGCAGGCAAAAGTAGTGTTGGCCGCTCTCTGGCAAACAAACTTGGCTACGATTTTTACGACAGCGACAGGGAAATTGAGGCTCGTTGCGGCGTCGATATCCCAACTATTTTCGACTACGAGGGAGAAGTTGGGTTCAGAGATCGCGAAGCCGCCATGATCGAAGAGCTTACAGCCCTGCCGAATGTTGTTGTGGCCACCGGCGGAGGTGCCATCCTGCGCGAGTCCAATCGCACTTTTCTACGTGAACGTGGGCATGTCGTTTTGTTATCAGTCGAATTAAAAGAGCAATTTCGACGCATTGGATTCGACACCCGCCGTCCGCTACTACACACCGAAGACCCAAAAGCACGTCTCCGCGCGCTGATGGAAGAACGTGCTCCCATCTATGAAGCACTAGCTCACGTTGAAATTGCCACCGATTCCAGACGTATGCACCATGTCGTATCAAGAATTTTGCACCACCTGAAATCCAGTGGCATGCTCTCGGCTCGAAAATAACAAACACTGCTCATGTCAACACCCTCCTCCACAAATCAATCCACTCAAACGGTCGAAATCGATTTCGGACCGCGTAGCTACCCGATCATGATCGGTGACGGCTTGCTCGAGCAACCCGGCCTACTCAACAAATTTGTTAAAGGCCGCGCCATGATTGTGACTAACGAGACGATCGCGCCACTGTATTTGCAAAAAGTGTTGGATGCGCTCGGCAATACGCCAAAGGCGAGCGTCGTCTTGCCGGATGGTGAGGCACACAAAAACCTCGACACGCTCGATTTGATATTCGACGCACTCCTGACTGAGGCTTTTGATCGAGGATGCACCATCATCGCACTTGGTGGTGGTGTCGTCGGTGATATGGCAGGCTATGCAGCTGCAAGTTATCAAAGAGGCGTCGATTTCATTCAAATTCCGACCACCCTCCTTGCCCAGGTAGATAGCTCGGTTGGTGGTAAAACCGGTGTTAACCATCGGCTTGGAAAAAATATGATCGGTGCGTTCCACCAACCCGTTGCTGTTTTAGCCGATATGACCACGCTAAGCACATTGCCCGATCGTGAATTCAAAGCAGGATTGGCTGAAGTCATAAAATACGGCTTTATTATTGATGAGTCGTTTTTTACTTGGTTAGAGAACAACATGCCCGCGTTACTCGCTCGAGATAGCGATGCTATTGCTCATGCAGTTAGGCGATCGTGTGAAATAAAAGCAGATGTTGTTGCCGCTGATGAGTACGAACGAGGTCAGCGTGCATTGTTGAATTTCGGCCATACCTTCGGCCACGCTATTGAAGCTGGTATGGGTTACGGCAATTGGCTGCACGGTGAGGCCATTAGCGCTGGTATGGTCATGGGACTCGAGATGTCGCTGCGCTGTGGCATGATTGACGCCCAGAGCGTGGAACGTGGGCGCAACCTGTTTACTGCCGTCGGTTTACCGACGACCCCACCACCTGAAGTCGATAAAGATACTTTTTTACGATTCATGGTGCGTGATAAAAAAGTCATCAACGGTGCAATTCGACTCATATTGCTCGAGAACATTGGTCAAGCTGTGGTCAGCTCGGATTTCAAAGTAGAAATACTGCACGAAACACTTGAGCATTTCTGCCCAAACCACAGCGCTTAAGCGACACACAATGTAAACACCACCATGACTGCTTAACCAAAAGTTTCAAGTATCGCACTTAATAAGGTAATATCAAGAGCTGCCACAAACTTACTAAGGCCATGTCGAGCATCGACAATAACGATACAGACCCAGCTGCACAACTAACCGACTTTGCGTTGGAAGATCTGCAGTTACGCGCGCAACCATTTACCAATTCACCTGCTGAAGGTGAATCGTTTTTGGATTCTATTGCTGATGCACAGCTCGACGACATCAAACAAGCATTGATATCCGGCGATGATTTGCTGCTCATTCTAGGGCCAGAAGGCTCAGGCAAATCAACCCTGCTTGCACAACTTGGCACCAACAGTGGCCAACGTATTCAGTGTTTTTCCGTTCGAGGTAGTGAAAGGTTCAGCACGAGCAACCTGTTCTCAGGTATGTTGGAAGCGTTCAAAAAAGAACCACCCGGCGATCTTAAGCTCATGCTGGACGACCTCATTCCTTGTCTACAAGGTATGGCTGATCACAACACGCTGGGTGCTGTAGTACTCGACGATGCAGACCTTATTCCAGAGAGTGAGCTTACGAAACTGCTCAGCGGCATGCTCTACATTAACAGCAGCGATGAGACACTATTGCGAGTAACGTTAGCTGCACCAACCGAATTTGAAGAGCGTATTCCCGAATTGCTGCCCGAAGGTGCTGACCTTCCGTATTCAAGCTTAGCGATTGATGCTTTTGACAAAGATCGCAGCGCCGCATACTTGCACCATCGCCTAAAGCAAGCCGGGGCCGGCAACGATTTCCCTTTCACTGACGACGAGCTTACGGCTATAAACGCAGAGGCTGGTGGTCGGCCAGGACATTTGCATGCAGTGGCTGCACAGCAATTGAACAGTCGCGACGAGGGCTATATTGCAGAGCTGCCACCCGAATTAGCGGGTAAAAAGAAATCCACTCGGGCTGGCGGTGGTTTTTTGAACAAAATTGGTGGCACTAAACTGATAGTGGGTGCATTAGCACTACTCATGATTTTTGCAGGCTTATTCCTTTTGAAGCCAAACACCAACACCGTGCCTGATAATCGATACACGGTAGGTGAAAGCAAAAAAATAGAGTTAGATTCGAAAGAAAATGAAATTCGCCTGCTTAAAGAACAACAGCTGGCTGATCAAAAACAAGCCGCTGAACAGGCTGCATTAGATGCGAGAAATCAAGCTGCAGAACAGAAAGCCGTCGCTGATAACACCGCCTCTGAATCGATAACCGAAGCATCTGCCGAAAAAGCGGCGGCCGATGCAGCAGCAAAAGCTGAAGCAGCGAAAGCACAGGCCCAACAACAGGCCAAGCTTGAGCGTGATGCGGCACTAAAAGCCGATCGAGAAAAAAAGGCCAAAGAGGAAGCAGCGAAGGCTGCAAAAGTAGCGCAGGAACAAGCTGCAGAGGCTGAAGCTGCGAAAAAGGCTGCAGATGATGCTGCCAAGAAAACCGCTGCAGTGGCACAAGCGAATCTAAACAACTTAGAATCTCCAAACTGGATTTTGGTCCAAAACCCATCCCTTTTCACGGTTCAAATGATCGCCGACACCGACCGCGCCTTTGTTGAAAGCTTTCTTTCCAAAGCTAATCTGGACGCACCAAACTCCATTTTCTCGTTTGATCGAGCTGGCGTCACCTGGTTTGCATTAGTGCACGGGCTCTATGGCAGCATCGAAGAGGCGCGTAAGGATATTGAAAAAATGCCTGAAAATGCACGTAGTAATCAACCTTGGATTCGTGCTGTAGGCCGAATTCAGAATGCGCTGAAAGACCAAAACTAAACCTTTGGCGAACGGTGAGCTCCTCCCGTTCGCCAAAAACGCACGAACTCTCGACCCTCATTCACAACTGCATGTTGTTGAAGTTGTAAATCTACTCACCACTCGAACACCAGTTCTCCTATAAAAAATACTGTAAACACATGATTTAAAACGATATATTAGTTTTATTTCGAGTAAAACCCTTCGGTTTCCCAGTGACCAGGCCATTCGCGCTCGTAAAATCAGTTCAATTTAGGCGTGGATAACTGTTTCCACACAGTAGGCCAGCGGTATAATGATCGGCCGCACGGTGCAAAGCCGTACAAAGGTAAATCAACTCTACTATCGAGGCTAATGAACGCATGACCTACCTGGATAACCTCGCTAAGGACGGACTCTACCAGCCCAATTTTGAGCACGATAATTGTGGCTTTGGACTGATCGCACAAATGGATGGCCGCACCAGCCACACGCTCGTTCAAACGGCAATTACCGCGCTTGGCCGTATGACGCACCGAGGTGCAATCGGCGCTGATGGAAAAACCGGCGATGGCTGCGGCCTACTGCTGCGTAAGCCTACAGCCTTTCTACGTAGCGCAGCCGCGGAAGCTAATGTCACTTTGCAAGGCGAATTCGCCACCGGCATCGTTTTTATGAGCCATGACAATGCCATTGCCAGTCAGTGTAAAGACAGTCTAGAAAAGGAATGCATAGCACGCGGCTTACGCTTTAACGGATGGCGTACCGTCCCAATTGATATTTCCGCTTGTGGCGAACAAGCAAAACAATCTGTACCACGCATTGAACAACTGTTCGTGAGTGCCACTGAGGAGATGGATAATGCGGAATTTAATCGTAACCTGTTTGTTGCGCGCAGAAAATCTGAAATTGCACTCAAAGACATTGACTCTGAATTTTATGTTTGCTCTCTCCAGTGTGATGTTATTTTGTATAAAGGTCTGGTGATGCCAGAGTTTTTGAGCACGTTCTACCCCGACTTGGAAGATGAATCGTTAGAGTCATCCATTGCGGTATTTCATCAGCGTTTTTCAACCAACACATTACCTCAGTGGAAACTGGCACAACCGTTTAGGTATCTTGCCCACAACGGCGAAATAAACACCATACAAGGCAATCGTAACTGGGCGAATGCACGTGCACCTAAGTTGCGCTCCGATGTCTTGCCTGAGTTACCTGAACTCATACCACTGGTCAGCCAAACTGGCTCTGACTCCATGTCACTCGATAACATGCTCGAAGTGTTGATCTCTGGTGGTATGAATATTTTCAGAGCGATGCGTATGTTGATACCACCTGCATGGCAAAACACGTGGGAACTCGACTCCGAATTACGTGCATTTCTCGAATACAATTCCATGCACATGGAACCTTGGGATGGGCCCGCCGGCATCGTTTTATCCGATGGCCGATATGCCAGCTGTGCGCTTGATCGTAATGGGTTACGACCAGCACGCTATGTCATTACAAAAGACCGGCACATAACACTCGCATCAGAGGTGGGTGTACACGACTACCTACCCAGTGAAATCATCACCAAAGGCCGATTGAAACCGGGTGAAATGTTAGCCGTCGATACTCAGTCTGGTCGCCTAATGCTACCGCAAGACATCAGCGACCTACTCAAGCACCAACAGCCGTATTCAAAGTGGCTACAAAAAAATGTGCGCCATTTGCGCTCAGGTTTGCGCGACTTACCGCAAACGGTTGTGCCGTTTAACGATGAGCAACTCGCTACGTACGAAAAAATGTTCAATGTCACTTTCGAGGAACGCGACCAAATTATTCGTGTTCTAGCAGAAGATGGTCAAGAGGCCATTGGTTCGATGGGCGACGACACTCCCTTCCCAGTCATGTCAGAGCATGTGCGCCAGTTGTACGACAACTTCCGTCAGCAATTTGCGCAAGTCACCAACCCACCCATTGATCCGTTACGCGAAACCATCGTGATGTCATTGGAAACCTGCTTTGGACGAGAAAAAAATCTCTTTAGAGAAACACACCATCACGCGAATCGCCTGTTGGTTCGTTCACCAGTACTGTCTCGAGAAAAATTCGATACGCTGTTGGCCATGGACGATGAACCGGGTTATTCACACATCATCGTTAACCTGCAGTACGACCCGGAAAAAAGCACCTTAGAGAAAGCCATCAATGACATCACAACCGCTGCAACCAAAGCGGTCAGTGAAGATCATCGAGTACTGCTTATTCTGACTGATCGCGAACTCACCACAGGTATGCTGCCAGTGCATGCTCTGCTCGCAACCGGCGCAATTCACCATGCATTGATTAAAGCAGGATGCCGTTGCGATGCCAATATCGTTGTAGAAACCGGAACCGCGCGCGACTCCCATCAAGTTGCTGTACTGGTTGGCTATGGCGCAACCGCCATCTACCCATACCTTGCGTACGAATCGATAAACGGTATGGTCCGAACCGGCGAGCTCAAAGCCGATGATGTTCCATTGCTACAACAAAACTACCGCAAAGGCATCAACAAGGGCTTAATGAAAATTCTCTCAAAAATGGGAATATCAACCATTGCCAGTTATCGAGGCGCCCAACTTTATGAAATTGTAGGCTTGCACGATAACGTGGTCGACCTTTGCTTTACCGGCACCACCAGTCGAATTCAGGGCATCGATTTTGATGATCTAGAAATCGATCAGAAAATGCTTGCTCAAGTTGCTTTCGACCCACTAGTCGAAGCAGCCCAAGGTGGTTTGCTTAAGTACATTCATGGTGGTGAGTATCACGCGTACAACCCTGATGTCGTTAATCAGTTGCAAGCGGCCGTTACTAGTGGTGAGTTTAGCGATTATAAAATATATGCAAACAGCGTGGATAATCGTCGCCCAGCTATGTTGCGCGACTTGCTTGACTTAAAGCCTGCAGGACCTGCTATTGCTTTGTCGTCAGTTGAATCAGTGGATGCCATATTAAAACGTTTCGACTCAGCTGGCATGTCTTTGGGTGCTTTATCACCAGAGGCGCATGAAACATTAGCCGAAGCAATGAACCGACTCGGTGGCCGATCAAATTCCGGCGAAGGTGGTGAAGATCTTTCCCGATACGGCACGATCAAGATGTCTAAGATTAAGCAAGTCGCGTCCGGTCGGTTTGGTGTTACTCCACACTATTTAGTGAATGCCGAAGTATTACAGATAAAAATTGCGCAAGGTGCGAAACCAGGTGAAGGCGGACAGCTTCCAGGTCACAAGGTGAATGAGACGATTGCCAAGCTGCGGCATAGCTCACCGGGTGTGGCGTTAATATCCCCACCACCGCACCACGACATCTATTCAATTGAGGATCTTGCACAGCTTATTTTTGACTTGAAACAGGTTAATCCAGAAGCATTGATCTCCGTTAAGTTAGTTGCAGAAGCTGGTGTAGGCACAATCGCTGCGGGTGTTGCAAAAGCATATGCCGATTTAATTACTATCTCAGGTTATGACGGTGGTACCGGTGCATCCCCTCTCACTAGTGTTAAGTACGCCGGTTCGCCTTGGGAACTGGGCATGTCTGAAACGCATCAAGTTTTACGTGCAAACGATCTTCGAGGCAAAGTTCGCGTACAAACCGACGGTGGTTTAAAAACTGGACTCGACGTCATCAAGGCCGCCATGATGGGCGCAGAGAGTTACGGCTTCGGCACCGGCCCAATGATTGCGATGGGTTGTAAATACCTACGGATCTGTCACTTAAACAATTGTGCAACTGGTGTAGCAACACAACACAAAGTGCTGCGCATGCGACACTTCAATGGCAACGTTGATAAAGTCATGAACTACATGCGTTTTGTTGCAGAAGATGTTCGCCAACATATGGCCGACCTGGGTGTTGCATCGCTTGCCGATATAATCGGACATACCGAACTGCTACAACCAAGCGCAGGTGTGACGTCACGCCAAGCAAAAATTGATCTAACACCTTTGCTGGCAACGGGCGGCATTCCAGATTCCATCCCACGTTATTGTCAAGTTGAGCGAAATCAGCCCTATGACAAAGGCTTGTTAGCAGAACAAATGGTGATGGATTGTAAACGTGCAATAGAGAAGAAAAGTGGCGGCGACTTTCACTATCAGTTGCAGAACATTAATCGATCTATCGGTGCGCGACTCTCAGGCGAAATTGCCAAAATTCATGGTGATAACGGCATGAGTGATGCGCCAATTAATTTGTATTGCACCGGCACTGCGGGTCAGTCGTTTGGTGTTTGGAATGCCGGTGGCTTGAACTTGCACCTCGACGGCGATGCCAACGATTATGTGGGTAAAGGTATGGCTGGCGGCAAAATTGTGATTCGCCCACCTGCTGATGCACGTTACACCACCAGAGACTCAACCATCGTTGGTAATACTTGTCTCTACGGTGCTACTGGCGGCAGCTTTTACGCATCAGGTCTGGCAGGTGAGCGATTCGCCGTGCGCAACAGCGGTGCAATCGCTGTGACCGAGGGAGTCGGTGATCATGCCTGTGAATACATGACTGGCGGCTGTGTCGTTGTACTGGGCAACACAGGTGTGAACTTTGGTGCTGGCATGACTGGCGGCTTGGCATTTGTATTTGATCAAAACAATGTGTTTGTTGACCGTTACAACCATGAGCTGATAGACATCCATCGACTGCATTCTGAATCGATGGAGCGCTATCGCAACTATCTGTTTTCCATACTGGAGGATCATGCTCGTGAAACTGGCAGCGCGCAGGCGCAAGAAATGGTCGATGACTACTATCACATTGCAGCGCGTTTCTGGTTGGTGAAGCCTAAAGCGTCCGAGCTCTCAGAATTGCTCGCAACGCTGCAACGCGCGGCTTGACGCACAAGCCCTATGGCCGGTCCAATACCCCAACCTTTTATTGATGACCTGCTGAGTCGCATCGACATTGTCGATGTGATCACGCCCCGTGTGACATTGAAAAAAAGTGGCAGCAATCATATGGCTTGCTGCCCATTCCACAATGAAAAAACGCCATCGTTTTCGGTTAGCCAACCGAAACAGTTCTACTACTGTTTCGGTTGTGGCGAAAAAGGTAACGCCATTGGGTTTCTGATGGCGTACGAGAACATGCATTTTGTCGATGCAGTAGAAACGTTGGCGGAAAGCATCGGACTTGAAGTACCTCGCGATGAACAAGCTGCCCAGCGACACAGCGATAACCGACCACTCTATAAACTGATGGAATCGGTTGCAGATTTCTATCAAAGCGCCTTGCGCGACTCAACTGATGCCATAGATTATTTAAAAACCCGCGGCTTGAGCGGTGAGACCGCTAAACGGTTTGGTATCGGCTTCGCGCCCGACGGCTGGGACGCACTCACCGACGCCCTGCCCAATGCTGCGGAAGATTTAATTAAGACCGGCATGTTGATTAAAAAAGATCAACGTAGCTATCAACGTTTTCGTAATCGAATCATGTTCCCTATTCGGGACCGACGTGGGCGAGTCATTGGTTTTGGTGGACGAGTATTAGACCAGCAAGAACCGAAATATCTAAACTCTCCAGAGACGCCACTGTTCCACAAAGGCAGTGAGCTTTATGGTTTGTTCGAAGCTCGCAAAGCCATACAAGATGCCGACATGGTTATCGTTGTTGAGGGCTACATGGATGTTGTGGCGCTTGCAGAACACAAAGTAGATAATTCAGTTGCAACGCTTGGTACAGCCGCTAACCAACAGCACAGTGAAATACTATTTAAAGTTGTGCCTAACATCGTATTCTGTTTTGATGGCGATAAAGCCGGACGGGCCGCTGCTTGGCGAGCATTAGTTAATACACTTCCCTGCCTACAAGACGGTCGCGATGCACATTTTCTGTTTCTCCCCGACGGCGAAGATCCAGACTCCATCGTGCGGCAACATGGTCACGCAGGCTTTCAAGACTTATTAGCAGATAGACAATCGATCATTGATTTTCTATACGATCATTTATCCGCAGATGTCGATATGAGTAGCATTGGTGGTAAAGCTGCATTGGCAGACAAAGCAAAACCACTACTTGAAACCATCCCACCCAGCGTATACAAACAATTAGCGACTCGACGACTCGAAACACTCATTGGCGTATCGATGGGCAGTAAAAACGCCGGTGCACCACCGCAACGTGCTAAACCAAATCTTGTTCTACAAGACAATAATATGAGCGCAATGGGTGCGGCTGTATTGCTGGCACTCCAATACCCAGCGATGGTTAGTCGTCAAAATACCAATTCACAGAACATCGACAGCAATATTCGTGGAAGCGATGTCTTGTTCAAAATAATCGATATCTGTTCAAGTGAACCTGAGATCAGTACCGCAAGATTACTGGAACGTTTTCGGGAAAGCCCCAACCATGCTTATTTAACTAATTTAGCCGTTAAAGAGTATTTACCAGACGGTACTGAACTCGACGAAGAAACCGCCACAGCAGAATTTACTTATAGGCTCGAGCAGCTAAAAGCTAGGAGTCAGAAAACCGAAGCTAGCAAAGTTGACTCTTCGGCACGAGTTGGACTGGTATCCATACCAAAAAAATCCTAGCCGCACGCATGAGACGCACAGCAAGAGTAGCGCGCTGCTACACAGATCAAACATTGCAAGCCAATAGCGAGATTGAACTCGACAAGCGCTGCAGTCATCACTTGAGCACGGTCTTACGCGCACGGATTGGACAAGCTGTAGAGCTATTCAACGGTGATGGGAATAATTACCAAGGACAGCTTCTCAGCACTGGCAAGAAAACAATGGTTGCCATTGCACAATGCATTGAAAACGACGTCGAATCAGCTTTAAGCATTACTCTGATTCAGGCCATTGCACGCGGCGACAAGATGGACGGCATCGTACAAAAAGCCACGGAGCTTGGTGTCAGCGTCATACAGCCAGTCTACACAACGCTTTCCATTGCAAAGCTCGAACCTGCACGTGCACTAAAAAAACAAGCCCACTGGCAAAGTGTCGTCATCAGTGCTTGCGAACAAAGTGGCCGCAGCAAGCTACCCAACGTACTCCCAATTCAGACCCTCGATCACTATCTACGTAGCTGCGAATCCGCTCCAGCTAACGAACAACGCTGGGTGTTGTCTCCCGCAGCACAAAAGACAATCAACAACATTGATTCGATCACTGATGCAAGTGTACTTATTGGACCCGAATCAGGTTTTAACGCTGATGAGCTTCATGCGGCAACCAATGCAGGCTTTGAAGAATTACAGCTCGGACCAAGAGTGCTACGAACTGAAACCGCAGGGCCGGCTAGCATTGCCATCCTGCAAGCTCGCTTCGGCGACATGAGTTAACCAAATAACCTATGGTTCGCGCTAAACTATGACTCGAACCGTGAATCTAAAGTTGTCCATGAGACCCTTATTCCGTTCTGTATCGCTCGCACTTATGCTTGTAACGCTGATTGCCTGCTCAACCATCCCGCTATCAAAACCCCAATCGCCCAATGTTACGGTTGCTGGGGTGCGCCCGATCAACTTTAGCCTCACCAGTCAAACTATCGGACTCACACTGCGAGTCGAAAATCCGAACGGTTTCGACCTGCCTATGCAGTCACTGACTTTCAATGCTCGCTTCGCTGGCGAACAATTCGCCCAAGGCCACAGTGTCGATGAAGTGCTCATACCCGCCAACGGCCAGGCATTGTTAGAAGTTGAAGTTAAAGCTGGCTTAGGTAAATTGGCAACGCAATTAAGGTCACTGCTCGACACCAATAGTTCGGCTCTCGATTACGATGTTACTGGCCTAGTAAAACTGGCTAACTGGCCCAAAGCCATTCCCTTCAATGTGGAAGGTGAAATTGACGACCCACGAATTAATAATTAACGTCCTTTTCGGCAAACTTTCTAACCCCGTGCGTTACTCTAATTGAACACCCATATAGTCGAACTGCTTGGGTGATAACTATCGAGGAGAACAACATGCACTCAGCATTGAAATACCTTTGCGTAACCGCTTTACTTATAGCATCACTATCCACAGCTCATGCCTTCGATGGCAACAGAAAAGGATTCCAAATTGGCCTTGGTGTTGGCGCACATACAACCGCACTGAATTTTAGCGATAGTAACCGCCCAGGCAATTTTGAAGCGGAACAAAACGTCGCGGTAGCTCTGCATTTAGGTTATGGCTTTTCAAATACCATCACCGGCTTCATCGGTGGCAAAGGCGGCTCCGTTGCCATAAACGGTGTAGATCGCTCTCTTGCCTTTAGCGGCATCGGCGCAACTATTTATTTGTCGGAAAGCTCACCGTCTTTATATGTAACAGGTTTAGCTGGACGCGGCTCGATAACTTTGGACCAACTTGATGATGACAATTCAGATTTACGTGATACCGGACCAGCTTGGCTAGCTGGAATCGGCTATGAGGTAACGGATCGATTGCATTTAGAATTTAATTATGGACGTGCAGAACTCGTCGACCCAAACAACGATCGAAATACGTCCGAGTTAGAATCGGCGTTCGCAACTATTAGTTATATCTGGTACTGAAACATCTCACAGAGAAGATAGCCAGTTGCGCTATCTTCTCTGTCAAGAATTACAACGCCTTTAAGATTGATTCAGCCGAGCTCACATCCATTTCGCCCGGCTTCTCTTGAGCCAAATGAGTCACAACACCGTTATCAACGATCATCGCAAAACGATCAGCTCGCATGCCTAATCCTCGAGAAGTTAGATCAAGTGTCAGGCCAAGAGCAGTTACATAGTCTGCACTGCCATCAGCCAGCATCATTAGCTGCTCAGCGTTTTGAGTTTTCGCCCATGCACCAACAACAAACACATCGTTAACCGCTAAACAGGCAACCGTATCCACGCCCTTTGCTTTGATATCGTCTGCTGCAACAATAAAACCTGGCAAATGCGTTTCACTACAGGTTGGTGTAAACGCACCAGGCACGGCGAAAAGAACCACTTTTTTTCCGTTAAACAGTTCATCCGTACTTATTGTCGCTGGACCTTCTGCGCCCATATAGGCAAATTGTCCGGTAGGTACCTTGTCGCCAACTTGAATTGTCATATATAGCCTCTGTTCGATTATTGGTAAAAAAATAATTGTACACTGCCACGCAAGGCTCGTCTGAACGAGCGTCCATGCTTTTGACTATGATTGATGCGGTTGCCAATATCATTACGCCACATACCCGCGTTACCGTTCTATCCGGCGCTGGCTGCAGCACCGGCTCAGGTCTGGGCGACTACAGAGATCGTTCAGGCCAGTGGAAACGGGCCCAACCGATCACCGGCCAAACGTTCATCCAAGATAAACCTGCAAGACACCGATACTGGGCACGAAGCTCGGTGGGTTGGCCAGCATTTAGTGCAGCTAAGCCCAACCCTGCCCACCACGCATTAGCCACTTTGGAGCAAAATGGCATTGCACGACACCTAATTACTCAAAACGTCGATCAACTACACCAACGCGCCGGACAACAATCAGTTATCGACTTGCACGGCGTATTAGGTAGCGTCAGTTGTATCACCTGTGGGTTTTCAAACAGTCGTGATCAATTTCAAGAACAACTATTAGCCGCTAATCCGTGGCTTGCAAACCTATCTGCAGCTTATGCTCCAGATGGCGATGCCGATTTAGAAACCGATGATCAACTGCAGCAACAGCTTAACGAGATGCAGATTCCAAATTGCCCCAAATGCAACCACCTTATGAAACCCGATGTTATTTTTTTCGGAGAAAACGTTCCCAAGCCAATCGTTGAGCAAGCCATGGAGCAGCTCAGGGCTAGCGATGTACTATTGGTTGCAGGTTCGTCGCTAATGGTTTTTTCAGGATTTCGATTTTGCCGAGACGCGCATCAAAGGGGCCAACCTATTGTCATATTTAATGACGGTAAAACACGCGCCGACGATATCGCAACATTACTAGTGGATGGCGATTGTGGAGAGCGCCTGACACAACTTGCATCGAAACTAAGTCGATAACTCCCCACCAGCTGTGCGCACCAATTGCACAAGCTCTTGCTCGACTTGTTTGAGCTGTACGTCGTCAGAACTACGTGCAACCAGCGTCACGCTATATTTGCCTTCCATTCGTCCAGGATAACTACCTAAATCGACATCCGGATAACGCTGCTGCAACGCTCGTAATGGCGACGCAATGGTTCCTTCACCAAGATTACACTGCACTGACACGCTATCGATGACAAGACCTCGTTGCAAGCTTGGCAAAACGGAATCGAACATAGCCTGCATAATGCGCGGCACACCAGCGAACACGTACACGTTTTCAACGCAAAAACCTGGCGCTGCCGATACTGGATTCTGCACCAATGTTGCACCCTCTGGAATTCGTGCCATACGTAAACGATCTTCGTTTGGCTGGACATCACGCTCGGCCCAATAAGCCAATAGAATTTTCTGCGCCTCTGGATGAATGCCGATGCTTACACCAAACGCCTTGGCGATACAGTCGGCCGTTATGTCGTCGTGGGTTGGACCAATACCGCCAGTGGTAAATACGTAGGTATTGGATTTTCGCAACACGTTTAGTGTGTCGACAATGACAGATTCATTGTCAGGAATAATGCGAGTTTCAGTGACACTAATTCCGTGGGCTGCAAGCCGAGTTGCCATATAGGCAAGGTTCGTATCTTGTGTACGACCACTTAATAGCTCGTTGCCAATGAGGATAATGGCAGCGCTAGGCGCTGGTTGGGTAGAGTTTGTGTTTATCGACATCCGATAAACCTTACCGCAAAACCCAACCGGTGTGTGGCTCGTTAATTAACGAGCGCAATCATAGGGATAGTCGCGTTCAGCAAGACTATTAGCTAACCACAAATACCGACCCATGATAGAACGCAAGTATGCTCCTGGCTGACCCAGTGAGCCATCAAAATCCTCTGCGCGTATTTGAATCGTTGCACCAATGTCAGTCACATTGGAGCTGGCCTGTATCTGTCCATCAATATGTCGAACTACATCATCATTACTCGTTAATGGAGTCAACTCCCCATCCACCACAGTAACGATCGGTTCTACTGCACTCACTTGCAAGCAGTTTTGCATGTACACCCATTGCTCGACGATAAATTCATCCGTCGTCGTTGTGGCCTGGCCAGGATCAGCAGAGGCTTCAGAAGGAATTAGGTTTAGACCAAGATTTGGTACAAAGTCCTCACCATTAGGGGCCGTCAATAGCGGACCACCACCGACACCTTCCTGCACAGTCGCATCGAGTAAAGGTTGATCTGACGCAACACTGCCACTACCACCGCCGCCACACGCGCTCAGCACGGCAAAAACAGTTAACCCAAGCGCTACTTTTGTAACTACACCAAAGCAATTTGATATGAGCATAATGCAATCCCCAACTAGTTATTTATTCGGCACACAAGCTCCTATCGAAGAAGCCCGCCAAGTTACATAGGTATCGGGTCAGCGCCGCTTATCTGTGGCGTAAAACGTGCGCTGCTTCACATAATCCATGCGTGAGTTACGTGTGGACATCTCCCATGACACAATTTATTTCAATGCAAGCTTGACCGCCCTCGACGCCGCCACAAATCCGAACGTGCCCGTCACCATGCTGACTGACCCATATCCCTGATCACAGTCCAGTGATGCACCTGCTACTCCAGGTCTTGCGTGTGTTACCTCACCTTGATTATCTGGATAAACCGGCTGTTCACTGGAGAATACGCACTCGACACCAAAGCGGTGCTTCGGATTGCGGCTGTAGCCGAATTCTCTACGCAGTCGCTTGCGCACATTAGCGGCCAACGCATCATTCCATGTACGGCTCAGATCAGCAACGCTAATAGCGAGTGGATCGGTTCTACCTCCTGCGCCACCTGTGGTAATGAGCGGAATATTGTTGCGTTTGCAAAAATTAATCATTGCCGCTTTGAAGCGTATCGCGTCAATGGCATCGATGACCACATCAAACTGCTGTTGTAAATAATTGGGCAAATTGGTTTCAACCAGGAAGTCATCGATAGCGTTAATCTCACAATCAGCATTGATTTTGCTGACTCTTTCACGCATTAACTCAACTTTCGGCTCGCCGACTGTCGTATTAAGTGCGTGCAATTGGCGATTGATATTACTCACCGAGACATCGTCGTGATCTATCATTGTCAGATGACCAACACCTGTCCTAGCCAAAGCCTCAACCGCCCAAGAGCCAACACCACCCATGCCAACGACGCAGACACGCATTTGCGCGAGTTGGTCACAAGCTTGGCTCCCATACACCCGCGGCAGCGCGGCAAAAGCAGAATCTGGAGGAAATGTCATTAATGGCACCGGATGCAAATAACAATTGGACGGTATACATCTTACGTTGTGCTGACGACTCTCTGTATACCGGAATCACCAACAATGTCAGTAGACGCATTCAGGAACACAACGGTAGTGCCCGTGGCGCAAGCTACACCCGCGGCCGACGGCCGGTAGCTTTAGCTTACACGGTTGCAGTCGCCGATCGATCTGCTGCCAGTCGCCTCGAGGCGTGGATAAAATCTTGTGACCGAAAAACCAAGGAATCAATCATTTCTCACAAAACTGCCCTGCCTACCAGCTAGCATGGTTACGCAAAAATCACACGGCCCTTGTGGAAAAAACAGCTGATTCAATGTAGAATAACCCAACTATTGATTGCTGCTAACTCACCCTCCTGGTGCTGCCGGATCCCCGGTTTGAAAGCAATCTACCCAGACCGTTTCCGGATTCTTCGGTTTTTACCGTAGGCCGTCAACGCTGTTTGACAACATAGAGGCAACTACGTGAAAAAGATGTTTGTTGGTGGATTACCGCTGGAATCTACAGAAGAAACTGTGACTGAAATGTTTGAAGAGTTCGGCAAGGTACGGTCGATCAAACTTGCTGCTGACGTTTTCAGTGGAAAATGCAAAGGGTTCGGATTTGTGGAAATGGAAGGTCACGAAGCTCGTGCCGCAATCACGGGATTGAACGGCAAGATTGTTGGCGACAAATCATTGAAAGTACAGTTCGAAGAGCCGCGTAAAGCCCGCGGTCGGGGTCGTCGATAGCGACCCACCCGGCGACAATCGCCTCATCCGTCAACTGGCTGCATTAGCGCATTGCTTTTGCCGCCAAGCAAACCCGTCTCAGACACCTATACTTAAACCCATAGCACGCTTGTCGAGACGGTCCAGCCACACATCATCAGGGCAGGAAATTGAACAAGCCACTTTCGGCCCATGACTGAGCATACGATGCAAAATCGGCTAACCAGCCGCTCAATCCGAAGTTTTGTTATTCGCAATGGTCGGTTGACCAAAGCTCAGGCCATAGCACTAGACAAGCTGCTGCCAAAATACGGCATCGACTATCAAGACAATAGACTGCTCGATCTGCCAACTATTTTTGGCAGAAAGGCACCCATCTGGCTTGAAATCGGCTTTGGTAATGGCGATGCATTGCTGGATATGGCTACGCGCTACCCAGACACAGATTTTATCGGTATCGAAGTTCACGACCCCGGCGTAGGCCAGGCACTAATGGGCATCGAATCCAGGGAGCTTGAAAACGTAAGGATTATCCAACACGATGCTATGGATGTCTTACACCAGATGATACCTTCCGCGGCATTGAACCGCGTATTGTTATTTTTTCCAGATCCTTGGCGCAAGAAGCGACACTTTAAACGTCGCATCGTACAAACAGAATTTATCGAGCTGGTTGCCGATAAACTAGAAACAGACGGTGTTCTGCACTGCGCAACCGATTGGCAAGACTACGCAGAATGGATGCTGGAAAAATTGTCTGCAAGCGACAAACTGGTCAATCAAAGCGAAACCGGTGAGTACTCCGCTCGACCTTCATCGCGCACGAACACGCGATTCGAACAACGCGGAGAACGATTGGGTCATTCGGTATTTGATTTGTTATATAAGCGACCCTAAGTCGCATTCGCCTCGGCAGTAGTGCCGCACATTTGGAACACAGGATGATCGACGCGATATCCCTCAATCTAGAAATGATGTTAGTGCTGGGGCTACTAGCAATTACCATTATTCTTTTTGCGTTTGAGTTATTAAGAGTCGATGTTGCGGCCATTTGCATTATGGTCATGCTTGGTTTGTCGACCATGGTGCCCGGCGTCAAACCTCTTGTCTCACAAACCGAGCTGTTTTCAGGCTTCTCTAGTAATGCAGTAATGTCAGTTATTGCCGTCATGATTATCGGTGCAGGTTTAGATAAAACCGGCATCATGAGTAAACTTGCACAACTCATTATGAAAAAAGGTGGCAAGACCGAAGGCCGCATCATTCCTCTGGTCTCAGGCACCGTCGCCTTCATATCCAGCTTCATGCAGAACATTGGAGCCGCAGCGCTATTCCTGCCTGTAGTTAATCGAATATCGGTTCGCACTGAAATCCCCATGTCACGATTGCTTATGCCAATGGGTTTTTGTGCCATTCTTGGTGGTACTGCAACGATGATCGGTTCTAGCCCGCTTATATTGCTTAACGACTTACTCATCTCATCAAATAAAACCTTGCCAGCCGATCAACAGATGGAGACTTTTGGTCTGTTTGCAGTGACTCCTATCGGTATTGCATTAATCTTGACAGGGATTGCCTACTTCGTTATCTGTGGAAAATTTGTTCTGCCCAAAAGTCGAGCAACCGATACCGGGCGTACGTCACGTGCAGCGGATTACTTTGAAAACCTGTATGGCATCAGTGGTGAGCTGATGGAAGCCAAAGTCACTGACGACAGCCCGATGGTTGGTATGACCATTCGACAAATAGAACAGAATTATTCCAACACACCTTTAATCCTTGCGCTCTTTAGCGGTGATGTTGTGAAAATTCCGCCCGATCGTGAAGAAGTGGTTTGGGTAAACACCCGTGTCGGTGTCATGGGAGACAAGCGTGCAATCGAAGGGTTTTGCGAAGAATTCAAATGGGATTTACGTGGCGAACCTGATCGATTTGCCGATGTACTAAATCCTCAACACAGTGGTATCGGAGAAATTGTTGTACCACCAGGCTCAAGCTTAATTGGTAAAACCATTAAGGAAATAAAACCACGAAGAAACTACGGTGCAAACATTCTGCAAATTTACCGCACCGACCAAGTCATCAAGCGAGAATTTGCTGATCAAGAGCTTCAACCGGGCGACACACTGGTTGTCCATGCCAGTTGGAAAGATCTCAACAAACTATCGCGTAATCGCGATTTTGTTGTCGCCACAGAAGTTAAATACGAAGATCTCCGGACTAACAAAATTCGTGAAGCCTCAATATTTTTCTGTCTAGCTCTAGGGCTGTTTTTACTCACCGACAACTTATCGGTATCGCTTCTAACCGGCGCTATGGGCATGGTTCTATCGGGTGTTTTAACCATAGATGAAGCCTATGAGGCCGTCAGCTGGCAGACCGTATTCTTGCTCGCAAGCCTCATTCCGCTTGGCATAGCAGTAGATCAATCCGGCACGGCTGCGTGGATTGCCCAGGAGATATTGGAACTGGTTGGCGACGTACCTAACTGGGTATTGCAAGTGGTCATTGCAGGCCTTGCAACATTCTTCACGCTCGTTATGTCGAACATTGGAGCGACCGTTCTACTGGTGCCTCTGGCCGTGAACATCGCGGTGGCAGTCGGTGCAGACCCAGCCGTTTTTGCATTAACAGTGGCTATCTCCACATCGAATTCATTCTTGATTCCGACTCACCAAGTTAACGCACTCATTATGGGTCCGGGTGGTTACCAAGTAGCTGACTTCATGCGCGCTGGTGGCATCATGACGATTTTGTTTATGATTGTAAGCTTGAGCGTGCTCAACCTTATTATGTAGCGCCTTTCGCAAGCCAACCCAGTGGGTCGTTGGGGTCGACGCCATCCATAAATTGAATTCGTCTGTCGGAATTGGTTAGCTGATACATCAAACCCAGCCAATTTCCAACTACCGCCTCACCACTGTCGTGCCACACATTACGCAAGTGTGGAATTATGTGAGATTCTGGAAAATCCGGCACCTCATTACCCGCTCGCATGGCATTGATAACACTTTCACGAAACTCAACTAACAATGCCGTCGCGTATTCGTTGAAATAATGAAGTGGCATAGGAGGATAGGCATGGAGCTCTCCATGAACGTACAAGCCGATATCCCGCTTATACTCCTTCATCAAACTGATACGATCGTATTCTGGATGCCCTTGAAAAAACACCGTACGAAAACCATCGGGACTGACCGCTAGTTGCACGCCCGGTTCATCACCCTCAGCCAACACATGCATACCTTTTTCGCGCATTTGCGCCGCACTGACATTGTTAAATCGCGAATGTGGTACCACGATATGCGTATTAACATCACTCACTAGTGGATGACTTCTAATTTTCATTTCATGCTCGAACACACCCCAACACTTAGTGTTGAGTTGAGTACGCTTGATGCCATATTGCCCTAACAACAAAGCATGAGTGGCAAGGCAAGAACACAGAGTTGACGTGACATGCTCATGCGCCCACTCGGCAACGTCCATTAGCTGCGCCCAGAATACCTCTTGCGATAAATCGGCTTCAACGACATTTGCCCCACTGATGATCAACGCATCAAGCCCGTGCTCTTTAATAGAGGAAAACGACTCATAATAGCGATCAATATGCTGGGCAGCCACCTCACCTCTTACTATCGAATCGAGTGTAAAGGTATGCATATGGAACTGTGAGATAGGGTTACTGCTACCAACTAGGCGAAAAAATTGTCGCTCTGTTGCCGCCAGAGCTGCATCGGGCATCATATTCAATAAGCCAACGTGTAGGTCACGAATGTCTTGTTGACCAGCTCGCTCACGAGTAAGAACGTGATGTCCTTCCTGACGTAACCGCTCGTAGGTTGGGAGATCGCTGTTTTGTACTAAAGGCATGGGAAGTCTTGTCTCTAATTATCCAGAGCACTGCCGATAAGCTCAAGAAAATCACCGGCACAGCTAACGGCAAACGCATCACGCGCAGCAATCGTGTAACCGTACTCTTGTGCAATCGCTTTGTATCGAGGAACGCGCACTCTGAATAGCTTTGGAAATACCCATCGAACATAGTCATCAGGGTCAACCTGCGTAACATACTCAATACTATTTTCCCGCATGTAGAGTGCTAAGTGCTCATCAAGGAACGCCTCCCGATAATAAAGCGGCTTAGGCTCACGGACCGCTCGATCAATGAGCATTTTTTCATCGTCGGCATCAGCTTCAATGTAGATCATCACGGTTTTTACAGCCACACTTTCGATAATGTGCTTATCGTCGATCTCGCAGAAGCTACCGCTTGCGTCGTTCAAAAAATTGTCGTAACCGTACACCGCACGCGCTTTGTCAATAAAATGCTCAACGTCACGCATGGCGTTGACTTCAGCATCGAGATGAAGATGCTGTCGTCGTTTGAATTCACCCAGCGACAGACCACCTTTTTCCGGGTTCCCCAACTTACCGAGAAACGAAGACAACGGCTTTAAGTTTTCAAAGGTAATGTTATTGGCTATGTAGATGGAGTCGCTAAGCAACAGTTCACGCAGGAAATCCACTTGCATGGCTTGCGTCTTTATATTGTCGAGTATCGGCTCATCGAGATAGCGGGTCCCGATGCGATAGTCCACAGAATAATGAAACCAATTTTCATTGCGCAGAAAATTGGCTAGCCGCGTTTTACCCACGCCCGACATGCCTAGCAAGGTCACGCGTTTGCTAGGGTTCTCCAGAAATTCGCGTTTACTTAACTTCACGGTTGACTAAACTGCGCCTTTCAAAGTATCGCATTGCTGCGGGTCACCAGTCTCCAGCCCTTGGTATAACCACTGCTGTCGTTGTGCCGACGTACCGTGTGTGAAAGCGTCAGGGTGAGCTCGTCGCCCAGCACTTCGCATGAGCGCATCGTCACCAATTTTCGCAGCGGCGTTCATGCCTTCCTCTAGGTCACCCGGCTCGAGCAGCTGATGTTGCTTGTGCGCGTGATGCGCCCAAACGCCAGCATAGCAATCGGCTTGCAGCTCTGTCATGACGGACAGTCGGTTAGCTTCTTTCTTTGGCACCGAGCGTTGACGGCGCTGAACTGCCATTGATACACCTAACTGGTTCTGAACGTGATGCCCAACTTCATGCGCCAAGACATAAGCTTGAGCGAAATCGCCACCGGCACCCATTTTTTGTAATTCACGGAAGAACGATAGATCGATATAAACTTTTGAATCGCCCGGGCAGTAGAACGGTCCAGCAGCAGATGAAGTAAAACCACACGCCGAATTCACACCATCGTTAAACATAACGAGTTTGGGTGCTTGATAAACTTTGCCCGATTGCTGAAACAACGGACCCCAAACATCCTCAGTTGTACCAAGGATACTGGCGATAAAATTACCCGCTTCATCATCGTTTCGAATGGCGCTGGTACCGCCACCCTGCGGTGCTAATTGGGGCAAACCGATGGTTGGACCACCACTGGTTTGTGGACTCAACAAGTCTTGTCCGAAAAACAATCCAAGTAGTAATAGTATGATTCCGGCGCCGCCACCGATTTTCATACCACCACCGCCGGCACCACGGCTCATGCGACCGCGCTGTCCACGTTGCCCGCGTTGCCCGCGTCTGTCTTCAATGTTCTGACTTTTTCGTACTTTTTTCCAACGCATTATTGGCTCCTACCAATTCATTACACTCTGGACCGACAGGTTCGTCCGTTCCAAAGCCTATGCTACATTCTCTCACGTTCCCGAACTTCTGTTAAACCTCAAAAACGCTGTATGTATTGCAAATCAACACCGATTCTCGTCGATAGCCACGTTCACGCCGATGATGAGCGGCTTGTCCTCGATCGCGAGCACGTTATCGAATCAGCACGAAATCACCATATTGCCGCGCAGATTGTTCCGGCCGTAAGCCAGCAGCATTGGCCGCGACTCAAACAGTTGTGCGATGAGCACGATGACCTGCATCCATGCTACGGACTGCACCCGTGTTTCTACTCGGAACACACCAACGCGCACTTGCAAGAATTAGCACAATGGCTCGGTAGAGAACCCGCCGTCGCCGTTGGTGAGTGCGGTCTCGACTACGCTATTGCCGGTGCAGACAAAGCCCAACAACAACATCTATTCGCAGCGCAGTTGGCCTTAGCACGCGAATTTAATTTACCTATCGTGATTCACGCAGTACGAGCGGTGGAGGATGTTATTCGAATGATCCGCGCCTCTGGTCACTATCGCGGTATGGTACATAGTTTTAACGGTTCAATTCAGCAGGCCAGTCGATTAATCGATCTAGGATATATGCTCAGTTTTGGTGGCGCCGTAACCTACCCTCGCGCAAAGCGCTTGCGCACCATGGTCGCCAAGCTACCACTGGATTCAATATTGCTGGAAACCGATGCACCCGATCAACCGCCACTCAATTACCAAGGCCAACGTAACGAACCGCGTTATCTTGTTGATGTATGGCGTTCAATAAGTGAGCTACGCACTGAGGATGAAGATACCGTTGCAAATACGACCACAGAGAACGCGAGGCGGTTATTTGCACTGCCCCCACTTTAACCGTATCTCATTGTTTTAATTGCAGTTTAATATAAACACATGAAAATGTGATTCAGTTTTTTGCTTTCTGAGCTATATTTGGGTTAATATTCCCAATTCGCACTCAAAGGACGAAGTAATGAACATCATTAAACTCACCCTGATTTGCAGCATCATGACGATCGTGGGTTGCAGCTCATCCAACGGCAGCTTAGACATAAACCAAGGCACAAGCCCAACAGAAGACGATCCCGTCAACGCTGCGGCAAACGGCTCAATCACTCTTAGCGCAGAACCTAGTCCAATGCTACAACCCCTACCTGAGGTTGAATTCAATGGCGAATTTGCTGATACCAGTACAGGCACTGATGGACGCACAGAATCACTTTTCGATGATGGCGTTGCATTAGCAGAAACAAGCCCGGCCACTACTGGAGGCACCGATGGAGGTAGTAGTGATGGCGCGAGCATTGGTAGTGGCACAGATGCAGGAACAACAGGGGATGCAGCCGTCAGCGACAGCTATGTGTCAACACGTCCTGGCGCTCCAACTCCAACAACTCCAGAACAGTTTCAAGCAGGTACATTAACCGCCGCGGACTACGACGACCAACTGAATCCTCATCTCTATCAAAGTTACGCATCAGCCTTTTTGCAACGCGTTGGTGGCAAACTCGACTTACCGTATCTGGATTTATCTAATCGAATTGCCTTGCACGTTGAAGATGAATTCGGCGCACCCTATGCAGGAGCTAAGATAGAACTTTCCGATGGCAACAATGATTTCCTGTCATTAACGACCCCAGCATCTGGAACAACTTATCTTTACACCAATGTCGATAATCTACCTGAACAGTTTGTTTTACGTGCAGTTGGCGACACTGGCGCCGATGTCCATCAAACTATATCGCTCACTGACGCTTATGCAGCTGGCGCAATAAATATCGTCATTTCCGATTATGTTCCGCTTACAGATCAACAATCACCGCCCACCCAACTCGACATCATGTTTGTTGTCGATACAACAGGCAGTATGGGAGACGAGCTCAATTACTTACAAACTGAACTAACGCAAATCATCAATGCAATCCCTTTTGAGAAGAACTTGCTCAACATCGGCTTGACGTTCTATCGCGACATTGGTGATGCATACGTTGTACGAGCTCATGGCTTCACCAATGATATTGGCATGGCTCAACAAACACTTAACAACGAATCTTACGATGGCGGAGGTGACTATCCAGAGGCAATGGACCAAGCATTACATCAAGCCATCGATGCTAATTGGTCAGCGAACAGCAACCGAATCGTTTTCTTGATAGCCGATGCTCCTCCACACGGCGACAAAATGCGTGCAACTTGGGATGCCGCGACACAAGCTCGTCTGAAGAACATCCACATTGTGCCCATTGCTGCGAGTGGTGTTGGTGAGGATGCTGAATACCTCATGCGCAGCATGGCCGCATATACCAACAGTCGGTATCTGTTTTTAACCGACGATTCAGGCTTTGGAAACCCACATGCCGAACCCAATGTGGATTGTTATGTTGTCACGCAGTTAGATAATTTAATGAAACGCGTGGTGAACAGTTTAGTTACCGGTTACCGCGATGAGCCAACGGACAATGATATTGTTAGACGAGTTGGCGACTACGATCAAGGCAAGTGTAGAACGGGGCAAACGACTCAGCGATAGCTTGAGCGATACGGGGAGTTCGGCTTACCGCACTGCCCGCTAATAAGGAAAACGGTCCAACACAGTTATTTCAGCCATCTGAGACTCGATCCATTCTTGCGTCTCCGCCATAATCCGCGCTGCAGGCTTACCTTCAGTTTTAATTACCGGGCCTATGACCACGGTTATTTCACCCGGCCATTTTATATACCCAAGCCTTGGCCAAAACTCGCCAGCGTTCACGGCGATAGGCAATACATCCACACCTGTTGCTTCAGCGATCATGGCACCACCAATGCGGTAATTGGGTTCAGCGCCAACCGGCATGCGCGTGCCTTCTGGAAAAACCATCACACTGATACCATCAGCAAAACGTTCTTTTGATTGTTCGATCATTTGCGACAGTGCCGACCGACCAGAAGAACGATCGATCAAAATAAAGTTGAGTGCGGCAATTGCCCAACCAAAAATGGGGATATAGGCCAAAGATTTTTTAGCAACATACACTGAACGCTTTAACAAAGTGGGTATAAAATAAGTTTCCCAAGTGGATTGGTGTTTAGCCAACACAAGGCAAGGATAATCAGGCACGTTCTCACGACCTTCAACTTTCCAACTAACCCCGCAAATGTACTTTAGCCCCCACAAATTACCACGTAACCACCAATGACTCAGTTCAGCAGACAAGTTGTAGGAAACAAGCCTAGCTAGCAGAACCGGGGCCCCCATGACCAATGTATTAATTATCGACCATATCCAGAATAGGGTACTGCGAAAAATCAGCAATGAGCGGTTATGTTCAGTCTTCATCTTTTGGCGCTAGCAGTTCATCAACATAGGCGGCCAGATTTTCATACGCAGGTATGTGCTCCAGCCCTTTATTTGTTTCGAGTGTTTTTGTCCCTTTACCCGTCTTGACCAAGATGGGCTGCGCCGCTGCAGCCATAGCCGCCTGGACATCCTTTAAAGAATCACCCACCACAGCGACTTTGGTTAAATCGATATCGAGCCGTTCACTTAATGTGTAAAGCATGCCCGGGGCAGGCTTGCGACACCCACACTCTTCCGATTCACTGTGAGGACAAAAAACCACGGTATCGATACGTCCACCTGCTTGCACCACCTGCTCGTGCATTTTTTTATGCACTGCGTGCAAGTCATCAATGGTTAACGAACCAAGCGCAATACCTGATTGATTGGTTGCCACTGCCACTTGATACCCTGCCTGACTCAAACGCGCAATCGCCTCCAAGCTCCCTTCGATAGGTTCCCACGCTAATGGCGCTACGATCGGCCCGTCTAGTTCCTGATTAATGACACCATCTCGGTCGAGAACAACAAGCTTCAATTAAGCCTCCTTCGGCTGCAAGCGCGACAACTCAGCAGTACACGAACACAGTTCATTAAGTTGGCGCAACAAACCTAAACGATTATTGCGAGTCGCCTCATCATCGGTGTTCACCATCACATTGTCAAAAAATGCATCGACACTAGTACGTAACGTGGCAGTTGCCGTCATGGCTTGTTGATAATCACGCTTTTCTAAGTCAGCAGCTATTTGCGGTTCGATTGCTTGTAACGCATCGTATAACGCCCGCTCAGCAGGCTCGACAAGCAGGTCGGCGTTCACAGCGGTAATGCTGCTGCTCTCTGCCTTTTTTAATATATTACCGGTACGCTTGCTCGCGGCCGCTAATGCCTCAGCACTGTCTGTTGAACGAAACTGATCTATGGCATGCAGTCTCGCCAAAATATCCAGCGGATTAGACAAAGACTTTGCTAACACAGCATCAATGACATCAGCGCTATAGCCTTGCTCTTGTGCATAACCTTTCAAACGCTCGGTTATATAGTCGAGCAAGGTTTGCGGATCGAAGTCTGCTGGTAGACGATCACCGTAAGTGCTAATGGATTCTGCAATAAGTTGATCAAGATTAATATCCAATTTCTTTTCGATAATAATTCGCACCACACCCAACGCGCAACGACGCAAACCGAATGGGTCTTTGGCACCGGTAGGCTTCATGCCCAAGCCATAGATACCAACTAACGTATCGATTTTATCGGCAATAGAGACCACTTGTGCAACACCGTCTTCTGGCAATTTGCCACCGGCTTGCTTTGGAAAATAATGTTCTTCCATGCAATCTGCCACCGCCTTTGGATGCCCATCGCGCTGTGCATAGTATCGACCAGCTATGCCTTGCATTTTAGCTAGCTCTTTAACAATTTCAGTATTCAAATCGCACTTGCACAAACTCGCTGCATGCTTGCATTGGTCTTCCGATACACCCAGTAGCTTGGCGAGCCACACACTGACATGCTGCATACGATCAACCTTATCACCGACACTGCCAAGGTCTTTCTGAAACAACAATGAACCTAAGCTTTGCTGATGATCGGCCAGTTGTTTCTTTTTATCTTGATTCCAGAAAAACATGGTGTCCGCAAAACGCGGATGAATCACACGCTCATTACCATCGATAACGGTTTGCACGGCAACTGATTCGATATTCGCAACGGTAATAAAGGCAGGCATTAAATCATCGCTTTTATTCAACAAAGCAAAGTAACGCTGATTTTCCTGCATCGTCTGAATGAGTGCCTCTTTCGGAATCTCCAGATAGTCTTGTTCAAACTTACCCGCAACAATCACTGGCCATTCAACCAATGCCGTGACTTCATCGAGCAAAGCTTCATCACTTACGGCAGTACCGCCAAGCACCTGCGCCTTTTTAACAACGTCGGTTTGAATTTTGGCGCGTCGCTTCGCAAAATCTGCAACAACATAATGCTTACTCAACACGTCTTCATAGTCGGAAGCGTTACCAACAGTGATAGCGTCAGGCGAATGGAAGCGATGACCCAATGTGGTATTACCGGCCTCCAAACCCAAAAAACTCAACGGCAACACTTGCGTTCCATGCATGGCACAAAGCCACACAACAGGACGTAAAAACTCATGATCATAATCTGACCAACGCATACGCTTTGGCATTGGCATAGTCTTGATAACGCCAGGCATGGCATCGGCCACAACAGCCTGCAAAGAGCGGCCAGGTTGTAATTGCTTCAGTACGACCCATTCGCCTTTCGGCGTATCAATAGTTGATAGATCATCTACGGTTGCTTTTGCGCCTTTTAAAAAACCCATCAGTGCTTTAGACGGTTCACCGTCAACATAAGCTGCAGCAACTGCAGGCCCTTTTCGTTCTACGTGCTGATCAGGCTGTTGCTCGGTAACGTCTGACCAAATGGCTGCGATACGACGTGGCGTTGCATAAATTCGCGGCGGTGTAGAACAAAGCTCCGCTTTTTTTAACGCATCAAACAGCGTGTTGCCAAGATGATTCGCTAACGGTTCAACTGATGCTGCAGGTAAATCCTCGCAACCAATTTCTATGAGTAAATCAGTCATGAACTTGACTCCAGATCATCCGTTTTTAACAGCGGAAAACCAAGCTCTTCGCGCCGCGCGTAATAGCTTTCGGCTACTTGTCGAGCCATAGTACGAACCCGCAATATATAGCGCTGACGTTCAGTGACGGACAATGCATGCCGAGCGTCGAGCAAGTTAAACGAATGTGACGCTTTCAAAACCTGCTCATAAGCAGGAAGAGGCAATGCGCTAGTTGTTAACTTCTCGCAAGCTTTTTCGCAGACATCGAACGCGGCAAACAACGCTTCAACATCCGCATGCTCATAGTTGTAAGCCGATTGCTCAACTTCATTTTGATGAAACACATCGCCATAAGTGACAACACGATTTCCAGAATGCCCCCACGTCAGGTCGTAGACGCTTTCCACTTTTTGGATGTACATGGCAAGCCTTTCGATGCCATAGGCGAGCTCACCGAGTACCGGTTTACAAGGCAGACCACCACACTGCTGAAAATAGGTGTACTGCGTCACTTCCATACCGTTAAGCCAAACTTCCCAACCCAACCCCCAAGCTCCTAATGTGGGCGATTCCCAGTTGTCTTCGACAAAACGAATATCGTGCTCCAGTGGATCAAACCCTAACGCTTTGAGCGAACCGAGATACAAATTTTGCATGTCGGGTGGGGATGGCTTCATCGCCACTTGAAACTGATAATAGTGTTGCAGCCGATTGGGGTTTTCACCATAGCGCCCATCGGTCGGACGGCGTGACGCTTGGGTGTGACAGGCATGCCAAGGCTCAGGCCCAATAGCCCGCAGAAATGTAGAACTATGAAATGTACCAGCCCCCATTTCCATATCGTAGGGCTGTTGCACAATGCAACCTTGTTCAGACCAATACTGTTGAAGAACAGCCACCATGCCCTGAAATGTTTGTACGTCGTGTTGCTGAGCCGAAGCCACGGTTTTCTCCGATAATCGCGCGATGTTCGCCAGTTTACTGGACACCAGTGGATAGTGCGTTAAATTGCGCAAAACACTTTTACTAGAAAACAGTTTATGAGTGCAGTCGACACAAAATGAAGTGCTAAACTACGATCTAACCGTTCACTAGTGCACTAATAAGGAACGCCTAGAAACGTTAGCGCACCGTGCTATCGGAATAAAACAACCTGCATACCTGTAACCTATTGATTAATAAGTGATTAATGGCACTTGCCTTTGTGGTACGCCTTATGCTCACTAACATACAAAGTCGGCGCGATTGCCGCACCTAACTACCCCTATAAAGTTAAGACGAGGAAAGCTGACAATGTCCGTAAGTGACGTACTAAAAACCATCAAAGACAACGACGTAAAATTCGTTGACTTCAGATTCACCGACCCACGCGGCAAAGAAATGCATTTTTCCTTGCCAGCACATCAAGTCGATGAAGACACCTTCGAAGAAGGCAACATGTTCGACGGCTCATCAATCGAAGGCTGGAAGAGCATCAATGCATCAGACATGATCATGATGCCTGATGTCGACTCAGCGGTTATGGACCCCTTCACCGAAGAGACCACCATGAACGTACGTTGCGACATCGTAGAGCCTGACACTATGCAAGGTTACGAGCGCGACCCACGCACGGTTGCAAAACGCGCCGAGGCGTACCTTCAACAAACCGGTATTGCCGATACAGCTTACTTCGGTCCAGAACCAGAATTCTTTGTCTTCGACGACGTTCGCTGGACAACCGATATGAAAGGCATGAGCTATTCAATCGATTCTGAAGAAGCTGCATGGAACACGGGCAAGAAGATGGACGGCGGCAACACAGGTCACCGACCGGGTGTTAAAGGCGGCTATTTCCCAGTACCACCAGTGGATTCATTAAACGACCTTCGAGCCACTATGTGTTTGGTGCTTGACCAGATGGGCGTTGAAACTGAAGTTCATCACCACGAAGTAGGTACCGCTGGACAGTGTGAGATTGGTACAAAATTCGACACATTAGTGAAGCGCGCCGATGGCGTTCAAATTCTGAAATACGTGGTGCATAACGTTGCACACCAATACGGTCGTACAGCGACATTCATGCCTAAACCCATCGTTGGTGACAACGGTAGTGGCATGCACGTTCATATGTCATTGTTCAAAGGTGGCGACAACCTGTTCGCTGGTGATCTTTACGGCGGCTTATCTGAAACTGCTTTGTATTACATCGGCGGTGTTATCAAGCACGCTCATGCAATCAACGCTTTTTCAAACGCATCCACTAACAGTTACAAGCGTTTAGTCCCAGGCTTTGAAGCGCCAGTTATGCTGGCTTACTCTGCTCGCAACCGTTCTGCATCGGTTCGTATTCCGTACGTATCAAACCAGAAAGCACGTCGAATCGAAGTCCGTTTCCCAGACCCAACCGGCAACCCTTACTTAACATTTGCAGCGCTAATGATGGCAGGCCTTGACGGCATCCAAAACAAGATTCACCCAGGGGATGCAATGGACAAAGATCTTTATGATCTACCGCCAGAAGAAGATGCAGCCATTCCGAAGGTTGCAAGCTCTCTAGACCAGGCGCTTGAAGGTTTGAACAATGATCGTGCATTCTTGACTGCTGGCGGCGTATTTACTGATGAGATGATTGATGCTTACATTGAGCTAAAAATGGAAGAAGTCACTCGTCTGCGCATGTCTACGCATCCGGTTGAGTTTGATATGTATTATTCTCTGTGATTTAGTTCTTATTTTTCGGTGATTTAGCAGGAATCGCAGGGATGCGGTTCTCGTTATATCAATTAGTTATGTGTCTAAATTGGCACTTTTAAAACAATATCAAAAACAATTTTTATAACAATGTAAGCACATTGAGCATCAGGAGTTAGAAATTAATTGCTGCACGGTAGCAATATGTATCAACCACAATCGCTTAAGGATGTCTCGAAGTTCAAGGGCTATTGCAACTCAATCTTCACATGAGGTTGCAAGAAAGCATTCAAGCTTTTCGATCTACCCGATATACCAGTTGCGATTCATCATCTGGAAATTCAATACCTTGGCTATTTGGTACGTAAAAACCACTATTTTTCTTTACTCCTTTGCGGCCGAGATAACTAACGAAATCGTTCAAAACTAGAAGACGATCTTCATTCATTGCGACCACATCATTTTCTACAGTTGCAAGTCGCTCATCAATTAATTCACGTACGAGCTTAGGCCTTTCATCATTCTCGATGCTGCTAATCATTTCATCGTTATTTACTATCTCATGTAAATTAAATATATAGTTTGGACCGCGAGTTAAGTATTGATCAAAAATGTACTCGTCTTTTATATTGATTTTTTCTTCGTCATATTCTTTGAAAGCGTTGACCAGTTTCTTTTTGCGCCTCGTGTCACTCCAATCAGACAGAGTCATTCCGGCAAACGCTACTAATATTATTCCAGCTATTAGAAGCACAGAATTAAAAAGAAAACGAAAAAACATTACTGCGGGAGTACCACCAATGACTTGCTGTATGAATGGTGTGTTGTCTTCGGGCCCTTGAAAGGTTGTAACATCAATCTGCCGCACGCTCGCAATTTTACCGGATGCTTTTAC
>ENA-ORXT01000042-ORXT01000042.1-marine-metagenome-genome-assembly--contig:-NODE-42-length-175392-cov-9.365639_pt1 | contig 175392 bp, 153 predicted proteins | sample MGYA00237868_ERZ511482 | MGnify/ENA metagenome assembly ERZ511482
CAAATCCGATTTTTATTCATAAATATCAACCAGTTAAACCAAAAACCCATTGATTTCAAAAACAATAAAAACCACCCCAAACCCTTTCGGGAGGCAGGGGCCGGTAGGTCTGCGTCAGACCAAGCAATTTTATTATCAGCGTCACCTCTTTTTTTAAAAGCTTCACTTTCCAAGGTCATTATCGAGTTAAAAACCAACCATAGAATGAATCATTGGCATATATATTGATATACTATTATATCTTTATAGTATATTTATATATACTCCTAATGATATTTATAGTATACAAATACATATACTTAGTACGGTAGAGGCTCATGCAAGTAAAAAACACAAGTAAACGACAATATGCGCGACTAGTGGACCGGGCTGCAGACCAATTGAACGGCACGTTGGTTCCGCCAGAAGGATGGTTGGCCACCATGCGAAAAGCTATCGGAATGTCAGGCCCACAACTTGCCAAAAGGAACAATGTAACGAAGGCCGCCATTTATCAGGCAGAAAGAAAAGAGCTAGAAGGTGCTATCTCCATTAAGCAACTTCAAAAACTGGCCACATCAATGGACAGCAAATTGATATACGCGATTGTCCCTAACAAACCTATTAACGAGCTAGTTTCTAATCAAGCCAGGTTGAAAGCTAATGCAATCGTTCAACAGGCATCCACTCACATGGGACTGGAAAAACAATCACTCTCTAAAAGCCACGACCAAGAAGAGGTGAACCGTATAGCCGACGAGCTTGCGAGGGCGATGCCGACTGATCTTTGGGATAAAATATAATGTTTGAAGAACCGGATGGAGCGACCCCGCTTGATCCTGATGAAATAGCCGGGTTAAAGTTTAAGCACATTACGACACGCGGCGAACTCAATGAATTAGAACAAGCAAATATTCAGCAAGGACTACTATGGTTACACCGTCGTCGACGTGGAGATATCCTCTCCAATGCTCTAATTCGCCGACTTCATAAACAGCTTTTTGGAGACGTCTGGTCGTGGGCAGGAAACTTCCGACACACTGAAAAAAATATAGGTGTCGACCCTATTCAAATACCCATTCAACTTCGCGAACTATTAGACAATGCAAGATACTGGATAGAACACGATGTCTTCAGTCCTCTTGAGGCTGCTGCACGCTTTCATCATCGACTAGTTCAAATACACCTATTCAATAACGGAAACGGCCGTCACGCTAGAATTGCCACTGATGCACTGCTAAAGGATTATTTTAACCATTCGCCAATTGATTGGGCTAAGGGCGGCAATCTGGAAATCTCGAGCACACGTAGAGATGCTTACATAAGTGCTTTGCGTGCCGCAGACGCACATGACTTTAGTCTACTTTTAACCTTTGTCGGCAATGCTTAGATAATTGGTGCCCGGGGCCGGACTTGAACCGGCACGGTATTGCTACCGATGCCTAAATTCACGCCAGTCTAATAAGAAATATTTCCCTTACGCAGAGAGTCGCACATTTGTGAACTATGCTAGGCCTTAAAACTCACCGATGAGGGCCCGGAAGGTCTGCGTCAGACCAAGCAATTTTATTATCAGCGTCACCTTTTTTTAAAAGCTTCACTCGTCTTGCTCAAGTAGGAATTGAAAAATCGCAGGATTACAGGTCGATTGTTCAGTGATGTAAGGCGGTGCATCACGCGGTGCACTTTTCTACTAAACCTTAAAACCCATCAGTTTCTAATCGCTCTTTACATCATCTCTGCCAGTTGGTGCTGCAATCGTGTGCTGCGGTATCTATTGCCCACCCTAGCTGTGCAAATAATCAATCAGTTATATCGCTTACATATACTTGCAAACTCGCGCACCAATACTCTGTGACAATTCGCTGCTAAACGGAGAGTACTCGCACGGGTTAAAGTAGGTCTGTAGCGAGCAGAACAACAACGATTAGTCAATAGATCAGGTAGGTAGCAGCAAACGCTTGATATGGAAATTCAGAAAAGGTAGTATTTTTTTAACATAACTATTTTAGTTACCACCATTAATTAGATCCGTGACTGAGTTCGATTCAAACAATTTAACATCAGGGAATGAACTGTGATCGCAAATGATTTGAGTACCTTGCCAATGATTTATGATTCGGCGATTAACGCTGACATATGGGGCGATACTCTCGAGAGAGGTGCTGCAAACATTGGTGCTAAGGGCGCACTCTTACTGATCATAGATCAACGACCTGAAGGTGCGTTCCAGATAAACCATTTCAGTAATATTTGGTCGCTTGCGCCAGAGCGCGCAGCTATGTACAACGAAAAGTACTCGCACTACGAAAAACCCGTCTGGGATAAACTCTTTTCTTCGCCCAAGCAATCATTAATTTTAGACACTGAATTCTGGAAAGATGAACCTGACTTACTCGAGCGTCCTGACTATCGGTATTTAAAAAATAACGTCGGTATTGTTCACAAGTGTGCTGCGCGATTAAACGATAACCTTAGTTGGTGGGATACGCTGGTAGTGCATTTTGATGAAAAATATTCAGCCATTCCAGCTTCAAGCGTCCAGAGCATTAGGGCAATGCTTCCTCACGTAGCAAAATCAGTTGAATTGGGTCGTTCATTTGAAATCTTAAAAAGTCAGTATCGAGCTGTGTTATCAGCGCTTGACTATGTGCAAATCGGACTTTGCATTGCACTTGAAGACGGAACCATTATTGTCCGTAATGAAGAGGCTGACCGGATACTAAGTGCGAATGATGGTATAAAATTAGATAAAAACAAGAAACTTAATTGTAAAAATACCGAGAAGAATGCAGCACTTGGGCATGCCATCAAATCTACTGGCATGACTGCAAATGGTACCTCTGCTTTACCGGAAGCTATTTTTAGCATCGCCAGACCCTCTGGTCTCAAATCGTTGCTGATTGAAGTCGCGCCGCTAAGAGATTACGACCGGGAACTTGAGTCCAATCTGCACGGTGCCTTGGTGTCAATAATCGATCCAGAGAACAGCGCGCCATTCTCTGCGAAGAAAGTTGCGATCGCTTATAAGCTCAGTGCTGCCGAATCCGAAGTCTGCGCTTTACTTGTGGAAGGACTTTCAAATCTGGATATAGCCGACATACGCAATGGCAGTCCTGAAACCATTAAATCTCAAGTCAAATCAATTTTCAGCAAGACTAATTGCCAGCGTCGATCAGACCTGATTCGTCTTGTACTTAAAACCACGCCAGCTATTATCGGTCGCACTACTAATGGCCACCAACAGTGAGGACAGTCAAACTTATATCAATATCGTCACGCTGAGGCTGAGGGAGGAGAGTGACTTCCTCTAGTAGCAGTAGCAGTAGCAGTAGCAGTAGCAGTAGCAGTAGCAGTAACAGTAACAGTAACAGTAACAACGATACCTTTACACCCTAGCCAAGCTCCCTTTTCGCCAGCCCAACCCACTCCTTATGCATCGTTCTATAATGTTTCGCTGATAGTTCTGCCGTTTTCAATATCGACTCGAACAAGGCCTGAGCTTTGCTATGCTCGCCCTGCTCTTTTAGAAGCATTGCATATCGATACGTGGGCTCGGGCCCTGCATAGTAACCATATAGCACTTCATATTCTTCAAGTGCTTTTGTCGTATCACCAAGCTGCTGCAAATTCATTGCGTATAACAAATGAGCATCTTGATTTTTATAGTCTGGATTTTTTTCAATTAGCGTATCGAGTACCGACTTAGTCTCTGCATGGTTAGTCAGCCCGTATTCACTTTGCGCAAGACCAAATAAAATTTCGGGGTCGTGTTCATTTAACCCGGTAAGACACGAACGATAAAATTCGCCGGCTTCTTGAAATCGATCTTTGGTCAAACACTCAGCGGCTAATCTTGTCGAGTTGGCAACGGTTGCAGTGCGTTCATATTCAAGCGATGCATCGTTTATTTCTTTATTCGGATTCAGCGTATCCAAAACACGTTTGGAAGAGTTTCTACCCTGCCTTGTCGATAGCACATCGGGCGCTACTTCGAGCACACCATACGCCAAGGCGCCAACACCAGGAAGGACCATTAACACCCAAATCCATTTTGTGTCGCGACCAGTTTTAATAACGTGGATAACCAGCGCAACTTGCACCAACAGCATCAGTCCAAAAAATGGCATAACAAACCTCCTTGCAAGTCTAAATTGGCCAATAATGCTGAATTTAGCTGGCGTTATCAAGCCTCTTTTCGGCTAGTGATCTGCGCAGCATATTGTCGGTTAAATTCGATATAGCCAGCATTAATCTCAATCAAATGCGCTCGCAATAGGGTATGAAGTTTCGGCAGCTGGTGAAATGGGACGGTCGGATACACATGGTGCTCTGTGTGATAAGGCATATTCCATGTAGACCATCGCATGACCGGATTGGTTAATACCGTTCTGGTATTGCGCAACATGTTCGAACCAGATTCGCAGCCGGCATGTTCAGCCAATAGATAGAGGCGCAGAAACGGCTGACCCACCATTAAAGGAATAATCCATACAGAGAGCAAAACAGCGTTTTTGCTTACAACACTCAACAACAGCAGCACTATATATCCGGCTATCATGACCAGCATTTCTAGCCTCACCGGCTCTTCATTGTCTTTTTTTATATAGCTTTCACGACAGGGCTTAACGAGCGCTTGCATCAATAATCTAACTTGAGAATACCAAGTCGTCACACCACTGACATGTGCTAGCCACTGCGGCAAAGCGCTTGGCTTTGGAGACGATAGCTCAGGGTCTTTATCAGGATGTTGAGTGTAGCGATGATGCGCATGATGAAAGCATCGAAACCAGTTGGCAGGCAGAAACAAAATAAAGCCACAAACATACGCAACTAACCGGTTTGGCCAGCGTTTCGTGAATACCGTGTCGTGTATGCATTCGTGCATTAAATGGAACAGACTCACTAACAGCAGGCCTTGAATCACTATCCAGAACGGTGTGTAGAACAAACTTGATAAAATGGCAGCAGAGCAAACGACGATGCAAAAAACGAGTAGCAGCAATCTCAACAACGCGTGCTAATTGCTCCGAGCCGTAAGCTCCCGACGCTGCTCTTTCGATAGCGATTGTAAGAAAGTACGATGTTCCAAACGGCAAGTTCGTCCTTAAATTTCGAAAAAAAAAGGCCGCCTATCAAGGCGACCTTTTTTGAGAATTAAGCCTCAGGTACAAGGCTAGCTGGAAACACCAGCCATTAACTCTCTTTAGTCAGGCAGGTGATCGTTGCTGATCATGCCACGGTAAATCAACGCACCGATGATACCACCAGCGATTGGCGCTGCCCAGAATACCCAAAGCTGCATAACAGGCATGTTAACCGTGCCAACGCCGCCTTCACCAAATACATAAGCGATTACTGCATTCGCTGTTGAGCGAGCTGGGTTAACACTTGTGTTAGTTACAGGGATACTGATCAAGTGAATCAGAGTAAGTGCAAGACCGATAGCCAAACCACCCATTGCCGGTGCAGCTTTTCTAGCAGTTGCACCCATGATGACGATTAGAAATACAGCAGTTAGTACCACTTCAGCTACGATCGCAGCGATCATGCTATAGCCACCCGGTGAATACTCACCGAAACCGTTTGTTGCGAATGTGCCAGCACCATCAGCGATAGCAAAGCCTTCTTGACCCGATGCAATTGTGTAGATAACGAATGCACCCAAAACACCACCGATAACCTGCGCAATGATGTAACCAGGAGCGTGAGCCGCAGAAAAGCGTCCACCAAATGTTAAACCAAGCGTAACTGCTGGGTTAAAGTGACCGCCAGATACATGGCCAACTGCATAAGCACCAGTAACAACGGTTAGACCAAATGCCAGACTTACGCCAACAAAACCTATACCCAAACTGGCTCCCTCAGCATTGTTACCAACGCCTGCAGCAAGGACCGCCGCGCCGCAACCGCCCAACACCAACCAAAATGTTCCAAATACTTCAGCAAATAATGCCCTTGCCATCATAATCAGCTCCTACCTATTTTTAAGTTAACAACAATTGAATTTATTAAAAAACTACAGACGAATTAGTTGATCCAATTTCTTAGTTGACGGTTATTCATCTATTTTTCAAACCATCCAAACTATTCCGTTCCACACAGTATAGAAACTGGTAAGAACGACACAGGATTATTTAACCGTCAACGCAATGCCATTAAGTGCGTCACTAGCTTTTAGTAACCTTACTCACATGTCATTTGCAGCGAAGTATTGCAGCTACCCGCACTCTGGTGTGTATCCTTTTGTGAAATTGACTTAAAATCATGAAACTATGTTAACAGCGGGAATAAACAGATTGAATAGTCGATGTAAACGGCTTACGACACACTTTTTCATCATTTTTGGTAGGTTCTTATAATAACCAATGTACAACCCCTTAATGATTCAAACCGAACCCATCAAGTCGACGGCCGTTTTATCGCCATGCAATAAATACCGTTATCAGCTTCGACGATACTGGGGAAAAAGACCCTCTCGTCAGTCCACTGTTGTTTTTGTCGGACTAAATCCGTCCACTGCCGATGCAACAGCAGATGACCCCACCATCAGAAAATGCATCGCTTATGCCCGTGCTTGGCAATTTAACAGCCTCATCATGGTCAATTTGTTTGCATGGCGAGCGACTGACCCAAATTTACTACACCAATCGAAAGACCCAATCGGCAAGCAAAACGATACTTATATCACTGCCGCCGTGGCCAACGCGTCTCTCATCATTGCCTGCTGGGGTGAACACGGCTCGTTTATGAACCGTGCAGATGAACTTCGCAGCCAATATCCTCGGCGGTTGCATTGCCTAAAAACCAATGCGTCAGGCCAACCAAGCCACCCTCTTTATCTACCAGCGTCACTTACCCCCGTAAAACTGACAAAAGCTCGACCGCTGCTCAAATAAATAGGTGTGTATTTGTGCAAAGCTGCGTTACTATCAACGCCTAACAATACGGTTCCGCTAGGATTAAACGGGAACGAAGTGAAACACTTCGGCTGCCCCCGCAACTGTAAGTAACGCAGCGCTTTTGAAACCACTGGGTTTGCCCCGGGAAGGTAAAGCGCTTGAGCAAAACATAGTTTGAACGTTTCAGTAGTGTGTATACACCTGGAACATGAAAGCGAATCATCTGCTCACGTTACAAGCCAGGAGACCTGCCGCATTGGTACGATAAACCGCTGAACGGGGTTGTTTGGCAGGGCCAGTGTGCAGTAGTTTTGCGTTAGATTACTAACGTTGCATGCGCTCCACTAACCCCGCAAGGCCTTTGAGGATTGTGCGGGTTGCGCTATCTAATTAATACATCCAGCGTTCTATTCATTGGCTTATTGTCAGTGCCCTTTATGTGCGCCCAATCTGAAGAGTTGGAGACCATTACCGTCGTGGCTGAACCCGAGCCCACAACCGGTGAGGTGCAGCACAGCGAACATACCGGCAGTTATCAACGCATCGATAAGCCTGAGCTTGAACGGCAAGATGTGAATCTGGGCGATATTCTCGCCAACGAAACAGGTGTTCAATTTCGTCAAATTGGTGGATTGGGTGCGCTTACCACAGTTACGTTAAGAGGTGGTAGCGCCCAACAGACTGGCGTATTCCTAGACGGTATTCTATTAAATAGTGCTGGCAGCAGCACCGTCGATCTATCGTTGCTCGAGCTACTCAATCTTGAATCGGTGGATATCTATCGTGGGTCGTCCCCCGCGCAACTGTCACACGCCAATATTGGCGGTGCCGTAAATCTAAGAACATTAGGTGCTTACAACAATAAACCGAGTACTCATGCAGGCGTTACAGGTGGTAGCTTTAGCACGAATCGTTTTCAATTCTCTCATCGTTCTTCTCATCAACAATGGGATGTCGTTGCGGCAGCTAGTCGTGAACACAGTGACAACACGTTTACCTTTACCAATGACAATGCGACTCCACTCAACCCAGACGATGATCGACGCGAGACGCGCAACAATGCACAAACCACCAAACTGAACGCATTAAGTCGAGTGGGATTGCAGTGGAATCAAAACACTCGATCTGACCTCTTAGTTCAGGCCACGGGTCGAGACCTTGGGGTCCCAGAGTGGTTGAACAATGAAAATAATATTGCCTCATACGATACAGATGCAGTACAGCTGCAATTGACGAATAGATTCGATGGACTCGGTGATTGGAATAGCGCATTAACACTGTTTCAACATTATCAAGACAACCACTATTTAGATGCACTGAGTCAAGTCGGACTCGGTGCGCAAGACACGAACAGCAATTCGAAAACAACAGGCATTAAAACCTATTGGGAACACATCGGCGAGAGAGGCACTTTTTCATTAAATGGGACATACCGACAAGAATCTCTTGCGTCAAAGGATGCTCGATCTGCAGATCAGAATTATAAAACCAGCCGTCAAACCTTTTTGTCGAGCTTGTCTTATGCCCTGTTCGCAAGCAACGAGCGACTCTTGTTCACACCTTCACTTCGACTACAAACCGTTAGTGACACCTACTCAGGTATAAGCCGGTTTGAATCAAACCAACGCCGGGACACTGTCCTTACACCACAAATTGGCGTCAGCTACACCACAAGTGATCAATTGGTTTTGAGATCAAATGTAGGTCGATTTGTTCGCGAGCCTTCTTTCTCAGAATTATTTGGCAGTCGCGGCCTTATCGAAGGTAACGAAAACCTATTGGCTGAAGAAGGCATTAACGCAGATATAGGGCTCACTTGGTCACCAACTAAACAATACAAGCTAAACGCATCGTTGTTTGGAAGTTGGCGTGATGAGCTCATCGTTTTGGCTTTTAATTCACGTGGTATTGGGCGCAGCGTTAACACTGGCAAAGCCAACGTTTTTGGCGTTGAACTTGGCAACGAATGGACCTTTAGCAAAAGGTGGTCTGCACGTTTTAATACCACCTACCAGATAACACAGAACTTCGCGGCAAATAGAGCTTTGAACAATAAAGAAATTCCAGGCGAGGCACGCTTAAGCGCCCATGCGAAATTGCAGTACAAAGTTGGCAACACTCGCACGTGGCTGGAAACCAATCACAAAGGCGATTTCTTTTACGATCAAGCAAATTTACTACCCGCTCGTGGTTATTGGATGCACAACGCTGGAGTTGAAATTGATTGGCGTGACCTATCAATCGGTTTGACCGCAAACAATATAGGCGATGTTAACGTTGAAGATTTCAACGGATTTTCTCGCCCTGGTCGAGCTTACTTTTTATCACTCACTTACCGGCTTTAATAGCCAAATTTTAATCAGGAAATATAACTATGTTTATTAAACTTAGCTTGCTAAAAGAACTTAGCAAGGCTTCAACAATCGTATTGTTAACCGCTTTCACACTAACCGCCTGTAGCTCAAACGATGACGCTGCAAGCACCACTGAAGATCCAACTGAGATTCTTGAAGACGCTACAGATGCCGGTTCAACCGATGCCGACTCTGATGGTGATGGGGCAACTGACACAGACGGTGCCGGTTCAACCGATGCCGACTCTGATGGTGATGGGGCAACTGACACAGACGGTGACGGTTCAACCGATGCCGACTCTGATGGCGATGGGACAACTGATACAGACGGTGACGGCTCAACCGATGCAAATACTGATGGTGACGGCGTTGTTGATGCCGGTACTGATGGCGAAGGCACCAATGGAGACGACATTGAGCAGTTAGCATTCACCGCCACAGCCTCCTTCCCAACAGGGCAAATCGAACGCATATCGCTAAGCGATGGATACGTCGTTAATGGCACCTACCCTGCTACTGAATCCGACATTCGCGTTGAAACTGATGGTGAAACCATTTATCAACTTGGTCGCTTTCAACTCGATTCGCTAACCAAGTTTGATGCTATAGATACGTCGGTTGTTAACTATCAATATTCTTTGAACGGTGAAGAAACGGCAGTGAACCCATCTGATGTGATCTTTGTTAATGAAACCAAAGCCTATGTACTTCGCTACGGCAGCCCAACCATCTGGATTATTAACCCGTCGGCACAATCGGAAGAAGAATTCAAAATTGGTGAGATGGACATTTCTGCATACGATCCAGATACCACTGACACAGATTTATCTCCTAAAGCTGACTCGGCAGTCATCGTTGACGGCAAGCTGTTTGTCCTTATGCAACGGCTAACGGGTTTCGACCCTATTGAAACTGGCTATGTTGCCGTCTTCGATGTAGAAACAGATACCGAAATTGATACCGGAAAAGGTCAGGCTGATGAATTAAAAGGCATCCCCTTGGGCAGCTTAAATCCGACCAACATTCGCTACAATGAATCTACTGACGAAATTTACGTGACCGGTCGCGGTAACATCTTCGTCGCGTTCAACAACCTACCTGGTGACCCATACTCAGGTGGTTTGTTTGCGATCGACCAAACAACTTATGATTCAAACCAATTGCTTGATGACGGTGACGAGAGCACCAACAATGGCCAAGGCTTTATTGAGCGCACATTAGTTTTGAATGATGACAAAGGTTACGTTTCTTTCTACACTGGAAGTGACCCTGTTACATTTGCTAGCATAACTAGCTTACGTACATTCAACCCAAGTACTGGAGAGGTCGGAGAAATTGTCAGTGCAGTTGAAGGGCAAGCCATTTCCACACTTAACCTTGGTAGTGATGCTACTGTGTGGGTTGGTATCAACAGCGACACACCAGGATTTACTCGACTTGATCCAACAACTGACATGGCGGTTGAACCGTCTATTGCAACGTCATTTAGCCCGATTAATGTCATCTTTTTGGATAAGCCATAATTTTGCTCGAATCTAATCACGTTAAATCTAAGTCATGCAAACAGACAACCGTCTGATTGTTGGCTTGACAATGCTGGTTGTCGCACTTGCGGCAACCAGCCTAATGATCGGGACCGAGAGCATTCCCATGGCTCAAGTTATCTCGGATCAATTCTCTAACCCCAACTCCACCTACGCCATAATTTTTCGAGAAATTCGTTTGCCGCGTATGCTGATTGCACTGGTTATTGGTGCATCTCTTGGCTTGTGCGGAGCTGCTATGCAAGGACTGCTACGCAACCCATTAGCCAGCCCCGGTTTAGTTGGAAGTTCAGGTGGGGCTGCACTCGGCGCGGTATCGGTTCTTTATTTCAGCACGACGTTGTGGCATGCACAACTCGTCCCCATTGCAGGTATGGCAGGCTCATTGGTGGCCACTCTACTCGTCTACTTGTTAGCTGGTCGCAGCACTGGCATCACTAACCTGATTCTGGCTGGTGTGGCTGTTAATGCATTGGCGACAGCTTGCTTATCACTGTTACTGAATTTAGCGCCCAGTCCATATGCTGCTCAGGAACTCATTTTATGGACACTGGGCGATTTGACTGACCGTAGTCTGAAAGATTTATGGCTACTGTTACCTTGCACCGCTCTTGGTTGGGTACTACTCATCGGAATCGGACAACAGCTCAATACACTCACCTTGGGCGAGACAACCGCCACCAGTTTGGGCATTAATGTACAGCGCTTACGCTGGCGTGTATTTTTAGCGGTGTCGCTTGCCGTTGGTGCCGCTGTTTCAATCGCTGGCATGATCGGCTTTATCGGGTTGGTGGTGCCACACTTGTTACGATCGTATGTGAATCACGAGCCAGCGCGCTTGATGCCGGTATCGGCACTCGGTGGTGCTGCAATGTTGCTAGCCGCTGACATAGGCGTAAGATTAATACCAACCCAACAATCACTCAAAGTCGGTGTGCTCACGGCACTGGTTGGCGCGCCTTTCTTTTTCTATCTGATTGTTCGCAATCGCCAAAACTACAACGGATAGATATGCCAGTCGATAACACAGAATCAGTTCAGGCAGAGCTAGAAGAGCCGGCAACTCAGCCAGAGCAACCACGTTTGATTGCGTCGGGTCTGAGCTACAAGATAAATACAACCCAAATACTCGATAACGTTTCGCTAAAAGCCATGCCCGGTGAACTTATCGGATTAATCGGCCCTAACGGTGCTGGCAAATCTACGCTGCTGTCATTGTTGGCTGGATTAAGCACACCTGCATCGGGATCAGTAGTACTGGACCAACAACCAATAACAAAGCTCAAACCAGCTGTGAGAGCCCAGTCGATTGGTTGGCTTGAACAGATCGGGCACATTCATTGGCCACTCAGTGTTTCTAGGTTGGTTAGCCTTGGACGTTTTCCTCACTTATCACCGTGGCAAAAAATGACAGATTCTGACGAGCAAGCTATTCAATTTGCGTTAGAACAAACTGATTGTGCGCATTTAAAAGAGCGAGACGCCACAACGTTATCAGGTGGTGAGCGCGCGCGTGTACTTATGGCGCGGGTACTAGCAGCACGTCCAAGCTTGTTACTGGCAGATGAACCTGTATCGTCATTGGACTTAGGTCACCAACTTCAAACCATGAACGTATTACGACAATTCGCACAAGGTAGTCGATCTTGTATTGTGGTTCTTCACGACTTGTCGTTGGCAGCACGGTATTGCGACCGCCTCTATCTTATGCATGAAGGATGCGTAAGAGCTGAAGGCAAAGCGGCAACCGTGTTGAGCAACGAGAATATAAGAGAAGTGTATGGTGTCGATGTGATAGCTGGCTGCGAATCCATTCCATGGATAGTGCCACATCAGATTGTGAATCAAGAGCCTTCTTAAGGCTTACTTTTTGGTGTGATGAATGTTGATGCAGCTGATGCAGGTGTTACCTACCAAGCCTACGCCAAATTGCTACGCAGATTTACGCGCGCTGTTGCTAAGCAACTCAACGAACTCAACATCTGTCACAGGCTTGCTACAATAAAATCCCTGGTACTCTTCACATCGAAGCGCTTTGATGTGGGCCAATTGATGATGTGTTTCAATTCCTTCTGCGACCACTGTTAAACCTAAATCGTGTGCCAGTGATATAACCGCTTTAACAATCGGCATTTTATCTGTAACGCCTTTTATTTCTTTAATAAACGATCGATCGATCTTTAATTGATCCAATGGGAATCGTTGTAGATAGCTCAATGAGGAATAGCCGGTGCCAAAATCGTCAATAGAAATTTTAACGCCAAGATTTTTCAGTTGCTGAAGCTTAACAATATTGCCCTCAGCATTATCCATTAACATATTTTCTGTGAGTTCAACAATCAGTGACTCCGCTGGCAAATCACTGTCATCTAGTGCTTTTTTGACAATCGAAATAAAATCTAATTCATGTAACTGTCTGATCGATACGTTAACAGCGATTTTGAAATCTACATAACCAAGATCGCGCCATTCCTGTGCCGCTCGGCAAGACTCACGCAAAACCCATTCACCGATAGATACAATCATGCCGGTATCTTCAGCTAGCGGTATGAAGTTAACTGGCGATATGAGCCCAAACTCTGGATGTAACCAACGTACTAGCGCTTCAGCTCCAACAATCGTACCGCTAGGGACATGTACTTTGGGTTGGAATACGAGAAAGATTTCTCCATTTTCCACCGCGGTACGCAACCCGTTTTCCATGCTGAGCAGTTCACGCGCTTTTTCATCCATTTGCTCTGCATAAAACGCGTATTGCGTGTCTCTGCGGGTTTTTGCATGCAACATGGCAGTTTCTGCATCGTTGATTAGGTTTTCCACACTCGTCGTCTGTTTAGTTAGCGTTGATACGCCGATACTAACGGTCAAATAAATATCCTGATCTTCCACTGTAAAAGGAGGTTCTATCACCTCTACAATTCGATCAAGCAACTCTGTTAGCACTTCGCAATGAGACTGTGCACAATCTATAGGCATTAAGATAGCGAAACGATCACCGCCAACGCGGGCAATAGCCGACTTTATCGCACCACTACTTGATAACTTCTTTGTAAAAGCACTTTCAAAAGTAGTGCGTATCCGCTCACTAAAGGCCCAAAGCACATCATCGCCTCGCTCAGGCCCGAGTGAATCATTGATGGCTTTGAAACGATTAATATTAAACAGTATTAACGCAGCTTGCTCTTCACTCGAAGTGCTGATCTCCATTGCTGTACGCAAATCACGTGTAAACGAAAGACGGTTTGGCAATTCAGTCAGTGGATCAAAATTAAGCATACGCTGCAGGTAAGCTCTTGAGGAGAGCGTATTGCGCATACGCAAAGCCAATTCACTTGCGTCCACTGGCTTTGATAGAAAATCGGTAGCACCAAGCTGTAAAGCTTGGAGTTTAGTGTCAGCATCTTCGGATGAAGTCAGTACGATGACTGGTACACCTTTCAACTCATCGTCGAGTCGCATTTCCTTAAGAATATCGAAGCCTGTGACTTCAGGCATAACGAGATCAAGCAATAGCACATCAGGTGATTCTGCTCGTATTGCCTCGATCGCTAACTTCGAATCAGAAATAGTGACGAATCGATTATAGCCCTCAGATTCCAGATGAACCTGCAATACTTCCATGTTCAGCGGTTCATCATCGATCATCATGATCTTGGCATTACCCATCAATTGCTTTGCCTGGGCAAGCGCGTCGCTCGATGATGTTTGTGAAGTATGCTCGCTCACGTATTTCGCTTCGTTGTTGTACCAATTAGTGTACTAATCATGCTGACTTCTCTAATGGAGTCAGCGCGTTCCATCCCTGATTTACTCTTGATGTATATTGTTCAATTAACTCAAAATCTTTCGCAATCTGTCGCTTGTCATGAGCTTTGGCGCTCACTTCAAGCGATGCGGCCAACTGCGTAAACCCGTCGAACCCTACATTTCCACCTGAGCCTTTTAGCCAGTGTGCAAGCTTGCCGAGCTCTTCAAAATCATCAGCATCCACTGCAACACGGAAATCGGCTAATTGTTCATTGAGCTTAGGTATAAACTTTTCAACAATACCGCGAAACCTTGGGTTTTCCATTGGTAACGCACTGAAAACTGGTTCTTCTATGTCGCTAATAGACTTATCGACCTGCGAGCCAATTGATTCAACATCAGGGTCGCGATGTAACATGGAGTCATTGAGTTCAGCCAACGGCGTCACATTTTTGCTCGCAGAACCAGCTTTTTCATCTGAATTGAATCGGATGCGGCTTCGCAAACCACCAATGGTCGTCAGCGTATTTTGTGCAGCAGTAATATCGCTGGTTTTGGCAGCGTTTTCCAGTGTCCTAGCGGGTTCTGCAAAATCATTAAAACCAACGGTACCGCCTGAACCTTTGAGCCAATGCGCAAGTTTAGCCAATTGATCGAAGTCACCATCATCAAGACATTGCTGCATTAATTCTGATTGCTCTTCAAGCCGCACAACAAACTGCTTTGCAATAGCTTCAAACTTAGGATTCTGTTGCGCCGTTGTGCTGTATATCGGCCCACCTACTGCCGCAAGTACGTCGTTAACAGAAACTTTATCGGACACCCTTGATTCAGAACCTGACGCAACCGCTACCGCTTCCACTTCGGTATATGTGCCACCAAGTAGCTCAGCTAGCACGCTTGTTAAAAGATCAAGGTCGATCGGTTTAGTCATATAATGGGAGAAGCCGGCATTGAGCACCTTCTGCTCATACCCTTTCATCGCATTCGCCGTCAACGCGATGATTGGAAGCTCAATACCACTGCCCCGCATCGCAGCAACCGCTTCATAACCATCCATTACAGGCATTTGAATATCCATTAAGACGATATCGAAGCCGCCTTTCATGGCTGCATCGAAACCCTCTTTACCATTTTCAGCAGTTTCTATATCGATGCCAAGCTCACCCAACACAACCGACAATAACTCGCGATTCTCAGGACCATCATCAACCACCAACGCTCGACATTGTGGAAATGTCCAGTCTTTAGCTACCTGAGTTTCAACTTCTGCAAAGGACTCGTATACCTCGTCTATAGACAGTATTGGATATTCGCTAATATCACCAACCGGTACCGATAGCATAAACGTACTACCTTTACCTTCTTCACTGGTAACGATAATATCGCCGTCCATTGCCAACGCAAGCTTACGGCTAATCGACAAACCTAACCCTGTACCACCAAATCGTCTGGTGATCGAGGCATCTGCTTGAATAAAGGCTTCAAAAATTGTCGATAATTGCTTCTCGTTCATACCGATCCCAGTATCGGATACTTTGATCAACATACGCGGGTCAGCTTTGTCATCAATGTGTTCAATCGCAACGGTGACGCCACCTTGTTCGGTAAATTTGATTGCGTTACCGACTAAGTTCGTGACGATCTGACGTAGTCTTGAAGGGTCGCTCATAATGTGTGAAGGTAAATCGTTCTCAACGACCACCTTAAGGTCGATGCCTTTCTCTTCTGCTTTTACCTTTAGAACATGCGCAACTTCGTTCGAGATAAAGGCAGCCTTACAGGGTATAGACTCAACTTCCATGGCACCGGATTCAACTTTAGATAAATCAAGCACGTCGTTGATCAGTTCAAGAAGATGCGTGCCACTATTAGCTATTGTATTCAAGTGACGTTGTCGATCTGTTTCGGATGGATGTAGCCCTCTCTTAAGTACCTCGGTAAAGCCTAATATAGCTGTCATTGGCGTTCTGATTTCATGACTCATATTTGACAAAAAGGCTGTCTTTGCATGATTCGCCGCTTCCGCCTCTTCCATAGATTGGCGTAGCAATAGCTCTTTTTCTTCAAGCAGGGTCACATCATCCATACTGATCAATACACCACCGACTTTACCTTTAGCACCCATGACTGGGGAACAGTTAACAATGAACTTTCGCTCTTCGCCGTTTTTATCTACATAACCAACCATATCCATTCTGGTAGGCTCGCCAGTTCTAAATGCTTGTTCCCATGGGTAGGTCGGATTAGCTTCATCTTGTTGCATCCATGACAAGGAGGCTGCTCCTACACCCAGTAGATCGTCGGCCGGCTTCCCGTTCAAATTAGCAAAAGCGGCATTTGCCAAGACCACATTGCTGCGCCCATCAATGACTAACAACGATTCTGCAATAGTGTCTAGCGCTGAGCGAACTCGAGCAGGTACCGCTGTTGATGGATTAAGCTCCTTGAGCATCTTGCCCAAGTAGAAATAGAACATTGGGAAGCTGATCAATCCAATAAAGGCCATCAAACTAAAATCTGAATTGCGTAACCTATCAATCCATGACATTTGGCTTGCCACACCGAACTGAAAATGCATCGCACCCCAAGCCTCATCACCTCGGAGTAATGGAACAGTAACTATTGACCCACCTGACATAGAAGTCAGTTCGTTTGCATCATTCTCGGCACTTTCTACGGCATTCGCTTGTTTATCAAGACCCTCTTCAATCCCAAAGAAAACGCGACTGTTATCGGAAGTGCGGTGCAGCTCAATCGCGTTTAGATCAGGATTACGATTAACGATAAATTCAAGCGCTCCACGCATCCCAGAGAGATCGGAACGTTTTAACAATACAGAGTTCGTTGAAGATACCGCTTCGGCTAATGCTACTCGTCCTTCCATCAATGCGCCCTTACGATCTGGCACAAAACCAAGAAACATTGATAGTAAAACGACTGCGGTGAGAAGCGAAGAGAGGCCAAACGCAATGTGAAATCGCGGCGAGAACGAAGGAAGTCTTCGGTAAATTGATTTTAACTTAGTCAACATGGTTGCTTCACATGAAACCCAATGATGAAAATTCGGAGCCTATGCGGCGTCACAGAAGACACTGACAAAAACCCACATCCAGTATTAAAAATCGGCAGCAAGCCACAAAACTTCAGTAATTTGTGAATTCCGACCAGTATTTTGAGGTATCAAAGGCTCCACCTGCAAAAATTTTGCGCTGTGATTCACATGAGTAAAGTACGCAACGGTTCAGCGTGAGTGTTACGCGTCGCACACCGGTTGATCACGAAGAGAAAAAGTCTACTTGGCAACGCACACCACTAGGGACTTTCAATTCAGGGTTATCCAGTACCAAGCGCACACCATAGGTTGCACTGGCAGCATCCGATACTGCATCAATTCGTCTTACGCTGGCATCGAGCACTTCATCTTCAAACCCTGGCGCAAGAACAGTAACTCCACCACGCATACCCGACTCAATTTGACCTAGGTATTCCAGCGGCACAATCACTTCAACATGCAAAGGGTTTAATTGAGCGATTTGAAAAACAGGCTCATGATCAACATATTCACCGGCGGACTTGTAACGCTTTACCACGGTACCTTCGATTGGACTGACTACTAGTCGCCGCTCAAGAGCTGCTCGCTCACGTTCAACCCGTAAATCCGCCAATCGTTGATTTTCTTGTTCTTGTCGAACCTGCAAACGCGCAATGCGAGTTTCAGTTTCGACTTGATCCATATTTTGCTTCGAAATAGATGATGTTTTGAGAAGTACTGCATTACGCTCGCGTGTTCGCTCCCCAAACGATGCAGTAACTTGTCGTAGATCTACCGACGTACCGTGGGCTGCAACTTCTTCGGCAATCGCTAACGATGCGCGCTCTACTCTCGATTCCAGCGTCGCCATGACGGTACCTGGGCTAACAAAATCGCTACGATCGTAGGAGGTTGATGCAATCAATCCCGGCACCGCTGATCCTAGCTGAATCACAGAACTGGGTTCTACTACGCAGTCCAGATCGGATAGAATTTCACGACCAGCACTGATAGGTGGCGCCATTACCATGGTAATCAATACCGCAGTCGTACACAAAACCACTGGCAAAATACTCTGCCGTGACATGCTCGTAGTCGACCCATTCAATACGAATGTTAATTGCTGTTTAATTCTGTTTATCATTTTATTCTTGATCATTTGCTTATCGCTAGACCGTAAGTTGTTTAAGCAGAAGCTGTCTCGTCGAACGCCACCATCGTCTACCGAGTGATTCAGGTTGGTGATGGAGCGTAACGTAGGCTCGTCCTCCAATACCGGCAATCGTCGATTCGTTCGGCAGTGCTATTTCAATATGAAAAACACGCTCAATGGTTTTTAATTGTTCATCGGTTTGTGAAGCAACAGCTATGCCGCTTTTACCATCGTAAGCAAGTGCGGGGCTTGGCAAGCTATTCAGTGCGGCAGGTGTTTGACGCGTCAAGGTTGCATCCAACGATTCTGAGAATCGATCAGCGAGTCTGACTCCTACCCGATCGACTCCTGCTTGCACCCGTTCTATTCGCTGCTGAGTTAACACGGCCTTCACCATCAAATCTTGCTTGTTAACCACGTAAGCGAGTAACTCACCTTGCTTAACATGACGCCCCAGTACCAACCCATTATTCTCAACAACAAACTGACCATCATTACCCGCGACGATATTGAGCTGTTTAACACGTCGCTGTAAATCTGCCAGCTCCCGTTCCATTGATGCAATATCAGCAGCCAATGATTGTGCTTTACCCGTGTCGGTTTGCTGCATGGCGCGGTATTCAATCCGTACACCTTTGAGTTCAGATTCCAAAACCTCTTGTGCCGTTTGCAACGCTGGTGCATGCAGCCGCACCAACAGCTGCCCTGCCTCGACCATTGCACCTGGCGTAACGAAAATCTCTTCGATTAAGCCTGCAGACGCTGCAAAAACTTGCGCTTGCTGTGGTACCCAAACAACACCTTCAGTTCTTGTGCTTGAAGGCATTGGTATGAACGCCACCAATGCACACATTAAAAAAGTGATACCGACGGTTTTGGCCATTGAGCTTCGTCTAATATTGGCAAGCTCTGGCGAAAAGCGCAGATACTTTATGAGTTTTAATATCGGATTTATTAGTATCTGGAACAAGGCAAATAGAGCCAAAGCCACACCCAGAACGAGATAGTGTGATGCTAAGTATAAAGCGATAAAAACAGTAACAAGGCAGCGATACAAAGACGCTAGAATTCCGTACGATAAAAACCAACGACGTTCACCTGCAGCACTTACTGGAGAGGCTGCAGTGTCTACTCTGAATAAATATTTTCTAACCAAGTACCGACAATACGATTGAGATCGTGTAGAAAGATTGGGAATATCTAACCAGTCTTGCAATATGTAATAGCCATCAAACTTCAACAATGGATTAGCGTTAAATAGAAGTGTGGAAACAGAGCCCATAACAAATACGGCAAAACCAAGCTCACGAATCAACCCAGGTTGAACAAGCAAAAAAACGATTAACCCTGCAGCCGCAATCGAACACTCGGCGATCATACCCGCCGCGCCCACTAACATTCGTTGGTATTTACTGGGAAACATCCAAGCATCAGATGCATCAACGTAGGGTATTGGCATTAGAACAAGAAACGTAATACCCATTTCATGCACCGCACCACCCCATCGCTTAATGACCAATGCATGGCCAATTTCGTGAACAGCCTTTAGTATGGGATACATTAGTCCAAACAACCACCAATGCGTGGGCGATGATGCTACACGTACAAATTCTTGAGTAATGAGCGATGAGTTCACCAGAGCGGCAGTCACTGCCACAGCAATAACACTGAGTACGGTCACCAAAAACCAACGGCTAAAAAGCCACGGTAATTTGCCAACCACAATACCCAACCAATGATCGGGGTTATGCAATGGAAATTTTATTGCTAGTGGGTTCCCGTGCTTGCCACGACGTTCCGCTGATTTCTGCGCTTTGTACTGTTGCAACAAACGCTCATCTTCACTTGCTGAACCCAAAGATACCAAACCGCTATAACAAAGAGGTCCTAGCCATACGCAAATTTCTGTTGGCGTATAGCCATCTTCCTCACCTTCTTTGCAAAGCGCTTCAAGCGAGATGTTACCGTCGATTTGAGACAGTATTTCAGATGCACTGGCATTAAGTCGAATGTGATCTCCGTTCAGCGTGTTGCGCAGAACCAACCAACGCTTATCGCGCACCACACGAGACTCATATTCAATATTAGGTGAAAGAACTGGTTTACAGAGCTTCAGACGCTCCCAGTTACCTTGGTCGCTACTCATATCAAGCCCACTTTCCAGGCAAAGTATCGGATACGATCAAACAAGCTATGTGAGTAAACCCAAAACATCGAGCGCTTTCCAACACTCACTTTTCCAATCCCTTCCATACCGGGACGAAGTGCGGTTGCATCGCCGGATATATTTGCCGGTACACGAAACGCACTATGACCTTTTTCTGAAACGGCCACCGGTAGCACATCACCCAGTTCCGCCTCCCAAACTGAAGTTGGCAAAGATGCCATACGAAGCTGTGCTAACTGATCGGGCTGGATGTATCCAATGTCGTGCTCATCAACCTCGAGTACCAATCGATATTTTTCAGCAGATGCAATTTCAAATAAAACATCACCGGTGGCAACGGGTGCGCCCAACGACTGAGTCCAATCACCATGCAGTAGTACACCCTTAAACGGCGCACGAACTTCGCTTCTTGAAAGTTGTTGCTCTATTAAAGAGATTTCGGCATCAATTCGTTGGACATCGGCACGCAACCGACTCAATTCACTGCGATCATGAATCGCAAGCGCCTGGGCATACTCTTGTTGGTTCTTCGCTTTTTCACTACGCCACTTCTCTGCGGCGAGGTTTAGATTTTTTGCATCTAGTGTGGCGAGCAAATCGCCCTCTTCAACAATTTCACCAGCTCGTGCGTGAGCTGACAGGATAAAACCATCCTGCGCCGAGACGAGCACTTGTCTATCAGAGGCTTCTATATAAGCATCAGCCGATACGCGATGTGTCACTGGAATAATAAACGACAGCAATAGCGCAAAGCATGCCGTCACCGCAAATATTTGCCGAACAGACCATTGACTAAACTCGCTAAAAGCAGCTAATTTTCGTTGAACACTCCGACGTAATTTTGTACGCGCTGGCAACTGCCGTTCAAACGACACAGATAACAATGCGGCTAGATTTTGAACTGATTGCTCGATAGCATCGGCTTGCGCTTGTACAAACGCACCGCCAGCGTCACGTTCAAGCACCAATACAAACTCATCAGCATGCGAACCTGGCATAACAAACGACAATAGCGGATGCTCACCCTGGCTTTTAAAATAAGACTGAAATGAAGGTTTAACCTCGTCGTCGTCACTTGGATATAAGCCGCGTCGACACTCCAACGTTTCCTGCATTAGCGCGCAGAGTTGGCGGGCAATTTTTCTGCGATCATCTATTTTTGACTGACCAGACATAGCGACTAAATGTAACTTTTCACCGTCGTAATGGCCTAAAGACACGCGGACACAACCGCACAAACTGGACAGTTTATTCACCAGCGTAAAGGCCAACCCATTCAAAGAACCATGGCGATCAAGTGACTGCATCATTGCGTTCGCAAGCGTCGCATCGGGAGCAAGTTCACTCTCAGCAATAGTTGACGCCGTAGCTTCAGAGTACAATCGCATCGCTGCCCATTGAGTCAGCTTTGTCGCAGTATTTTGCTGTACTTGCGACAGCGAGCTTGTGACGATAATCAGTACAAATTGTATTTTCGAAGACCCTTCGAGCAATGGCACGGCCAAAACATGGTTTGCCGAGCCCAATCGAGCATACAAAGGTTTTTGTCGATGCACAGTGGATAACACGGCATTAACAATAGGTTCACCAGGGGTCGAGCTGCTTGGGCTGCTGGCACAGCGACTTACCGTTTGGTTCGGATGAATACGAAACAAGAAAAGTGCATGAGCATCAGGGAATATATCGTGCATCCACTCAAGCCATTGCGCTTGAGCTGCAACAGCTGCCCGATCCGAATGGGATTCAGCCGGTTGATGAATTTTTTCTACTTCAGATGTTTGCATTTACAGCGCCGTGGTTACCGGTCAAGTGCCGAAATAAAGCGGTTTTTTTCAAAAGTTGCAACTTATGAGCCACTTGCTTGGCGGGATTCCAGTTCTCGCCAAAATCATGCCTGTGTAAGCTTAAAAGCACCAAAAATTCACATCATTATCTGGCAAACTGAAGGCTGAATTGCCGCGGAATACCTCACGATGTCTGACCTTATCTCCGAACTCCGACGCCTGATTGGCGCTGAACACGTGCTCGATCAAGCTGAAGTTGCCCAACGTGCATCTCACTTCTGGGATTCATCCCCTCTGCAAGCTCAGGCGTTGGTTAAACCAGCTGACACACTTGAAGTGAGCGCGGTAATGAAGGCTTGTCACAAAGTTGGCCAGTCTGTAGTCACTCATGGCGGCAAAACCGGGCTCGTCGATGGAGAGAAATCCACATCGACTGACATCGTGTTGTCACTTGAACGAATGTACAAAATAGAATCTGTTGATGTAGCTGGACGAACTATTGTCGTGCAAGCCGGATGCGTGTTGCAACACGTGCAAGAAAAGGCACAACAACATGACCTACTCTACGGTCTCGATCTCGGGGCACGAGGCTCTTGTACCATCGGCGGCAACATCGCCACCAATGCTGGTGGATTATCAGTGTTACGTTATGGCATGACTCGCGAGCAAGTGCTTGGCTTGGAGGCAGTTCTCGCAGACGGCACTGTGCTTAGCTCCATGAATGCGTTAATGAAAAACAATGCCGGCTACGACTTAAAGCAACTATTTATTGGCAGTGAGGGTACGCTTGGCGTAGTTACACGCGCCGTACTGCGCCTACGACCCAACACTCCAAGCGTCAACACGGCTCTACTAGCATTCGATAATTTTGAACAGGTCTCTCAAACGTTAGCGCAACTGACTGCGAATTTAAATTCACAGTTAAACGCGTTTGAAATTATTTGGAATCCGTTTTACCGGTTATCTACTAACAAAAATATTAAAGGCTCAACACGCGCGCCCTTGTCCAATCAATACGCTTTGTATGCCATCGCTGAATCACAAGGATCAAACAGTGAGGCTGACAGAACCATCTTTACGCAATCGCTAGAGCGTGCAATGCAAGACGGAAAAATTATTGATGCAGTGATTGCACAATCAGAAAAAGAACGCGGTGAAATTTGGACTATCCGGGAAAATGTTGATCTTATTCTACGACATCAACCTGCGTTTATTTACGATATAAGCATACCGATAGTCAGCATGGAGTCGTATGTAAACAATATCGAACAACAACTTAAATCCCATTGGCCAGAGGTTGTGGTTTACGCGTACGGGCACCTTGCCGATAGCAATTTGCATATTGCAGTTGCACCTATGCCAAGTAATTATGCCTACAACACTGAAGGTAAAAACGTTGAAACGCCGATTCTCAATGATGAGCAACAACAATGGTACAGCGTGTGTAACAAAATCATGTTTGAACCGCTGTCGCAATTAGGTGGATCGATCTCTGCCGAACATGGAATCGGATTATTGAAAAAAAGTTACCTACACTATTCACGCACCGATGAGGAAATTGCGACCATGCGCTTACTTAAAAAAGCGCTTGACCCAAAGTGCATTTTGAATCCAGGAAAAATAATTGAATTTTAAACTGCGGCGTTCGACACCACATAACCATGCATATGTCGAGACACAGGCACTTGGAAAGCTGCGATCAACAAGCAAAGTACACCTAACACTTTTAGTTGCCATTCAAAGCTGACACCGAGATCGATAAGTGCACCAGTGATACCGGGGCCAAGCGCAGATGCGAGCACCATGCAGGCAAACACGACTGATCTAATCGAACCAAGGTGTCGAGTGCCATAGACCTCTGACCATATCGACCCAGACACACCACCATAGAGACCGTAACAGACCCCCATCAAAATCATAAAACCAATTAAGGCGATTGGCGCCTGCCCTTGGCCCAGCAACATGCAACCAAAACCTAACGGAATGAGTATGTATGGCAATAGTCGATAGGCGTGATAACGATCAATTAATTGACCCGCTAGTAAGGTCATGCTTACCGTTATGAACGACATCATTGCGAACCCACCAACCAGAACCGCGGCATCCCACTGTTTTATCTCTAGCAAATGTACTTGATGAAACCACACAGACGTACCGATAAAACTCGGCGCAATGAGGCCCAAACTGGCGAGCCAAAACCAAATATCTTTCACCGCCTCTCTGCGAGTCCATTGACGTCCAATTTCTAGATTCTCCACTGCGGTACCCAGCGGAGATCGGTCAAGCAAAAAGCACGAACGCGCCAAAGGCAAAGCAATGACCAACAAAACCACCGCACAGGCCCACCAGAGTGTGCGCCAGTCGAGAAAGGACAACATGGCCACAACAATAAATGGAAAGCAGGCTTCTCCGAGCTGATGCCCAGCACTGGTAATGGCGACAGCTCGACCACGCTCTGCGACAAACCATCGTCCCATAGCAGTCATCGCGGTATGAGACATCATTCCCTGTCCCGCAAGACGCAATAAGTAGATAGCTAATATCAGCGTTGCGACGCTTTTTGCGGTCGCCATCGCTACGCAGGCGACCGCTAAAGCCACGATAACGACACTGGATACGCGCCGAACCGTTTGATAGTCAACCACTTTTCCGATTAAAACCAATGTGATAGCGCTGGCTAAGGTCCCCACCATATAGACCGAGCCGAACTGCCCGTGAGTTAAGTCAAACTCAGTCCGATACTGGCTTGCAAACATCGCAATGAAGAAAGTTTGACCAAAACTTGCAAAAAACGTCAAGCCTAGCCCACCCGCCAACCAGCGGGCATTTTGTCTCACGAATGTTCGGAATGTCACAATGCTCTAAATCCAATGGGTAACCTTCACGCTCCTTCTACAACAGAGCACGTTTTCGCGTTATAATATAGAGCTTCCTAGCGGCAAACTCGTTTATCAGCCAAACCTTTTTGGTCTGACCCTGAAAGTCACTCCAAATACCGCGGGAACATCAAAATCAGAACGAGATCGAATTTCAGGTAAGCCTTGTATGTGTAATATCGGGCTGCCATTACTAATTAATCTGTTTTATAGAGAAAGAATACGTGAGTCAAAGCGATAGCGATCAACAATTAAGAATCTGGAAAGACCTAGCCATCAGCAAGCAAATGCTGATGAACGAAGCAGCTACGGCACTAAAATTAAAGGACGATTTTACAGCCGACGAATTGAAGTCTGCGCTGAGCACGGCAGTTAAACGAGCACGCGACGCCGATATCGACATGGCTGAATCTCGCAAAAAAGCGGATGAGCGCATTGCCGAGATGGAGCTAACCGTTAAGAAGTCGGAAAAAGCCCGCAAAGACGCTGAAGCACAGCGTGACGATTCGTTTGGAATCAAAGATCAGGCTGAACAACAGCTCAACAATGGCCGGCGTGAAAATGCTGAAGCCTTGAAAAAAGCCAAGCGACAAGTCGAAGATAAGCAAAAAGAACTCAAAGCCATCAACACTGCGTTGGCTGACACACCTGAAAACATCGTCAAAAAGCTCAAAGCACTTAAAAAGCAAAAGCTCGACGAGAGTAATGGCCGTAAAGTGGCTGAAGATTCCAACAGGTTGTTAAAGAAAGAAAACAAAACACAGAAAGAAGAGCTCGAGGCTTTGGGCACATTGACTGAAAACAGCACAAAATTGCTGGAAGCCTACCGTGAACTTAGGCTTTGGAGCGACACTGCTGCAGCCAAACTCAAGGAAGCTGGAATCGAAACAGACACCATGCCTGACATCGATGCAAGTGTATTGGCTGGCATTGAGAGTTTTAGTGAGGAAGAAGAAGAAGCTGCACCTGAAGCGGCTACTGCTTAGTTTTTTAAACCGCAGGTGGCAATGTGCCCACCTGCGGACGCAGCTCATATGTAGCAGTGCGATTTGTAACGTTGTGCCCTTGTTGCGATTGCTTGCACTAATCAATAAACCTATTAAAGTCAGACTGTTAGTAGGCTACCTGTGCCTGCATGTGTTTTCCGCTTGTGCAACTATTCCAGCAACAAGCACTTCAAAAATTCAGTATGCAACGCCTCCCAACACCGGCAGCTGGCTGCAAGCACAACGGGAACTGTTCGCATGTGAGACGATTGATGCAGCTCGGTACATGGCCAATACCGGTTTTTTTCATGGGCAGTGCAAGCAGCTAGAGCATATTGGTTTGCGAGAATACCAAGTACAAAGCAGGATCAAAATTAAGCTAGCAGAAGGTCCAATGTGGCTACTGAAGGTTCGACACGAAAATTCCAACTTCTGGGTTCCCATCCCATGGCATGACTGGGCTTAAAGCCCAAGCAGTGATTTTGCTGTAGCAAGTTTCCTCATCTGAACTATCCTAAGTTCAACTATAAAAATTTTGCCTGAACGAGAGGAATTTACGATGACACGCGCCCTAATATCCCTGCGTGGTCTTGTACTGATCGCTGTTGCGACTACTTTGACTGCCTGTGACAAAAATTCCGCTGATACAGCAGACACCAAGCTGGTAACGGCGAAAGAACTACCTGCTATTAGCTCCGATGTGGGCAATAGCGACAGCGCCCTGTCAGCTGTTGTAGGAGCAAGCGAAATTCCGTACCCAGTTTACCCAAATGGCACGAAATACCGGGTAGGTGGCGAAAACGGTCTTAAAATCGTTGTGTTCCAGACAGAAGACCCATTCCACAAAGTCGACGACTATTACAACGGGTTGTCAGACAACGCAGGAATGGCTAGGATCATGGCTATGACCGACTATGTGCGTTACAGCAACACCACAGAAGATCTTGATCCTTGGGCCACACACCTACCTGGAATTGTAATTCATGAATTTGAAGGTGAAGACGCTCGACAGGCAGTTGGTGCAAGCGCAATGGCAAAAACTAACATTATCATGAGCTTTTAGGTCGAAGCTTGACCTAGATGTGAACGTGCGGGGATGCGAACAACTCGTTGAACCGGATGTAGAACCTTGCGCCGCTAGCTATTAGCGGCGCTAAGTTTAGCGGTTAAGACAAAGATTAACCTACTTAACTTAACTCTGCTACCTCCTCCGTTGCGGACTCAATACTCACATCTGCAAGTAGGACATTTAGCGGCAACCCTATTGCGGTGGTCACTTTCCTAAGCAGTGCGATAGACATATTTCCTTGTCCCGATTCGAGCTGTGCAAGATACCGCTCTGAGACACCTGAAACTTCAGCAAGCCGCTTACGCGACATGCGATTAGCAGTGCGATGCATTCGAATGCGCTGGCCAAGTAGTGTTAGGAATTCATCTGTTGTTAGAGTATCAAGGCCACAAGATGATGCTTTGTCGCTTGACTCAAAGAAGTGGTCCGTCATATACATTTGCACCAAGAATCTTATCCAGAGTGTAAATTATCACGTTACGAGTGATCCAAAAATAAACTCACGAACAATTTACAGTTTGACGACAAATTCATGACGTTCACGAAACACATTCAACCGGTTGCGTCAGATTCTTCTAAATGAGTCGAAGAACACTGGACTAACGCACGCACACTTTTTTATCACGCGGCGTTGAGCATAGTTGTTCATGAGCGAACAATTGGTAATAAATCGACCACATTAAAACAAGCAAACGACGCTAACATCGCCATCCAAAGTTCGATTTACTTATCGGGCTTATCCAGTAAATCTCGCGCTGCAGCCAAAGCTTCACTATTTGGCGTTTGGCGCTCACGGTTGCTTTGCTTAGTGAATCGCATTGCATACCAAAGGGCAACGAATAGTAGGATAAAAGGACCGATCCAAAGGGCGTAAGTGGTGGCCTTAAACGGTGGCTTATAAAGGACAAAGTCGCCATAGCGTGCCACAAGGTAGTCAGAAATGTCCGAACCCGACTCCCCAAGCACAACGCGCTCATAAATTTCGCGTTTTAAATCTTGAGCGATCCCTGCATTTGAATCTGCCAAGTTCTGATTCTGGCATTTAAGACATCGGTGATCTTTTGTGAGCTGTAAATACAATGCAGCTTGCGTATCGTTTTCAAACTCAAGCAAAGCATCGGCAGCCATTAAAAACGGACTAACACTGCAGAGACAAAGCCAGAACAGACCAATAATCAATTGTATTGGGTGCAGTTGTTTGCGCGTCATGAATCCTGCTCTAGCAACGTGATCAATAGCGGCATAATTTCCTGTTGCATAGACTCTCCAGAAATAGGCCCAATAACTTTATGCCGTACAACGCCCTTTTTATCGATGATGAACGTCTCGGGTACGGCATAAACACCCCAATCTAATCCAACACCACCTTGCTGATCTTCAACAATATTACTATACGGATTCCCAAATCGATTCAACCAAGCGGTAGCGTCTTCGCTTTTATCTTTGTAGTTCAAGCCTATAATCGGCACCTTCTCAGCTTTCGCCAATTCGATAAACAATGGGTGCTCATAAACGCACTCTCTACACCAACTGGCAAATACATTCAGTATCCAAACCTGTCCAGCCATATCGGCCGAGTTAAACTCACTTTCAGCATTCAGAATAGGGCCACGAACTTCAGGTGCTAACTTGCCAATAAAAGGTGACGGCACCTCAGCGGGGTTCAATGCAAGTCCCTTGTACAGAAAACCAACTAATGCAATGAATATAACAATAGGCAGAAATTTAATCATCAGCTCGCCGCTGCACTACTAACTGGTTTAGATCGTTCGGCCACCACCACTTTGGTTTTACGTTTTCGCATGCGATAACGTGCATCGAGTGCTGCAAGTAGTCCACCAAGTGCCATGATCACCGTTCCAACCCATATCCAACGTATGTAAGGCTTTACTTGCAATCGCACAGCCCATGCATCGCCATCATCAAGCGATTCCCCGAGTGCAATAAAAATATCCCGAGTTAGACCACCATCTATACCGGCTTCAGTCATTAAGTCGCGTCGAACATCATAGATACGTTTTTCAGAGAACACAGACGAGACGGCCTTCTCATCTTTACTAACGATAAACTCACCTCGCATCGCTGCATAGTTCGGCCCACGCACCTCTTTCACACTGGCAAAGCCAATGGTGTAGTCCCCAACTTCATGTGTTTCACCTGGACTCATTCTTACCGTCATTTCTTTTGCATAAATGGAGGTAAGTGCAACACCTACGGTAAAAACAGCAATGCCGATATGGGCAATGGTCATCCCCCAAAACGCAGCTGGCGTATGCATCACGGCATTGAGTCGGTTGCGTTTATTGCGCAGGCGGTAAAACAGACCAAATACACTACTAACGACCACCCAAATTGCCAATGCAATTGCGCCTAAAGCCGCCGGTTTAAATTCGGTAAATTGCATGCTTAGAACCGCTGCTACGACAACGCTTGCAACAATTATTATAAGCAAAGCATTGCGTCGACCAGCCAGTCGATCACGCTTCCAGTTCATCATTGAACCAACGCCAACTGCAACAACGATGGGCAACATCAACGGGACAAACATAACATTGAAATACTGCGCACCGACCGAGATTTTGCCCTTACCCAACGCATCCAGCAATAATGGATATAAGGTACCAAACAACACCATTGCGCACGCTACTACCAACAATACATTGTTGAGCAGTAAAGCTGATTCACGCGACATCAAATCGTAGCCCGCTGTGCTTTTTAAATTATGAGCACGAAACGCGAACAACAAAAGTGAGCCACCAACGATAATGCCGAGAAACAGCAAAACAAATAAACCACGTGCGGGATCAGTTGCAAATGCATGGACCGACGTTAGCACCCCAGAGCGAACTAAAAATGTACCTAACAAACTCAACGAAAAAGCGAGCACAGCCAACAGAACGGTCCAAGCTTTAAACACGCCGCGCTTTTCAGAGGCCGCCAATGAATGAATTAAAGCGGTACCGACTAACCAAGGCATGAAGGACGCATTTTCAACTGGGTCCCAGAACCACCAACCACCCCAACCTAGTTCGTAGTATGCCCAGTAACTACCCAACGAGATGCCCAGCGTTAGGAACACCCATGCAATGTTGGTCCATGGACGCATCCAACGAAGCGTTGCCGCATCAAGTTTACCTTCGATTAAGGCGGCTATCGCAAAAGCAAATGCGACTGCAAAGCCAACGTAACCCATATAGAGCAAGGGCGGATGCGCAGCCATTCCAGGGTCTTGTAGTAGCGGGTTTAAGGAGGCACCGTCAGCAGGTACCGGAAACACGCGTTCGAACGGATTGGACGTGAACAAAACAAATAGCAAAAAACCAACTGTGATGAGCCCTAACACGGCTAGAACTCGAGCCAATAAAACCGCTGGCAAGCGCGCGCTAAATATAGCAACTGCTCCAACCCATACCGATAAGATAAAGACCCAGAAAAGTATAGAACCTTCGTGCCCACCCCAAACACCTGAAATCTTGTACATCAAGGGCAACCCAGTATTGGAGGTGTTGGCGGTGTACAACACACTGAAATCGTTAATGATGAAAGTCCAGGTGAGACAAGCATAGGAAAGCGCTACAAAAAACAATTGAGCTAGTGCTGCAGGTCTTGCCACTGCCATCCAACTGCGCTTGCCTATGAAGCTGCCTAACATTGGCACTGTGCCAAGCACCAAGGCCGTGCACAAGCTCAATACCAGTGAGAAAAGTCCAAGTTCAGGAATCATGGTTGCACCAAAGTTTTGCTGCCAAAGTTTGCACTGGTCCCAGGCATTTTACCGGCCTTCTCAAGCGCTTCAGCCACCTCTGGCGGCATATAGTTTTCATCATGTTTTGCGAGCACTTCAGACGCAACAAATACCCCTGCTTCGTTCATTTCGCCCATAGCAACAATACCTTGCCCTTCACGAAAAAGATCAGGCAATATGCCGTTGAAAGTGACCGGCACGGTATTAACGCGATCAGTTAACTCAAACTTGATATCGAGATTGTCACTGCGTCTTTGGACGCTTTCCTCTAGAACCATACCGCCAATACGAAAATGCGTGCCCGCAGCGACTTGACCTGTGACGATATCACTTGGAGACCGAAATAGCGCTATGTTCTCATTGAACGCTTTGAGTCCGATGGTCGCTGCGAGTCCAACCCCAACCAGCATAAGGCATACTAGGATAAGTCTTTGTTTACGTTTAGGTGTCATGGATTAATTCGATTTAGACTCAGCACGGGCTTTCGCTCGCATTGCCGTCTCGCGTAGCACCCGCTTGTATTGGGCGCGCGATACGAGAACGTTAGCCAGTAAAACAATAAAAGTTATTATAAGTGCTGGCCACACATAAGCTGCATAACCACCCATATAAAAGAACGCTGTTAGGTCAGACACTATTCACCTCAGGCAGTTTTGCAACCCATGCCGCACGCGCTTCTCTGTGCAGTATGCCTATCCTTATACGCAGCAGCAGAACGTAGGCGTAAAGCAGCTGAAATCCGATAACCATCATAAACAACGGCACCGCCATGCTGGGATGAATGGATGGTTTACCAATTTTGGTGATGGTTGCAGGCTGGTGCAAAGTACTCCACCACTCAACCGAGTAGTGAATAATGGGAATATTCACCACGCCCACTACTGCGAGCACAGCGGCCGCTCGTGCGGCGCTTTGCGGATGCTCAATGGCACTTCGCAACGCCATGTAACCAAAATAGAGAAAAAGTAACAACAATTCTGAAGTTAGGCGGCCGTCCCAAATCCACCACGTGCCCCACATCGGCTTACCCCATAACGAACCTGTAACCAGAGCAAGAAACGTAAATGAGGCACCAATGGGTGCCGAGGCTTGCGCGACCACATCAGCAAGTTTCATTCGCCAAATTAGAAAAACCGCGCTGGCGACCGCCATGACGACATAGACAAACATCGACAATATGGCGGCCGGTACGTGTACATAGATGATGCGATAGCTTTCGCCCTGCTCATAGTCTGCTGGAGCGACGACCAAACCCAGGTACAGGCCGACCACTGACATGATCAGGCACAGTCCGCCAATCCACGGGCCAAGAAAGCCTGCGAAGCGATAAACAAACGGCGCTGAGCCGAAGCGATGAATCCACTTGAACAAGCTGAAAACCCTTGGTTAAAAAGCGTATTTTATAGGCATTTACGTTTGTCTGCGCGTAACAGTTCTGTCAGAGCCCTAACTACTACCTGAGACACCAATGCGCAACGCTAATGCGGCAGTCAGTGGTGCCAATGCAAGTGCTAATAACAGAACCGCAGCTAATATCATGAGCTGTCCTGACGAGCCCAGATCGCTGGCAGCTGCGGCCACAGCTGAACTACCAAAGATAAGCACAGGCACACTTAGCGGCAACACTAATAAAGACAACAAAACGCCGGACTGGTTCAGGCCAACCGTTAATGCGGCACCAATTGCACCAATCAAGCTTAATGCCAAGGTTCCGAGTAACAAACTTAGCATTAGCACTGGAATGGCGCCAACTGGCAGATTCAGTAACACAGCCAACAGCGGTGAAACCAGCAACAATGGCAGCCCACTGAGCAGCCAGTGCATCAGCACTTTCGCCAGCACGATGAGCGGCAATGATTGACCACTCAAAACGAGCTGCTCAAGTGTACCGTCTGCGTAGTCGGCATCGAATAACGTACCCAGTGACAGCAAAACCGCCAATAACGAACTCACCCACAGCACCCCTGGTGCAATGCTGGCAAGAGTTGATGGGCTCGGGCCCACACCCAGCGGAAACAGTGAGACCACCACAACAAAGAACAGCAATGGATTCACCCATTGTCCAGGGTTTCGAAGCGCAACCAGCCATTCACGCCGCAAAATACAACCCAATACAGCCAAAATGCCCACAGTGGTTGAATCAACCTCAGCTGACACTGTTGCATTCAAAGGTGAGTTATCCAAGTTCAAGTGTACCCACCTCAACAGTATCGATATTGAGTGGGGCGTGTGTCGTTAGCAGTACCGAGCCGCCTCGAGCCACCTGTTTGGCAATTTGCGTTTCTACCCACGACAAGCCCGCTTTGTCGAGTGAGGTCAATGGCTCATCCAACACCCAAAGCTGCGCTGTCTGCAATAACAGTCTGGCAAGCGATACGCGACGCTGTTGACCTGCTGATAAATGACGGCAGGCGATATGCGCTTTGGACAAAAGCGACAGACCATCCAATGCTGATTCAATCGCTAGATCTGTTTGCTTATTCTTTGTGCGGCCAGACAATGTACAAAAAATGCGTAAATTCTCTATCGCTGTTAATCCACCTTTAATACCGGCTTTATGTCCCAGGTAGAGTAAAGCATCGTTGAATTGATCTCGATTGCGATGAATCGGTGTACCGTGCCAGTACACGTCACCCTCATCGGCTAAGCCAACCCCACAAATGATTCTTAACAAGGTTGTTTTGCCGCTGCCATTGGCGCCTTGTATTTGCAACACGCTACCGATATCTAGGCAAAACGAAATATCGTTCAGCAGTACATTATCTCCGCGCCAAACCGTAAGACCTTTTACTTCCAACATAGGATGGGGAGATTGTTTACTCAACGTTAAGCCTTTACTCTGTCGCTAGCGGCATAAAGAAACCATCGCTGAATACGCCAAGTTCTTGTTCATTATTGGTTTCAGCAAGTTCAGCGAGTTCGATAAAAACACTGCGCGAGATCAGTGCCCGCAACTTATCGCGCACGACTATATACGGCGAAGGTTCACCACCAGGTTGTTTGTACTCCACAACGATCGGATGATCTTCGCCTGCAAGTACTTTGTCACCGGTATTCGTTGTCAAAACCAGTCCTTGTTTGTTACCTACCCCTTCTTTATGTAGCAGAACGGCAGTAAAAGGGGCGTCTTCAACAATAATTCTTAACTTTTCAGCTGGGGTCACAAGGTAAGTTTCGCCATCGGCGTCCATGCGCAACACGGTCGAGAACAATTTAACCATGCGTGCTCGCGCAATGACACCACCGTTGTAGAACCACTCGCCATTACGCGCTATACGCATATCAATATCGCGAGTGACTTCAGGATGCCAGGTATGTACCGGCGGCAAACTATCTGCGCTAAGCAGATCTTTAAGAGCGTCCAGATTGTCTGCAGGTGGAGTTGTCATTACACGTTAGCCAAATGAGAAAGAGACGCTTGAATCGAAACTCATGTACGTTGTTCCAGCATTAAATCGAGACTCATGAAAGTTATTCCACCATCGATCGGCGGACGCAATTTTTTGTTACAGCTACTCTGCAAGTTCTGGCCGGTCTTTAAACAATGCCAGAGCTTCTGGATTGGCCAATGCATCAAGGTTATCAACTGTTTCGCCATGAACAATTTTTCGCACCGCTAATTCAACAATTTTACCACTTCGAGTTCGCGGTATATCGGTTACTTGAACAATGCGCGCTGGAACATGCCGAGGTGTTGTGGTGGCTCGAATGTGCGTTTTTAGTTTCTTTATGAGCTCATCGGTTAACTGCATTGACTCTCTGAGGCGCACAAACAAAACCACTCTGACATCATTGTCCCATGATTGGCCAATAACCAGGGATTCAACCACTACTTCAAATTGTTCGACCTGCCGATAAATTTCTGCAGTACCAATGCGTACACCGCCCGGATTGAGTACCGCATCTGAGCGACCGTAGATAATCATTCCAGCAGCATCCGTTAAGCTAATGTAGTCGCCATGACACCAGACGTTTTCGAATCGATCGTAATAGGCATCGTGATAACGAGTACCATCGTCATCATTAAAAAAACCAATGGGCATACTTGGGAAGGGTTTAACGCAGACCAGCTCGCCCTTCTCTCCAACTGGTAGAGACGCACCTGCATCAGAATACGATTGAACATCCATTCCAAGACCGATACATTGCAATTCGCCTCGCACTACCGGCAAAGCAGGATTACCCAGTGCAAAACACGACATAATGTCAGTGCCGCCAGACATGGATGATAAACAAATGTCTTTGGCTATTTTTTCATACACATAATCGAAGCTCTCCGGTACCAACGGAGAACCTGTAGAAAGCACGGCTTTTAAATGAGGTAACGAATGCGTATCGATTGGTGCAATACCTGCTTTGTTGCACGCATCGATAAATTTTGCTGACGTACCGAGGTAGTGCATACCACTACTTTGTGCGTAGTCAAACACCACATTGCCATCAGGGTAGAACGGTGAACCATCATAGAGCAGCAAAGTAGCTTCAGCGGCCAAACCCGTGACGAGCCAATTCCACATCATCCAACCACAGGTTGTGAAGAAGAATATCTTTTCGTCAGGCTGCACACCAACATGAAGCTGATGCTCCTTTACATGCTGCAGCAATGTTCCTCCTGCACCGTGAACAATACACTTAGGTTTACCCGTGGTGCCTGAGCTAAACATGATAAACAATGGATGATTGAACGGTAGAGCGTCAGTGATTAACTCATCCGTTAATCCATCGTTAGCCAGTTGCTCAAAGTTTGCAGCCATACCTGCAGCCTTGCCTGAAAGACTACCCCGCCCGATGTAATCAATGACGACTAGCTTTTGTACGCTGGGTAGCTTTTCGACAAGCTCACTAACCAACGCTAAAGAATCGTGTTTTTTACCGTTGTAGTGGTAGCCATCTGCGGTGAACAAAACCTTAGGTTCAATTTGACTGAAACGATCGAGTACGCCATTTAAACCAAAGTCGGGAGAGCATGATGACCACACTGCACCAATGCTTGCGGATGCAAGCATGGCAACAATGGCTTGCGGCATATTGGGCACAAAACCGGCAACCCGATCACCAGCGACAATACCTTCCGCGCGTAAGGCCCGGGACATTGATGCAACTTGTGCGCGAAGTTGTGCATGACTTAGTACCGTTTGCTCACCGTTTTCTGAACGAAAAACGATGGCATCAGTATCGTCGTTTCGACGTAAAAGGTTTGCTGTGTAATTGAGCCTTGCATCAGGGAACCAGCTTGCGCCTGGCATAGCCGTTGGATTAACCAATACGCGCTCACCTTTGGTTTCACAAATGATACCGTTGAAATCCCATAACGCTGACCAAAAGTCTTCGATAGAGGCAACCGACCAGGCGTGCAAGTCAGTGTAGTTTTGCAATTCAAGGTTGAGTCGTTGATTAACGAACAAGCGGAATTTTTCAACCGGCGCGTTAGCAATTTGTTCAGCGCTTGGTTGCCAGAGTACATTATTCATAGTGGATTCTCATGCAGCCCATTGGACATCAACACCATTAAGTTGGTAAAAGCGTTCTGGTCATTTGGCTGCTTACGAGTCTAAAGCTGTTGTTCGGTTCAGCTCGCCATCAAGATCGCGTACCGGTCGTGGTTCACCGCGTTCATCTAACGCAACAAAGGTAAACAGGCCTTCGGTCACTTTGACAGCCCTTTCTAGTCGACGTCGACGAACCCAAGTTTCAACAACGACGGTGATGGAAGTTTTACCAATTCGATGAGTAGCACAGTAGCAACTTACTTCGTCACCAACATAGACCGGTAGATGAAATTGCATTGCCGTGACGGCAACAGTGGATACCCGGCCTTGAGCAACGTAATAGGCATGGCTGCCGCCCGCCAAATCCATTTGCGAAAGTATCCAACCACCAAAAATGTCCCCAGCTGGATTTGTATCCGCTGGCATGGCAATGGTACGCATAGATGCTGTCGTCGTTTCCTTGTCGATGACAGTGGTTATTTCATTTTCGTGATTAGATTGATCGGTTGGTATGTCACTCATGCGCAATACACTTGTTCAGTTGTGCTAGTCAGGGATGGTGTCGTTGATCATCTACCACATTGCCATCATTGGGTAGAACGGTAATTGCTAACTGGACGTCCCCAGACAGACCCGTCAGTTTTTTAAATTAGGTGCCACCATTTCGCAGTTTACCGCACTTGCAGCAGACTCGCCGCCGGTTGGGTTAATTTTGACAGGTTTGACCTGCAAAGTCTGGCTTGTCAGATACATACTTCTCTGCAGCTTCTTCTAGCAACGGTCGCACGATGTCGTTCATCGGCTCGATTAAATCGGAAACTTTTTTCCAATCTTCACCGTTCCACTGCTGAATGAATACAGAGCCTGCGCCTGCATGATCGGCACAACTGCCTTTAATGCCACCAGCAAAGCCTTCTAATCCTAGCTCTCTTAAGCGCGTATCATCGAGATTAATGTTTTCCAGACCGAAGCGCATATCGTTAGCAGTTATTGCTGCAGTACCGGTTTTGGCTTGTGCCACTGCAATGGCTTCTGCCAACACAACCGCATTGAACAACCCTCGGTTATACAGAACATATCCGACATCAGCAGGCGAGGAAACCTTACTGCTACCTTTATCCACTACATACTTGAGAATATCCTGCACTGCTGGAAAGTCTTGGCCGATGCCAGTGAAGTTAGCAGCTAAGTAACCTTTACCTGATTTACCGACAGCTTTTAAATCGTTATGCGAACCAGACCACCCGTTGCCAATAAAACGATCGAGCGGATAACGAATTTTTGCAGCCTCTTTGATCGCTGTTGGATTCATCTCACCCCAACCCCACATGACCATCCAGTCTGGCCTATCTTTTTGAACGTTTAACCATTGAGCAGATTGGTTCTGCATTTGTTTAACACCTATTGGATATTTCGCTAGTTCGAAGCCCATTGAGGCGGATAAATTTTCCAGCAAGGAAAGCGGCTCGCGGCCATAACCAACATTAAGATAAATAAAGCCAATCTTCTTACCTTCTATGCCACCATTGGCATCGATGTATTTCAAGATAGAAGACATCTGATTCCAATACGTTGTTGGATAAACAAATGTCCATGGGAATTTCTCTCCTATCGCCGCCGCGGACAAACCGGAACCCATAGAGAAAACTGGTATTTCATCTATCTGCGCTTTTGGTATAAGAGCAAGCGTAATTTCAGTAGACAATGGGCTGTATGCCAAAGCACCTTTATCTTTTGTGGCTTCATAACACTCAACACCTTTTTGCGTGCTGTCCGAAGTCTCGCATTCTTCAATTATAATTTTTGCGCCACCGATTCCACCATCACGTTCATTAAGCATACTGAAGTAGTCAGCGTAACCGTTTGCGAATGGGATACCAACGCCAGCAAACGGGCCCGTGCGGTTCGTCAACGACGGTACGAATAGCGTATCTTCTGCTTGCGCCACGGGCACACCAACTGCAAACGCCGCTACAGCCACAGCGCAACACATCACAACTCTCTGGTTTATGTTCACGTCTTACCCATTTGATCGATAAGTAAATTAGAGAAACTCTGATAGTTCATTTGATCTGGATTCAATTCAATCCGCCAAACAAACTTGCACAACTCGTGCAAAGCATTTACGCCGCCATCGCGTCAGCTTACCTCTGAGATCAGTATGTATCCTGCCCCATAGATGGTCTGAATAATTTTTGAATTTTTCGGAGAGTCTTTGAGCTTAATTCTCAACCGCGACACCCGGACATCAATAGCACGATCAAACGAAAACTCGTCACCTCGATCACCCAGTTCTTCACGTATCTGGTCACGGGTAATTAAACGGTTGGCGCGTTGCAGAAAAATTTCCAGTAGCGCAACCTCACTGGCGGACAACCGCTGCTCGTGACCGCTCTCTGATGTTAATAGAAATTTAGACAGATCTGCAGTCCAGCCAGAGAACCGGAAAATGTTTTTATCACTGCTTGCAGCCACTACGGTTTTGCGCCGTATCAGTGCACGGACTCGCGCTATTAACTCCGTGACTTCGAAGGGTTTGGTGACGTAGTCATCTGCTCCAAGTTCCAATCCAGCCACTTTGTCAGACAAAGTAGACCGGCCAGACACAACCATAATAGCGGTATCAAAGTTATTCGCTAAATGGCTCAGTATTGCCAGACCATCTTTGTCAGGCAGGCCTAAATCGACAATACAGACATCAGGGTTCCATGCTTTGACATCACTCTCAAATTGCTGGGCAAAACCATAGGCTCTAACTTCAAACCCCTCGGCCAGCAAGGCATCTTCCAATAAATTGCGTATTTCAATGGAATCTTCAAGTATGGATATACGCTTCGCAGGCATCATGAACTCATCTGCGACAGAGCAACATCAAGTGCGTCGACATCAAACGGTTTTTCAAGCACTGGGTAACTTAACTGCGCCTGTTGTCGGCGCGGATCAGATGCACTAAGTCCAGTTACTACCAACACGGGAACATCATCCGGGACAATCGCTGCTACATCCATACCGGTATTGGTGCTACTTAAATCCAAATCGGTAATAACGAAAGACAAACCTTCAAGCTTAACCAGTTCACGCGCTTCAATGAGTGAACTAGCCTCGACAACCATTCTCCCGCCGCTGCGTAGGTAATCACTGATAACGCTGCGTACTTCATCATCGTCATCAACGACTAGTATCACTTGTCCTTCACCTGAGAGTACTGGCAAATACGGGATTGTCATCACCACCAGCGCCCCACCGTTTTCATGATTACGTATGCGCAAACTACCACCGCACGATCGGGCAAAATCGAACGCTGAAGTTAAGCCAAGACCACGACCCACTTTATCTTCCTTAGTGGAATAGAACGGATTCAGTGCATTGCCCAGCCCGTCATCAGAAAACCCGGGACCATCATCCTGAATGCGAAATTGCAACTCCTGTAGCGGTGTTACCAAAATATGTACTGCAACCGTGCCTGATTCACCGCAGGACTCTGCGGCGTTTATTACTAGGTTCAATAGAGCATCATTGGCAAAACCCGGATCAATAATAAGGTTCTGGTCGGGTATATCGCTATTAAATTTGAGATCAATACCTTTTGTAATGGCAGCTTTTGCCAGACGACTGATGTTCGATACAAAGTCACTCGCATTGACCTTTATTGCATCGATGTGGCGCTGCGTATCAATACGGTTGAGCGTATCTATTAGTTCCGCACCACGTCTGGTCGCAGACTGTATGGTCTTGCTTATCGTGTTAAGCGCAGGATCGTCGCCGACGATTTTTTCCAGCTGATTTTGCTGACCCATTATTATGGTCAACAAATTAGAGAAGTCATGCGTCATGACGCTGGTTAATTGCGTGGCAAGTGCTTTTCGGCTGGCGTGTGCAAGTGCTCGTCGAGCCTGAACTTCTTTGGTGGCATCAGTAGATAATATATAAGCACCGCGCACCCGATCGTTTTTATCTATATCCGGCGTCATTGCTAAGCGAATAAAACGCCCAGAGCTCTCCTCCTTGAATTCAGAAACGCTTGATTCTCCATTGAGTGCTTTTTCAAAACTAGGCATAACCTCTTTACACACTTCGATTCCCAGAACCTGCTCGAACTTACGGCCAACAATATCGCTTTGCGTGAAGGGTATGACGCTCGGCAAACGACCGTTGGAGTGCGTATAGGTGCCGTCTGAATTCACGTGAGCGATGTGCGCTGGTGTCATACGGTTAATTAACTCCAGACGCTCTCGACTTTGAATCAATTCTTGTTGTGTGGTTTCAAGCGACCGGACCGACGCTGCCATTTGACGGTTAGTCTGCGCTAGTTCCTCAGAGCGCTGCAGTAACTCCTGCGACAGTCCATCTGCTTTTGACAGAATGGTTTTCTCGTCGCGTTTGATCGCCGTTATATCGGTAAAAACAGTGATCCAGCCACCGGATTCGAGTGGACACCCCTCTACTGATATCGATGTGCCATTAGCCCGGGTCCGCTCAAAATAGTGCGGCTCAAACGCCAGCGCTAATGTCACTTTCTCATCCACAAACGCGTTGATGTCGTCGAGTTGCCCGTACTCCCCTCGCTCTGCAACGTAGCGCAGCAAATTGCCAAAATAGGCACCGGGTTGCACCAGCTCATCTGGCAACTGAAACATGGTTTGCATGCGGCGATTCGCATGGACCAACTTCAATTCATGATCGTAGATAGAAATTGCTTGACTTATTAGATTCAAACCGGTTTGAATCATGCTGACACGCGTTTGCTGAGTGAGTGTCATGCGATGATCAATCTTAAGAAAACGTCTAATAAAATCATTGCGTTACATTTCGTTAGATTTCTGCAAAAATTGAGCTGCAATTGTAAGGCACCATGCCCACAGAATAACATCGGTTGAGGAAGACATCATTAGTATGACGGATTCAAACACAGCGGTATCGCTGCCCATGCTTCTAGCACGCAACGTCGAGCGTCGCGCAAATGCGATTGCCTATCGGGAAAAAGAATACGGCATCTGGCAAACCTGGACTTGGGCGCAAGCGCAGGAAGAAGTTGATGCGTTAGCAAAAGGGTTCATTTCACTAACCGCAGCCCGCGCTGATTATATCGCCATTATCGGCCGCAACCGCCCCGCCATGTACTGGGCAGGCATTGCAGCGCAAAAAGCTGGTTGCATTCCAGTGCCTCTGTATCAAGATGCCTCTGCCGAAGAGCTCGCCTATGCACTCGACCACTGCGGTGCGCGATTTATCATTGCCGCTGATCAAGAACAAGTGGACAAGATTGCCGATATCAGTAGCGAGCTATCAAACCTGGACCATGTGATCTATCTCGACGGACGTGGCTTACGCAGGTATGACCACTCGCAAATGACCTCATTTACCGATCTGCAGAACCTAGGTCGTGAACAGGGCGATGAGGAGGAGCTTGTCAGACGCGCATCCGAACTTACCGCTGATAGCACCTGCGTTATTCTTTATACCTCTGGAACCACCAGCCGCCCCAAAGGTGTTGTACTTTCAAATAGTAACGTCATAGAGACCGCTAAAAATTCCTGCGAGTTCGACAACCTGACTGCGAAAGAAGAAGTACTTGCCTACCTGCCAATGGCCTGGGTCGGTGACTACATATTTTCTATGGGACAAGCACTGTGGGCAGGCTTCTGTGTCAATTGCCCCGAATCACAGGACACGATGCAATCAGATCTGCGTGAGATTGGTCCGACATACTTCTTTGCTCCGCCGCAGGTTTTTGAAAGCCAGCTTACCTCCGTCATGATTAGGATGGAGGATGCGGGTAAATTTAAAAAGCGCATGTTCGACCACTTTATGAAAGTCGCTAAACGCGTTGGTCCAACCCTGCTAGATGGTGGGAAGGTAGGTTTTACCGACAAGCTGAGCTACCAACTGGGCAAGCTTATGGTATACGAGCCACTTAAAGATACGCTTGGCTTGCGTCGTATTCGAGTGGGCTATACCGCAGGTGAAGCCATTGGACCAGAGTTATTCGATTTCTATCGCTCACTCGGCATCAATCTAAAACAACTGTACGGGCAAACCGAAGCCACTGTGTTTATTACCCAGCAGCAGGATGGAGCAGTTCGAGCCGATACCGTTGGCATCCCAAGCCCAGGTGTTGAATTGAAAATAGATGACAGTGGCGAAGTATTTTATCGCTCCCCTGGTGTCTTCGTTGAATACTATAAAAACCCAGAAAGCACGGCTGCAACCAAAGCACAAGACGGTTGGGTTGCAACAGGGGACGCCGGTTTTATTGAAGAAGATACCGGTCAACTGCGTATTATCGATAGAGTAAAAGATGTTGGCAAGATGGCAGACGACTCACTGTTTGCCCCCAAATATGTTGAGAACAAACTCAAATTCTATCCGGATATCCTCGAAGCGGTGGTTTTTGGTGCGCAACGTGATAAGTGCTGCGCGTTTATCAACATTGACCTGACGTCAGTCGGCAACTGGGCAGAGCGCAACAACGTGGCGTACGCGTCTTATCAAGAGTTGTCACAACATCCAGATGTGCTGAAAATTATAGAGAGCCATGTTGGCGAAGTGAATGCCAGCATTGCTGAAGATGACATGCTTGCAGGCTGTCAGATACATCGCTTTTTAGTACTGCACAAAGAGCTTGATGCAGACGATGGTGAAATCACCAGAACGCGCAAGGTCAGACGCGGTGTGATCGCAGAAAAGTTCAAAGATCTGGTAGACGCCTTATACGACGGTTCCTCTTCTATCTACACAGAAACTGAAGTCACTTACGAAGACGGACGCAAGGGAAAGATCACGGCCACGCTCGAAATTAGAGATGCTAAAGTGATTTCAAGCAAGGCGGAAGCTGCATGAACGAAACTGCTGCACAACAGACGCAAGAACAAACTCTGGAAGAGTACACCACTGCAGATGGCCGCAAGATCGGCAGTGTCATGATGGATCTAAAATCCATAACGCTTCGCTTTGGCGGACTGGTAGCGATCAACGACATCAGCTTTAACATCAGGCAAGGTGAAATACGCGCCATCATCGGGCCTAACGGTGCCGGTAAGTCTTCCATGCTCAATGTGATTAGCGGTTTCTATCAGCCGCAAGAAGGTGAAGTCTGGTTTCGGGGATCAAGACGCCCGACCATGCGTCCCTATAAAGTTGCCCGCCAGGGCATTGCACGAACGTTTCAAAACATAGCCTTGTTCGAAGGCATGACGGTACTCGACAACATCATGACCGGTCGCCTGAACTTTATGAACACCGGTTGGTTGGCGCAGTCGATATGGCTAGGCAGTGCGAAAAAAGAAGAAACGATAAACCGCCAGAAGGTTGAAGAAATTATCGACTTTCTTGAAATCCAAACGATTCGCAAAACTCCGGTCGGGCGATTACCGTACGGATTAAAAAAACGCGTTGAGTTAGCGCGTGCGTTGGCGGCTGAACCAAACCTGCTCCTTCTCGATGAGCCAATGGCTGGAATGAACGTGGAAGAGAAGGAAGACATGAGCCGTTTTATTCTCGATGTTAACGATGAATTCGGTACGACGATCGCATTGATCGAACATGATATGGGTGTTGTTATGGATTTATCAGACCGGGTAGTCGTGATGGACTATGGGCGAAAAATTGGAGATGGAACACCGGATGAAGTTCGCAATAATCAGGAAGTGATCGAAGCTTATCTGGGAGTATCACATGATTAAACTTGACACCCGCCACGCTAATACAAACTCTGGAGTGCACAATGTCAGCTAGTTTCCTTTATGGCATTGAAGTTGTCCTCAACGGTCTTATGGCTGGCGTGATGTACGCGCTGGTCGCCCTCGGTTTTGTTTTAATTTTTAAAGCCTCCGGTATTTTCAACTTTGCCCAAGGTGTCATGGCATTGTTCGCGGCACTGACACTCGTCGGTATCATGGAGGGGCAAATCCCTTTCTCGCATCTTATTAACGAGATATTCGGAACCGATATTCATCACTTTGGGTGGGAGGTACCGGCGCTATTGGCCATTGCCTTAACCTTGCTGGTGATGGTTGCATTCGCATGGGCGGTGCAACAGTTTTTGTTCAAACACTTAGTTGGTCAGGAGCCCATCATATTGTTTATGGCAACCATCGGCCTCGCCTACTTCCTTGAAGGTATGGGCGATTTAATGTGGGGCTCAAACATTAAGACCCTCGATCTAGGATTACCGCAAGGTGGTTCGCGGGTTATTGAAGACCTGAGTGCCAACCTCGGCGGTGATGATTTCTATGGATTCTTTATAGACAAACTCGACATGGTCGCATCAGTGGTTGCCATCGTATTGGTGCTTGCATTGATCGCGTTCAGTCAATACACCAAACACGGTCGCGCTATGCGAGCGGTTGCTGATGATCATCAGGCCGCATTGAGTGTTGGTATCTCTCTAAACTTCATCTGGGTTTTGGTCTGGTCACTGGCAGGATTGGTCGCACTGGTCGCCGGTGTCATGTGGGGTGCAAAATCCGGTGTTCAGTTTTCCCTGTCACTGATTGCGTTAAAAGCACTGCCTGTATTAATGCTCGGTGGATTCACTTCCATTCCCGGTGCCATCGTCGGCGGGCTGATTATCGGTGTTGGTGAAAAGCTGTTCGAGTATACGATCGGCCCTATGATAGGCGGGGCAACGGAAAACTGGTTTGCTTATGTGCTAGCGTTACTTTTCCTAGTGTTTCGTCCGCAAGGTTTGTTCGGGGAGAAAATAATTGAACGCGTCTGAACCAGTGGTCCAACCAACTGTTGCTTACGGATTCAGAGGGGGCCGCCTTCGGTCGTCACAGTCGCTGCCCGGCAAGGACAGCCATTTGAGCAACGTTAACGGAGAGTCTCATGTTCTATCGTGAAGCGGGAGACTTTAAAACCTCTTACGACGCAGACAATCAAACGTTCCCGATTGCGTTTGATCGCTACCGCTACTGGTTAGTATTAGCAATCGCCTTTCTAGTTGTGCCCTTCGTCATTAATGATTACTGGGCCAACGCTTTACTAGTTCCGTTTTTAATTTACGCAATCGCCGCCATTGGTCTTAACATTCTTACTGGCTATTGTGGTCAGGTAAGCCTCGGTACGGGAGCATTTATGGCCGTGGGCGCTTATGCCTGTTATAAGTTGATGACAACATTCCCCGACGTTAATATACTGATCCATGTGGTGCTATCCGGTGGGGTTACCGCATTGGTCGGAGCAGCCTTTGGACTACCCTCACTGCGCATTAAAGGCTTCTATCTGGCGGTAGCCACTCTGGCTGCACAGTTCTTTCTGGTCTGGTTGTTTAACAAAGTGCCATGGTTTTACAACAACTCAGCGTCAGGTCAAATTAGTGCCCCCGAGAGATTCGTCTTCGGCATACCTGTCACTGGACCCAACACAGATGCTTGGGCTGTGTACCTTGTCTGCCTGGTATTTGTAACCGGTTCTGCGATCATCGCGCGCAACATGACCAGAGGCAGCATGGGTCGCAAATGGATGGCAATCCGCGATATGGACATTGCCGCAGAGATCATCGGTGTGAACCCACTTCGGGCCAAGTTAAGTGCCTTTGCTGTATCGTCGTTCTTTGTAGGCATTTCCGGCGCACTGTTCTTTTCCGTCTATTTAGGCGCTGTTGAAGTTGGGGAAGTATTTGGTATCAATAAATCCTTTCTCGTGCTGTTTATGATCATCATCGGCGGGCTGGGTTCTATTTTTGGCGCTTTTGCAGGTGCAGCATTTATTGTTTGCCTGCCGGTGGTGCTGAAATTAATTGGCGTTGATCTGTTCGGGTGGCCACCAGATCTCGTCGCGCACTTTAACCTTATTATTGTTGGTCTGTTAATCATGTTTTTCCTGATTAAAGAACCACACGGGTTGGCGCAGCTTTGGAGGGTCGCCAAAGAGAAGTTACGGCTATGGCCGTTTCCCTATTAGTAAGTAGACATGTGTAAGTAGAAATGTGTAAGTAGAAATGTGTAAGTAGAAATGTGTAAGTAGAAATAAGTTAGTAGACATTTATAACGAAACTTTATAACAAAGACAATTGGAGAGGTTAAGCACTAATGAAACTTTATACTTTAACTGCTGTAGCACTGACCGCGGCACTCGCGGCAAGTACCGCAACAGCTGCTCTGGTACTGCCAGATCTTAGCTATCGAACCGGTGCTTATGCTGCCGGTGGCATACCGTTCTCAGATGGCTATCAGGATTATCTGAACATGCTTAATGCGCGCGATGGCGGCATTGGTGGTGAAGAAATTCGTATCATTGAATGCGAAACCGGATACAACACCGAGAAAGGTGTTGAGTGCTATGAAAGCACCAAGGGCGAAGGCGCATTGATCTATCAACCGCTTTCAACGGGTATCACCTATCAGCTGATTCCAAAAGCGACCGCAGATAAAATTCCACTGCACACGATGGGCTATGGCCGAACTTCTGCCGCTAACGGCGAGGTCTTTAACTGGGTCTTCAACTACCCTGCCAACTATTGGGATGCAGCGGGCGTTATCGTCAATTATTTGTTGGATGAAAACGGTGGCGACCTGAAAGGTAAAAAGATCGCACTTGTCTATCACAACTCAGCTTATGGTAAAGAGCCAATCAGAACACTTGAAGCACTTGCAGAAAAGCATGGCTTTGAGTTCAACCCGATCGCAGTTGATCACCCAGGCCAAGAGCAAAAGTCGCAATGGTTGCAAATTCGACGTGAACGTCCTGACTACGTAATGATGTGGGGCTGGGGTGTGATGAATCAAGTCGCCATTCAGGAAGCTGCCAACATTGGTTTTCCAATGGAAAATTTCATTGGTAACTGGTGGTCAGGTGCTGAACATGATGTAACACCTGCAGGTGACGGCGCTAATGGTTACAAGTCTTTGAATATGAACCGCATAGGTGACTTACCGGTTTTCGCTGATATTAAAAAGCATGTACATGATGAAGGCAACGCTGCAGGTGACGGCTCCAATATTGGTACTGTACTGTACACACGCGGTATGTATGCTGCCATGCTGGCACAAGAAGCCATCGCCTCTGCGCAGAAGATTCATGGTGTCAGTGCGGTAACACCTGCAATGGTTCGTGATGGTATGGAAGCACTTGCTATTACCTCCGATCGAATGAAGGAACTGGGAATGGAAGGTGTTGGTCCTGAGTTCAGCGTAAGCTGTGAAAATCACGGTGGTTCTGGACTGGGTATCGTGCAGCAGTGGAACGCAGCTGATGGTAAGTGGGTTGCGTTAACCGACTACATCGAGTCGGATAAAGGCATAACTGATCCTTTAATCGCAGAAGATTCAGCAGCGTTTGCGACGGAAAACGGTATCACACCGGCTTGCTTTAAAGGCTAGTTGAAAACCGTATCGAGGGGTGGTCGCCAGTTGGGGCCGCCCTATTCTTTCTCTTATACGCCACTCTCTGGATGAAACGTTTTGCAGCAGGCTCAACATACAACAGAAAAAACAACAGCAGCTCCCGAAACTCTGCTCGAAGTTAATAACGTCGAGGTTATCTATAACCATGTCATCCTCGTATTAAAGGGCGTTTCGCTGTCTGTGCCGAAAGGCGGCATTATCGCACTGCTCGGTGGCAACGGTGCAGGTAAAACCACCACACTTAAAGCAATATCGAACTTACTGCTCTCGGAACGTGGTGAAGTCACCAAGGGATCAGTTAAATATCGAGGTGAACCGGTTCAGGGCATGGACCCCGAAACACTCGTCAAAAAAGGTGTGATCCAAGTAATGGAAGGACGCCACTGCTTTGAACATCTAACCATTGAAGAGAATCTTCTCACTGGTTCCTACACCCGTAAAGATGGCGCTGCAGCCATTGCCAATGACCTTGAAAAGGTCTACACCTATTTCCCAAGATTGAAAGAACGAAGAAAATCCCAGGCTGGTTATACCTCTGGTGGCGAGCAGCAAATGTGTGCTCTGGGCCGGGCACTGATGTCCAAACCTGAAACCATTCTTCTTGATGAACCCTCCATGGGACTTGCACCGCAACTGGTTGAAGAGATTTTCCAGATTGTTAAAAATCTGAATGAGCAGGAAGGCGTATCGTTTTTACTCGCAGAACAAAACACTAATGTTGCACTTCGATTTGCACACTACGGATACATTTTAGAATCGGGTCGTATTGTGATGGACGGCCCTGCAGCGGAATTGCGAGAGAACCCAGACGTTAAAGAATTTTACCTTGGTGTGTCGGAAGAAGGTCGAAAGTCGTTCCGCGATGTACGAAGCTATCGACGACGCAAAAGATGGTTAGCATAATGGCAAACAACAACAAATCTGTTGACCAACTCGAGGCCGAGCAGCTTGCACGTCTTGTGAGCATCGTCGGCGCTGGGTATAGAGAGACGGGGCATAAACTAGAGAGCCTAAGTGATCTTGCAAAGCTTCCAGTTTTACGCAAAGACGAGCTATTACAGTCCCAGCTTAACGATCCACCGTTCGGCATGCTTAAACCTGAAAAGATTGCGAACATCTACCAATCTCCGGGGCCCATCTATGAACCATGCCTGCCTGGTGCTGACCCGTGGCGGTTTGGTAAATTTCTACGCGCTGTAGGGATTGGACACGGCGATATTGTACAAAACACTTTCTCTTACCACTTCACGCCAGCTGGTGCGATGTTTGAAACCGCCGCACGCGAGGTGGAAGCCACGGTATTTCCTGCAGGCCCAGGCCAATCATGGCAACAGTGTGAAGTTGCCCAGGCCATCAAGACAACGGTATACGCAGGTACGCCAGATTTTCTGGCTATTATTTTGGCAAAAGCCGATGAAGAAGGCTTCGACTTAAGCAGTATTAAACGTGCTGCAGTCAGTGCCGGTCCATTGTTCCCGCAGCTCAGACAGTCCTATCTCGACCGTGACATTGTCTGTAGACAGTGCTACGGCACTGCGGACGTTGGCCTTATCGCCTATGAATCTGAAGATTGTATTAACGGCATGTTTGTCGACGATGATGTGATAGTCGAAATTTTATCGCCTGGTACTTCAAATCCAGTGCCAGCTGGTGAAATAGGCGAAGTTGTCGTGACAGTCCTTAATGAATCGCACCCCATCGTACGATTTTCAGTAGGTGATCTAAGCGCATTCATAAGCGAGACTGGGGACACGCAAAAGCGCATTGTAGGTTGGCGTGGGCGTGCCGATCAGGCGACCAAAGTGAAAGGTATGTTTATACGGCCTGAGCAAGTATCCGCGATGGTTGATCGGCACCCAGAGATTCATCGTGCACGAGTTGAAGTGTCTTTTGATGGTAGCAATGAATGGATTGATGTAAAGATTGAGTCAAACTTGAAAGATGCCAAGCAGTTTGAGGATCTTGCGCGGGAAACACTCAAGCTGAAGACACGTGTGACGGTTGTTGATAATGGTGAATTACCGCGTGACGGAATACTTGTGTCTGACTTGAGAGAAAATGTTGCTGGGTGATTAACTATAAAACTATGATTACCAAGGTTAGTCTGTTGGCCTAATTACCAAAGGACTTCGTCGCAAACCGGGATATCAACTATTCAGAAAAACTGCAATCCGTGAGGACAGATACCAATAAGAATTTCTACTTAGCGGACATTTGCAGATCTAAGAACAGCTGTCGGGGAATGGCGGCTAAGTCCACTTTGCTGACCTCCGTATTTATTTAAAATGCATCTATGGTGCTAGCTTCAGCGCGTCTTGATCAGCCATCCAGCTGGCTGTAGCTACCTCTGCGCTGTTTATGATTCTAGGCTCTGTACCTAACATCAACCAGCCTACTCCATGCTCTTCTTCCCACGAACAATTGGCGCTTATACCAGTGTAATAGCGTTGATCAGTGACTTTTTTGTGGATATAAAGTTTAGGTTCGCCAATGATCAGTTTCAACTCCTCAGCAGAATTAAGATTGGGCAGTTTTTCATCAGCTTCGTCTCCGTGAAATTCCTTCCATTCGCCTTGAATAAAAGGATATTCATAAAACAAATACTGGAGCGCGTTTTCTACAATCTTTGTTTGATTTCTTAAAAGCCAATCCAACTTGGCTATTTCATCTGCATCGTAGGTCCGTAACCAAGATAAGTCCGGGGATTGTGGGCAACGTAAGTCCGTAAAGTGGACCCTAATTATGACGAATTGAAGGGCGGCAAGGTTCCCACTACAGACGATCGGGTAACAGGCCCACTTGAGTAGCCAGCCCCTCCAGATCATCATCATCCCATGAACGGGAGCTGAAGATATGTACCGATACATTTGCTGCATCCAATAATTCATGACAGAGCTGTTGGTAGTCGGCCCAAAACTCAATAAAACCCTCTCTGCCCCGAAGACCGTTAGCAACACCTATTGGCGTGTGCTCTACATAACTGTAGAGCTTACTTGACCACTCGTTCCCTCGCTCTGCAAAAACAACTTCAAAATGTTTACCTAGATTTTCTACTGGGAAATAAACCAATGTTGTTTCAGGCGCGAGCTCTTGCCATCTGTTGAAATAGTCTTCTATCTGCTTCCGTGCAGTACGATTTGCATAAAGAAAGCGTACCGTGCTCTGAAGAGCGTAGCCGTCAAACACTACTGTGTTGTTTGATGATTTTAGGAACGTCAGCCATTCGTTCAGACAACGCTGGGGAAAATCTTGCTGTTGAGGTAGAGCACGCCCTTCTTTACGCATGATGGGAGGGTTAGACGCTTCCTCAAGCCAACAATTTACCTCTATTCCGTTTCTACTTAATATTTTGCAAAACCGCTCAGAAGCAGTTGTTTTTCCAGAGCCAGGAAGGCCTTCGAAATGGATAGTGGTGCGCATCAAAAGATACTAGCCTGGTGCGTGTGAATGCCTGCTGTTGGGCCAAAACTTACCGTTCAAATAAATATAGTCGAACGGCTGCTTTCTCCAGCTCGATACAGTTGGGTTTCCAGTAAGCAGCCGTTCATGCAATGTAATTCATCATACCTCGGTCTGTTCGGCTATCTCCAGCGCATCATCAACCTCAATACCCAGATAACGAACTGTACTTTCCAGTTTCGTGTGTCCCAAGAGCAATTGTACCGCTCTCAGGTTCTTTGTTCGCTTGTAGATCAGTGTTGGTTTGGTACGACGCAAAGAATGCGTCCCGTAAGCGCTGGCATCCAATCCAATCCAATCTGACTGACCCATGATGCAACAATCCTAGAGTACTGACGAGTAGACAGGTGTGAAGCGGATTTAGATCGCGTGGCAAACAAGTATTCTTGACCCGACAACTTACCATGTGCGATCCAGTTCGAAATTGCTTCTCGCGTTTGCTCAGTAATCTCAAACTGCACTGGTTTGCCTGTTTTCTGCTACATAACCATTGCACGGGCAGAAATAACCCCGGCGTTGTGTATATCATTAATCTTAAGCTTGACCAGATCGATTCCACGTAATTTACTGTCAATGGCAAGATTAAATAGTGAAAGATCACGATGCTTAGACGCAAGTTGCAGTCTTACCCGTATCGCCCATATTTCATTAAGTTTTAATGGCAGTTTCTGTCCGACTAATTTACCTTTGCTCCAAGGAGTGGGGCTTATCGTTCGTTGATTTTGCATAGTTGACTCGCAATAATTTAATTGGAGTCACATGTGCTGCCAGTAGTGTACCGAGATAAAGGTTATAGGCTTTTTTTCACCAAAGCAGCCAAGCCAAAACTGGGCTTAAATGCGTAGTTTGTTCTCAATGGAGTCGAAAGAGCTACTTAAATTTTCGCGATACTGTTGAGCAGTAAGCTAGGGCGAGCAATGCTCCAGTTGTAAGACAGATCAACGTATCGAAGACACTAATAAACTCAAATGAAGCTATCGAATTCCGCACGCTGATTTCGAATAGAATGGATATCAGAACGAATATCAATAGCGCAGCACGTGCCCACTTCCTAAGTAAAAGTAAGCCAACCGCAATGATAACAAACACAATGTATGGCGCTATGTTTAGAACGAAACTGAATTGAGATAACAATTCAATTGGAATATTAGCCGACTGACTGAACACAAAATTCTGATTGGAATCAAGTTGATTCCAAGCTACCAAGTCTTCAGAAGACATATTCCATACGGTAATCGGATATGCCAATGCGCTCCCCAATAGCATGAGTATATTGACTAAAAAAAGAAGACGAAATTTTAAGGGGGTTACTTCAATCACTTAAATCCATTCAAAGTATTAACTTACGTAGACTGTGGGCACCAAGCAGTTGAAAACCAAGTATGCTTTACAGATTCACACGGACATTTCAGCCCACATGTCCTCGCCTGACTCGTCCATACCGACTTCTTGAAAGCCTACCTTTAAGTACAGACGTTTTGCTATTTCGTTGTCAGGGTGATAACAGATCTCGATTTGCTTAATTCCTTCAATCTTCCGAATCTCAGCAATGGCTAGTTCGAGTGCGCTGCGGCCAATACCTTTATTTTGAAAATTGATATCAATCATGAAGCGAAAGATTCCAACCTTGGTATCAGATCCTCTATCTCCCATAATGAAACCTACAGGCTTATCATCGGCGTAGATTGCTCGAGGGATCATAGTTTCATAGAATTTAGACTCGAGTAACGATTCCATGTTGGAGGATAGATGCCTCTTTTGATCATCAGCTACCTCGAGATCACACACATCCATATAATTTTCTTTGGTAATTTCTCGAAGCGTAATGTTCAATGTTTATTCTCAGAGTAAATAACGTATTCGATAGGCAATCTCCACAATCGCCACATTTCTTACAACATCAACTTGGGAGATCGGAACGGCCGCTGTGGGCCTCAAGCGGCGGTTCAAGTGAGTATAGCCGACGTCTGCTTATTGAAGTTAGCGTTCCAGAAAGCGGTCCCATGTACGGCTAAATCGAGGCGCTACCCGGACCTATGTTCGTGTCAATAATAAAGCTGCAATACTATTGAAATTCAAAAACATACTTTGAATGTGGACTCAGGTTGCTTACGCTGTCATGAACCAAGTTCCGAAACGGACTTATCTTGGTTACGGACCGACATCGGGTTGTACATTTTCATCGGTTTCATTTAAAAAACTAACTCTAATTTCTCCGTTAGATTTTTCGCTTGAAGATACTGCACCAAACTTACCTCTTGGTATTTGGAATCCAGCCCATGAACTCAATAAAAGGGTTGTTTCCCAGAAGTAATCAAATTTAAGGTCATAGTGCATAAATTACCTCATCAAAATGTATTATGTAATTAAACTGTTCTTCCGCTTTGCGCTGTTTTTACCGTTTGCAAGTACCACGCGAACGGTAGCTTTCATCATTTTACGTGAAAGTATCACTCTCCAAAGCTGTCATTGGTATAGGTATCGTGAACGATAACTTCGCCCGAAGGAGACAACTATGGCAATACTCGTTTGAAGGTATTTCGTTTGCTAACTAAGGGGTAAATTGATAGCAGTTGTCCCATTCTTCTTGATGCGTGAGAACAAAACCATGGTTTTTATAAAACCTATTTGCGTCACTCTGTTTCAACGCAAGTAGTCGAACTGGTAGCTTGGTTGACCTTGCTTTATCTTTAATCGCTCCCACTAATTCAGCCCCTATTCCATTACCCTGAAATTCAGGGTGTAAGTATATATGATTCAAAAACCAGTGGTCTTCTTCAGCAACAAGCACATAAAATCCTACGATGTTTTCATCGTACAAAACACACATCGTATTCAATGGGTCGTAGCTTCTTAAAAACCTTTCCCTAGCCCTTGCTCTGTCATATCGGCCGATAGCTTGAAGGCTATCTTTCATGGCGGCCAGTCGGATTTTTACCAACTCCTCTGCCATTCCAAGTGAAGCAGGTACTAAATCAAATTTGATAAGATTACTCCATTATATTGGTACTAGGTCCACGCTAGCAATACTCTCCACGTGTAGACTGTAAAATTAAAACGTAAGCCTTAAAACGAACACGTGGACACTATTCGGTTAGTGCTTCAACCGTGGAAGAAAAATGTTGGAATCGTTTACCCAATACTCTCCACGTGTAGAGTGAAATACAGATGGAAGTGTCATCATTAAGTGAATGTAACGGTCCATCTAACAAGCCATTCTTCGTAGCGCAACATCCACAAACTAACAACACGACAGTTTGTGAGCGAAGATGAAATACACCGCTTTACCTTAACCAGGTACCAGTATGGTTTTCGTACCATGCATATAAGGTTGCAAAGCTTCAGGCACATTAACTGATCCGTCTTCTTGTTGATAATTTTCCAACACCGCGACTAAGGTTCGACCAACAGCCAATCCTGAACCATTCAACGTGTGAACCAACTCCGTCTTCTTTGTTGCCGGATTACGATAACGGGCCTGCATACGACGTGCTTGAAAGTCGGTGCAGTTACTGCACGAAGATATCTCACGATACGTATTTTGCGCTGGCAACCAAACTTCAATGTCGTAGGTTTTGGCTGCAGAAAATCCAATATCCCCACCACACAAAATAACGACTCGATACGGTATATCTAATTTTTTCAAGATGTTTTCGGCATGTAGGGTCATGTCTTCCAGCGCTTGCATGGAGTCCTCTGGTTTGACCACTTGCACCATCTCTACTTTTTCAAATTGGTGCTGGCGAATAAGACCACGTGTATCACGACCATAGGAGCCAGCTTCAGAACGGAAACACATGCTATGACACGCAAAACGCATCGGCAAATCATCAGCATCGATGATCGTATCGCGAACTGTATTAGTGACCGGCACTTCTGATGTTGGGATAAGGTAATAGTCGTTGTCTGTCACCAGCTTGAAAAGATCCTCCTCAAACTTGGGCAACTGTCCCGTTCCTGCAAGGGAGTCTCGATTAACAATCATCGGAACGTTAAGTTCGGTGTAGTCGTGCTCACGCGTGTGCACATCGAGCATGAACTGCACAAGCGCTCGGTGCATGCGGGCAATCTCACCTCGCATAACAGCAAAACGCGAACCTGTTAATTTCGATGCGGTTTCAAAATCCAACGCACCGTTGCGAGCACCAATATCGACATGGTCTAGAGGTTCGTAATTAAACTCTCTTGGGGTGCCCACCTTTCTGACTTCAATGTTGTCGCTTTCATCCGAACCTGCAGGAACACTTTCATCAACAACATTGGGCATGTTGAGCAAAAGCACTGAGAGGCTTTCCTGCACCTCAGCCAGCTCCGCTTCAGCCTTCTTTAATGAGTCGCCCAAACTAGCCACTTCATCTAGAATGGGTTGAGCATCTTCGCCTTTGGCTTTTGCCTGGCCGATGGCTTTTGATGATGAGTTGCGTTTAGCTTGCAGCTCTTCAGTACGCAGTTGCACTGCCCGTCGTTGTTCTTCGAGCTGGGTGAATTGCTGCTGGTCTATTTCAAGATTACGTACGCGTTGGCGCTCAGCGACAAAAGCCAACTCGTTGCGAACCATTTTTTGGTCAAGCATGCTTATTCAAAATTAAGTTAGTTACCTAGAAGTGGATAGAATAGCCGAACTGCACTTCGAAGTCCTTATCAGGCCAAAATCGCCCGGGCTAATAACCATCCGCCATAAACAGCCAGCAGTGAGCCGAATAAATTCAAGGCGATATTTAAACCCGCCATAGGCCATTGATCAGACGCGACTAGTCGAAGTGTTTCCAGCGAAAAGGCCGAAAAAGTGGTGAATCCACCCAAAATGCCGGTGGTAATCAATAACTGCACATTGACTGAAACTGGCGCACGCATCAAGAACCACGTACCAATAACACCTGCTAGAAAGCAACCAACCACGTTGACACAAAGGGTTGGCCAGGGAAATTTAGCTCCCGAACCAATAAAAGTGCTCACACTATAGCGAGCAGTAGCGCCAATTGCGCCACCGGCAGCTACACTTATAAGACTAATCAGGGAAGGCATCGGCATTGAGCTTGCATTCTGGTTTCGTGGACTCTATCGCACAACGGTATAACAATGAATCGACTATTAATCTGCATTATTCTGCTTAGTTTTGGCAACACGGCATCAGCTGAGGCACTGTATCGTTGGATTGAGCCAGACGGTTCCATCACTTTCTCTCCAACGAAACCACCAGCCGGCGTTAAATTCAAGACCGTTGAGGCTTCTTCCGGCGCTGGCCAGATTTCAGACAAAATCACCGAGCCATCTATCCTAGCAACATCAGAGCATGGGGTAGAAACTGCCCTACCGCCGATTAATGATACAAAAATTCTTACCCGGCCTGCACCTGCCGTTGCCGCCATACAAGGCTTAAACTACGCACCAGACACAAGCGCAAGCCCTATCACTAAGGCTGAACTTGATACAGCTCCCGCGGAACCGAAAAACACAGTATCCAATCGAAACACAGCAGCATCTTCTAACAAACGTCGCCAATGTCAAGATTTGAGCAAGCGTGTTGTATCGCTCGAAAGACGATTAAGATCGAATTTAGCACCTGAAGACATGGACAACACGGTTATCGCTATGGCGCGTTATCAGCGCAGCTACGACCAACATTGCATTGAGTAAATAGTTAATATCATTCAGATAATGCGTCTAGCGTGGTGAGCACAGACTTAGCACTAGACGCCTCTTGCCCAACCGTACCAAAGCTATGCCCCTGCCGTAAGCAATAGCTCACCCATTTATGTAAGAATCGGTTCAACCGATAGCCATCTGTTAAATCTCGAGTGCGCCGAGATTCTGTACGCATCGACGGAATTAGCCCACTCATTACTTCACACGTCCGTGCGTCGTGATACAACCGAATAGTCAGATCAGGCTCACGATCGTGTCGAGATGTCGTTGAAAAAAGGTAGGTGAGCTTAAATGTAGTGGTGTAGCGATTGTGTTCGATACAACTGAGCTCTAGCGGCAGCAAACCCTCTGGTCGCGAAACATAGGCGTGTGCATCAAGCGATTTTAGCTCAGGCGCCAGCAGACGAATTAGCATGTAGTTTTTCTCGTACAGCTCCATCAGAGAATTGAATCGACCCGTCGTTTTGGGTCGCAAAAGCATTGTATCTTGCATAGAACCGTTAAAAGGAGGAGCCGCCAACCGGCATGCTCTATTATGGTATTCAGCTGCTTCAAGTACAATGTTTTAATTACATAAATGCTGAGCTCAGCGGCAAACTTATTGCCTTGAATTTCGCAAATTCGACCCTATATCTAAGCCGCTGTCAGGCGATTTAACAGATTCTCTATGGAATCTGCTTGAAAACCCAGCTATATGCGATAATGATGGCGAGTAACAAAGGCTTAACTGAGATTTAATGGCTAAAGAAGAACCAATAGAAATGGAAGGGACTGTCATAGACACCCTACCAAACACAATGTTTCGAGTGGAACTAGAGAACGGGCACGTAGTAACGGCGCATATTTCTGGAAAAATGCGAAAACACTATATCCGTATACTGACTGGTGACAAAGTCACCGTACAAATGACACCCTATGATTTATCCAAGGGTCGAATTACGTACCGAAGTCGTTAACCGCTAAAACTAAGTAAGCGCACTTTTTAAAGCGCGCACACTCCCCAAACAAAAAAAGCCAACCAACGATAATCGTTGGTTGGCTTTCTCGTGTCTGATGTAAATCGTGATATTGGTGCTACCGATAAGTACAGCCCGGCCCCAAGCGAAACTTCTTCGCTTAGGGCCGTTTCAAGCTGTACTTTAAGCTGTTGCTTCCTTATTTTCGCGACTTTCAAATTCAAAGGCAATTTCACCCTTCTCATCAAGCTTGACCCGAACCTTGCCACCTTTGCTCAGTTTTCCAAACAGGATTTCATCTGCAAGCGGCTTCTTGATACTCTCACTAATAAGGCGAGCCATTGGACGCGCACCCATCTTCGGGTCGAAACCGTGCTCAGCAAGCCACGTCTTCGCTTCGTAGTTAAAGTCGATTGACACGTTCTTCTCTTCGAGTTGCGATTCCAGCTCGATGATGAACTTATCAACCACATTAAGAATGATCGTCTTATCCAACGGTTTGAATTGAATAATTGAATCTAAACGATTTCTAAATTCAGGTGTAAACATCTTGTTAACCGCTTCTGAACCATCAGTACTGTGATCTTGCACAGTGAAACCCATCGTGCTTCGCGAGATAGATTCTGCACCCGCATTGGTGGTCATGATGAAAATGATATTTCTAAAATCTGCTTTACGGCCATTGTTGTCTGTCAGCGTACCGTGATCCATCACCTGAAGTAACAGGTTGAACACATCTGGATGCGCTTTTTCAATTTCATCAAGTAACACCACTGAATGCGGGTTTTGAACCACTGCATCGGTAAGCAAACCACCTTGATCAAAACCAACATAACCTGGAGGTGCACCGATGAGTCTTGATACGGTATGACGCTCCATATACTCAGACATATCAAAGCGTATTAGTTCGATGCCCATGATTTTCGCAAGCTGTTTGGTCACTTCAGTCTTACCAACACCGGTTGGACCTGCAAACATAAAGCTGCCGATAGGTTTGTCTTGTGCACCCAGACCAGAGCGAGACATTTTAATCGCAGCAGCCAGTGTGTCGATCGCATCGTCTTGACCAAACACCAACATCCGAAGATCGCGTGCAAGTGTTTTTAGCTTATCTGTATCGGTTGAAGAGATACTCTTCTCAGGGATACGTGCTATTTTTGCAATGATGGCTTCGATGTCTTTAACAGTAATCGACTTCTTACCCTTTGCAGATGTACCTTTAACACGATGATTAGCTCCTGCTTCATCAATCACATCAATAGCTTTATCTGGAAGAAAACGATCGTTGATGTAACGACCAGATAATTCAGCTGCCGTCTTCAAAGCGTTGTGCGAATATTTTACTTCGTGAAATTCTTCATAACGAGTCTTTAGACCTTTAAGAATTTCATAGGTTTGTTCAATTGTCGGCTCTGCGACATCAATCTTCTGAAAGCGACGTGATAAGGCACGGTCTTTTTCAAAAATGCCGCGATACTCTTGATACGTAGTTGAACCAATGCATTTCAATTCACCAGACGCAAGCATCGGTTTAAGTAAGTTAGATGCATCCATAACACCGCCAGATGCCGCACCTGCGCCAATGATGGTATGAATTTCATCAATGAACAGAACAGCACCCGGTTCTTTCTTCAGCTGAGTCAAAATACTTTTTAATCGTTTTTCAAAATCACCTCGGTACTTAGTACCGGCAACCAAAGAACCTAGATCTAGAGAGTAGATTACGCTGTCAGACAGTACATCTGGCACTTCGCTGTCCACGATTTTCTTTGCAAGACCTTCAGCAATGGCGGTTTTACCGACACCTGCTTCACCGACCAGCAAAGGGTTGTTCTTTCGACGACGGCACAGAACCTGAGAGGCACGCTCGATCTCATGATCACGACCAATCAATGGGTCTATCTCACCGCGCTGCGCTTTCTCATTTAAATTAGTAGCGTACTTATCAAGGGGCTTTGCATCAGACTCGCCTTCTTCGCCACCATATTCAGCACTACTCTCTTCTGTATCTTCTGGCTCGTCTTGAGAATTTTTTGCGATACCGTGAGAGATATAGTTAACAACGTCGAGACGTGTGATGTTTTGCTTGTTAAGCAAATAAACGGTTTGCGAATCTTGCTCCCCAAATATGGCAACCAGAACATTCGCACCCGTGACTTCTTTTTTACCTGAACTTTGCACGTGGAATACAGCGCGCTGAAGCACACGTTGGAAACCCAAAGTTGGTTGAGTTTCACGAGTATCGTTTTCATCTAACAGTGGAGTGTTTTCTTCAACAAAGCTATCAAGCTCATCGCGCAAAGTATCAAGGTCACCGCCACAAGCACGCAATACTTGGGCTGCCGTCGGATTATCGATGAGAGCGAGCAACAAATGCTCTACTGTCATAAATTCAAATCGTCTGGCACGCGCTTCCTTGAAAGCGTTGTTTAAAGTAAATTCCAGCTCTTTGCTTAGCATTATCTTTTTCGACCGAAGTTAAACCAAATTACGGCGGTAGTTATCGACTACACAGCCATCGTTATGCCTCTTCCATTTCACACATCAGCGGATGTTTGCCTTCACGAGAATACTGGTTAACCAAAGCAACTTTGGTTTCAGCGATCTCGCGGGTAAAAACCCCGCATACTCCTTTGCCCTTTTGGTGTACATGCAACATGACGACATGTGCCTGTTCCCAGTCCAGGTTGAAAAATACTTGCAACACCTCGACCACAAATTCCATCGGGGTGTAATCGTCGTTAATTAAAACGACTTTAAACAGCGGTGGCTTGGCAAGTTTGGGTTCAGCCCGTTCAACAACCAGACCACCTTCATTATTACGTTCTTCTTCACTCATTCCAGCGTTTTCCACGAATCTCATTGCAGTGGTGCAATGCCATCATTTTACTGTGCAATGCGGTCCTTGCAATGTGATTCAGTGCAGCAATGTAACCCGCAATATTCATACCCTTACTTAAAGCTATGGGATCAATCTCGCTATTTAAATATGCGGACAAAAAAGACTTCACTTGAGTGCCTACTAGGCAGATTACGCACAGCGGTAAATTCCGTGACAACTTGCTGACGAATCAAACCTAAGAACGCGGCCCACACACAGAGTGTAGACCGACTGGACCGACTTCGGTTCGATGGATCTTGCCTTTATGGCAGATGTAATGTGTGACACAATCGACACTCAGCTCGGGTGGGCTTGAGTAAGGCGGAACCGGAAAAACCGGTGTGCGCCAGTATTTCTACAGGAAAATCACTTACGGTGATGCTTGAGACGTCTGCGCTTTTCGCGTGCTTTACCCAGTGAGTTCTCAGTGCGCTTTCTTTTTCGCTGTCCAGCTGGCGAGGGCAACAACCATGGCTCTGACTCTTCGAGTTGATCACCGGCTCCGTCAGTGGCGACGATGGGTGCTTCTACCGGACTTTCGAGCGTACGCGATTGGAAAGCATTAGAGCGACGTTTTTTTGGCTTGGCATCTTCTACGTTCTGGCGCAAATTCATTTCTATCACCTGCATACAAGCTAAATACGCCCAGAAATAAGCCGTGTATTCTAAATTGACCGCACGCGAACCAAAAATACAGATAATGCTATAACAAACCGTTGCTGAGGCACCACCAATGCCGACACCTCGAATAAACAGATCCTCTTTATTGCGCGATAAGGTTCTTCCAAGATGAAAGGAATAACCCAATATCAACATAAACAGGATCATTGCTGGCAATCCCATTTGCGCGGCAATATAGATATAGGTGTTATGCGGGTCTGACTCTTTTACGTCGCGCTCTGTGTACTCGCCTTTTAGCTTCTGAAACCCTTTAAAGCCCTTACCTAATATAGGGCTTTCCAGAATCATCTTACCGCCAGCACGCCACAAAATAATTCGATTCTCCGAACTTTTATCTAGTTTTTCCGGCTCAGCGCTGATCACTTTGCTTTCCCCACCAAAAAGTCGATCTTTGATAGCCTCTGGGAACAGACTTGGAAACACGAGCAGAACACATAAACCTAGAGTCGCCCAAAAGATTAAAAAACCCTTACCTTTAAAATAGGCCGCCATTAATGCACCGACTGCCATAGCCAAATAAGCGCCACGTGAAAACGTGGATATCAGCACCTTAGCCGCAATCAAAAAGTACGGCATTAACAACCAGGCCCGGATATCCTTTATATAGGTTACGAATAAAGCAACTAGCGGGAGCATGGTGTATGCGACAAAGCCACCGAACATATTAGGCTGCCTATGTGGCCCACCAATTCGACTTTTGTCGATACTCGAATTACCCATTTTATCGAGCATTTCTGGCACCGAATACAACACCAAAACTATGCTACCAATACACATGTAGATCACTACACGCTTTGCAGCATCGATACTGCGTATGCAGCTCAATGCGATGAAATACATGACGAATTGGTCTATCCAAGCTTTGTAGCTCAAAAGCTCGTTGTGAAACAAATACGACCATCCACCCGGCAGACGAAGAACGGTAAAACCAGACAAACAGGTGAGAAAGGCAAATATAAAGACCGTGGTGGTGCCCTTGGGCCACGAAATCCAACCTTGTCGTTGGTCAACTTTACGCATCACTGTCGCAAATATGCCAAGTAGAATAAGCATATTGGTGCCATTGACACCGGGTGCTACGGGTATGACATAAGTTGTTGAAAACGGTAAATACAGAAGGAAACAGGCTAATACAAGCTCAACACCATGAAACGCGGTGGAGAAAACATACAAACCCATAAGGGCCGCCAGTCCGTAGAGAAGTGGCATCGGCCAAGGCCCAGTCAGCGCAACCGCAACCGCTAGAAACCCAGGGAACATTATAAACAGAATGACTGGACGCAGGCCCGCCCACTCCGGCCAACCATGAGCCATACCTGCGCGAATGGCCTGCTTACGCTGTTTCGCTCTCGTTCCACGTCTGGACGTACCGGAACTACTGGCACGACGTCGCGCACGACGAGTACCGAGCTCGGCTATAGACTCATTCACGCCTTCGATGGCGTCGGCGTCAGCGTGCTGAAATGGATTTGTAGAGGCCATGATATAAACGATTTCCCAAGGTACGCTTTACAAGCGTCTTGGCTTTGTACTTGGTTTGCGCGATGGCATAGTACGCCACATCCGCGTTGATAATCCGATCAAATTCATCGAGCGTTGTTCCTCGGCGTATAGCCACCCTTCTCAGCGGTGGTATTGCCATCAAATCACTTTGTTTTAACGTGCCGACTTCAGAGCCGAACAATTGTGCATAACCTGCACTTCGAGAAATTTCCAACGTACGTTTATTGTATCGACCACCAGGGTAAGAGATTGATTGTACTGCCTGCCCACACTGGTCTGATAATTGTTCCATACTTTGACGCAGTTCACATTCTGCCTGTTCGTCGTTCAAATCGTCGAAAAACTGGTGCGTCATTCCGTGGGAGCCAATTTCCATTCCGCCCTGTGCCATTTGCTCAAGATGATTCGGTGAACAAAAGTACGGCCGCTTATCAACAAACTCGCCGGTGACAAAGATATAGGCGCTCAGTCCGCGCTCTGCAAGCAATGGCATTGCAAGATCAAAGTTACTGATATGCCCGTCATCAAATGTAATAACTACGTCCGGCAGTTCAGACGATTTCTCATTCAACAAACCAACTCGTTTTTCTTGCAGGCGATCAATTTGTTGCACGAAGTTGCTGGTTGACACAGCGTACGGTAGATCCTCAGCATCAATTCGGCTGGTATCCTCACCATGGTACAAGCCGTGATACATCAATACGACGCTCATGATTGCTTCCAACGAACGCTTACACCACCAGTTGCAAAACGGTAGGCACCGACCACTGCTGCCGCATTAAGTTGTAAAAATACTTTTATAAAGTTAAACAATTTGTTATCCAAGCCTTTAACTCCCGCCATGTTTGCTAGACCGACGCCGTAAAATAGTATTTGCAGTACGAACATAACTTTAAGAAACAATCCGGACCCCAGCATTGATGCAACAAAGGCCACTAACATTGCGTAGGGTACAAGCAAGCGAAAGACTTTATGCGATAAAAATTGCAAAAACACAGGATTCTTACGTGAGCTAAACAACCATCGATGCCTTTGGAACGATTGAAAATTACCAGCAAGTGTTCTTGCTTTCCGTCTAAATTCACCGCTGGCACTGGATTCGGCAACATCATAGACTTGCGCATCCAGTTCAAAAACAGTGCGCAAGCCTTTAGCTAGAATCGACACTGGCGTGTCGAAATCGTCTAGCAATACATCAGATTCATGGGGCAAGAAATCGCTCTTACGAATGGCATACAGAGCACCGGTTGCACCGGTCGTTGAAAATAACTTACTCTCGTTAAGGCGAACCCATTTTTCATAACGCCAGTACAACCCCACATTGGCAGATTCCATTCCGTCACCATCAGACAGAGTAAGCTCACCACTAACAGCTCCAATGCCAGATTGCATCAACCGCTCGGTAAGTGCCTTTATTGAATTGCTCGACACCGATTGCCGTGCATCCATAAACACGAGCACGTCCCCGGTTGCACATTCAACCCCCTTATTCAGTGCCGTAGGCTTTCCTGAAGCGGGTAAATAGTGTTCTACATGTAAATTACTCATTGCTTTCTGAGCAACGCTCAGTATCTTTACTGTTTCATCTGTAGAGCCGTCTGATACAAATACAAATTGCAATTTATCCGATGGATAATCTAACGACCTCAGACTACTTAATTTCTTTTCAATATTAGCTTCTTCGTTATGCACAGCAATAACAACACTGACACTTGGATAGTCTTTCAGGGCTTGCCGCGGTGCGTCGACTACTGATCGCGCACGTAGATGTAAAAAAATTGGGAATATCGCGTAGGTATAAACGCAAAATAGGACCGCTACTAAGAATAACCAAATCATTTTATCTTACCGGCTTATGGGCTCGTAAATGATTGACCACCCATTCACGTGCACTTGCATCAATCACAACAACCCCGGCGACGGCCATGATGCTTCCGATAAAACCTTTTACTAACAAATTAGTAAAGTCACCTCCAACATCAAGCTTAAACAACAATGCATACACTATTAAACTTAATAGAGCAGACAGCAATGGAACACGTAAACTAATTTTAAATGGAACCAATTCAAAAGCACGATAACTAACACCTAACATGAATACTAGGTATGAAATAACGGTTACTACAGCTGCTGCGAGAATGCCGTAATCCGGAATAAAGTGGTAGTTCAAGCCAAGATTCAAAATAGTCGCAACAACACCCCAAAACATCAGCACTTTTGTATTCTTTTTTATATATAAACCGGCAGCCAGAAAGTGCATTGCACCATCGAGAAAAAAACTAAACGCGACAAACGGAATGATGATGGTTCCTGGATAGTATTTCGGGCTGGCTAGAAAATTGAGTAAGTGCGGACTGACAAGCGAAAAAAGCATTATAAATGGCAGCCCAAACACCAAATAACTGTGAAATCCTTTAGATAAAAATGCTTGTGTTTTGGCAGCACCCTCACCTTCCCACAACTGCATATAATGTGGCTTAAGTGCCTGCACCAAAGCGGCTAGCAGAATAAGGTCAAGGTAAGTAGTTAGATTGTAAGAGGCTGAGTACATACCCAGTTCGTTTTCTCCAAGCAAGGCTTGAATGATATACCGATCACTAAGCCGCATAATCAATCCAAGCGACTCCAGTATCATTAACGGCACGCCATAGTGCAACATCGCCTTAGCTAATGGTGTAGAAACTTCCGACCAAGTAAATCGAAAATCCGGCCAGTATTTTCTAGCTGCAAATGTAAAGCCAACCAATTCGGCTAACACCATTGCGACCAGCACGTACGCAACACTGATCTTGCCCACAATCATGATCACCAAGATCAATGCAAGATATAAGTATCGGTTTAATATTTGCGTAAAGCCCACCAAAGCACTGCGTTGCTGCGCTCGCAGGAAATTTAAAATGCCACTGCCAAGCAATCGTAAAAATACAATGCAGGATGCAATTAAAAATAACCCGGATATATTATTGAAGTCAGATAGACGCGGCAATAAAGTGAAACCAATTAGAAGCCAGATAGCCGACGTTACACTGGCAAAAACAATAAACACCATACTCACAGTGCTATTCATTTGATGAAGACTAAATGAAAGATTAGCGTTTTTAATTTGTGAGTAAAAGCGAATGACCGCGTGCTGCATACCCAACTTTCCAAACGCGACAAACAACGTCAAGCTTGATGTGATTAAGCCGAGGATTCCGTACTCTGCAACGCTAAGGCTGCGTGTTAGCAATGGAAAGGTAACTATACCTGCCAGTGCCGCCAGCATACCTGCAGAGGCATAGTTTCTTATGTGTTTTAAAGCACCGGAAGCCACAATGATAGTGCTCGCTTACGCTGCTTGACGAAACGATTCGTGCAAAGACGACAAACCACAGAACTCAACACCTTCTTCTTTGCACCAATTTAATCCCTCAAGCATTTCGTTAATAAAACGCTCTACATCCTCTGCAGACTGAGGATACGGTGAGGCTTTTTCAATAACCTCCATTGAGTGAAACATCATATTGATATTGATGACTTCTCTGTCCGCATGCTGCTTGAGGTGGTAATGAAATATTTTCTTCATCTGATCTACAGATGCAAACCATGGTCGAAACCAAATTGGGGCTCGACGCAACAAACGAGGCATGATGGTCACAGGAACTTCTAATATACGATCTGGAGAATAGTCACCTGGCACAATAATTTGATCTTCCGCCGGAAAGTATGGCTGGGAGGGCGCTCGACGAAAATCAACGACCGCATTTGGCGCTGTCCACCGTACATGCGGTGTCACACTGGTATCTACTTTATATCCAAGCTTTTGCAAGCTGTTTAGAGATTGAGGTGCCGCTCCAAAACGCCCTGCACGAAAACTAGTGGGCCGATAACCAAAGCTATCAACAAAAAGGTTAGACAGATTCTCTAGCTTGCGAAACTCAATGTCTTGCGCATAACCAGATTGAAAATCGGGGCTATCAACACCAGCGTAGTTATGATATTTCTTGTGTGGCTCTATGAACGCTGCGTGTAAATGCGTACCCAACTCAAACTCACCTTGAAGTGAACGCAACGTCTCCACGCAAGTGGCATCTTCCATAACCTCTACCGTTAATAGGTAAGTAGGAACAGCACCGACAGAATTAAATGCAGTTTGTAGACGGTTAGGCACACCTTCATTGATCGATTCAAAGGTTAAGGGGTTTGCTCTGACCCAGTTGGGATCATGATCACACTCGGTATCGATTGATACCGTCATGTAAACTTTCTGGACGTTATTTGACACTGTAAACTCCAACAAGCTGATCAATAACACTATCCATAGCAAACTTGTCTTCAATAACGGTGCGACCATTATTGCCCATTAGAATATTTTCTTGCTTGTTGGTGTAACACTTACCTAGTATTTGCCCGAGTTTGTCGCTATCGCCTGCGGGAAAAAAATGTCCTGATAAACCTTCTTCAACGAGATCTTGATTACCACCAATATCGGTTGCAACGACAGCCCTTGCTGCGTGCATGGCTTCTATGACTGAATTTGGCAACCCTTCCGCAAAGGACGGTTGAACGTATAGATCCAGAGTGCTGTAAAAACTGGCTGTGTCTTCAACGGTGCCCAAAAAATCAACATCGTCAGCAATACCAAGCTCCACAACTTGCTCTCGAAGCGCAAGCTCAGCTATTCCAGACCCTGCCAAGACTAACTTTAACGGAGCATCAGGATATTGCTCGCGGCACTTTGCAAACCCATCTAATAATATGTGAACGCCTTTGACCTCACGCAGACGTCCGCAGTAACCGATCGTAAACAGGCTTGGATCGGGCCTGGGAGTGGCGGGCTTACTGATATCAATACCATTTGGAATTAAGGCAATTTGATCTTCACGGAATCCAGCATCGATGAGCTTAGCGCGGGTTTGAATGCTAATGGTTTGTACAAAATCGACATTACGCATTGCCAAACGCATCAGAGCATTTATAGGATGCAGCCGCTTTCGCTGATCAAGCACGCCGCCTTCAAATTCAAAGAAGCCTGATATTTTTGTTACGATGGGTATTTTGCTATACGGGCGCACCACACCAGCGGTGGCCGCAAGTAGGCGGGTAACGTGAATGTGCATGCAATCGTATTGACCGCGACGCTTGAGTAGAAACGCTGCAAACTTAAACATCAATACAATCGAACCCACTAACTTTATGTGCGGGTAGTCGATAAACGTTAGCGGAATACCATCCAATTCAGCCTTGTCATAGGCGCCCTGAACAACTCTTGGAGCAACATATTCAACACTGATGTCACGCGCTTTAAGCGCCTGAGCTAACTTAACCGCTTGGCTTTCTGCACCACCTAAGCCAGGAAATAGACTATCGATGACAAACAGAATACGTAAGTCAGATTCATTTTGCGCTGAAGAATCGCCGACGATCAGCTCCTCTTCCACATCAGCTCGATCAAGGACCATCATTGAAGCAACGATTTAAGTTCGATGGTCAAATCTTTGCTAGCACGTGTGGGGGGGGCCCAACGAAGACCGAATGTAACTCTATTTTCGGTAACATCTATTTCGTCCAGTGTGTCATTACGAGTACGCTCGCCATTGGCTATCGTGCCACGGTAGCCAGCTTGCAATTCAAAACTACGACTCAAACGGTAGGTAAACTGCACATTACCTAACAACGACGACGTGTTGTCATCTGAATTGATGAAATCTTGATTCTCGTAGCTAAGCGTCGTAGCCACTCTTGCTCTTGTGGTAAATGCTCTGCTGTAAGAAGTAGATGCATATAGATTGTTTCTATCTTGTAGATCGCCGTCTAACGTAAGACCATTGCTATCTGCAAGCAGCCTAAAATCTGACTGCCCAGCTCCCACACTGAAATCGAATGTATTTTTGGATGAAGTGAAATCATATGTAAAATCAAGGCGTGTCTCATCGAAAAAACCATCGGCATCTGGCGCAATTCCAGTTCCATCCGCGAAAAGAGTTTCAATGGTGGTGAGAGTCTGGTCACGTAGATCGCGTGTTAACCCTATTGAGAAAGACGACTGAGGTCCTAGTTGTCTGGCTAATGAAAACCGCACATTGGCACCACTTAGTGACTGTGATTCGGTAGTGTATTGCGTGCCACCAAACTGGGCTTCATAAGTATTTCTACCTCTATTTCGCTTCCAGTAGCCAGACATTGCTAAGCGATTGAAATCACCCTCTTGATTCTCTTCAGGATTGTCGGTGTAGATATTGCCGAACAGGAGGCCCCAGGTATTACCCGTATCGGTGTCGAACTCCCAACTAGCACTGCTGTTAAACAGCGATTCAAGCTGTTCGTCATCTTGACTTTGATTTATGTAAAGTAACCGCGCATTGACTCGACTGAACGAATCGAGTTCGTACACGAAACGAGGCCCAGTAACGAAAACGTTACGACGTGTGTTACTCGAGTCATCAATGGGTTGCAGTGCATCGTCAGCACGAACACCGCCAAGGATGTCGCCAACGTACCAGCTAAAAGAACGCGGCGTTATTTGCCACTCAGCTGCGCCGAGAAACTGGGTTACCGCGCTAAATTCATCGTCGGGATCGTCGAGTTGACGCTGCGAATAAAGTTCGCCAGAAAAAGCACCCCGTAACTGGGTTCCTTTTTGCTCACCGAAAACGCCAAATTGGCCGTAACCAATTTGCCCTGTCTGCGGACCTGGCTCATCGTCCGCATTTGCGCCGGCAACATTGTCGGATACATTGACGGCAACCAGGCTTTCAAATCCAACATCAAGCGCTGCCGCAAAACTGGGGAAACAGAACAGCGCGAGTGCGCAAAAGGTATTTCTATGCAACACTTATTAGTCAACTCTTTACAGCCAACCGTCAATTACGACGGTTGATCATTAATGACAATACCCGCCAACTTGCGCTCGTCGATTTCATCAACGATGCTGTCCAGAACCCCAGGTGTAACTCCACCATAAGGCAGAACTAGCACGGTATAGTCGCATATATCCGACAATATTCGTGCATCCGCAGAAGTTGACATTGCTGGACCGTCTACAACAACAAAACGATTATCGTATCGTTCTTTGATGTCCACCATCAGTTGCTTGTAACGAGCCGACGTGAAGTGTTCAGCACTTATTTCTGTATGACTACCGATTGGAATAACGCGCATCCTTGGTATGCCACTAGGACTTACAATGTGCTCTACTCCCAACTCTGGGTGTTCCAAGTATTCAAGTAACCCGTGAGAGTCATCTCGGCCGATTAATTTAAGCAGCTTATGAATCACAGGGTCATGTAAGTTAGCGTCAACTAGCAAAGATGTTTTAGCTTTGTCGAACGCAATTGTCGCCGCTAGGTTAAGTGCAACGAAACTACCACCGCCTTGTGGAACGACGGAACTCACTAAAACTGAAAAATTACCGTCTTCTTTCAAACTATAGAGCTTAGTTCGCAATTGACGCATAGCATCAACTAGCCCCCGGTTCTTAGAACGCGGATGAACGATACCTAGTAGTTCTAACTGGCGATCGCTAAATAGCTTCGCCTCTTCCATGTTCGCCAAGTCAGCACGTGCTTTATCAGCCAAACCAACCGAGTCATTAGCGGCACTGATATTGGTACGACCATGCGTGGTGCGATTAACCGGCACCATCGAACGACCTGTCTCTTTACGCTTACGCCGTAGTCGCTTGCCCTGTTGCTGCTGAACAATCGAACGAACGTTCGCTATTTTGGCTCTATCAGTCATCTAAACTGCTCCTTGAGACGAAATCGCCATCATGTACTTTAAGACCGCAACCAATATGTAAAGTGCGACGACAAGGATAACAACCCCCACAACTGTGCCAGGCCTACTAAACATTCCTGGTTTTTCATTGGGCTGCTGCATATGCGGCACGGTGGTTAGCAATGGTAATTCAAGCAAATCGGTTATCGCCGATTGAGTTCTAATTCTGGGATCGAGTTTCAAAAACACGATTAAATACATAAATGGCAACAACAAGCCCAGCAGCAAGCCCATTGCCGCTATGTGCATGAATCGAAGGCCGGTTGGCAACACGGGAAAGTTCGCTGGTTGTTGAATACTAAAAAGAACACCTTGCTTTTCTGCACCTAGACTCATTGATAGTCGAGCGCTTTCTTGGCGGCGTAACAAATCTTCGTATAGATCTTTGTTAATTTGGTAATCACGCGTAAGTTCTGTCAGCTCACGCTCTACTTTACCTGAAACTGCTGATCGCTTAATTTCTTGATCTAGCATGACTTTAAGTTGAGCAGCCCGTGAGCGCTGAGACTCAGCTTCTGCCGTGTTACGAGCAAGATCAGATCGCAATTGCTGATAAACCGGGTTTAGGTTTGCAGCTCCAGAGTAAACCGAACCATTAATACTGTAAGAAGTCGATCCATTTGTCTGTGTTTTTGGGCGATTAGCGGCGTTAGCAATCACTTCTTGCACCTGTTGCTTAAGTCTGACGATGTCTGGGTAGTCGTCGGTATAAGACAGTCGCAGTAGATCGATCTGGCTCTGCAGCTCTCCTACTCTTGAAGCGGTTTGACTGGCTGCAAACTCAATCGCCATAGTTGAAGACTCAGAAGAAATTTCTCTTTCTAGTGACTTACGACGCTGATTAAACTCGGCGTACTGCAGGTTCGCCTCTTCCATATCACGACGCAGTTCAACTATGCGAGCATCTACGTTCCCGTCAGTCGATGCAGTCATACCCGGATACTGGCGCTGAAAGCTTTCCAGCCGTCCTTCAGCATCTTCAAGCTTCGAGCGATAAGTTTCAACCTGACCAACGATAAAATCAAATGCTTCAGTCGTTTCTCGGCTAGAAGTTCTCATCGACTTTGCTAGAAAAAGGTCAGCATATAAAGTAGCTGTTTCATAAGCGATTTTAGGATCTGTATTCTCGTACACAATTTCGAGCAATTGATTGTCGATATTGAATATTTCTGTAGCTTTGATAATGTCTTCTTTGATTCGCTCACGCTCAACCGCTGATGTATCAGCATTGACAAACCCAATTTCGTCGAGTATCCGCTCCATGATGTCGTTGCCGAATAGCGTTTCACGGGCTACCAATGTTTGATTAGTGTCCAACGCAGATTCTACACCGGTCACAGTTTGCACAGCGTTTTGCCTATCTACATGCAATTGCACATAAGACGTGTATTTTTTCTGCCAAAACCATGCTGCTATTAAAAATAGCAGTGCGATCACAGCGAAAATTGCGAGCATGGTGCCACGTCTTGCAGCAGCCTCGCGGGACAACAGTGGTGCCCATTCATCAAGAGTTATGTTACTCATCGCTAGCTAATATTGCCGTTATTTGTTTGTGAAAAAAAATAGCCAAATTTCATCGATCTTAGAACCTACGCTCTGGAATCGAAATGACATCACCGGGATACAAACCGTAATTTGTATCTAGCACGCCTTCTTTTAAAATACTTTCCAGGTAAACGGGGTAAACCTTCGTGTCACCGTTGGTTGTTCGGTACAACTTTGCAGCTTCTGGAGAGGAAAATTCATTGACTCCACCCGCCTCTAGAACTAAATCTAGAACCGTCATGCCCTCTCGATGACTGATCGATTTTGGTTGAGCTACACCGCCAACCACACGAACACGATTTTTAAATTCATCACTGTTAAGTTCTTCAACGATGATTGAAACCTTCGGTGTGCGGATGTACTGCAATAACTTAGATTCGGTATCGCGCGCCACTTCATCTGGTGTTCGCTTGCCAGCCAATACATCGCCCACTAATGGCACAGAAATGTAGCCATCAGGACGCACTGGAACGCGCACTGACAAATCTGGGTTCTTCCAAACACTAACGCTCACAATGTCACCTGACCCAAGACGGTACTGAGGTGTCGCACTGGATTCCAGCGTTGGTGGCCTGGATTCTTCCGGCAGAACGCCACCGCGTCCCCCGCAACCTACGAGAACCAGGGCCAAAAGGACCAACGTGTATCGCAAATAACTCATTTTCTTTTCAATCTCCGGGCTCTAAGTGCCTGATCTTACGTTTTTAGACCTCCCAAACAGGTAGATGGGACCTAGTAAGACGTATGTCTACGTATATATTTTTTGTTAGCGGCAGAGTTAGTATAAAAATTACACCACATTCATAAACTGCCCAGTAGGTAAGCTTACTGGACTTGTAGTTTTATTACCTTGAGGTGTGTCCAAAACTTGCACCGGTCGATGCTGTTGCCACAAAAATCTACATCCGTCACATGTTAACCAAACCTCACGGTAAAATTAGTTAAACGACGGTAAGCTATAGTCTGAGGCTTGGAGATCATTGTGGCAATTGAATTTAAACATGAGTATCAGCAGTTGGAACTCGATCCGAGTGCCGATTGGAAAAATGCACAAGCAAATTATCGCCGACTGGTTCACGTCTGGCACCCCGATAGATACGCCCAACGTCCACGTGAAAAAATTCACGCGCAACAGCAATTTATAGAATTAACCAAAGCTTTCAACAATTTGCGCACGTTTTATCGTGAGAACAACCGCATGCCGTTCGAACAAATCAAGCAAGCGATTTCAGATTCCCCAGTGCCAGCAAAGCACCAACAGATCATGCCCGAAGACAATGCTATCAGCGAATCTAGCATTTTAAACAAACGTAAACCTTCAACTAAATCGCTCAAGCCTAATATTTTTAGGCCTCTGCTCTGGGCAGTACCGACCGTCGCAACGGTTGCAGTAGGTATAGCAGTGTTTATTGTGATCGATAGAAATGCGAAACTAAACACGATCGAAGAGGCCAAACGCGTTTTACGAACCGTTCAACCAAGTGAGTATCTGGCTAATTCTGAAGAAATATCTAAGGCAAACACTCGGGCCAACTTAGTTAATCCTGCGGAAGGGAATCGCAAGATGGGTGACAAATTAACAAAGGACTTATTCAAGTAGGGAATGAAAAAAGCAGGCAATGGAAGAACCATCCTGCTGAGCCAGCTAAGCAATGCGCTGCAACCAACCCAAATGTACTAATCAGATTCAGTCTAATGCTTGAGGACGTCTACCTTGCGCCCTTACCAAACAATACCACCTCTGCCGTTTGGCACAGAATCAACATATCTAGAAATATCGTATGGTTTTTGATGTAGTACAAATCGTATTCCTGCTTTTGTACAGAATCTTTTAACGACGCACCGTATGGGTAACACACTTGTGCCCACCCAGTTATCCCTGGCTTCACTGCATGGCGTTCTTGATAGTACGGAATCTCTTTTTCAAGCTCCGCGACAAACTGCGGGCGCTCGGGACGAGGGCCGACAAAGCTCATGTCGCCACGTAACACATTCAGGATTTGCGGCAACTCATCAATCCGAGTTGTTCTCATGATCTGCCCTACCGCAGTCACACGCGAATCATTCTTTGTTGCCCATTGAGCCACACCATCTTTCTCAGCATTAACCGACATGCTTCTAAATTTTAATACTTGAAACGGTGTCCCCAAATGTCCGACTCGAACTTGCCCGTAAAATATGGGCGCGTTAACGCCATCTTCGAGCTTGATCGCAATAAGCGCAAAGAGCATAAATGGCCACGTAATCATGAGTATCAGAGCGCTTGCGAATATATCGAAAAATCGTTTGGACACATCACGCAATGCACCACTGTCAAACCCATCTGAATAAATAAGCCAATCTGGACGTAAAATATCTAGCGGTAGTTTGCCCTGCTCTCGCTCAAAGAACCCAAGCAAATCGATGACATCGATGCCATACAATTTACAATTCAGCAGATCTTCCAGCGGCATACCGTTGCGCCGTTCATCTGCTGCAACGACAATTTCATCAACTGCATTATCTATGCAGTATTGCAATAGGCTTTGTTCGTTCAGATCTATAACCATCGCTGAATCAACAGACAATGTACTGTCAGTTACCAGCTTTAAGTAGCCAACAACTCGAAACCCTCGACGATCGACTCGGCGGCGCAATCGGCGTGGAATGGAGGCAGCTTTTTCTCCAGCACCAAGAACTAAGACACGAATTTTAAGTATGTCTCGGTCGACATAGTAGAAGAACATTGGCCGAATCGTGCCGACCATAAAAAAGGCTAAAACCAAAGCTAAAGCAAAGACACCTCGCCCTAGATACAGACTGGGTATGAGGTAATACATCAGAGCAAGAACTGCGGCACCACACAAAAAACCTATTATTGAGCGCAGGAAAACACCGAGAATTCCACCACGGAAGCGGCTCTGATACAGACCCATAGCCATCATGGTTGTTGGCATGACCAAGCCAAAGAGTATGGAGGTAACCACAGGCGAGTTGATACTAGAGATTTCAGTCAGTCGCTGACCGTCAAAGCGGACATAGACAGATATGTATACAGCAGCTACGCATACGCAAAACTCTATTAGCGCAAGCAGCAAGAATGGCACTCTGAGGTGCATCTTGAAAAACTTAAACGTCGCCACGGCGTAATTTTGTCCCTGTCATGTCCATTCCAAAATAGCGGTGCATACAAAAAAAACTGTAGCCCAATTCAATACTTACTAACAGCGGCCGATACCCCTTGTGCGTACCGGAATTCCGTTCAAATGATTGAATCAGTACAAAAACAAATGGAGATGCACCTCGACACACTCGAGATAGACTCCTCGAATAGCTGGGATGATATTGAAAAACAGTATCGTCAGCTAATTCAACGCTGGCACCCGGATCGGAACCTTGGTGAAAATAAAGATATCGCGCAGTCCAAATTTATTGAGATAAACTCAGCGTATAAGGCCCTTCGCGAACAGTATCGCAAAAATGGCGCTATTCCAAGACACCTGCCGCCAGAGCAACAAGGACCTTTGTTAGGTACCAAAAAAGAAGTCGTCGTTAAACCGGCACTTTATAAAAACAAGATTGTCGTCGCCGCTGTACTGGGTATTGCATTGCTGTCCGTCTTTGGGGCTGTATTGTGGTCCCTTGACTCACGATTGGCAGAAAACAATCGTGACAGAGCGACTATCGAGAAAACAACTTCAGGTTTTGAAGCTGCAGCAACGCATGGACAGCAGATGGATCAGCTAGACAGTTTAGAAGGTTCAATAATTCAAACGACGAGTGAACTTGAACCATAGGTAAATTTACGTACGGAAAACAATTTGTTGGTGATTAGTGTGCACAACTTCTAGCCACCAGTAATTAGTCACAATAGGTTTAGATGATAGACGTTACAACGCATTGTTTATCGTATAATTCGTCCACTTAAGCGGCGTTACGCTTGGCCCTTTTATTATAACAACGAGCAATCTGGAAAGCGCATGTTCAAGATTACAGCAAACGATAAATTAGCCGTGATCGGGCTTGGTTATGTCGGCCTTCCTTTGGCTGTCGAATTTGGTAAAGAGTCACCGACTATCGGCTTTGATATAAATGCTGATCGTATTGCGGAACTCAATAATCGCGAAGATCGAACACTGGAAGTGTCAACCGACGAGATGGCCGAAGCTAAACACTTAACCTTCACCAGCAATATCGAAGATCTAAGCGACTGCAAAGTATTCATCGTCACCGTTCCAACGCCAATAAACAGTCACAAACAACCAGACCTAACCCCTTTGATAAAAGCCAGTGAGGCAATCGGATCGGTGATGCAACCAGGCACCGTTGTTATATATGAGTCCACTGTTTATCCAGGCGCAACAGAAGAGGTGTGCGTTCCCATCTTGGAGAAATTTTCTGGCCTTACTTTCAACAAAGACTTTTACGCAGGCTACAGCCCAGAGCGTATTAATCCTGGCGACAAAGAACACAGGGTTAGTAACATTATGAAGGTCACTGCGGGTTCAACTCCTGAAGTTGCCGTTGAAGTAGACGAACTCTACAAACGCATTATTACTGCTGGCACACACAGCGCGAGTAGCATAAAAGTGGCGGAAGCTGCAAAAGTCATTGAAAACACCCAACGCGATTTGAATATCGCATTAATCAATGAGCTGGCAATTATCTTCGACAAGCTCGATATTGACACTCTAGAGGTACTAGAAGCTGCAGGCACCAAATGGAATTTTCTGCCGTTTCGGCCAGGCTTGGTTGGCGGTCACTGCATCAGTGTCGACCCTTACTACCTGACTCACAAAGCGCAAGAAATTGGTTATCACCCACAAGTGATTCTTTCTGGTCGTCAAATCAACGACGACATGGGCAGCTATGTAGCGAGCCAAGTGGTGAAAATGCTAACGCAACGAAAGGTGCATGTTGTTGATGCCAACATCTTAATTCTCGGATTAGCGTTCAAAGAAAACTGCCCTGATCTGCGTAACACTCGCGTAGTCGATATTATTGCAGAACTCGACACGTATCACGCTAACGTTGAAGTATATGACCCGTGGGTCGATCCAACCCAAGCGGAACACGAGTACAATATCTCGCCAGTGACTACCTTAGAGAAAGGCCGTTACGATGCCATCATTCTGGCGGTTGGGCACAAAGAATTTATTGACATGGGTAGCGATGCAATTCGAGCATTGGGACGTAAGGATCACGTACTTTATGACATCAAAAGTGCACTGCCAAAAGAGAGCGTCGATGCGAGACTATAATCTCAAAGCGATGTCTACGACAAGATTTGACCACACGGCTCTTTATTTATGAAAGTCCTCATTACCGGTACAGCCGGATTTATCGGCTCAACCCTTGCGCTGAAACTACTTGCTCGCGGCGACGAAGTTATCGGCATTGACAATGTCAATGACTACTACGATGTCAACTTAAAGCTTGCACGACTCGAGCGCGTAAAAGCGCAAAAAGGGTTCACAGAGGTCCGTTGTGATCTTGAAGATCGAGATGCTGTTGCAGCCGCTTTCAAAAAACATAAGCCAAATCGCGTGGTCAATTTAGCAGCCCAAGCAGGTGTTCGCTATTCACTCGAAAATCCGTATGCCTATATCGACGCAAATATAATCGGTCATCTGAATATTCTTGAGAATTGTCGTTATCACGATATTGAACATCTTGTGTATGCGTCGAGCAGCTCAGTTTATGGCAATCACACGAACATGCCATTCTCTATACATAATTCAGTTGATCATCCAGTGAGTTTGTATGCGGCGACTAAGAAATCTAACGAGCTGATGGCGCACACATACAGTCACCTATTCGGCATCCCAACCACCGGACTGCGTTTCTTCACAGTTTATGGTCCATGGGGTCGTCCAGATATGGCGCTGTTCATGTTTACCAAGAATATCCTTGCTGGTGAACCCATTAATGTTTTCAACCACGGTAAGCACAAACGTGACTTTACTTACGTGGAAGATATTGTTGAAGGTGTAACACGTACGCTAGATCAAATAGCAACACCAAATCCAGATTGGGACAGTAGCAATCCAGACCCTGCTACCAGTAACGTACCGTTTCGCGTGTACAACATTGGTAACAACAGTCCAGTCGACTTAGAACACTACATTGCGGTTCTAGAAGATTGTCTTGGTAAAAAAGCGATCAAAAACCTACTTCCACTGCAACCAGGCGATGTGCCTGATACGTACGCTGATGTTTCTGACTTGATCGAAGACGTTGACTACAAGCCTGAAACCACAGTGGAAAATGGCATTGCAAAATTCGTTGAGTGGTACAAGAAATACTACAAAGTCTAAGCGCCAAGCTTAGATACGCTACTGCACAGGCCCAATTAGAGCCTGTGTTAATCGTTAATCGTCAAATTTGACCGCGTATTTTATATAGCACTAACGCCAACTGTTCGTGCAATAACAAATCAAACCGATTCATTGCAGTAATTTGTGGCCACAACGCAAAGTTAGGTACACCTTCTATCCCCCGCCGGTCAACAGCTACCGGACAAACCTTCAGCCCTTGCTTTTCAAACACCGCTTTTGCCCGCTTCATGTGTAATGCTGAGGTGACTAAATTAACGTGCTCATCGAATTCGTGTTGATCGATCAGTGCACGGATGTTGCGAGCATTTTCAAACGTGTTGCTCGACTCACCTTCCTCATGAATACGCGCGGCAGACAATCCAACTTTACGCAAGTAATACCCCATCACTTGCGCCTCAGTTACGGTGCGCAAAGCCCCTCCCGCAACCAGTAACGGCGCATCAGGAAACAGCTCTGCAAGTTCAGCGGCAGCATTTGCGCGTACAAAAGTGGCTGGCGCCATAAAGCGTATTTGCGACACTTGCGACACTCGCGAATCGACCCCCCCGCCTAACAGGACTATAGGCCGATCAGCCAGACAGCTTGGATTAACTGGATATTGGTTTTCGTAGTAAAGCAATAACGGATTCACGATTCGGGGGGCGCTTACGAAAAGTATTGCAGCCAACCAAATCAATCCACCAAAAGCGAGTCGAGCACTGAATCGAGTGCATACAAGCCACACCCACAGCAGAAGCGATAACAGGAAGATCAATCCAATTGGGTCAATTACCCAATCCTTAATAAGGCCAAACAGAGACATTGACAGTAAATCAGCGAAAGTCGAAAGAGACGAGAATTCTATCCTTATTTAAAGCAACAATTACTCCTGCTAAGGGCTTATGATTGATATCATTATCATAGTTTAAGCAAATACTGCTCGAGTCTCAGATTTATCATGGCTAGTCCCGATCCAAACAATTTAAACCAACTACGCCAGCTGCGCTCGTTTTGCGAGGCTGCACAGTCTGGTAGTTTTTCAAAAGCAGCGGAAAAGCTGAAATTGTCCCAACCATCAATTTCACTGCAAATCCAAGCTTTGGAAAAAGATTTGGGTACTTTGTTGTTTGAACGCAGCGGACCTAAGATTCGCCTCACACCGGCTGGTGATCTGCTGCTTGATATGGCCCGGCCGCTGGTTGATGGTATCTCGCGGCTGGCCGATAGCTTTTCTGCACGTCTAGGACAAGTGCATGCGGGGCCATTGGATGTCGCCTCTGGTGAAGCGACCCTGCTCTACATTCTGCCAGAGATAATTCATGGATTCTCCACAACATACCCCCAAATTGACTTGAAGCTACACAATGTCACCGGCCAAGATGGCATGCAATTACTGCGCGCTGATAAAGTCGATTTCGCTGTTGGCTCCATGATCGATGTGCCGGACGACATGGTCTATCACCCCATCTACGACTTCAAACCTGCATTGATCATGTGCAAGGGCCATCCGCTAGAAGAAAAAGAAAATGTCACTCTTGAAGACATTAGTCAATATGGACTAATACTTCCACCGCGACACTTAAGCACTTGGAGCGTTGTCGATCTTGTGTTTCAACAACATGAGTTGGAGTACAATGTTGTTATGGAAGTTGGAGGCTGGGAAGTTATAAAGCGCTACGTCGAGTCAGGTACTGGCATCAGCATCGTAACTAGTATTTGTTTACGTGGCTTTGAAAATTTATCAGTCCGCCCAATGGATGCCTACTTCCCTACCCGAACCTACGGAGTAGTTGTTCGACGTGGAAAATTTCTCTCCCCTCAAGCCAAGAGTTTTCTAGAGCTAATGGATGGCGATTTTTTTGCAAAACAAACCGTACCGCCAGCCAGTCGTAAAAAGCTTGCTCGCGATGATGCTTTAATTACCCACCTATAAAACTGTACAAACACAATGGATAGGAATCCAAAAAATACACACGTCATTGTTGGTATGTCCGGTGGCGTTGATTCATCTGTTGCTGCATTGCGTTTGGTGCAACAAGGCTATCAGGTGTCTGGCATCTTCATGCAAAACTGGGAAGATGACGATGAACACTGCACAGCCAGGCAAGATTATCGAGATGCCAAAGGTGTAGCTGATCAACTGAGCATCCCACTCACTACAGTCAACTTTGCGGACGAATATTGGGAACGTGTGTTCGCGCATTTTCTAACCGAATATGGTGCTGGTCGAACACCAAACCCAGACATTCTTTGCAATAAAGAGATTAAATTCAATGCGTTTCTCGATCACGCACTTGAACAAGGCGCAGATGCCATCGCTACAGGACACTATGTACAGCGAGGCTACGAACCGATTCAAGCCGGTAAATCTGCTGATAGCGTAACTGATACTGCCGGGTATGAAACTCACGCATCTGATGCAAATCCATCGAACGAATTAAACAGTAATCTCCCGGTACAGCTTTTGCGCGGCAGTGATAACAACAAAGATCAAAGCTATTTTCTCTATACGCTGAATCAACGACAAGTGAGCTCAAGTCTGTTCCCAGTTGGTGATCTCGATAAGCCGGTACTGCGTAAGATGGCGCAGGATGCAGGTTTTCTTGTGCATAACAAAAAAGACAGCACAGGTATTTGTTTTATTGGAGAGCGAAAATTCAATACCTTTTTAGCCGAGTTTTTACCCGCACAACCTGGAACCATAAGAACCGACGCTGGTGAAAAAATTGGTACCCACAATGGTCTTATGTTTTACACACTCGGCCAACGCCAGGGTCTTGGCATTGGCGGTGTTGCGGCCGCAGACGAATCGCCGTGGTACGTGCTGGCAAAAGACGTCCCGAACAATACGTTGATTATTGGCCAAGGCCACGATCACCCTATGTTATTCAGGCAAACGCTTGCCTCTCACGATATGCATTGGGTTCGAGGGACACCGCCAGCGCAACAATTTAGATGTACAGCAAAAGTCCGCTATCGCCAACAAGATCAGCACGTCAATATAGTGATCAATTCAAACGGGGACGTTCAAGCCACGTTCGATGAACCGGTTAGAGCCATCACGCCTGGGCAATCTGTTGTACTTTATCTTGATGAAGTGTGCCTCGGTGGCGGTATAATCAGCGACTTTAATCAGTCCTCAGAAGCCGACGCCGTACCCGTTACGATATCCGACCACACCTCGGTCAATACAAACCTATAATCTGTTATGACAACAATTAAGTCACCCGAGAATCAAACCCTTGCACTGGCTGGCATCTTCCAGGCCGTATACCTTTGCAAATCGCTGGCGACCACCGGTCAGTGTGATCAGGATGAATTGCGCGGAACCTTACGTTCAATTCTGACGCTAAATAGCGAGCGTGTTATCGACGCCTATGGTGGTTCGCCACGCGCATTGAATCGTGGTCTACGCGTGCTACGCAGTCAGTTCGCCGGCAATGATGAGTCACGCGATCTTGAACTTGCGCGCTACGCGTTGGCATTAATTCAGCTCGGCACCAATGTTCTTGGCGATGATCGAACGGTTGAGGAATTACGCATTGGCATTAGCCGAGTGCAATCGCAAGATGGCGATATGGCAGAGCCAGAATTAGTCAACAATCTTGCTAATATCTACATAAGCAGCATCAGCAATCTGACTCCGCGCATCATGGTGAGTGGCGATCCTGGGTTTTTAAATGATGCAGACGTTGCATCAACGATTCGAGCTGCTTTGCTCGGTGGTATAAGATCAGTTGTGCTCTGGCGTCAGTGTGGCGGGAGCCGCCCTAAACTTGTGATGCAACGAGCACAATATGCTCGAGTTGCAGAGGAATTACTGCTGGCATAGTGTCGCTGGCTCAAATCCCATCAATATTCAGTAAAAATTGTGTGAACTCGAACTCAAACTTTTGTGACACAAATGACGTCAGTCCTTGCTGTAGAAACTCACTCGTAGTACCTTGAAACTACAGGTACCTGCCGTCAAAAGCAGCGCGTCAAATCAACTGAACTTATTACCAAAGTAGACGCGATTATGGACAGATAATTGCATCGTCATGATGTGCTATGACACTGTCTAAACATGCCAACTAATGACCTGCAGCCAATGCGAGTGTGCCAATTGCATGGCTGACAAGTCAAACTTCAAATACTTATGAGCCAGAGTCATTTACCAGTTGTCTCAATTATCTTACCTGTTTTCAACGAGCAAGCTTTACTGCGGAACAACGTAACCGAGATAGCGACTTACTTAGATACACTTTCTGATCAATACTGCTTTGAAATACTTATCGTGAATGACGGCAGCGCCGATAATACTGGCGCGATAGCTGACGAGCTTTCAAAAGAAATGACGGCCGTCAGAGTTCTGCATCACCCAACGAATTTCGGCGTTGGTCAGGCTTTAAAGTTTGGCTTCGCCAATACGCGCGGAGATTATGTCGTAACCATGGATGTTGATCTGAGTTACGACGTGCAGCATATCGAACAACTGGTCAACACCATGCGAGAGACACATGCCAAAATCGTTCTCGCATCGCCCTATATGGAAGGTGGAACTATCGCCAACGTTCCAACCTTACGTCGAGTACTTAGCGTTCTCGGCAATCGTTTTCTCAAATTCTTTAATCACGGCAACATCTCAACAATAACCTCAATGGTTCGCGTTTACGATGGTCCCTTCGTGCGCTCGATAGATTTTCGGTCAACCGGTTTAGATCTGATGCCAGAAACGCTTTATAAATCGATGATTGTTAGAGCAAAAATAGTTGAAATGCCAGCTCGATTGGACTGGGGTCCGCAATTAGAGTTCGGCGACAACCGAACATCCAGTATGCGCTTGGTAAAACATGTCTTATCGACCATTACGTCGGGATTTCTACTACGACCAATGTTTTTTTTCGTCATTCCGGGAGTGCTAATTGGTCTTTTCGCGTTGTACGCTAATTTTTTGATGTTCGGGCATTTTTTCGACGCTCTAGCAAATATTCGAGCTTTAGAAGAAAATGCCCCTTTGGGTCGCGCCTTAAAAGTTGCCTATGCGCAAGCACCACATGCGTTTGTTTTTGCCCTGTTATCAACCATGTTATCAATTCAGCTTTTAGGTTTGGGCAGTCTTTCACTACAGAACAAACGAAATTACGAAGATCTTTACTATCAGAATGCAACCAAACTACACGCGCTGAAAGAATCCTTGGACAAAAACTACAATGAAAAATAAGACCGTACTCATTACCGGTGTAGCCGGTTTTCTCGGTTCGAATCTCGCTGACCGACTACTGCAGGAAGGCCATAATGTTGTTGGCATTGATAACCTGTCGATGGGGCATCTCTCCAATATAAAAGATGCTCAGGAAAATGCAAAATTCGAATTTATCGAAGCCGACGTTACTGGTGAATCTGTTTTTACAGATCTATCGCAAGATGTAGATGTCATGGTTCATCTTGCAGCCTTTAAAATTCCGCGTTATGGCAAAGCCATAGATACATTGAAGATAAACTATCACGGTACAGAAAATGCGCTCGAGTTTGCTCGACAGCGCAATATCAAATGTGTTCTCGCGTCCACGTCCGATGTTTACGGTAAAAATCCAGACGTACCCTTCTCAGAACTTCATTCAACTAGCGTCATTGGCTCATCAACAACACCGAGATGGGCATACGCCGTTTCGAAACTTTTCGATGAGCATCTGGCGCTGGCCTATCAAGACGCGTACGGATTCCCCGTCACACTACTTCGATTTTTTGGCTCTTATGGACCTCATCAGGCATTGTCGTGGTGGGGTGGCCCGCCTCCTGTGTTTATCAATGCTGTGCTAAATGACGAAGTTATTCCTATTCATGGCGATGGCATGCAAACCCGAAGTTTTACCTATGTGTCAGACACCATTGACGGCATTACTGCCGCCATATTTAAAGACGAAGCAAACGGCGAAGTACTCAATGTTGGTAGTCAGGAAGAGGTCACCATATTGGAGTTGGCGCAAAGAGTAAAAACGGCCAGCAAAACGCCGGGAGAACTAAAGTATGAGCTTGTGCCTTATGCATCCTTTAGTAAGAGCAACTATGAAGATGTCATGCGCCGAGTGCCAGACATTACGCACAGTAAAAAAATACTTGGCGTCGAAGCACAAATAACGCTCGATGATGGACTAGCGAAAACAATTGGGTGGCAAGTTAAGGCGATTGCTGAGCGTGGGTTTGAGGCAGAAGGAAGCTAGGCAAGGTGTCTCAAATGCAAATAGGTATTGTCGGAGCCGGTCTCATGGGCATGGCTTTGGCGCACAAGCTTACGGCTGATGGCCACAGAGTGACCGTCATCGAGCATAGCGATCAACCGGGTGGTCTTGCTACTTGGCACGATTTCGGAGAATTTTACTGGGACCGGTTCTATCATGTCATCCTGCCTTCCGATCGTAATCTGATTGGTCTGATTAACGATCTTGACATGAGCAGTGATCTTCAATGGCAAAGGACCTACACCGGCTTCTTTGTAGACGATAAATTACACTCAATTAGCAGCAACCTAGAATTTCTAAAATTTCCGTTACTCTCTTTTATATCTAAAATAAGACTCGGTTTCACCATGCTCTATGCCTCCCGGATAAATAGTTGGCAAAAACTGGAAACGCTGAGTTGCGAGCAATGGTTGCGTCGCATATCAGGTGATGAAAACGTTGAAAAATTGTGGAAGCCGTTGTTACTGGCAAAACTTGGACCAAGCTATAAGCGCGTTTCAGCGGTATTCATCTGGTCATACATCAAGCGTATGTTTTCCGCGCGCGACAAATCTGCAAGTGCCGAACAGCTTGGCCATGTCAAAGGTGGATACCAAAGCATATTCGCTGCTCTGCAAAACAGTATGGAATCATCCGGTGGAACATTAAAACTGAATGAACCTGTAAAACGAATCCAACCCGCTGCAGATGGTGGCATTCTGGTTCAAACAGACAAGCAAAGTTATGAATTCGATCACGTCGTCTGCACCAGTCCAGTAAGTGTGCTGAAGCAAATTGTCAGCACGGACATGCTTCGAATTGGCAATGGACATAAAAACTTAAAATCACAGATCAACGAAGTCTCGACTGAACAACCAGAGGAGGTGGAATATCTCGGTGTTGTATGCGTGGTGATTGTTTCGAAAAAACCACTTACTCACTATTACGTTGTTAACATCGCTGACGAAACTATCCCATTTACTGGTGTCATTGGCATGAGCAACGTTGTCAAACCGGAAAATACAGCGGGCTATCATGTTACGTTTTTACCACGCTATATGCTCTCGACTGACGATGAGTTGCAAAAACCAGATACCTATTTCGAAGAACAGTTTTTAGGTGGCATTGCAAAAATGTTCCCTGAATTCGATATGCAGGGCATTGTCAGCGTACATGTCAACAGAGCGATAAAAGTTCAACCACTGCAGGTATTAAACTATTCAAAGCTAGTACCCACTGCGCAAACACATCACGAACGTTTGCACGTGCTTAATACCAGCCAGTTCGTTAACGCAACTTTAAACAACAACGAAGTTATCGGAGCAGTAAACGCATTTCACCATTCATTTTCGTCCAATCTATTGAGCAATAAACAAGAATGAAAAGCGTTGATCAAGCATTCTTCGCACACGAAACGGCTTGTATTGACCAAGGCGCCGTGATTGGATCAGGCACACGCATTTGGCATTTTTCTCATATTATGCCGGACTGCAAAATTGGCAACGACTGCAATTTCGGTCAAAACGTAGTTGTATCCCCTGGTTGCGTTATTGGCAATAATGTAAAAATTCAGAATAATGTTAGCGTCTACAGCGGTGTAGTTCTCGAGGATGATGTATTTTGTGGACCATCAATGGTTTTCACTAATGTGATTAATCCGCGCAGCCATATAAATCGCAAAAATGAGTATCAGCAAACACTGGTTAAACAAGGTGCATCCATTGGTGCGAACGCCACAGTAGTATGTGGTAATACTGTTGGGAAATACAGTTTTGTCGGGGCTGGAAGTGTGGTCGTTACCGACGTACCCGACTATGGGCTTGTGGTAGGTAATCCGTCAAAATTAATTGGCTTTGTTTGTTACTGCGGAGAACGCTTAAATTTTGTGCTGGACCAGAAAGAATCTAGCTCATGTGCGTGCGGTGCTTGTGGTCGAGAATATAAAAGATCCAGCGATGGTGTTTCACCGCTAACAGCAAGTACAGATTGACCATGAAAATAGTATCTATTGTTGGTGCCAGACCCCAATTCGTCAAATTGGCTCCTTTGACTCGTGCATTCAAGCATCATGATCAAATTGAGCACAGCATCATCCACACAGGCCAACACTATGACGATAAAATGTCGGCTGTTTTTTTCGAAGAATTAGAGCTCCCCACTCCAGATTTAAACCTCGACATTGGTTCGGCTAGCCATGCCGTTCAGACTGGAAAAATGATGGAACGGCTGGAAGCACAATTTATGACCGAACGCCCGGATGTTGTTCTGGTCTATGGTGATACAAACTCAACTCTGGCCGCATGTATTGCTGCTGCAAAAATACACATACCTGTCGCACATGTTGAAGCTGGATTGCGCAGCTTTAATCGCACTATGCCCGAGGAGATAAATCGAGTTGCGACCGATCACTGCAGCGATCGACTCTATGCGCCTACACCAGCCGGGATGCATAATTTGCAAATGGAAAATTTAGCGTCGCGCTCTATCATGACGGGTGATGTGATGCGTGATGCAGTTATCCACAACATTAAACTTGCGCACCGTAAAAGCACAGTGCTGGATAATTTGCAGTTGCGACACAAGTCGTTTGCTGTATTGACACTCCATCGACCATCGAATACTGATTCATCCGTTCTTCCAGCGTTAATCAAAGAAGTAGATTTAATAGCTCAGAATATTATGCCAGTGGTATTCCCTACGCACCCGCGTACTCGTTCGATTTTGGACAAATCAGGCGTAAAATTTTCCTCATCGATCGAATTTATCGAACCACTTGCCTATCTAGACATGCTGAGTCTGGTAGAAGGTGCAACACTAGCGCTGACAGACTCTGGTGGCTTACAAAAAGAAGCTGCATTTCTAGAAACGCCCTGCATTACCTTACGCGATGAAACAGAATGGACGGAAACTGTAGATATGGGCGTCAATCAATTAGTAGGTAACAAAGCCGAACTAATACACGCTGCAGTAGACCGAATGACGACATCGCCCTCGCCTTTTACTAGTCAAACTCGCTCTGATACTGACCGATATTTTGGCAACGGTAAGGCTGCACATGCAATAACAACGGATTTACAGACCTTTTTTTAAACACGCATAATGAATTTTTAGTGAGCGACCTACCGAGAATAATATGAAAACCAAACCAGACTATGAACAAGTCAATATCGGTGTAATCGGAGTGGGTGGATGGGGAAAGAATCTCGCTCGAAACTACAGCCAGATACCAGGCGCTAATTTGAAATACCTATGCGACCTTAATCAATCTACATTGGACAAACTCGCACCGCTATTTCAACCTGAAAAAACGACCACAGACTATCAGGAAATGCTTAACGACAGCGACTTGCAAGCAATAGTGATAGCGACCAACGGGCCAACACACTACAAGCTCTGTAAGCAGGCTCTAGAGGCAGAAAAAGATGTCTATGTAGAGAAACCATTTGTCATGTCTTCAACAGAAGCAAGAGAACTCATTGCACTTGCCGAGGCCAAGTCACGGGTATTGATGGTTGGGCATTTACTTGAATACCATCCTGTTGTAGAAAAACTCAAAGAGCTTATCGATGCCGGGGAATTAGGAGACATTCGATACATCTACAGTCAACGATTGAATCTAGGTACCGTTCGGAAAGATGAAAATGCGCTATGGAATTTCGCACCACACGATATTTCGGTCATTCTCTATCTTCTGGGAGTAAGGCCCACTGATATATCTGCACGCGGACAAGCGTATCTACAACCAGGTGTGGAAGACGTAATGTTTTTAACCATGAACTTTAACAACGAGGCTATGGGTCATGTCCATGTCAGCTGGTTAGATCCGCACAAAACAAGAAAAATAACGATTGTAGGTAGCAAACGAATGGCAGTGTTCGACGATCTCGAACCATCGGAAAAGTTGAAAATTTATGACAAGGGTGTTGAAATCAATATGGACTATGATTCATACGCTGAATATGTAGGCCTACGTTTCGGAGATATAACAATACCTTATATAAAGGTTGGTGAACCGTTGCGTGCAGAATGTGAACATTTTCTAGCATGTGTCAGAAACAGAACCACACCCAGAAGCGATGGCGAAGATGGCTTACGCGTCGTGGAAGTTCTTGAAGCTGCAGACCGTTCACTTGAGCAGAACGGCCACCCAGTTGATATTGTGGGAAATCCCGAATGAGCAACCAACAGCGTATGAGCTTGTCACTAGACTTGGACAACCAGTGGGCTTACATGAAAACACACGGCGATGCTGGCTGGAAAGATTTTCCCAGCTATCTCGATACTGCGGTGCCGCGCATCCTCGATTTTCTGGAACGCAGGGATATCAAAATCACTTTCTTTATTGTCGGCCAGGACGCCGATCTTAAAAAAAATGCAGAAGCCTTGGCACAACTTAGTGCAGCAGGACATGAAATTGCGAACCACAGCTTCCATCATGAGCCTTGGCTACACCTCTATACCGCAGAGCAACTCGATGGAGAGCTTGAGCGAGCGGAGGATGCCATAGAACAGGCCACTGGTGTGCGCGTTAACGGATTTCGAGGCCCTGGATTTAGCTTGTCAACTGCAACACTAAACGCACTCGTCAGGAGAAATTATGCCTACGACGCAACTGCGTTTCCAAATATTCTCAATCCTCTAGCGCGAGCGTACTTTTTTTCCAAAAGCCAACTTACCGACGAACAAAAAGAACAACGAAAAGCACTGTTTGGCACTTTTTCGGATGCACTGCGTCCGGTAAAACCATATCGATGGAATTTGGGCAGCAGTGAGTTAATGGAACTGCCTGTAACGACAATGCCGGTGTTCAAAACACCGATTCACTTTAGCTATCTTATCTACTTGGCCGGTTACAGTGCATCGGTTGCCAAACTTTATACTCAAGTAACTAAGCTAATGTGTCGAGCAACCAGTACCGAGCCGTCGCTGCTTTTACACCCACTAGATTTTTTGGGTAAGGAAGACAAAACCGGACTCGAATTCTTTCCTGCAATGAATATGGAAAGCGCACGAAAACTTGAGCTAATGGATATGTTTTTCGATGTGCTGCAAAAGCGATTCACCCCGGTACCCATTGGAGAATTTATTTCTTCTTTTGACGAGGCGAAAAAAATACCAATATACGAACCAGCGTTTCCTCAAGATCAAACAGAATTTGACCATACACCAGGCAGCACCTAGTGGATATTTGTTAGATAAACGTTAAACAATTCTGATCGACAACATACGCATCTACTGAAATGCCATCGGAAATTCGATTTTCGAGCATCGGCACCTTCGCATGACCTGCCTGCTGCAGCCATTGCTTGAGTTCAGATAATAATTTTACATAGTGTGGATTTACGTCTGGCAGGTCGTTTAAGAATATGAACATTTTTATATCGTAAGTTCGTATCTGTTCTTCAATCATATTGATATCGTATGCCTGAAAAGCGTAACTCTCTGCGATAGAAATTGTTGGCCTTAGTGAATTTAAATGGAGTAGCTGAGCGTCGTTGCTCCACAACGAGCCAGTACTTGTATTAGCGTCGTTAAAACATGATGTAATCATGTTTTGTAATTCTATATTTTGTGTAACTTGGACAGCCATTACTTCACGAGAATGCCTTCCAGCATTTTGGTACGATTGCATGTCGCTTACAAAATTGAGTTGAGCAATGACAAACAAGCACAGTAAGGCACCGATCGACCCACGAAAACTTCTGTTCATCCCACTATTATTCTTTTGCGCCATATATTTAAAACATTTTGAAATCAGCAGACAAATAAGTATAAAAAGTCCGGGATATATCTGATACAAGTATCGATGAGTCAAGTCCACCGGTATCGTGCCTAAACTACTAATCGTAAAAAAAATAAGGAAAACAACGCTGTGACCTACGATGACGTACTTCAGTAGCACGTGATGGCCATTATCTATTTCGACAGCCTTATTCTTGACATTAAAAATGACGTAAACCGCATGCAATATCACATAAATGAGCAATAAAACAAAGACAACAAACAGCACTCTATTAGCAAAACCAGGCAGTATTCCTCCATCTGTAAAGCCGATCAGCTCGCGCGCTTGCCAAGCAATTTTCTTAATAACAATGAGTAATGTTTCTTGCTCCTTACTACCAGTTTCTCGGCTTAGGGTTCCAGTGAGTAGATAGTTTCTGTATTGAAGTGCCCCAAATAAAACAACTGGTATAGATAACTGCAAGGTGAGAAATCCAAAACCCCGCATAAGACGCTTTGAATCAGTACGGAACGTAACAAGCATATAAAGCACAGTGCCCAGACCGACACCCAATGCGAAAAACACTCCCGAGTAACGTACTGCGACACACAGTGCAATGAATACCCCACTGGCAATCCAATGCCAAATTCGATCTTGCTCAGGATTAGGAACCAATACAAGGGCCGCCAGAATAAGTGCAGTAAACAGCGGCTCTGTTGCCAAGCCTAGAGCGTACATCCAGGGAATGGCGGTAAAGTAGAAAATTAGCGTGTTCAACAACGCCAAGAATAATTTAAGATTACTCCGCAAAAGTATCAGCAACACTAAAATGGCGCTTACTGCCTGAAAAAATAAATTGAGTAGCAATGCGGCTTGCTGAATATTGACACCCAACTTACTTGTCAGTGCAATAAGCAATGGGTAGCCCGGAGGCCAAACGGTCTGCGGCGCTGGGATAATGCTCTGAAAATGCGGCGTGAACATCAAGGCATTAGTCGAAAAGCCATGACCTTCAAGCCAGTTATAGGCCGTAGACAGATACTGAACACCATCGTTTAAAATAAACATCGGAGTCCATGATGACCAGGCCAAAGCATTGACGGCAAGGCCAAGCAGACAAACCAGCAAAGTCGCCGCTATGTTCACTTTCGAGTTCAAGCTCGATGATATGTTCTGTGGCAGGTCATGAGTGGGGCTCGAAATTCTTGAAATGTAGCAGCGGAACTATATAACAGCCCGCGCCCACATGTAGCGGTAATATTGCCTTTAAATTTACCTATCTTTGCAGACCAATGGCAAGTTGCGATGCGCAAAATATGAGTTTGTGACACCATTCCTGTGGATGACAGCAATTGCCGCAATATAGACAATACAGCATCGTTCAATCGTGCCGCTTTAATGTAGGCTCCTACCTGTATTTTCAGCGCCAATACTGAGGAAGCAGTTCAACGACATGAGTGTTTGGTCCAACATAAAACAATCTCTAACTCGGTTTATACCGAGTCACGTGAACGATCCAATTGGATTGATTCGGCGAATGCTCACGTCTGGCAAAAAAGCGGCTCCGTTCACACTTTGGTTAACCGGGCTGAGTATTCTAGCTACCCCCATAGATTGGCTGATGCAGCGCTTTGAAACTGGTACGCGCAGAAAAATGGACCATCAGCCCTCTGGTCCACACATCTTTGTATGTGGCCCAGCACGTAGCGGTACAACATTGGTGTATCAAGTTTTAGCGGACAACCTGGATGTTGCGTACGCACGAAATTTCACGACAGCATTTTCACGCTCACCGGTTCTAGCGTCGCGCTTATTCACTCGCAGTTCTTCCCGCAAAAACAAATCGAGTTATGAAAATTATTACGGCAAAACAGCTGGAATGCAATCACCCAGCGAAGCCAATCACTTATGGAACCAATGGGTGGACGTAGATAAATCCGATTTTCGCACTAAGCTAAGCCCTGAAGGCGCTTTACGAATGTCAGATTTTTTCAATAGTTTTTCAGCATCGGAAGCTAAACCGACACTATCAAAAAACAACAACGCTAACGCCTTCGCCGAATTGATATCACAATCACTTGACGATACTTATTTCATTTGCCTGAAAAGAGAAACACGGTACCTCGCACAGTCTCTGCTCCAAGCAAGAATGGAAATCAACGGCGATATTGATCAAATTTACGGTGTTGCTAATAGAGGCGCATCTGCGGGTGAGAAAAATACCCAGAGTGACCCTGTATACCAAGTGCTGGAGCAAATTGATTATTTAAACAATCTGGCAAAATCGCAACAACTAACATTGGGCAAAGAACGATTCTGGATTGTGGACTATGAAGATTTTTGCAACGACCCAGCATCGCTGGTGAAACGCGTGAGCACAGAAATTTTAAAGAACGTCGAGCTACATAAAGATTTCTCACTACCAAAGATTAAGCACAATAACCGCTGCACTAATCCAGATATTTTTGAAAAAATCGAACAGGCTCTTCCTTAACACTTACAAAACTACCATTCAAGATGCATCAAGCACACGTTCAGATAGCACTTTAATATGAAAAATATTCTGCTATACGCCGGAATACCATTAAGTATTCTATTCCTTTGGCTTGCGCTTAAAGACGTCAATATCGCAGACGTATCACAGGCATTCGGCAACGCTAATCTGGTGCTGATAGTCCCTATGCTACTCTGCCTAATTTGTTTCTATTGGTTAAAGGCTATTCGCTGGAGCACGATACTTTCGCCAAAACACGAAGTAACTAGTGCAAAGCTAGTTGCTTCGATGATGGCAGGTGCAGCTGGAAATAATCTGCTGCCAGCCCATGCCGGCGAACTTGTTCGGGTTTATTTCTCTGCTAAACAATTCAACATTCCCAAAACGACGATACTCGCCAGCTTGATAGTAGAGCGATTACTGGATATGCTCGCCGTTTTGTTCATTTTTTCTGTCGCCATTCTGGCTGGTGGGTACTCTGCAGGCATGATGGCAGCGGGCTCGGCTCTACTTGTCATTGTTATAGTGGTAGCTGCTGCCTGTGCAGTAATTGTTGTGTACACAGATCAATGCAATAACTTCGTACGTCATAAATTGGTATTCCCATCATCCAAGATTCGTAACCTACTAGCCGATCAATTGCTTAATCTAGCAGATGGACTTTCTTCATTACGATATAAGAATTTGTATGTGAAGATCATGATCAACTCGCTACTGCAATGGCTACTAATGGCTGCTTGTATTTATATTTCTTTTCTGGCCCTCAACATCGACGCATCCATTTGGCTTGCTGTAATCATTCTAGGGTTGATTGTTGTGGGTCTGACGCTGCCAACGGCACCAGGCTTCTTTGGCACCATTGAATACTGTTTTGTACTCGGTCTGACCACTGCTGGGGTAGATCCGAGTCTGGCGCTTAGCGCAGGTGTTTTTTATCACATACCGGCTTGGATAATGGTGACTTTAGTTGGGCTAGTACTGATGCACTACAACCGCTTTTCGTTCAAAAAAATAAAGCCAAGTTAAAATTTTAACTCAAGTTTCGTTCCCAGTTGCGTTTATTCAGCGTTCAGCGCTTCATCTGGGGTGAAACAAGATTGATCTACAACATAGGCGTCTACCGTGATGTTGTTTAATATTTTATTTTCTAGCATAGGCACCTTTGTATAACCATTCTGTACCAACCATCCTTTTACATTGGAAAGCATCTGTACATACTGCGGGGCTATATCGGGCAAATTGTTTAAAATGACAAACATTTTTATATCGTAAGTCACGATATGATCACGAACAACATTAAGATCGTACGGTTTATTGCCATAAACATCGGCAATAGTTATTGTTGGTACACCTGTCGCTTTATGAAGCTGCTGGCCATCGTTACTCCAGATAGACCCACTGCTCGTTCCAGAGCGAAATAAACAAGATTGAATCAGTGCGTGTAAGTCGAATTCTTTAGACACTTGCAGCGCTAGGGCATCACGAGTCTGTACACCGGGGCTTGAATAGTATTTTAGTGCCGTTGTAATATTTATTTGTGCAAGCGCGAACAGGACGACCAATCCGATCATCGAACAATGAAACCATTTATTTAAACCAATGTGGTTTAGGTGCTTTATTTTGGTTAAAGTGGCAGCTACAAGAATACAGAATAATATAAATAACCCAGGATATATTTGATTTAAGTATCGATGACTCAAAGCGACCAGTGATATACCAACGACATTAAGGCTGAAGAACGCAGCGAAAACCGCGCTGTGCCCGAGAATCACGTAATGCATTACTTCTCTATTGACCGTGTTCTTTGGCAAGGCCTGCCTCATCGACATAACAAGAACGAATAAAGCTTGGATGAGAATCACGGCAAGAATCAAAACAAAACAGACAAACAAAATATTGTTCGCAAAATTGGGCAGAACGCCTCCATCCGTAAAACCAATAAATTCACGAACTTGCCAAATCATCAACTTTATACGAGCGACCAAATCACCTGTATCAATAGCACCGATGCTCCTACTGGTCGTACCCGTTAGTAAGTAAGTTCTGTATGCCAAGGCGCTAAATAATGCAACTGAAATTGATATTTGTAGGGTCAGTAACGCAATACCACGCCATAAGAGATCAGGTTCTTTGCGATAGTTTTTTACTAAATAGACAAATACACCTAAACCGACACCAACGGCGAACAACACGCCCGAAATACGTACTGAGATGCAAAGCGCGATAAACGTTCCACTGACAACCCACGGCCAAACTTTTCCGCGCGGGTCACTTGGTTGAAAAATAATTGCAGCAAGAATTAAGACACTAAATACAGGCTCTGTTGCCAATGCCAAAGAGTACCCCCAAGGCATAGCGGTAAAGTAGAAAATCATTGCGCAACAAACCGCACTTTTAAAACTCAAGTGGTAGCGAACCAATATGATCAACACTAAGATTGCGTTGATCAGTAAGAATAAAAGATTGAGCAGAAGAGAGGCTGTCTGAAGAGACATACCCAACATACTGGTTAATGCAATCAATAGAGGATAGCCTGGCGGCCATACAGTTTGCGGTGCGGGCAGCGTGCCTTGAAAGTGCGGTGTAAACATTAAAGCGTCAGTTGAAAAACCAAGCCCTTTTAGCCAGTTCCCAGCTGTAGACAGGTACTGAACACCATCATTCAAAATGAATGTTGCATCCCACAATACCCACGCAAGTACGTTGGCTGTGACAATACATACCAAGCTAACTAAGATTAACGCCGTTGACTTTGTGGTCGTACTCAATCAGAGTCCATTGATATCAATATACTGGGAGGTGCGATGGTCATGGAATCTCGTCAGTTGCGCGCTTGAGACCATCAAGCAGCGACTCGCGACAAAGGTAGGCCGACTATGGAACTTAACACAGAAGATCTCGGAGGTAATAGTTCTATCCAAAACGCCCGGACACACCGGGCGTTTTGTCTATGTGCAAAACAAACTATGGAGTAATTTGAATCGCCACTGGAATATCCTTGAACTTCACTTTCGATGAGTCAGCCGAATCTTGAAAGCTTGAGATCTCATTAAAGTTAAGGTAACGATAAATTTCATCACCCATTGAGTCAAGGTCTTTCATGTATTCCATGTATTCAGCAGCGGTTGGAAAACGACCCAGTAGTGCACAAATTGCCGCAAGCTCAGCTGAACTCAAGTACACATTGGCATCCTTACCCAAACGGTTCGGAAAGTTACGCGTCGATGTTGAAACAACCGTTGCACCCGGCTTCACTCGCGCCTGATTACCCATACACAAAGAACAACCCGGCAACTCTAGTCGTGCACCTGCAGCGCCAAAGATGTTGTAGTAGCCCTCTTCTTTGAGCTGATGCTCATCCATGCGTGTTGGAGGTGCAATCCAAAGAACGGTATCAACATACTCATCAGCTTTTTGAATTAACTTACCAGCGGCTCGGTAGTGACCAATATTCGTCATGCAAGAACCAATGAACACTTCGTCAATTGACTCAGTACCAACTTCTGTTAAGGTCTTAACATCGTCTGGATCGTTAGGGCATGCAACCAACGGCTCTTTGATTTCATTTAAATCAATTTCGATGGTCTCGAAGTACTCAGCGTTATCATCTCTTTCAAGCAACGTTGGATTCGCTAACCATGCTTCCATCTCACGAGCACGACGCTCAAGCGTACGAGGATCGTCATAGCCTTGGTCGATCATCCAACGCAATAGCGTTACGTTTGAAGTGATGTATTCTTTCAAAGGATCGATGTCTAGCTTGATGGTACAACCACCAGCCGAACGCTCAGCGGTTGCATCGGCAAGCTCAAACGCTTGCTCTAGTTTCAAGTCTTTTAGACCTTCAATTTCTACACAACGACCAGAAAAGACGTTTTTCTTACCTTTCTTCTCAAGTGTTAGCAGACCGCGCTTCAATGCTGCATGTGGAATGGCATTAACCAAATCACGCAACGTAATACCAGGTTGCATCTCACCGGTAAACTTCACCAATACCGATTCAGGCATGTTCAATGGCATAACACCCGTTGCCGCTGCAAACGCAACGAGACCAGAACCTGCCGGAAAAGAAATTCCCATTGGGAAACGGGTATGAGAATCTCCACCAGTACCAACCGTATCCGGCAACAACATGCGGTTTAGCCACGAGTGAATAATGCCATCACCTGGACGCAACGATACGCCGCCGCGCGTTGTCATGAAATCTGGCAATGTGTGGTGTGTCCCAACATCGATTGGTTTTGGATAAGCTGCCGTGTGACAAAAAGACTGCATAACAAGATCTGCTGAGAAACCCAAGCAAGCCAAGTCTTTTAATTCATCACGTGTCATTGGACCGGTTGTATCTTGCGAACCAACGGTTGTCATGATCGGCTCAACATACTGCCCAGGACGAACACCTTCAACACCACAGGCTTTACCAACAATTTTTTGTGCAAGCGTAAAACCGGCATTACTGGCATCACTTGCGACTGGTCGTTCGAATACAGGATTAACCGGTCGACCTAAAGCAACACAGGCACGATCTGACAAACCACGACCAATGATCAGAGGAATACGGCCATTGGCGCGCACTTCATCAAGCAACACGTTGGTGCTGAGTTCAAAGGTACTGATAACGTCATCGGTTCCCCCGCGAGTCACTTTGCCTTCATACGGGTAGATATCAATAACATCGCCCATCGCCATTTCGTTTACATCGCATTCGATTGGCAGTGCACCTGAGTCTTCCATGGTATTGAAGAAGATGGGCGCAATCTTGGTACCTAAACAAATACCACCTTCGCGCTTGTTTGGTACGTTCGGGATATCTTCACCCGTAAGCCAAAGAACCGTATTGGTTGCAGACTTTCTAGAAGAACCTGTTCCAACAACATCGCCAACGTAGGCAACCGGATGGCCTTTCGCTTTTAACGCTTCCAACTCATCAATCGGGTTCTCAGACAAACCTTCACGTGGAAATTTGTGGAACGCTTTTGCGTGCAAAGGAATGTCTGGTCGAGACCAAGCATCTTCTGCTGGTGAAAGATCATCGGTATTAGTTTCGCCGGTAACTTTGAATACGGTTACGGTGATTTTCTTTGGCACTTCAGGACGAGATGTAAACCATTCTGCATCGGCCCACGAATTCATGATGGTTTTAGCGTGCTCATTACCACCATCCGCCTTCTCTTTCACATCGTGAAAAGCTTCGAACATTAAGAGTGTGTGCGACAGTGCTTTGGTTGCCGCTGGTGCTAACTCTTCGTTATCAAGAAATTCGATAAGCGAGACAATGTTGTAACCGCCAAGCATGGTGCCCAGTAATTCAACAGCGTGTACGTTAGTGACTAATGGAGAAGTCGCTTCACCTTTGGCAACCGCTGTCAGGAACGCAGCTTTTACATAAGCCGACTCGTCAACACCTGCTGGCACGCGGTTGGTTAACAAGTCAACAATGAACTCTTCCTCGCCTTTGGGCGGCGATTTGAGCAGTTCAACCAGTTGAGCCGTTTGCTCTGCATCAAGGGGTTGTGGGACGACGCCAAGGGCTGCTCGTTCCTCTACATGTTGTCGGTAAGCTGCTAACATTTTTATTCCTCATTTCGGGCTAGTCTTATAGCGCCGATAGTTATTGATAACTTGTTCATCATCGGAAAAACGCAACCCTTCGCTGGCCAACTCACAGCTTGGATCACAGCCCAATGACCATAATTTATTGGTCATAACAAAAGACAGTAGTCAAAGAATCAAGTTCGATGCCTAATTGCCCAACTAACGGGTCAAAACCACCTTAAATCCTGATTAAACTGCCTTTTCTGTGCCTTTAAAGACATTCTCTCGCAGCTGATCAAGCTGGTCGCGCAGTTGCGCTGCCTGCTCAAATTCCAGATTACGAGCACACTCATACATCTGCTTCTCTATCTGGCCCATCTTTTTAGTCGCCTGAGCCGTACTGAGCTGGCTGAAATCGTCTTTAGACGCTTTCTGCTTGCCTCGGCCACGACCTCGGTCCCCACCTTTGCCGGGTGCATCCCCAGCTTCCATTACATCCTGAATGGACTTCTTGATACCCACCGGCGTGATGCCATGTTTCTCATTATAAGCCTGTTGCACTTCGCGTCGACGAGTGGTCTCATCGATTGCACGCTGCATCGATCCCGTAATGGTATCTGCATACAATATGGCCCGACCTTTCAAATTACGAGCGGCACGCCCTATAGTTTGTATCAATGAGCGATCTGAGCGCAGAAAACCCTCTTTGTCGGCATCAAGAATAGCCACGAGAGACACTTCTGGTAGATCGAGACCTTCTCGCAACAGGTTGATGCCAACCACCACATCGAACACACCGAGCCGCAAGTCGCGAATAATCTCGCTGCGCTCCACCGTATCGACATCGGAATGAAGGTAGCGCACCTTCACACCATGATCAGACAAATAGTCGGTGAGATCTTCCGACATCCGCTTTGTTAGTGTCGTGATCAATACTCGTTCGTTGATCGCTGCGCGCTTGTTAATTTCAGAGAGCACATCATCAACCTGAGTACCCACTGGCCGTATTTCAACTGTCGGGTCGAGAAGCCCTGTTGGCCGAACCACCAATTCAACGATGGTATCGGCATGCTCTGCTTCGTATTTACTCGGTGTTGCAGAAACGAATATAGTTTGCGGTGAGAGCAATTCGAACTCTTCAAATTTCAAGGGTCGGTTATCCAACGCTGAGAGCATTCGAAAACCATAGTTAACCAGATTTTCCTTACGCGATCGATCACCCTTATACATAGCGCCAAGTTGTGGCACTGTGACATGGCTTTCATCGATAAATAGCAAGCTGCCCTTCGGTAAATAATCAAACAAACACGGTGGCGGCTCACCCGGTCCACGGCCAGACAGGTAGCGCGAATAGTTTTCTATACCCGAGCAGTAACCCAGTTCATGAATCATTTCAATATCGAACTGGGTGCGTTGCTGTAAGCGCTGAGCTTCAACTAACTTTCCAGCATCACGTAGTTGCTCAAGCCGCTCTTTGAGTTCGACTTTGATTTCTTCAACCGCCTCCAACATACGTTCGCGTGGTGTCACGTAGTGCGATTTCGGATAGATGGTTAACCTTGGCACTTTGCGCGCAATTTCGCCTGTTAACGGATCGAAAAAGCTAAGCGATTCAATTTCCTCATCAAAAAGCTCTACACGTATTGCTTCACGCTCCGAGTCAGCCGGATAAATATCGATGATTTCACCACGGACTCGATAGGTACCGCGTTTGAGTTCTGTGTCGTTTCGTTCGTATTGCAATTCCGCCAAACGGCGCAATAATTTACGTTGATCAATGAGCTCGCTGCGAGATAGATGCAATACCATCTTGTGATACTGCTGGGGATCGCCAAGACCATAGATGGAAGAGACGGTAGCAACGATGATAGTGTCATTACGCTCGAACAATGCTTTAGTCGCCGACAAGCGCATCTGCTCTATGTGCTCGTTGATGGACGAGTCTTTCTCTATAAAGAGATCGCTAGCAGGCACATACGCTTCCGGTTGGTAGTAATCGTAGTACGACACGAAATACTCAACGGAGTTGTTTGGGAAAAACGTTTTGAATTCGCCATACAATTGCGCAGCCAATGTTTTATTTGGCGCAAGCACTATGGCTGGACGCTGTTGTTGCTGAATAACATTGGCAATGGTGAAGGTCTTACCCGACCCGGTGACACCAAGCAAAGTCTGATATGCCAAACCATCATCAATGCCCGCACACAGCGATTTGATCGCCTCAGGCTGCTGCCCTGCGGGCGCAAACTTGGTCTGAAGATCAAAGGCTTTGGACATTTGGGTCTGGAATGCTTCGGATACGACCATTGTACGCTAATGATGGCATTTTTCATGCAGATTCATTGCAGACATTGTTGACCCCGCGACAAAGGGCGATTACAATTGTCGGCTTAGTTCCCTGGTAGCTCAGTTGGTAGAGCAAATGACTGTTAATCATTGGGTCGGCGGTTCGAGCCCGTCCCAGGGAGCCATTTTATTCAAGCACTTCAGGTAGTTAGGATTTCACGGCAGATTTCAGGTTTCTGCCGTGTACCTGATTTGTAACCCTTCTCAACATATAAATGTTCATTTGTACGATTTCAGAACATTAGCTTTGTACTAGCAAGTAGTTCCTACCAATCAATAGAGAACAAGAACCTCTTAAAACATCATGAGCTTCTCCGAAAGACAAGGTCTAGTGACACACAAACTAGTTCAAATAGATCAAATAGATAATGATCTAGCTAATGGTCTGTGGAACTCGCTCTCAAACAACGTTTGGGATCAATACTCGAAGGACAGACGTCCTTACACTGTCGGTGGCTCCAATATGGCGTCGATCATCAATCCCATTTGGGAAGTATTTTTTAAACTTCCTACGGATGAAATGCAAAGTTATTGGGAACAGTGCCTATCTGAACTAAAAGAACGATTTTACTCTCTTGACTGGAATCGGAAGCTTGATTTTTTAGAACTTGTAGTAGTTTTGATCAAAGTAGAGGTCAAACAGAAATTAATTGACAACTGTAATTTTCATTTCGAAAGAGAAAATTCAGCGTACAGGTTTGTAGATAAGGTAATTACACAAATTTCTAACGAGTCTGAGATAGAAGCTGTCGAGCAAGCCGTTCAAATCGAAGGTGGGACGTCCACACACTTCAAAACAGCATTGAGTCACTATTCCAGCAGAGACAATCCCGACTACAGAAATTCTATAAAAGAAAGCATTTCCGCCGTTGAATCTTTGTGTAAGAGAATCGCGAACGACGACAATGCAACGTTAGGCGGAGCCCTCGGACAAATTGAGAGGAATCACGACTTAAATCCAGTATTAAAAAGCGCTTTTTCAAAACTTTACGGTTACACATCCTCCGCAGATGGTATACGCCACGGACTTATGGAAGAAGATATTCTATCCAAAGCCGACGCAAAGTTCATGTTAGTAGCTTGCTCAGCGTTCGCAAACTATTTAATTGAAAAATTCCCCAATAACAACGAGTAATTTTTCAGTCAGACCTAAATTTGAAGAACGACAATTGACTCGCTAATGAAATAGGAGCATAAATAATGGACGATTTGCTAGATGCCGCAAAAGATCGATTAAAAACTCATTATTTTGGATATGTATTTGCAGCCTTCCTGTTAATAAACTGGAAAGAGCTTTTCTTTATTTTCGTATCCAACGATACACCTCTAGAAAGAATTGCTTACTTTGAGAATGGCACCTCATGGTGGGGTTTAGTCTTTGCGCCACTTTTACTTGGTGTTATAACGTCTGTAGCAGCAGCTTGGCTCAAGTGGATACTCCATGATGTATACGCACACCCCGCTGAGCAAATTTCCATTAGCGATATAGAATCGAAAAGCAGAATGCTCAGCAAAAGTGCTGAGTTAGAACATAGCCGCAATACATTACTTGCCGAACAACAACAATCAGTCGTTGACAGCGCCAATAAACGCGATCAAGTTGAGAAAATCGAAAACCCAAAAATCAAAGCTGAGGCGCAATTAGAACTTGCCGAAAAGAGTCTCCTCCAAACACAAGGGTTAGATGACAGAGAAGCGAACCGTGCATTGAAGCGAATAGCTGAAGCACATCGAACACTTTCAGACATTGCCTATCAATTCGATGATATGGAAAAAGCAGAATCTCATACCAACAAGGCACTTGAAATCGAAACTAACCTGCTACAAAAGTCAAATGTACTCAACATAAGCGACGGGGCGCTACAACTACTGAGACAAATTGCCAACAATGAAAACGAAGCTCCGGTACTAACAATTCAGCAAACAGATGAACTTGGTGAACGTGCGGGGCTTCCGCCAAATAGCATAAATACTCTTTTGAAAGAGTTGCATAATGTAGGTATCGTTAAGATTAGCCCTTCTGGGAAAGAAGTGCATTTAGATAAATTTGATATCAATGAGTTTTGGCGACAATACGCAACTAAACCAGCGTAAAACGTAGCGTTAACATATATTGGAGATAACAGCTTAATGAGTAAATACCAAACTATTTCTGATCTTGCTATAAAAAATACAGCCTTATTTTTCGAGAACCGCAAAAAAGCGGCTGGCTACGCTTTTGAAGTACTTGAAGCTATCGAAGATTATCTCGAACCACCTGACAGAAACACTATTGCTATTGTCCACATAAGGCAAGATAAAAGTGAAGAGGTAGTAGATAAAGTCATTCTACTCATGAATAAAATGCGAACAGACGACCCGAGGAGATATAATGAGTTCACCTGTGGCATTCAATTCAATTTCAACTCGCAAAACTTAGGGACAAGTTCAAGTGTATATCTTCAAATTATAGTTGCTGATAAGAAATGCAAGATCTTTGGCGAGACATTTGATATTAGCGACAAAAGGGGTATCGGAAGTTCTGCATTCGTATTTCTAAAAAATAAATACGATACAAATAACGAAAAACCAAGTATCGGGTTTGTAAATTCTACCAGATCGGATAGAACTTGACACAAGTGTGGTAACACTCGCGTTGCATCAATATTTAGTAAACCATCTCTATCTCTGATTAATAAATTCGCACCACACAATCAAACGCCGCTAATTGCTCTTTCGTGAAATTGGGCTTACCTTCCTCCTCAGACGCATGATGCCTAAGAGCTTCATTGTGCATAGGCACGGCAAAGCTTTCCCATTCATCGAGTGACATTTCACGTGGCACCACCATGAAGCCACCTGTAGGCTCTGGTGGCGTCTCTGGCACCTCAAGTGATGCCAAGCGTTTGCGCATTGCGGCTGTTGGTTTAAAGGCTCTCATAGTGGCTTTAGTGCGGCTCTTAAATCGAGAATTAATCTAGTTCGCTGTTGGTCGCTGGTTAATCGCATGGCCAGATCGAGAATCGCACCTACACGTTCGTGCAAATTAGTTTCTGTAAAAACTGGCACCTCTCTGTATAGACCTTTTTGAAACCCGTAGCTTTTAAAATCTAACGTAAGCGCTCGGGAATCAGGCGTTACTTGACGTATCTTGTGTAAGCTGGTCCTTCACATTCCATGGCAGCAATGCCTCGACATCCTCAGCAGTTTCTGCGCTTGCAATGTGGCGACATAAATGCAGGATATAGCTGTAAGGATCAAGTCCGTTTTCTTTAGCGGTTTCAATCAATGTGTAAAATACCGCTCCTGCTCTGGCACCTTTTGGCGTATCACTGAACAACCAACCACGACGACCAACTGCAAATGGTCTGATGGCATTTTCACACTTGATATTGCTGATGTCCAGTTGGCCGTGTTGACAATAACCGATGAGATTCTCCCATTGTTTTAAGGCATAGTTGATTGCTTTGTGGGTCAGTGTATCTTTAGCAACCTTTGCCTCATTTTGGATTAACCACACGTTGAGTTTTTCAAGTTTTGGTATCGCGTGTTTTCGGCGATAGTCGTATCGCTCATCCTCGTTAAGTTTCAACTCCTTCATTTTTCGCTCGATGGTGTACAGCGCATCGATTTTGGAGCGCGCCACCGTGCACTTGGCTATCGTTGTATTTTTCTTCTTTTTTGGTAACGCTTTCTCGGCCTCCACAAACTTTCGCCGCGCATGATCCATACACCCGATAACGCTCACGGTGTGTTTGTCCACCGCCATTTTCTGGCCGGCATAACCATCGCATTGGTAATAGCGTCCGCTAAAGCCTGCCAGCAGCTCTTGCGCAACCGAGCCACCGCGTGATTTGTTGTAATGGAAAAACACCACCGGTTTTCCGGGCGGGCCACCCCGGATGACCCAGATCCATTTATCACCCGTGGGGTCGGTACCAGGCTCTTTTAAAACCTGTTGTCGCGTCTCATCACCTTGCAAATAATCGGCGCTTAACTGCTCTTCTTGCAGTAAATTCACCACACACTGCATTTGTTGCGATAACCGGATCAACCAAGTCGCCATCGTGGATCGGTTAATCGATCCGCCGTAGCGTTTTAGGATACCTTCTAAGCGATACAGCGGAAGGCCATCGCAATATTTAGCAATGATCAAATACGCCAGCAACGAGACACTGGCAATGCTCTTGCCCAACGGATGTGCCGGGCGCTCAGCGACTCGTAGCTTTTTTTCATTGTGCTCATCCAAGTACACCGCCTTTTCTTGTAGATGCTCGATGACTTGGACTTTCGCTGGCGTGATGTCCAGCTCTTCTTTCACCGACACGAAGAATGTATCGATCGCGCCTTCGCGCTGTTCGTCAGTGAGGCGGTGGTGTTGCTGAACACGTGGAATATCAGGGTTTAGCCCTTTGCGCTTAGGGCGTGGTTTTTTAGGCTTATCCTTACCCGCAACAACATCCTCATCTTGTGCCGCTTCGTCCTCATCACTGATCTGCTCGGGGTCATTAAACAATCGATCCTGCAGCGGATTGGATTCACTGCTAGCGGCGAAGTGCTCGATCGTTTTTAATCGAAGCCTCTCTTCCAGAATCGCAATGCGAGCTTGCTGATTTAGAATAACTTCACTTTTTTTCTCTACCAGCGTTTTGTGTTCTTCTAGTTGATTGCGCAGCAGCTTATAGGCTGCACTTAAATCCCCATCTTGAACATCCAGCACGCTATCGCCTTGGGTCTGTTCAGTGTTGTGGTTGGTGGATGCCATAACGTAAATCGTATCACAGTAAACCCACCTCTAATGGTGTTTGTTGCGCACCTATAACGGTGTGATGTTGTTCAACAAACAGACTCGTACTCGAGGGTTTTATGTGGCTTCATAAGCGATAGGTTAAAACCACTTAACAGCCAGTTCAATTGTTCACCCGTGAGCGTTATAAGTTCTTCGCTGTCCGATGGCCAATGAAAGCGTTCTTCGGCTAGCGCTTTATAATAAAGAACAAAACCGTTGTCTTCCCAAAACAAACATTTTATTTTATTGAGTTGGCGGTTCCTGAATACGTAAAGCGTACCGCTGAAGGGATCATGATTTAGTTCATGTTCGATTAATACGGACAAGCCTCGATGGCCTTTGCGAAAATCGACCGGGTCTCGGTAGACATAGACCGCACTCAAGTGCAGCCCGGGTCTTAATGTGTAAGGCTTCATAGTTGTGCAATGAGTCGGCCAACGAGCGATACGGACTCGGTCTCTATGCCGGTGATTTGCATACCGTTGGGTAGCTCAAGCTGCAAAGTGCCGGTGTTGCTTGTATCACTGACTGAGCTCAGAGCAACCGGTACGAGAGCTGTCTTATTCTTTGGAGAGATTAGTTTTGCGTGCCAGTAGTTGAACACGCAGTAGCTCAGATCGTTGTCACGGCAGTACCGGGCTTTGCTGATACCGCTCAACTGCCAGGCATCCATGTGCTGCTGCCAGTGCTGGGCTCGTTTGGTTGGGGCTTGCTTTGCTGACATAGGTTCTTGCTCTATTGGAGAAGAGCCCAGTCTCGCGCGAGATCAAGGATAATGGAACTACGTGGATTTGGGAGCGCTTACAATCTAACGATCTTAATGGGTCGTGAATATTATTATTCATAAATTTAAATTTGTCTTTAATTGTTCGAGTGCGGCGTTGCGAATACTAGCAACAGGATGAAAGTCGGATACAAAACGGCAAACGTCGTTGAGTTCATTCGGCGATGTATATTTCTGCATGAATCCCATGGGAATGTATGCGTGAATAATAGTGGTGGGTAAATTTAAAACGTTACGCTTTTGAACAAATAACGGTAAGAAATGTTTTAACAACTCAATGTCATCATGCATTGGTAAAACGAATTGCCACACACCAAACTCAATGTAGAAGCAATGTATTTTATAATTTTGCTGCCAATCATCGCGAGCATGTAAAACGTTATTGTAAATATCAGCGTACATCGTAATGGTTGGCGTTGAAAACGTAACCGTTAGATGGTTCAGCGGAAATTCAAATTGATTTGGAATTTGTGAGCGCATAGTTTCAACAATTTGTTTACCGTGCGAAATTTCAGCTTCAATCATGCGACTTGCCTTTCAACGTTTGTTAGTCGGTTTTCAAATTCTTCCATCGCTCGAATAGAACCTAATGCGCCAAGTGTTTCGATAATGGTTTTAGCAACATCGGCACTGACCTTACCTGTGGCCACAGCTTGTAAAACTTGTTCGGTCTGTTTTGCCAGCGGTGCGGTAACATCGAGTGAAAATTCAACACGCTCTGATTGTGATGACAATGCAGGCAGTACACGGCCAAAGATTAACCCCGCCGCTTGCATGTCACCTTCTTTGGCCTGTTCAATCACTTTTTTTGCAATGTCACTGGTAGCGTCGATTAGTTGCTGACTAATCTTTGTGCGTTTATCCTTAACGCCGCGAGGTCGCCCACGAGGGTTTGGACTGGGACCGCCTTTTTTCCACGGTTGTGTAATGCTTTTCATTTTAATTTAAACCTTGTTTAGATCAGAATAAAAACAGCTTATTGCACCGAACTAAATGCAGCTTCAGCTTTGGCTTTTTCAGAGCGCAAAAAATTCACCTTTTCTGTATCGGCACCAATGGCTTTGTCATACTCTGCCTGCAATAATGTTTGACGGTGTTCGACAATTTCCAGCACCTTGGTCATGGTTTTTAATCTGCCATAGGTTTCTGAATTATTTTTCTCGTGAAACATCAACGTATAGTTTTTTTGATCGCTGTCGTTAAGGCCAGATAGGTAAGGCGGCGCACCGAGAACAGCGGCAGCGGTTTTCTCATCACCGGAATTGATTGCAGCCCTAAGTTGTTCGCCTCGCTCTGAATCGGTCAGTTCTTTATAGTGGCTGCGAATCTCTTGATTGATAATGCCTGCACTGGCTTGCTGCACCAGTGGCCTTGATAGCTCTTTTGTAAAAGACTCTATTTGAGTTTCTATTCCTACGCGAACTTCATAGAGTTGTGTATGTCCTTGTGTGAGGTATTTGTTGGCAATTCCATCGGTTTTGACAATGCACTCATTTTTACTTACAAGCTCATTTCCTTCTAGTGTGAATTTAACTTCGTGTACTTTGGAAAAATTCTCACAGATAGTGTCGAGGGCGTTGACTGCTCCTCTGCAAAGACCTTGGCAGTTGTCGTATCCCTTAACGTTTTTTAGTGTGAGTGAATTCATTGATGGGGACAAGTGTGGAAAAAGTTGAGCTTGCATATTGGTTCTCAGATTATTAACAGGTTACATTCCGGTTACAAACTATATGAATTCAATAATAAAACAATGGATATCAGACATTTATTAACGCCTCCTAATGATTTCATTTCATTGGGTTCAAAATCATTCAAGCTCAATCAAATTCGGTTAATTTTCATATAATAAGTTGTAGCAGTTGTAGCGTTTGTAGCGGGTGGGTATGTACTCATGCAACTCTCACCAACATCCATGAATTCCGCCGTTGACGTGTTTCACCCTTACAATCAATCAATACTTTTCCACGTTCGTTAGCTATCAAATGGCCTTTATCTAAGAGCAGATTTAGCGCGTGTTTAAACTTCGCATCGGGTCGGATAGCATTTGGGCCATACTGAGATACATCTCTGCGAATTATATGTTGAGAGCCGTCGGCCTGAACTGGTAGCGTGCAAGCGAATTCGAGTAATTGCTCGGCGAGTTTTTTATCTTGATGCAACATAGACCTATTAAAAAGTCTTTGCTGTTCCACGACATACCAATGAGCCAGTACCACACCACGGTCAAAATAATCTTTATTTAACTGTGTCTGAGTGTTTGGTGCCGTTTCCATCATCAACATAATTGTGGCTAATCGTAGTGCTTGTTCTGGTGCGCGGATAGCGTAGCCCGTTATACCCTCATAGTAATTATTCTTGCCAACTTGTGCTTCAATGAAGTTGTGAAAGTACTCGTATGCAGCAATCGCATCGTCCGTTAGTGTAATGATCGAACGATTCAGTTCGGCCGGTCTATCCTTATCAAAACTTATTGGTTTGGATGCAAGTAAATTAACACTACGTCGGAAGCTTTGCACTTCAGGCATCTCAGCAGTTCGCATATGTGTGTAGGTTCTCTTTCCTACCAAACTTTCCGGCTCACATATCAGCATACGATTCAACAAACCTTGTGAGCGTGCCATTTCATTGCTTAGCAACAGATCCCCTACCGCACCCTGAACCATGAGGTGCATGCTAAAAGCTCTATTCTCAAGTTTCGACGAACCATCCCCACCTCGGTGCCGATCTACGGAAGAGCCATCCCATAGCGCTGATACCATGGTCATTAACCGCAACTGCTGTTCGGGCATAAACGCATGACCACCTAACTGCATGCCACCTTCGTCTGAAAGTAAGCCAACTGATGGGTATCCTATTTCTAATGATTTGTGCAAACCTTCTGCGGTTACATTGTTAATGATTAAATTTGGAACTAAAGGCTTAACGGGTTTTTCCAGTGATTCTATTTCATTATTTTTCTGTTCCTGATTAAGATCTTTATTTGATAATATTTTCTTCTGTTCTGACTCGAAAACATTTTGAGCTATTGAGTAACTTTCAAATAATTTAGAATAATCTCGCATCATTACTTTTTCTGCATCGTGTAAACCCTGCGTAACGACTTTATGAACTGCACTTTTGCGCTCACCTGAATTAACAACAGTCATTGCCAACAATGAGAGTGGATACAAGGCCCCGTGTGGTGACTCTATCAGTGCATGCGTCTGCGCAGCGGTTGCAGCAGTTGCTAGTACAGAATTAGCAATTGACTCCAACGGTGCTTGTATACCTGTAGCTATTACCTGCACCGCACCACCCATGAGCGAACCGAGCGCATGTACTGGATATTCGGCAATCTTCACCTCTGGTGGACCGAGTGGTTCAGGATCTCTGATCTCAGCCTTCCCCCCTGCTACAGTTGCTACAACTGCTGCATTTAAATTACTTGGTGGATTTTTATCAACGAAATCGTATGCAGATCTGACAGTCGCTTCGATCTGTTGATTAGAATCTGGGTCTGATGAGTTATCTAAATTCTCGCGATAGTTGTTGATGCACATGGCAACAGCCTTATCAATTGGAACACCAATATTTGCTGATTTACGGGCAAGGTCCAAAGTCGCGTTATTTCTACCTTGCGGGGAATTATCGTTCCGTGATTCCCCAAATTCAATCATCGCTTGGTACATCTCAGAAGTGAATTCCGGTAAATAGCTCAATGGCTTTTGTGGTGAACTAATCCACTCATAGTATTGCTTTGTATCAGGGTGAATTGAACCCACTGCTACTACTTGCTTTCCCGCAGAAAGAAAATCCAACAATCCCGTAAAGTTTCGATTTACCAGTTCTGGATTAGAAGATTTGAAATAGAAATGTCTGCGATCCGATGTACCGCGCGAAACCTGCCAAGGTGTATTCGGTAGATTTTTTTCAGCCCATTGGATTGCCTCTGCAGAATCGGCGTCAAAAACCACCAGTCCACCACCGCAGATTATTCCAACGTTTTGTTCGAAGCCGTTTTCTGGTGTGTTCGTTTGGAAAAGTTCTCGTATGTACTGATCTGTGAAATTTTCTATTGGTACATGCAGTAATTTTTGCCATCCAGCGAATTTTGGATTTTTCCCTTCTCGGATCGGTATGGTTCGCACATCTAAACGACGCAAAGCCAGAGCATGTCTCAAAGCATGAGAGTCTGTTAACTGATAATCTGGTACTGTATAAGGATTGCTCATTGATTTATGTGTCAATTAGTGAGTACCGAGCCACTGGGTGCAACCAATGGTCGGAATTGAGAATGCCCGTTTTATGCGGGCTTTTTTTTGGAGTTGGGTTACACGCCGCTTACTTTAAAATGCAACGTCTGCTCAAAACGCTCTGTAGCAAGCTGCTAGCGTGTAGCCAATATGATCAAGGGTTATTGGGTCGCGGGTTCTGGGGCGTCAGTTGCCCTAAGACCGGTTCCAACGTACGCGTTTGCGTTCAAGTAATCATCAAGTTCATCTTGGCAATAGCGAACTTTTCGACCTATTTTGTAGAATTTTGGTCCAGTATTTCGGTAGCGCATCTGAGCAAGCGCTGATGTTTTATCAGGAGTTCCGAATAGTTGGATGGAGGCGTCTTTATCTGTCACCATTTTCTTCATAATCTGTTCACTCGGTTTGAATTGGAGTGAACAGACTAAAACTAGCTTGAATTGAATCAAACCCCAATAAATGAGGTTAATTAATTGGGTTTGATCTATTTCAGGAAATAGTACTCATAAGCTTTTTGTATTTCTTTATTACGCTTCTCATACGCTTTTTGCGCCTGTTCAGGTTTAGCAAGCCCCTTTTTTGATTCATAAATCTCGTTGAATCGATCTGCTGCTTTTGTAAATGCAGTAGTTGTTTGTTCCTCAGCGGGAGCTTCGGACAATGGGTACTTTTTATGATCCATCTGATTAAAGCAATAGGAAAATATTGCGAGAATCCTCTCTCTCCGAATCCCATTCTTATCAAGTCGAGGGCGGCCACGCTTACCACGTCGGATAACTTGGACTGGCGTATTATCAGGACACGTTGCCAATCGTTCAAGAAATTGATGGTAGTTTTCGATATTCTGCGCAGACATGGCCCCACGCTGTTGCATTTCAAATGCAGCAAGCATGTACTGTGTTACAGGCTTGGAATTGTCTTTAGTCGAGTGTTGAGCTTCGGAGAAAAGCCATTCCAAACCAATGTTTTGCGCCTCTGTAAGTTCCATATCCGCATCAATCCTTTGCAGCAGCCTGTTCTAAAACCCATGCCCCAACCTTTTCAACGGCTGGTAGTAGCGCCGAGGGTTCATCAGCGTTGCTGTAGTGCAGCGAATGCGTGTCCCCACTGACATGGTTTAGCAATAGCCGCCGCTGGTCAGAGTCAACGCCTGCGGTCAATGCTATGAACTCAAAGGTACGCCGCAAAGCATGCGGGGTTATTCTTACCCCTGCCACTTTATCCACGCGTCGTAAAGCCGCTCGTGGGTCTGTTACGTGTCCAGTTTTCCCCACATACGCTGGAAACACAAATTGATTTTCATCACGCCTTGCGGCAACCCGTCGCTCCATCACCTGCCTTAATGCACCGCTCACTGGTAGTTTGATTGCGTGATGATTTTTTACTATATCCTTTGGCAGGTTGAAAGTCGGCACTGTCGCCGCTAAATCAACGTTGATCCATGTAAGCGAACGAGCTTCACCTACACGACAGCCAGTTAACAACAAGAACAGTAAAAGGTCTGCACTGGTATACATGGTCTCGATGTTTTGAGACTGATCTGCTAGCTGCTCAAGTAGGTTGAACACTTCACCGATTTTCTCGGTAGGAATTTTTGTTTTCGATTTTCCGACAGGGTTCCACTTAACCAATCCGTTTTTTCTAAATAGGTGAGTCACCGGATTGATAGGAAGGATCGTGTATTGGCCGTCTTCGGTAGCGCCATTCTCGCGGGCACGATTTAACACGGCACGAAGGTATCGAAAATCGCGGTTAGCTTTCACTGGTGCTGTTTTGGTTATCTTCTCGAAAAGCTCTCTACACATCGCGCGAGTGATCCCAGACACCGGATTACCCAACCAATCAGCAAAAGTCGAATCCATCGCCTGTTCAATATCGCGTTTAGTATTGGGCCGCAATTCCCCGTTTTTAGTTTGGTTATTCAGTAAGTAATCATCAACCGCAGCTTGCAACGTAATTTCTTTCGCCGCTTTCACCCTCTTTGCTTCGCGAGGGTCTATACCGTCAGCCATTTGCAAAAGTAATTGCTTAGCTCGATGTCGAGCCCCTGCTTCCCGACCATTTTCATCCGTGAACCGTATCGGCAACCTATCGCACCGTCCGATAGTCTCACGCCGAGTCGACTTGTTTATTTTTGCCTGAGCAATCCAGCTTTTGGTGCCTGTGGGTGTGATACGAACTCCAAAGCCTCTAACCTCGGAATCCCATATAAACTCTTGCCCAGACATTGGTGCCGTCAATGCAGCTACTCTGGCATCTGTAAGCTTCACCCGCTGTGGTGAAACAGAACTCATGATCTTTCACCTCGCAACTGCGGGCACGATGTGCTTCTAACTTCTAAACTTTCCATTACTGGCGTCCTCATCTTTGGTTGATACGCTGGTCACGTGGTCAGGCTGTTACAGCAGCGCTGGCCACACTTATTTTCTGTACTCGATTTGTAACCCTTATGTAAGCAAACTGGCTTGAATTACAAAGTACCAGTTTGAACTGAGACTATCACAGAAAATACATAAGACGCTGTATTTACAGTATATTTTGAATGGATTTGAACGAACTAGAATGAGTATGAAAAGAATATTTCTTGACTGTTAATCATTGGGTCGGCGGTTCGAGCCCGTCCCAGGGAGCCATTTTATTCAAAGGCCTAGACAATTCATGTCTAGGCCTTTTTTGTTTGTACGACTGGTTCTGTACAGCTTTTGTACAGTCAAGAATACTGGTTGGAATTTGTCTAAAAGTGCATGGGTTGACAACAAATTCATCTGAAATCTCCATTCGCACAGTTCGATTCAGAGCAGGATTGATTTTTGCGTAAAATGGGCCTGACTAGTCCTTCGTTTTAGACGAACCAGTTGCATTAAAAACGCTCGCTCATCTCGGTCCGGTTAGATCAACTACCCAGTCGAGATTTGGGCCGCTTTCTCCACTAACACTTCTGCCTGGCGAATCGATGCATAGTCGATCAATCGACCATCAAGAGAGACAGCGCCCTTGCCGGTGGCCGCTGCGTCGGCCATGGCTTCAATGATTCTGTTCGCCTTGGTGACTTCTTCATCTGATGGGCTCATTACTTCATTAGCCAGTTCAATCTGGCTAGGGTGAATTGCCCATTTGCCTTCACAACCAAGAACCGCTGCTCGTTTCGCAGCCGCTATATATCCATCTTTGTCTTTAAAATCACCAAATGGCCCGTCTATGGGTCGTAAGCCATTGGCACGACAAGCCACAACCATTCGCGCCAAAGCGTAGTGCCACATATCACCCCAATGCACTTCTCGTTCACCGCCAACTTCAACTGCATCGGTCAACACAGAATAGTCAGGATTCACACCACCGATAACGGTGGTTCGAGCTCGTGTAGAGGCGGCGTAATCCGCTACACCAAAATGCAGACTTTCATTTCGTTTGGATGCTGAAGCTATCTCAGTAACGTTTTGCATACCCAACGCCGTTTCAATAATGTGTTCAAATCCAATTCGCTTCTTGTACCCTTTGGCATCCTCGATCTGCGTAACCAACATATCAACAGCATAGACATCCGCAGCTGTGCCGACTTTTGGAATCATGATTAAATCCAGCCGCTCTCCAGCTTGCTCAAGAATATCGACAACGTCGCGATACATGTAATGTGTATCGAGCCCATTGATGCGAATCGACATGGTTTTCGTCCCCCAATCGATTTCGTTTAAAGCAACAATAATATTTTTACGTGCTTGCTCCTTATTGTCAGGTGCAACCGCATCTTCCAAATCCAGGAAAATAATATCCACGTCTGAGGCAGCAGCTTTTTCGAACATCTCTGGCGCTGACCCTGGTACTGCTAACTCACTGCGATTCAACCGCGCTGTGGCCTGCTCTATCAATTTAAAACTCATCTGAAATTCCTCTATTGTTGTTGGCTTTAGCTAAGCAATGACCTGATGACTTGAAAAAACGGGTTAACCGGTCCACCCAAGCGCCGAAGATATGCAATTCATTGATTGAAGTAATGCAATTGAGACCGTACTGTGTCCTTGATTTTCGCGAGCATCTTTAAGAAGATCGACTTGCAGAATATGCACTCGTTCAAGATCACGAGTGTAGCGATCAAATTGGTATCGAAAATCAGAGAACCTGTCAGAAAGAACATCGCAGTCGGTCACTAGGGCGATGGCACGTACACTTTTATCGTATTCTGTTTTTATCGCGCTGAATATATTCGTGCGAATTTCCTCAGACTCAACCAGCCCGGCGTAGAGTTCAGCAATGTCCATATCGGCTTGCGTAAGCGTCTTTTCTGTTTCGTCTACAACCAATCGAAAAAATGTGGATTGCTCAAACATGGTACGCAACAGAATTAAACCGTCGTCACCTCGAACTTCCAGAAAACTCTCAATCGCGCTACCAAATCCAAACCATCCGGTTAGCAAGTGTCGATTCTGCGTCCACGCAAATACCCATGGAATTGCACGTAAGTCGTCAAGACTGTTCGCACCAAATCGTCGCGCAGGCCTGGAACCAATCTTCAAGTTAGCGAGTTCTTCAACCGGACTGGCTTGCTGAAAATAATCTAAAAAACCGGAACGGTTTATCAACTCGGAGTAGGCTGTTTGACTCATACCTGCCAGAGCCGACATAGCGTCTTCATATTCTGGAACCATTTTCCGAACCGGATTGCGCAGACGATGTTCAATTGCGCTGGACAACAGGAGTTCAAGATGAGCATCAGCGGTTCCACGATTCGCATAACGCGCCGAAAGCACTTCGCCCTGCTCTGTGAGTCTAATACTGCTGTGAATAGTCGCTGGAGGCTGCGCTGCAATTGCTCGATGTGTTGAAGCGCCACCGCGGCTGACACTACCACCGCGACCGTGAAAAAATATGACATCTAAACCAAGGGTGGCGAAGGTTGCAACCAATTGCGATTGGGCGCAATGGACCTCCCAACTTGAACATAAAAAACCACCATCCTTGTTACTATCAGAATAGCCAAGCATAATCTCGATGGGTTGACCGCGAGGAGACAAGCATCGCCTGGCACTGGGGATTTTTAGGAACTGACGCATTATTTCGGGCGCTGCACGAAGATCAGCAATTGTTTCGAACAGCGGAACTAACCTAAGTTCTGCTCTCTCTCGATCAAACCCGACGTAACGAGCCAACAGCAGCACGCCTAACAAGTCGTCCGCTGATTGTGTCATGGATAAAATAAACGGCCCAACTGCCAGTGGGTCGGGGCCCGATAGGATTTCACGCATCAAGCCCAGCAACTCAAGAAAATCACGCGCCTCATCCGAGAGATCGCTAATGTCCAAATGCGCTAAGCTCTCCATCGAGAGTTCACTTCTAAGGCGTGTGGACCACGCATCCGTACCCTGCTGTGGAGTGGTACCACCTTCCACACTCTCCCAGACAATTTTTAGAACGTTATTGGTCACCGTCGAGTTCTGTCGAATATCGAGCGTAACCGTTCGAAATCCAAACACCTCCGCAAGCCAACGAATCGGGCGTAGCCAACGATCTGACATTGCCTCCGCCTGTAGAGAGTTAAGTGCATTTTCAACCGTTCGAATGTCTTCGATAAAATGACTGACGTGCAGATAGTGATCGTTCTCGATATGAATTCTAATAGCGGATAACGCCTGCCTGAACAGCTCATTGTTGTTTCTTATCGCTGCATCTGTTTCAGCCACTATGTGCTTTAGCTTCTCTGTGTGAGCGTCGTTCAGCGGCGTAATTCTGTTACTGATCGATAGCTGGCTGGCAGCCTGGAAAAGCAGTGTTTTATAGTGATCTTTTACAGTGGTGCGACCAAGCTCAATAGCATGCCGGGTCACCTTTGTGTTGACATGAGGATTGCCATCTCGATCACCGCCAACCCTGGAATGGAAGCGTAGCTTCGGTGTACATTCACCGTAAGAATTGTCTGCGTTGACAATTGCGCGGTTCAAACTGCTGTACACAGCAGGGACTGAATCAAACACAATATCTCGGAAAAAATGCAAAGCCCACGCGACCTCGTCGTCGGGCGTTGGCCGGTCAATACGCAACTCACCCGTGAACCACAATAAATCGATCTCACTTTCAATACTACTCATAAGATCGGTACGCTCGCGCGGCGTCCATCTGTCTGTTTCGAGCGCAACAAGCCCTCGGTAAATGCGACGGTGAATTTCGAGTACTGTAACGCGTTTGGATTCCGTGGGATGTGCTGTAAAGGTTGGTCCAACAATCGTATTTTCGGCTGTTCTGGCAACATCACCCGTATCGAAATCATTCGACAACAAACTTGCAAACGTTTGCGGATTCGCTGCAACACCACCACCAATCTCTTTTGCCCGGCGCGTTCGCATGGCTTCGTTCTCATCAACAATTCTGAGTAGTTGAAACCGAATGTTTAACGCTTGCAGATAGGGAGTAGCATTCTGGCCTGTTGGTAACCTTGTTGTCGGACGGGCGTCAAGATACTCTGCAATGTCTGGAGCGCGGCGTGCAAGAACACGACGCCACAGCTCCAGTATTTGGCCGGTAAGTTCACTTTCAGGCTGCTGCGCAAGCGTTTTTAGTGTTCCACTCTTTGGCCCGCGCGTAGCGGTCACAGCTGTGCGTGTGCTCGTTACCGATGACTCAACATAAACGTTATTCAAGCTGCCATGACCTTGGCTATGGTTGCGCCCACTTCAGATGGATGAGCAGCCACGGTGACACCCGCTTCGCTAAGTATCTCAACCTTTTCAGACGCGCTCTCACCAAAGGCGGAAATGATGGCTCCAGCATGCCCCATGGTCTTGACCTTAGGTGCTGTCAAACCAGCAACGTAGGCGACCACGGGCTTTTTCATATGATCACGAATAAAATCAGCTGCCTCAGCTTCCTGAGGTCCACCAATCTTGCCAATCATACAAACAATATCCGTCTCATCATCCTGTTCAAAGTGAATCAACACATCCTTAAATGATGCACCGTTTATGGGGTCGCCACCAATGCCCACTGATGTGGACACACCGATACCCAGCTGATTCAATTGCTCAGCGGCTTCATAACCGAGCGTGCCGGAGCGACCAATTATCCCGACATTTCCTTGCTTGTAGATATGACTCGGCATGATGCCTAACATGGCTTTACCCGGACTAATGGTTCCAGCGCAATTTGGCCCTGTTAGCATCATCCGCGTATCTTTTGGGAAACGATACATGTAGCGTTTCACCATGATCATATCCTGAGCCGGAATGCCATCAGTTACGCACACACAATAGCGAATACCACTTTTCGCAGCTTCCATAATGCCATCCGCGGCAAACGGCGGCGGAACAAATACTAAGCTTGCTTCGGCATCCGTTTGTTTAACGGCCTCTTCGACGGTGTCAAAAACGGGAACGCCCTCCACCACTTCACCACCACGTCCGGGAACGACCCCGGCCACAACATTGGTTCCATAGTCGATCATCTCGCGCGTGTGAAATCGAGCCATGGTGCCGGTTATGCCTTGCACCATGACACGCGAGTTTTCATCCAATAATATACTCATAGGAATTTCCTTAAGTTAAGCTTTTACGATCAGGTGCATGCTTCCATGCTTCAACGGTCATTTCTGCAGCCTCACGCAGTGTGGTTGCCTTGATTATCGGCAAGCCACTATCTGCAAGAATTTTCTGACCCGCCTCCACATTGGTTCCAGCCAGCCGGACAACCACAGGCACATCAATAGGGTTTTCTGCGAGCGCTTTTACAACACCTTCTGCGACCCAGTCACACCGATTGATACCAGCGAAAATATTCACCAGCACCGCTTTAACTTTTTCATCGGACATAACCAATCGGAATGCTTTAGCCACGCGATCTGGCGTTGCACCACCACCTATATCGAGAAAATTCGCAGGCTCACCACCTGCGTGCTTTATCGTATCCATGGTAGCCATCGCGAGACCCGCACCATTGACGATACAACCAATATTGCCTTCGAGTCCGACATAACTAAGGCCCCGATCAGCCGCTCTACATTCACGTGGATCTTCCTGGCTTTTATCTCTTAACTCAGAAACTTGAGGGTGACGAAATAATGCATTGTCGTCGAAGGTCATTTTGGCATCCAATGCGAGGATGCGACCATCATCAGTGAGCACAAGCGGATTGACCTCAACCATGGTTGCATCGAGATCACGAAATGCCTGATAACAACCGGTTAACGTTCGAACAAAACTCGGTACATGTTTAGATTCAAGACCAAGTTTGAATGCAATTTCCCGGCACTGAAAATCACGTAATCCAACAGCAGGCTCCACCGACTCACGAACAATGCTCTCTGGTTTCTCGGCTGCAATCTCCTCGATTTCCATACCACCGTCACGAGAACAAACAATCATTACGCGTTGGCTTGATCGATCAAGCACAAGACCTAAATAGAATTCTTTGGCAATAGGGACTGCACACTCTACATAAACGCGATAGATGCCCTTACCTTCGGGGCCCGTTTGATGAGTGACGATTTTGCGACCAAACATCTGCTCGCACGCTGCCTGAATCTCTGCAACTGACTCGCATACTTTTACGCCACCCGCCTTGCCTCTTCCTCCAGCGTGTACTTGCGCCTTAACCACCCATTTGTTACCACCCAACTCGCGCGTACGATAGGCAGCTTGCTCTGGGCTATACGCCAGAGCACCGGGTGGATTTTCAACACCGAATTGGTAAAGCAGTTCTTTCGCTTGATATTCGTGTATATCCATGAGTTGTCCTAGGCCGCCGCTACTTTGGACAAGTAGTAGTCCTTTAGATAACTCTGAATAGAATCAAGATCCAGATTCGCGCCTGACTCTTGCAAGACTTCAGCAAAGCGCGAAACGATTTCAGTGATTGCACCTTGGTTTAACTGATTCAAAATACCGATTCGTATTTGGACCGGTTCACTCAACGTGGGCCAAATTCCAAAATCGCGAGTACGACAAATTTGCACCAGCTCCATTTCTCTACCTGCCAATGCTGACGGTAAATTCAACACGACCAGACTCGTCATGTTTGATGTGACCTCGCAGCCCATCTTCTGCAATGCACCGCTAAGTGCTTTTTCATGGAATGCATAACTTAGTGCTCGGGCCGGAACCGTTTCCGTCAACGTTAAACGAAGCGCCTCGTGAAACGCTGCAACCGCGTAGCCTGAATGAGTTCGGTGATACGTGCCTTTCTCAACGTCTTTGCCTTCAACAATGCCCCAATGTCGAGCTTCAAGTATTGGATGATGAACGAAGGTACGCGTGCCACTTGCTTTAAGAGTTTCAATGTATTTGTCGGTTAAACTAACCGGGGCATAAGTGAGTGGCAAGCAGCAAATTCCTTTTTGCGGGCAAGATGCCCATGCAACAATGCCAGGAAAGTCATCAATAGAAAAATTTTCGACACCTAGCGACGAAACAGCATCAATCATTCCCATAGCGCCGTGTTTTTCACAGGCATCAGAAAATGCGCGTACATCATTAACTCTGCCTGAACCGGTTTCCCAGTGAGCCATAAATGCCCACTTAGGTTTATGTTTCGCCATGGCTGCATCAATGATCTCGCTGGTGACAGATTCACCATGAGCGACTTCAATGATTTCTACCGACGCTGGTTGCGGGTTCATTGAATCGGCTGCCAACTCTTCAGCGCTCGCCGCTTTCATGCGAAGTGTTAAGCCATCAATGATGGAAAATGTACCGTTGACAAAAGCCACGACAGAATCACCCGGCATGGCGGCACTCATCATGACATCCAGCCCACTCCAACCCGTACCCGCCACGCCGAATGTGTATGTATTTTTAGTGCCGAAGACTGATCTAAGCATAAGCTTTGATTCAATCATGCCTCGCAATACATCGCCTTGCATGTGATCAGCCACACCCGCGGCTGCAAATCGATCTAATACTCGCGGGTCAGTATTGCCGGGCCCAGGACCAGCTGCGAGTGTGTGTGGAATTTCTAGTTGTGGAAATATTTGTGGTGACACGCCGAACCTCGATCATAAGATGCTTTAGATGAAGCATTCTTATGGATGAGGTGCGCGCTAACAACATTCTAAAGCCAGCTATCTGGTATCCAATAGTATTGGTTTTTTTCCACCCTTAAGATTAGCTCGACATCACAGCAGCGTAAGCCCAACAGGTTCGTGCAATAGCAAGAGCACTCAATAAGTATTGCTGCACCTGTAGCACTACACGACTTTTAGTTGCTACATGTCCCTATTGTTGCAACCCCACTCGAAAGTTGGTAGAACTAGTCTTCAAGTGGAGCATCGTTTGAATGCCGTAAGCGTAAGTTTAATCCTCGTAACAATGCGTTATGTTATCGAGAATTAATTCTATAGGAGCTCAATGTGGCGTTAAAACGAATGGCAGTTGAATTTGGCATGGGAACCGATTTACACGGACAAGATTACACTAAGGCTGCATGCAGAGCGTTAGGCGACGCGCTGTGGCACAACTCACTAACCGTGTGCCAGGCATTAGGCTACGAGCCGAAAGAAATGCAAGTGCACATAGACGTAGGCGTGGCTGAACCCGATAAGGTGGACACTAGCGAGGTGGCAAAAATTCTGCCATATGGTAGTGCTACCGTAGCGGTGTATAAAGGTGGGTTAGACATTGACAACGCTGAACATGGAACAATTGTGATTGCGAACGTCGCGGCTATCGTCTCGTTGGACATTGACCAAGGAGCACTGCAATCGTGATCAAAAAAAGAATCATTCTCGAGACCGGTATGGGAAACGACATGTACGGTGAAGATTATACGAAAGCTGCGGTGCAAGATGCTCTGCATCACAGCTCCCTAACTTTGTTCAAGTCGTTGGATTTAGATCCCAACAACATGAATGTCGAAGTTACTATTGGAGTGCAAAAACCAGAGAATGTCGACCTGAGTGCGGTCAGCGCACAAATACCCTACGGTACCGTTGTGGTAAGGCCAACGATTGGGGGCTTAGATATTCCAGACCCAGAAAACGACATAGTTACTGTTATAGCAACTGCTGCGATCGCGGCTGATATCGAACTTCTGGAGAGAGACTCGCAATAAACTAACACGCTAAACGCAGAATCAAAAAAGGCCTGCATCTTGTCGATACAGACCTTTGCATTACTCAGACTGCAATGAATCAATCCTGTTGTGCATAAAATCAAACCGCTTAGCGAACTATTTATCGATCTCGCGTCCGACCTAGATTTTTCAGCAGTTCATCAACCTCCGATGACTGATTAGTTGCACCCGCTTTACCACTACGTGGAACAGCCTCGCCTCTTTGCAATGCTTCACGCTCACGCAAGTAGCGCTCGTAATGCTCATCGCGCTCGTCAGGGTTTTGGTTATCTGTTGAAGATCGTCGAGTCAGAATGGGTGGAGCTGCATTAGATTGCTCTCGCGCTCCTCTGTTTTCTCTTGCGCTCGTTGCTGCTTGTTTGTTGTGTTTTTGGACCTTTTCAGCAGCAGCAGCCTCGTCAACCAAAATGACTCCGCTTTCAAGAATGAGCATGCCACCTTGATGCATGGTCTCACTTATGTCTTTTAGGTCCGTTGGTGTAAACGTGCCTAAGTTGGCCAGGGTGTTCAAATCTTCAAAGATAGGCAATGAGGCAACCAGTTCATCAAGATCGATGTCGTCATCTGGATGAATTTCAGCAAGAGCTTCTGGTATCGATGCAATAACAGCACTAACCGCTGCAACGCTATCTCGCTCACCCATGAAGTGGATATCACGAGTTACTTCACCACTGATACCATCAAGACGTAAGTCCATGGCCGGTTTTCGCGCAATACTGGCGCACGCCGAGTACAGCATATCGATACCATCGATTGAACGAGCGATTCTGTCTGGGTCGGATGCACGCTCACCGGCATCGGTTAGCCGGATAGTTAGACGTGCCTCTCCAGCTACAGGCAACCCACCTGAGTTGGCCGCAGTGGATGCACCAACTTCACCAAGTAAGTTCGCAAGATTTGGTAAGTGAGTAGATGCGAACATCACCCGACTGAATAAATGCACCAATTCGGCTGCATTTTTCTTTGGGTCATCCGCTGAGCCAAGCAATCCTTGCCAGTATTGTGTAGTGCCAAGGCTATCCAGATACATGCTCTTCACGACAGCCTTTTCGGCTGGGGCGAATTTGTCCATGTTTTCCATGATCACCGCGCCAGAGTGGCCCAAACGGGCAGCCGCGACTGCTCGTTGATCACCTTTCGCTGTACGGTATTCTTTAACGACGGCTAGAATATCAGCCTTGTTAAGAACTTCAACCACCCGGTGGATGGCCGTACGCAGTTCATCTGCGTGCATGCTTGACTCCAATAAAACCTTTATCAACTTCCATATAATCGGCCGATTTTCCAGATGGTTAAGTGAAAACACGCTTGCTAGCACGGATTCACTGCGAATCACCTACGCCGCGCTCGTATTCAAGCGCGTATCCGCTCACATACGGTAATAATGAGACTATTCCTCACGCAGTTAGAGCCACGGGCGAGCAAAAAGTTCGGATTATCGAGCATTCTACACGCCATCCGAGTCAATACTTGGTCGCAATGTCAGATGGGAATATTATCGGGCAAAATAAGGGGATTTTTGAACGAAAAATGGAACTAGGCCACAAAAATACCCTGCTGGGCACCCAAGTTTAATTAGCCTGATCGCTGAAGGTGTTTTGAGCCACCAGCTGACGCGGCCAGCTGGTGGAAGTTAAAGATAATTTAGCCAACGACCATTTCAGGCTTAGTTGTCTTTGTGGTCTTATTAGAAGTGTGCACCGGCTTGTCTGTTAGAGCATCCACTACGGCTGGGACCGGACTACGCATATAGGATTCTGAATCAACATCCAAAGCAGCCAATATAGACGAGGTGACCGACACGAGATCATGCTCGGCTTCCAAATTTGAATGTGCCGATAAATCAGAAATTCCATTGAATACGAAACAACACCCGCCCGGTATATGTTGAGCCGTTGAGCCACTCATATCCTGTATTTCATCGATGACTAAACCTGCATCACTGATGCTAATACTCTTCCCACCAACACTAATAGAGTCGATATCAATATTATTCTGAAAAACTAGAAAAGCTGTTTGCGTGTCATTAATTGGTTTGACCGTCGGAGTCTTGCCATTGATAACCAACGTTTGACAGACTCGGCGGAACTTCTCTAGTCCATCGCTGTGAGTAAAATCCACGACGTACTCAGGCTCCATACCAGTGCATTTTTTATAATCGCTTTGATCAAACCCAAGCGCACTCATAAAGGCGTCAAAATTGTCGATGATGAGTTGATTATGGGCAGGCTCATGTTCAATCGCCGCCTGCCCCATGCTTGCGACAACTAGGACCGTGAACTCGGGATTGGCTTTCGTAAACTTATCCAGCCGGCCAATCATGTAATCCGCTTCATCCATGGCAGCATCGATCTCGCCAGAATAGGTTTTCCGCCACTCTTCAGGCATGCGATTCACTTCATAGTCATTAGGAAATTTTGCAGCCCAGTAACGATGCATGTTAGCCGCCACGTGATTTGCGAAGATGGTTGAAAAATCTGGTTTTGAATTCTTTATTTGTTTGAATACCACATCAAACGTTAATAGAGCTTGGATATTCCTTCGGCGAACTATTCGAGTACTGTTGCGCCTTTCGCTGATCAGTTGTTTAGCCGTTTTATAAATAGTGCTAACTGATATCCCCAAACGAGGAATATTGAATAACAAAGACGACACTTCTGAAAGCCCAAACCCACCCTTCCGAACGTTACGACCGGACCGTTGCACTGCCATGTTGTTGAGTCGCTGAAACGAACCCAAGTACGGTGGCACAGTTTCAAACGTCGGCGCGAACGGGTCGGTAAGATAGAACGATACGTTATCTGTATTCTCAGGCACAGGATAAGAACCAATGGACGCACCACAGCCTATTTTCTTACCGGCATTTTTTATCAGCTCCCATACCGGCGGGAAATGCGGTTTACCTGCAGCTTCCGTTTGATTGTACTCAACAAATCCATGCTCGTGATCAGGTACACCTCGGTGAAAGGTTTGCCAACTCAGCTTTGGGTGCAACTGAATTTTGTCAGGAGTTGCTGCGATAAAGCGTGCAGAACGTTTTGTGACAGATGCCCAATGCGATGAAGGTTTATCTTTAATGTATGCATCGATAACACGATTGGGAACTTCATTAATTTCGAAAACAATTATTTTTCTTTTCACAAGACCGCCTTGGCATTAAGCAATTGAAACATCCATAATCATCAGCTGCAAACTCTACCAACCGTTTGCCCGGAACTTGTCCGGATGGAGCATTCTCATTCTAGTGAGCAGTGTTGAACACTGGCTCAAAGGAGACGAAAGCCTAAACAAATCGTTAGAATATTACTACTGTTAGAAATACCTATACGGTATCGTATGCTTCTCTACATAGCACTTTCAATTGGTAATTTTACCTTGCATTTTTTAATGCGACACGTGTCACGAAGCAGGTTGAGTTCAGCTTGCCAATCAGTTCCAAAATTTACCAAATCAGGAAACACATCGTTTAAGTCGCCTTGAGACAACCCCATCCAACAGCCCATCGATGCACCCAGTTGATTAACCGACATGGAAGGGATAACCCGACCCTTATCACCAGCATCGTCTTCGGCACTAGTCATGAAGCTTGGTAGCTACCCATAAAGCTGGCCACCTTGAACGGCTCCGCCCATAACCATGTGGTGACCACCCCAACCGTGGTCCGACCCATCGCCATTGACGGTTAACGTTCGGCCAAAGTCTGATGCAGTAAACGTGGTAACAGCATTTTGCTGATTCAATTCTTGCAACGTTGCATAAAAATCACTCATGGATTAATCTAGCTCTGTTAGCAGTCCATTTAATCTGACCGATTGATTATCGTGCGTATCCCATCCACCCATGCCTACAAAGAATATTTGTCGTTGCATACGCAAGGCCTGCTGGCCTGAAATCAATCGAGCAACCATTCTTAGCTGCTTCGCCAATTTACTGCTAGCGTTATAAGGTGTTTGGAGAGTATCGGTTGTTCCAAGTGCGTCAATGATTTCATCAGCGCTCGATATTCCCCGCGCACTTGCCAAGGCAGCTTGTTGTTGCAATGGATTATCACTGGGCAGCGATAGAATTTGCGAAAGCACATTTGCACGGGCTGCACTGGATGGTGTGCCTTTGCTGTTCATAAACGAAATTGGATCTAGACCCGTATTGGTATTAAGGCTGATCGGTGTGCTGGCATTACCCGGCAACCAGTGATTACTACCACCCATTGAAAAAGTCGGTGGTAACTTGTTGTTGGAGTTTGCCGCTACAAGTAAGTCGGCCATACGTCCACCCCAACCGCTGCCCACCAAAGAGCTTGGCAAACTACTCAAACCCTTTAACCACTGCTCTTGCTGATGATTGTGAGCAAATAAATCAACTGGGATGTCGGCAGAGTCTGACAAGTAATCCGTCTTGTTCACCGGCATAATTAAATTACCGACATTACTCACGACGGCTAAATCTCCCGAGTCAAACAGTGAACGGGTGTTCGGCATGTTTGGATTAAACCCTAGACCCGAATTGTTGCCAACAGACAACAATGAATCACGATCAACAGCCAGACTTCCACGACTTGCAGCGTAGTTGTCATACAACCCCTGCTCGGTCGGTACAAACATGTTGAAAGAATCACTGCCGCCGTATAAGAAAACGCAAACCAGTGCTTTGTAATCACTAAGGCCGGCGTAGTCACCGGATGCTGCAAGCGCTGAGCCCATCATGCCAAGCTTGCCGTTCATTGAGCCCATAACTGAACCTAGAACACTCGCCGCTGCAACCTGTTTTAGAAACCGTCGACGTGAATAATGCTTGTTCATATTCACTCTTCTTCTTAAGTTCGTCATTATCGTTGGACCAAATATTCAGGTGATGCAACTATCAGCGATACTGCATCCTGCACGCGCTGTACATGTCCGGCTTCATTATCTGGCAAAGAATCTAAGTGAGCCAACAATACGGTGTTTAAGTCATCCGACATCCCACCACTGAGCAACAAAAGGTCTAGATGATTAAGCAGGGCTTGAGAGTCGGCTGCAAGTTCTATTTCGGGACCAAAGTCGAGAAACGAAGGATTCAATTCCGAGCTAGTTGTGGTCTGTTTGTAGTGACGATGTACCTGATCGTTTATGCGGCTCGCAGTCGTTAATATATTACTGTCGGTAAAAATATCAAACTCTGGTGCCATTAGCTGTGCCGTTTGCACTGGTCCCGATGGGGAGTACGCGGGGCTATAGAAATTAAACACCGACGCCGAACGAAGCACAGCTTGACCAGTAATTGATTCAAGATTTTTGAGTGCTGTTGAATAGGTATTGTATTCACCGCGAGCGCTTAGGTTTCCAGGCGTAACAGAAAACGCACGCCACAAATGACTAAGCCTGAGCACCGGTTCACGTAGCTTGCCAAAGTTATCAGATGCGGCAGGGTCTCGAGCATCAAAATCCATCAACACGGCTTTTACCGTTGCGCCTAAGTCACCTTTAACACCATTTCCGTTGTCATTAAAAACAGCAGCAACCCGACTCACATACTCAGGCGTAGGATTACTGGTGACCAACTGCTTTATCAAATGAGCACTAACAAACGGTGCGACGTTCTGATGGGCAAAAATATTGTCTAACGCCATCTCAAGATCAGCACGTGCAGATTGATCAGCCGGCACACTCATACCACCGAGCAGTGTTTTCGCATCCTTATCGTGGTGATCTTCAAAAGCCTCCATTGGATTTATCAGATCTTGACCGGTAAAAAGCGGCCTATCCCACTGTCCTGCGTTTTTATAGTTCCAACCCGTAAAAACGCGCGCGAAACTCTCGATATCATCTTGAGTGAATGTATTTCCACCAGAGAGAGTGCCATCTTGATTCAGATTGTGCAGACCAATAGAAAAAAGCTGCAGCACCTCACGGGCAAAGTTCTCATCGGCACGTGTATTGTCGAAATTTGAGCCTTTGTCGTTTTGTAACATGCTCAAGTAAATGCCCATTACTGGATTAAGCGTTACTTGTTCAAGCAACTCACGAAAATTACCAAACGCATTATTCCGAAGCATGTCGTAGTAATTGGTTACACCATACTGCGCGTTAGCAAGTGTAAATCCTGTGTCTGAAACAACCAGTAATTGACTCAACGCAAAAGCGACGCGTTGGCGTAATTGATCATCACCATCAACCGCATCTAGCCACCATATTTCATGTCGTGCATCTCGATTACTGCCATTTGAATAAGTAGTCACGTAATCCAAATGCGGCGGGCCTTGTAATTCAAGTTGTGCGTCAATCCAACCTTCAAGCCCCAACTGCCGAACTTCCTGGATTGCAATACTCGATGTCCCGAATGAGGCTTGGGCTAATAGTCTTGCAGCCTCTTGTGTCGACGGTGCGTCTGCTGGGATTCCCTGAGTCACAGTGACATCGACCGACTTGGTATCGCTGAGTCCGGCCGCGTTTGAAACCGTTAACGTTATTGTGTAAGTACCGGGTATTACAAACTCATGACTGGCCGTGATTGCATCCGAGCCCACGACACTGTGCAGCCCAGCAAAGTCCCACTGGTACTCGGTAATGGCATTAGCATCGTATGCAGTGGATGCATCTACCACTAAGTTCAGCGGCGCTTGGCCAAATACGGATGACAGCGTGAATTGTGCAAGCGGTTCTGCTGTTGCATCATCACGGGCGGTGAAGGCTGAGCGCGACCACTCGGATGTCCCTTCTTCATTCACAGCCCGCACTCGCCAGGCATGCCCAATGGCAACCGTAGACATAATCTCAGTCTGGTACTCACAACTCGACGCACTACAAATTAGAGGCTGCATTTAAATTCAACACATAAGGCAACTCACCGTCAATGACATCAAACAAATGAAAGTCATAAGTATCAGCACCAGCAACAGGCTCCCACGTAAACAGCTGACTGCTCGATGTAGCTAGTATTGCGTTTGGTTCGGGAGATATGTTGTCGGGAGTAGCAGGATTTAAATCAGGTACCGGAATCACATCAAACACCGAGCGTGACCAGTTCGATTTTCCCGCAGCGTTCGATGCTCTGACGCGCCAAGCGTGATTTTCGAATACCGGTAAATCAACGACCGTTGTCAGTCGACAGACACCATCCACACAAATATCGCTTGCCGAGAGTGCGTTGGTGAATTGCAACGCCTTTGAAACGTTATCAAAAAAATGGAAATCATAACTTGCAGACGTAGCAGTCTCAGTCCAGGAGAATTCAACAGACCGACCTTCAACTAACTCGACACCTACTTCAGGAACAATATTAGTCGGTGTCTCAGGCGGCTCGGTTACAGGCTCAGCCATACTAAATATGCGTTCGGACCAATCGGTGCTGCCTAACCGGTTGTTAGCACGAATACGCAACTGATAACCATCACCGACAGGCAGATCAGTAACCGTACTTAAAGTACACGTCGTTGCTGTACAAATTGAAGCAGGGTCAATCGCCGAGTTGTATGTTGTGGTTTCCGTAAATGGGTCGGACAAACCAAAATCATACCAGCTAGCCAATGGATCGGCTTGCCATCGAAGTTCAATCGTTGCATTCAAGTCAAAAACGGCGTTGTCTGTCGGTTGGCTTATAACTGGCAACTTGGGTATCACCGTTAATGGTTCAATAACATCAAACTCACTGCGCGACCAAGCACTAATGCCCGTTTCGTTTTTTGCGCGCACCCGCCATGCATGGTTGTCATTCACCGGCAGGTCAATGGCTGCATCTAAGCTACACAGTCCGGCACTATATGCCAGTGTTGGATCAATGTCATATACAAATGTGAGTTCAGCTGACACTCTGTCAAACAAATGAAAATCGTAAGCACTTGCCACAACTTGCTCTTGCCAAATAAAAGACTGAGTGGTCCCAGCTTCAATCTTCGTGTCAACCAAAGGAGTCACGTTAACTGGTGTAATGGGGGCTTCTGGCGGTGGCGGTGGCGGTGGCGGTGGCGGTGGCGGTGGCGGTGGCGGCGGCGGTGGCGACTGTACATCAGCACTGAGTGTGACATCATCAATCATGACATTGCCACGGATAACCATGGCGTGCACAGCGATAATAGTATTGTCAGGCTGTGCAGCAGCTAGGTCAGCTTTTAGATCCCGAGTGTAATAGTGCCATTGGCCATCTTTAGATTCAGCACCTAGACCATGATGGATATAGTTGCCTTTGCTATTCGCAAGTGTGTCTACCGAGCGTGAGTCGTACCAAAGATATCGCCAACCATCAGGTGTGGTAACGCGAATGTATACGCGAAAGTTCTCATCAGCACGACTTCGCCAGCTGACGTTGGTCTGAAGTGAATTGTTCCATCCCCTGGCGAGGTTGGTGTTCCCTAGTATGAATGAATTTTGTACGCCAGAACTTGTTGTCTGAATAGCGCGGTAATCTGCAAAATCTGGGTCGACCACGTTCTCAAGCGCAGAACCCGCTGGGGTTTTGTCGGACAACCTCCACCCATCAAGGGAGGTATCTTCTGCATCGCTATAGATAGTCGGTGCAGACACATCAACGACTTCTACGGTAGTTGATGATATGGCACTCAAGCCTTCGTTATCCGTAACTTCAAGTGAAAACCGTTGCTCACCAGCACTTAATAATTCACCTTACCATTGCGTTGCATTACCGAGGACATCGCCAGCGCCATTACGCCAAGTTAATTAACGGAAAAGTTAAACGCGCAGCTTGGAATCTGTCGCGTAACGAATCGAGAAAGTTCGGCCTCTCTCCAAGGGTTCCACCATTAGCCAGATAACAGCTTTATAAACTTTATCACCCTTAATAAGGTGTCTACCAAACCGAGGAAGTCTTAGATATAACCTTTGACTAAAAATTTCTATGCTTGCCTAAATACACAATTAAGAACTGCAAACCAGACCCATACCGCTAAATAATTGGAAACGTATTGGTTGAGACGTATTGGTTAACACATATCGGTTGGTATATCTAGGTCATTGTCGTTTCTTGAATTGCTTCTTAACATGACTATTCAGAAATAAATATTAACTCCATCACATATATTGAAACCCATTTACCAACTTGCTCACAGTTAGTGAAAATAGTTGGTCGGAGTTAGAACCATTATTACTGAGGCAGTACTGCAACAACAATTTAACTTGAATCACCAAGTTGACCACAAAAGGATAAGGAGCAGTAAAACGATGAAACTGTATAGCAAGATTCCATTATTTATTTCGATGATGTTGGGAGCATCCATTGTCAATGCAATCGAAATAAGTCCCGATGACAGGGGGCAATTGCTGATAGCCCCTGTATATAAAGCGAGCGCTGGTAAATCAACCGAAATTCGAGTTGTAAACCCCAGTAAAACACACGCAGTCAAGACGGTTGTGAGTGTCAGGTCTTCTGCCAATTCACTTGAAATTCTTAACTTCAACCTTTATCTCACCCCGACCGATGTCTGGACGGGAGAGTTACGAAATACCGGTTCCGGTGTCGAACTGTATTCCGAAGACGACTCTATACTGGTTGGGTTAAATGGTGGAGGTTTGAGCACTGAATCAGAAGTAGTATCCGGTGTATTCGCAGGGCCCGGCAACGGCGTCGTGTTTTCAACTTTCGACGAGCGCGACAGTGGTCAGCAAGTCGAGTTGGGGCACTTTGAAGTGATGGGTGTCTATTCGGTCTACGGTGAGGACATCTACCCAGGAATGCCAAAATCGACATTGTTTGAAATCGATAATATCTCTTATAACAACGATACGTTTCGTCAGAATAAAGTGGTAAAAGGTGGATTGTTCGACGGCTATGCGCCTATAAACACTGCATACGATTGCAATGGCAACACGGTAACTGCAGAAAACCTTCCTTCTCACAAGACCGGATTACAAACATACCGAATAGATCCGATTACCGATAAAGTCTATACCTACTGCATTAACACACGTGACGAACATAATATCGCGCTGTTTGGTGAAGCTGTCTTGAAGCTCAGTCCCAGTACCGGAGCGTTTCGATACGATCTTTTGGCCTTGCGAAATAATTATTATGGAGAGATCATTGGCAATCCGCTCTACGATAGCGTCACGCAGCAAGATACACCTTTAGGTGTGCGGATGGGCGTCATTAAAAATGGCTACGCTACTGACAATATTGAGTACATCAGTGCCGCATTACGACACGCCACCTTCGAGGGCATATACGACAGCTTAGAACAAAAGGCTACAAACGCTCATGTAAACGAGGCTGGTGAAGCTGAAAGTATGTTGGTGGTTACCTTTCCGTTTAAGTATCGATACCTGCATTCCAGCTCGCCCGACTATACCTACGACCCAGTAGTGCGGGACTATGGACGAAGTACCAGAGATATATTGATTGACGTGTTAAACGATAATAGTGCAGATCGTCAGGGTACAAGTTTTGATGCTAGTTTTGATCACTACGACTACGACTATGGCTACAGCGATCATGCGTTTCATGCACTCAATCATTTCAACAGATACGGCGCTCCGCTAGGCTACCCTAATCACGGTGCTAACTACGCCTTCATCTATGGTGAGACAGCCAAAGATGACGATAATTATCTGTTACTTTGGGATCCTGTTACTTTTCACTTAACGTCATGGGATACCTCTGAGCGTTATGAAATGGTCGATGCGGGTTCGTTTTCTACTGTTATTTCGGGTGGAGCTGGTATCGATCGGCCACATGATAAAACGGTACTGCCTTACGAAGTCAATTTGATTACCGATGAAAATAACCAGCTCTGGTACTCCACCAAAGGTTGGTACGAAGCCACTTTCTCCGAGTACGGTTACAACTACGGGTACGAGCACGAGTACGGGCATGGACGCGGATACGATTACTACTACCCAGCACCAACAATCGTCATGACGCTCACCACTGACACCCTAGGTCATAGCCGCATCGATTACGCGGTGACAGCCGACCAGTCAGTGAGTCAGAAAAATGGTGTCGCGGCTTTGGAGGAAACTACAAATGTTGAATGATAAAGCTAAGATATTTTGCTTAGTTGTTTTTGCACTATCTGCAAGCGGTTGTGGTAGCGGAAGCGGAAGCGGAGGTGGTGATATTGACACCCCCCAAGTACTGCCGTTAGAAAACACCGGCAGTGACGACGGTGTAACTACAGCAGAGCTAACGGTAGGCACTGATACTAGCGAGAGTACCGCAACCCCGGTACTACCGGTAAGCACGGTACAAATGGATGAGTTTGTCGAAAATCCATTGGTAACACCGGTTCCAACGGAGCTAGCGAAAGAAATGTCCGTCCTCTCGTCCAACACGTACGTCAACAATCCGCTCATTCACTAGGGTCTAGTGAATCATATGTAATACGCCCCACTCTGGGGCGTATTATTTACCGCTACCAAAGCCAGTAATCGTGCCTACACGTTAACGGATATGGCTACGTTGTTTTGACCATACTGTCGGTAGAATTCGGCAACGACTGGGCAAGAGCAACGGTACCTGCAACACCGATCAAAAGAGCAACCTTTAAGGCACGCTAAAACGACGCACACCAAAATAGGACTGCCCACCTTCGGAGAGTCGATTTTTAGCAATCTGATAAAGCAATGGGTCAGACGTGCGAGCAAAAACTCTGTAGTACCAGACACCTGAAGCCAATTCATTTTCATTCAATGCTATCTCGACTCTATTTGCAGCATCTGCAATACCGAATGCTTCGAAGGCTATGTTCCCTGATGTAAAATTTGGCGTGGACGATACTTGTACGTCATAGGTAATTGAAGAACCAGTGACCTCGAAAGCCGGATTCCACCAGAGAACAATGCCGTTATTATTGATCTCCGGGGCTTTGAGAAAATGCGGTAATGGCATATTCGGCGAGCGCTGAATCACAGCAAAATTGCTGGACACAACACCTGGCAACGATGCAACCCTTGCATCCTAGACCCCCATGTTTTCGGGACGGCGAATTCCACCAATCTCACCGATATCAGGCTCACTCCCTATAATTGGGCGAACGAGTGGCGTATAGGAATTAGTCAAGCTGCGAATTGCAGCGTCAGTCAGATAGTCACGACGAATCTCACCAGCTGCAGCCATTAATTGATCGTGTATACCGGGTATTTGCAAATATTCAGTCACAAACAGGTTGTCGTTGTATCGGGAATATCCCCAATAGATACGATCACGTTCATCTGTTTCTTCAGACAGTTGAGGCTCGACTCTGAAGGAACCGTCATAGTCCCAAGGTAAAAAGTAGAACTTCTCAGTACCAAGAGGATTGTAGAGAAAATAATTTTGTGAAGTGGCGTCTTGCTGTCCTAGTAACAAATTGACGGTAAGCCACGTCAGTATATTATTTCGATTGAAATAACGATCGATGACTGATTCGATTGATTGATTGGGGTCGGTGAAGGCTGTCAGCATCTCCACAACCTTTCGGTGATCGTCGCCTCGTTCAATTTCTAAGCGACTATTAAAACGCGCCTCGTCTAGCGGTTCTCCATTAGCATCTACAGCCATCTCAGCAAGGTCTGACGGCGAGAACAAGAAGAAATTCGCTTTGTAGATATTGTCATCCTTATCTCGCCCACGATTGATCAGATACTCCTTTTTCACCGCTTCGACATGCGTGTAAAGACCATTATCGACTGGCCCGTCGCCATCATCTATCCACAAGTTGACAAACTGTGTACGCAAACTTGGCAAGTGCGGAATCGTCGCCATTAGATCGAAACTCAATTTGTTGAGTATGCGACTCTGGTCATAAGGGTGTTTGTTAAGTTGGAGGCGTTGTTCGTTTCTCCATAATGATGCATCACCTGTTGGACGCACACGAAAAGATTTTTGTGGAGCAGCCCGCGATGACGCACCTCGTTGTCTGAATCCTGCATTGATTGCGAGACCGTCGTCGGGATAGTCTTCAGCTATAACTTTGACTGGAATGTCTACAGTGAAATCATCATCACCATTGATATCAGCAAGTACATCATCCAGGGTGCATCCACTATCATCAACTACAGTGCATAAGCCAGCTGTTGTTCGGGTTGCTACATCTACGCGCAGCACATTTACCGTGTCATACCCATCCTGTAAATAGAATGCAAACGGATCTAGTATGTCACTAGCGTCTGGAACAAACACTGAATTACCTGGAGGATTGTCACTCTCAACGGAGAAGTCTGTTCTCACGGCCCAAACCGATCTATTATCAGCAAAATCGCGAACGCGCATATATAAGCGATAGTCTCCCAGTGGCAAGGAAACAGGAATCGACCACGTACCTGAGCTTGGGTTACTCAATTCAATATCGGCTGTGCGTAGCACCCTTGGTGATTCGACCGCGCCCTGGAGGCTAATAAATTCTCCACTACTCAGATCTCTTAACAGGTATCTAACATCACGGATGCCTGACCCACCCACATCAGTGACTGTACCGTTTAGCGCTAAGTCTGCTGGGATGATCGCGTTGTTGGTTGAAGGCTGCAGTAACGTCAATGTTGGCGGCGTTTCATCAACAACAGAATTATCATCCTCAACAGAGAAGTCTGTTCTTACGGCCCAAACCGATCTATTATCAGCAAAATCGCGAACGCGCATATATAAGCGATAGTCTCCCTGCGGCAAGGAAACAGGAATCGACCATGTACCTGAACTTGGGTTACTCAATTCAATTTCGGCTGTGCGTAGCACCCTTGGTGATTCGAGCACGCCCTGAGGGCTTATAAATTCTGCACTACTCAGATCTCTCAAAAGGTATCTGACATCACGGATGCCTGACCCACCCACATCGGTAACTGCACCGTTAAGCGTTACGTCTGCGGGGATGATCGCGTTGTTGGTTGAGGGTGTTTGGAGAGTCAAAATCGGCGCATCGACATCACTTGACTGAGCATGCACCAGTGTCACGCATGCCGGTCCCAGTATCCAAAAACACACTAGGTATCGAATTATCAGTTTAATTGAGCTAGTTGGCATCATCCGGTTCACCTAGTTTGGTTTGCATTTAGTAAGAGCCAAAGGCTCTACGGTCGACAACTCATTTAACAGCAAAACGGAAGTGATCACAAACTGCCGCAATTTATTTGCGAAATTGGCCCACACAATGGCGTGATGTAAAACCTTGCCTGCGTCTGCCTTTTGAAAGCGCGCGTCATACCCTGCCCATCACCCATTAATTGGGTAGAGCCGAATTTTATCGAGTTATCAAAGAATGGAATGCTACGTAAGCAATTGAACAAATGCTTGTTGATTTGGTCGGGACGATAGGATTCGAACCTATGACCCCCACAACCCCATTGTGGTGCGCTACCAGACTGCGCCACGCCCCGATCGACCATTTAAAGTATTGATATAGCTTAGAATTAATATTCAATACTCGTTACTGCTCAGAAGTGACACTCATGCTGTATCGCATTTGTATCGCAACATGTTAATAGTATATCGCAATCACACTCGTTATAGGCACTAGTTAACAGAGCTGGCGCATGGTGTGAGTGACGGTGAACAGATAAGAGAATTATATTCAAGCTGGTGATATTCATTGATCTGTCAGTCAGCTTCATGTGAGTGATCATAGCCCTCTCATAATCCCTCCCTTCGGGAGAGTAGTTGTCGGGTGATCCACTGAGCTTACGCTCAGCGTCCCAATGCCCCGACCTAGATACATGAGACACATCAGCATTGAACTGTTAACACCTGCCATTACCTCATGCTCCCAGCCTACGGCTGTCTCTACTGACACATTCACCTTCGCCTGAGGGGCACGGTGAATAAGAACCTATTACTGCTCACTGCATGAGAGGAGTGGCAGGGTCCCGAGGGACTCACCAGAATATGTATGTATATAGAGAGGGGTACATAAGAGAGGATTAGTAAAGAGTATGTATTGCACTGATTAAGGCAGGAGGATATAAGCTCCCATCCGAATCCTTACACACCCTTGAAACCCTGTTAGTAGCACCTGAACCTGTATACCCTATAGTCCTTCGGGCCTTTGTCGGTAATAGCCAACCCCATAAATGCCCTGATAGCCCCATATGTCAACCTATTAGCCCAACCCTGCAATGGGAATTAATTCATGCAAGGTAGCTGGGGTACTGCTCTAGCTCTAGCTGAATGGCTAGCCCTTCCGTAGCTGCCTCAACTGATTCCTTAAGCCTGTCCATGTCCTGCTCTGTTGAACAGATTAGGCAGTCATGTACGGGGAGCACTGGTGTATCAGCTGCCTCTATCATTGGCATCAGAGCCTTACACTCCCAGCCAGTGACGATATGACTAACGATCTGCCTATCCTTTATCTGCTTCCTGTTCTTACCCTTGCCAATAGCCAGAGCTTTAAGGTAGCCCTGTGCGTTCCTAATTGACATTCGATCTTTGGTGGTGGCATCTGCGTCGTGTAGGCACTGACCAGCTATGTATTCAGCTGCACTACTCAGATCAGAGGCCAGATCTTTAAAGGTTTTGTCTGCTCTCAATAGCGTCAACTGCTCTGGCGTTAATAGATCTCTTATCGACTCACCGCCTTCTTTAGCTCCATACCCAATAGCAATCAGCACCTCCTTGATATTGCTCTCAGGCGCTCCTGTGAGATCCTTAAAAGCCTTCCTTACCTCTCTCTTATGACTTACGTAGTGGCTAAGTGCACCAAGCTTTAAGCCTCCCTGCTGTCCTAACCAGAGCACTATGCTGTGGTAGCAGCAACTAATGTCATAGCTGTAGTGTTCAGCTAAAGCAACCTTGCGGGTCAGCTTATTGGTTAACTGTAGATTGTAATCTATACCCTGCCATCGAGAGTTAGTGGTGTATCCAAATGCTTGAGGTAGCAATCCATCACCTCCTGCTAAGGAGAGTAGGTCATTCAGCTGTCGCCTTGTCTTGAACAGGCTTCTTATGACAGCTTCGCTGTTGCCTTCACTGCGTTCCAATTGATCAGCGACCTCACCAGCAAGCAGGCCATCTACCCTGCCACCAGCTGCAAGTATGTCTGTAGATGCGTTGATTGCATCGCGAACATTGATAGCTGCATCCAGATTCACTGGTATGGCGTTACGTATTCCATCTAGTCTGAGACCGATTTTAGGTTTGAGTTTATGCTTACTTGGCAGCCGCTTCTCGCCATCACTGATGTGAACATAGGTTCGCTCCGCTGCATCGAGCAATGCCTGCGGTAATGGCTTCAGTTTGTATCCTGTAAAGTGGGAGCCGACTCCGTATGGAATCGTATCCATCAGACCCTTTACTGCTTTGATGGCCTTCCTGTTATTCGCAAACAAAGGCGCCCAAACATCATCGTGAGAGATCTGCGTGTAATCTGAATCTCTAGGGTGAGGTATACCGCTGCCACCTGCTATGGCTACCGCTCTAGCGAGTGCTGGGTACTGATCTTCATGCAGCATCTCGGTCATGCCGAGGGTCTCTGCGTAATATCGGGAACGAGCAAGACTAGGGTCCACCCTTGCTACTGCGTTCTTTGGGGGTTTCTGTTTTGCCTTGATCGGAATTGCGGGCAAGGCTTCAGCAGCTGGTTCATTAGGGTCTGCATTCCGTTGATCTTGTTCGTATAGCATCTGTAGCTCCGCTTAATTTATGTCAGTAGCAACTCCAAAGTTGATTGAGTTATCATCTATTTTATTAGATTAAACCTTTATTAGTCAAGGACTTAGGTTTTTTTATGCGAACTCCATCTGTGATCAGAACCACAAATGCAAGGAACAAACGAAACAAAGAGGCACAGAATCAAAGGGCCAACGGACTAGAGAGCTTCAGAGCGGCAACAGAGACAACCGCATAGATAACTAAGGGATTCATCTGTTGAGTCCCTTGCCTGTGAGGTCAATTACGGGAGGGGGTATAAGGGGGTTGCGGGGGGGCCTTCGTATAGGAGGAGCAACAACTTGGAAATATCTGCATAAAATTCTTTCAATCTTGCTATTAGGCATAAGGCAAAATGACTGAAGATACCTGTATCATCTTTCGGGAGCTGCAATGCAAGGGTTTGATTTGTCTCCTACAAAATATGGAAGAGAAAAGCTAATGCTTAGCTTGACTATAGTTCTGTACACAATCCCTGCTTAAGCTGAGAATTTACAATGCCTACTGTGAATCACAACAATCTCGTATGGGCTCGACAGAAAGCGCGGCTGTCCCTGGAAGATGCTGCGCACAAACTTCAGCTGAAAGACAGCGGTAGATCTTCTGCTGTGGAAAAGCTGGAAGCGTTTGAATCTGGAGATAACAACCCCTCTAGGCCCATGCTGACCCGTATGGCCTCCACCTACCGAAAACCACTGCTGTCTTTCTATCTTAGTGAGGAACCGACGACGCCAGAGCGAGGTGAAGACTTTCGAACATTAACATCAGCAGCGGATCAAAGTGACAGCTTCTATTTGGACACGCTTATACGCGACATTCGAACTAGTCAACGCCTCTTGAGAGAAACACTAGAAGATGAAGACGAGGCGGCTGAGCTCTCCTTTGTTGGGATTCACACTATTGACAGTGGCATCGACGCTGTTGTGGAGACGATCAAAACTGCAATTAACTTTAGCCTTGAGGAGTTTCGTAAAAGCGATAGTTCAGAAAATGCCTTCAAGTATCTTCGTAGATCTGCGGAAAGCGCGGGCGTTTATGTAGTTCTGAGAGGTAACCTTGGATCTTCTCACACTAATATACCTGTCAAAGTCTTTAGAGGGTTCGCACTGTCTGATGAGGTCGCGCCTTTCATAGTGATTAACGATAGAGATGCAAAATCCGCGTGGTCTTTTACTTTATTCCACGAGTTAGCTCATATAGTTTTGGGTAAGACAGGTATAAGCGGCGGCACAGCTGAACTAGCGATAGAGAAATTTTGTAATAACGTAGCCAGTGAGATAACTCTACCCACCAGCGACTTTGCCCAATTTACGGTGCGAACCAAGGATCCCGAAGAGCTTAAGCAAATCGTATCCGAATACGCTGATTCAATAAACGTGAGTAGCAGCCAAGTAGCCTATAGACTGCATAAACGAGGCGGCATTTCAAAAGCTGTTTGGGAGGAGTTGAGAGACTACTTTCGAACTTCATGGCTTGATCATCGCGATAGACTGAAAGCAATCAACAAGATAAAGCGAGAGACAAACCCGAATGGAGGCGGCCCAAGCTTCTATGTACTTAGAAGACATAGCCTCGGGTCAGCGCTTGTAGATGCAGTACAACGTTTCACGCAATCAGGTGCGTTAAGCACAACCAAAGCAGGAACACTACTCGGTGTTAGGCCACTGAAGGTCCACAAGCTTTTTAAAGACAATATGTACTCAGGAGGTGGGTCAACTTGATCTACCTTCTAGATGCGAACACTGTCATTGATGCCAAGCGCGACTACTATCCGATAGAAAGTGTTCCCGAGTTTTGGGACTGGCTTGTCTATCATGGCCAACAAGGCAATGTGAAAATACCATTAGAGATATATAACGAATTTCTGGAGGCTAGACAAAACGGAGAACGAGATGATTTGTCCGAATGGGCAGATCAAGGCGTTGTGAGAGATGCCTTGATACTCGACGAAGAACCAGATATGGACGATGTGGCACGAGTTACATACGGCGGTTATATGCCAAACCCTACAGACGAAGACTTGAAGATGATGGGACAAGATCCATTTCTAATATCCTACGCACTGAGAGACATTCAAAATCGTACGATAGTCACATCGGAGCGATCCAAGCCAAGCGCACAAGGCGCTAAAAAGCGCATCCCAGACGTCTGTAAAGCTCTTGGCATTCTGCCTGCAATACATGGATTTACATTTTTCCGACTGTTAAATTTCTCTACCCATTTCAGAAGCCAGAGCTAGATAGGATCTTAGCAAATGAAGCCTGACACCTATGTACTTTGGACGGTTGTTATCGCTGCTATATCTCTTCTTTTCGGTGCGTTTCTGGGATCTATCGAGCACCTAGGGTTGCTCAAAGCTGCGAAGGAATTTGTTACGACAATCGGAATTTGTTGCGGTGTGGCTGTCGCATGGCTGGGCCTGAGGGCTTGGAAGATTGAGTTACATGGCAAATCGAAATATGCAACAGCTAAAGAATTGTGGGAAAACTGTCTGATTGTAAGGGATACGCTGGAACGAGCTCGGAGTCCATTTAATTTAGAATACGAAATAGGCATAGGCGAGCATATTGCTAATGCTGGAATTAGGATGGATCCCAATCTAACGGCATCTCAGAAAGCTGACCGGATCGCAGAGTCTTACACAAAGGCTTGGCGCGAAAGAAGAGAGCCAGTTTTTAAAGCTATGGCCGCACTACAAATAATATCAATTGAAGTTGAAGTAAATTTAGGCGATGAAGGAAAAGAGTTAATTGATAACGTACTCGCATGCGGGCGCGAATACTATATAGCTGTCGAAGAACGGCTCCAAGACGTAAGAAATGATGGAGCTGAAAACGAAATCAGTGAAAAATTGAGAGCTGTGTTGAGCTCTAATAAACTAGCCAATGATGCGTTTAGCCAATCCGTATCCAGTGCAATAGGTGAAGTGAAAACATACGCTCAAAGAATTATGAACATAAAATATATTTAAAAGATGGATGCCAAATAGAAGCTTTGCAGCACGAGCTTCACCGCTGATAGAGGCCACTGCGAGTACAGCGTCAATGGATAATATAAGGCACCAAGAACTCGCCGAACTGATTTCAGAGTAATCAGCAGGTATGGTTTACGTAACCACGCTTTCCAGATCGAGGTCCAGTATTTAGGAAGTTCTTGGCCGAGGTGTCATGGGAAACAGAGGTCAGGTGCGCCAGTGACCCTACACACCATGATCCACTTCAATGGAGACAGATTTCTCGGACCACATTGATCACCCAACCAACCTTTGCAGGGGGCTTGCACAGGGGTTAAAAGGGGGTCAACATAGGGGCTAACCTTGGAGACCGTGGTTTTCAAGCTGCTGGCTGAGAGCCTATCAGATGGACATTGTGGCTTCTTAGTGGTGAATAAATGATGCCTCAGGGTTAGGCAGAGCGCCTCTGGTTGAACAAATAAATAGTATCTACTCCCGAACACAGCCAGCCACCAATCACAGTTCACGTCTGAGCTTGCGGACAGCCAGATCCCCAACATAAGCATAGTGTGAACTACGTCACATAATAGGCGTACCCGTAGTTGGATCTGTGGATCCGCGTAAGCCGTTGAATCTGAGGGAATAGGAGATAACGACTGCCACCTTAGAGCGGCTCTACAAGCCTGTATGGAGCAGTGAGGGTGCCATTCCGCACAGGCCACTCCTGCCCTCCAACCTACCGGACTGGGCTGATGAGCAAGGTGTTCAGGCAGCCGCCGGTAAGGAACCTAACGAGCCGCCCATACCGCTTACCAAGGGGTTTGAATGCTTTCCGAGGGCATACAAACAAGGAGCAACGCCTCGGAAATTACTGTCCATGTTGGTGTAGATATTAAGCAGTAGTGCCGGGACGCCAAGATAAAATATGGTCGCTTATTTTTTTGAGCGACGCTATGTAATGCAACGCACTGGCCACATCAATATTCGCAAACTTTACAGGCTCACTAATTGCCTTCCACGGGTGTACTGCGTTACGAAAATCTTGGATGTCATCAACGCCCAAAGTCTTCAACCCATCCACCATCTCGTACAAACAGTTCTTCATGTCTTCAAATTTCAGCTGGTTCGCAATCTTGTCACTGAGTTGAGGAGATTGAGTACCAATCTGCTGAATAATTGCGGGAGCAACTATAGTTTCTGATGATAGCGCAGTGAGAACATCAGACCGCTGTAGGGTGGCCAGCATAATACCCTCGAGTGCAGAGCCAAGCAGTACTACACATCCTTTGAAAGACGCACCATTAAATGCCTTTTTAGCTTCGTCTAAGTCTAGTTGTATTTGGTTACGCAACAACTGAGGCAATTCGCTTTGTTCGACAATATCCTTGGTAGCAGCAAACAACTGGTCAGATTGACTTGTGTCTGCAGTCGCAACGCTTTCCTCACCCTCTTCTAAAAGTGGAGCCAACACCTTCACCATAGCGCTATGAAAGTATTGCAACACCCTTTCCAGAAAAGCCATGTAATCGTCAGAGATATTGCCTCCTGAATTTGTAAATTCATGGGCAAAGTCGAGCAGTTTGATTTTTTTAGAATTGATAGCTAAAAGCAACTGATATTGCATAGCAGTGCGCTCATGCTTATCTTTAGGCCAATCGAGACGACCACTTCCAATCATGCCACCTTTAGTACCAAGCGTCTTGGCATACCATTTTCCAAAGTCAACTTCTGGCAGCCGCTCCAATAGATGCACGCCCACCTCGCTTTCTGGCCCAACTAGCCAAACATACCGATTCAGAAGGCCTTCAAAGTCTTGATACGACGCGACAGTCATCTCCTCCGCGGCTTCTTTAGCTTCCAGAAGTTTGTCCCAAACAGCTTGCTTCTCATTTTCATCCAGCATCACAGTAACCATCATCATCCCGAGCCTTGCCAGCTTAGCTTAGGTGCATGGAACATGTCTGAATATATACAGCAGCACAGACTGATAGCCGAGGCTAGCCGCAAGTAGTATTGAAGGGAGTCTATTTATCTGTGGTTTAAAGGCTGTGTCACCAGCAATGGTGGCTTATAAGCCAGTAAATTAAACAGCCAAAAGCGAATAACCACGACATTCCTGAACAGCCAAACGTCATCCACACAGGGTTTTGGAAGCACGTTACGTAAGTGTTTATGCAGCTGCTGAGGAACCGACAGGGCCATCGTCAACTTGCTCGCTATCGTTACCCTCATCTAATACAGCATGACTCTTGGAGTCATCCAGAGCTGAGACAGCATCGACCAGAGCAGACGGAGCGAGGTGAGCATATTTCAATGTCATCCTTAGATCGGAGTGACCAAGTAGAGACTGGACCTCGATAATAGGAACCCGACGCATAACTAGAGAACTCGCAAAGCTATGTCTCAACCCATGCCATGTAAAGTCAGTGATCTTGGCAGCTTCGAGCAATGCAATCCACGAGCGCTTGCCAAAGGCTGAGATCGGCCCACTCTGATCTCGGTTAGGGAACAGGTATGGACAGTGAGTATCTGATTGCAGCTTGAGCTGTTGGAGCACCGCTCTTGCCTCCCTGTTCAATGGAATATGGCGAGACTTCCTGCTCTTAGTTGTCGCTGCTCGGAGGCTGACCATTGCTAGATCATGAGCAACATCACTCCACTGTAGGGTGCGCATCTCCCCTGCCCTCATACCAGTATTCAGTGAGAGCAACACTGCTGGCGTCAAGTGATCAGTAAATGGGGCTGCAATATCAGAGGGAGCAGGCCAGCCGTGATGGCTCTTGGTCCTACCCTTGGTCCCTTCAACATCACGAGCAGACAATGCAGCTCTTAGTCGTTTCTCCTCAGCCGGAATGAGGTAGCGAATCCTGCCCTCGGCTGTTCTTGCTAGGGGTAGAGACTTCAGTGGATCTTTATTGATTGTGTCATCTGTAACTGCCATCTTGATCAGGCTTCTCAGCTCCTGCTCATTGCGGCGCACTGTGTTCTGTTTGATGCCCTCAGCTAGCTTGGTACTGCGGTACTGGAGAATCATTTCAGGTGTGATCTGAGACAGTGGAAGCTTCAGCCAAGACTTGAATTCTCTTTTGATCATGTTTACTGACTCTTGCCCTCGGCCAGAGGTTCGCAGCAATGCCCGTTGTTTGTATGGACCATCAACGTAGCTGCTCAAGGTGCTCAGCTTCTGCTTCTGTTGCTCCTCAGTAGCCTCCTTACGTTGGCTAACCGGACAGATACCCCTTCTAACAAGCGTAGCTGCATCACTGGCAAGGTCTCGGGCTTCAGTCACTGACAGCTCAGCCGTTGTACCTAGTGAGAGAAACTTCCCTGTACCGTTAATGCGGTAGCGGTAGTAATAGACTTTCTTTCCTGTGGGATGGCAGCGCACCATAAAGCCAGTGAGCACTGAATCTGGATAATCTATAGGTCGCTGACCTGCAATGATCTCGTTAACTCTCGCCTTAGTCGGCTTGGTTGCAACTGGCTTACTCATGCTGTTCTCTCCTCACCGTGTATCACGGGCTGTATCGCACTGGTATCACACTTGGTTTGTGTAATAGTTCTCAGCAATACAGAGACGAACAGCAAAAAAGGAGCCACATGATCAACGTCACAGAACTACATAGACAGTAGTTTCAATAACTTACGATGATTAGTGTGACAGAGTGAGAGTTACTTTTGAGGAGTGGTTAAAACAGGTAAGGAGTAGTGTTTCTCTATGCTTCGCACAACCCCATTGTGGTGCGCTACCAGACTGCGCCACGCCCCGCCGACCATTAACTTACTGATATTACTGTATATATCTATCAGCCTTAGAAACCGTTTCTCCACACTACGCAATGCTCTAACGCACCTGTAACACGATTAAACCGCATCAGCACGCTAGTATAACTCAATCACCTACGAATCTGTGATGCGAGCCTGAAGGTGAAAAACACACCAGAATTAATAAGGATAAACCTCGGCCCACACTAGTCAATCAATCGAGAATGTAAGTAGTCTCTGGTGGTGATCAAGCAAACGGTAATTAATTCACAATTATTGGTTGACGGTGAAGAGGGAATGGAAAGTAGGAACTTCAAATCATTTTCCAGCGCATAGCGTGAAAATTTTACATTTCCTTGGGCGCTAAGATGATCGTAGTCCTGTAAAAAATCGTCGGGCCCAATCGGCAGTATGGCCGGCATATTGATAACACGCACACCGCGTTCCACACCATATTCCTGCACAAGACGCGCAAACGGTTCAATCGTTTTTGATTGTGCAGCTGCCCTTATGGTGTCTGGCATCAACGGAAAAAGAACGATCGTTAAATCTAAGCCTTGACTATCGGCATAGTCAACGAATTGATCCAACGCCACTCTTTCAAAGTCAGCTAAGAAACATTCGTGACCGGTTTCTATATCATCTTGCCAGCGTTGCATAAAAGAAGCTTCCTGCGCCTCATCCCTTACTGGCGGTGCACCGGTTAACACCGCCTTTGCAAAGCCAATCACACCACCGTAGGAGCCATAAACATCGTTACGAGCGCCTGCAAGCGTGACAACGCCATCAATACTCTTGCGCCAACGGTAGGTCAGAAAATTACGATGTTCAGGAGTGATTCCATTAACCCGAACATCGGCCAAATAATCGCGCCAGCGCCACGCCCGACTGATAACGTTAGGATCAAAAACAGGAGCGGCTTCGCGCCGACCGGTATCCCACCAAGTAATACCAAAAATCAAATGGGTCAGCGGCACTAGAGGTTGCCCAGATTCATCTTCAATCAACGGCCGAGCGCGATTCTGAAGTACCCAGTTCATTGATTTTATTCTGCCAGACTCAACCGGGATAGCACTAAGTTTGATACGCCCGTTGGTTGCGGCGCGAAGCGTTTCACCGAGTACTTAAAAGCTGCGCCCATGACTGGAACTCACGACTAATACGTTCGGCGTTTCGGCTTCTAAAATTGCCATGCCGTCTCGGACTTCCATGAGATTTTTGGGCGTGTATCTCAACGAGATGAGCTGATCGATTATCACGAAACTGATAACCCCTCCGATGACCACCAGCATATTGTTTTTCCAACTCATACTCATCCAATAGCACTAATGATCAGGACTCACCATGAGCTGACATTATCTACTTTCTGACCGTTACGCGGTGAAATGTTGTCAAAAAACACATTGTGCTACAAGAATGCTTGCTCATTACACTTATGCACGGCCATTTGTGCGCCGCGACACGGACGAGTGGCGAGACTGTCAACCACTATCAAATTTTGGCAGTCTATTGAGCAGCCACAAGCGTCCACCCTTTTATCAGCACATTAATCGAGCTCAATCAGAATTCATCACGCTAGAACCCAGCACAATGGCTGCGACAAATTCGCCGTCAAAAAACATCCCAAACAATAGTTCTTGACGTTCTCCGCTATCGAAGTCCAACCGAATTGCACGTCCATCGATTAGATAACCACCACGCTCGCTCGAGCTCGACGCTCCCCCTGCCGACCCGCTGCTAACAGATGCTGTGCTGCCAATGGTGAAGTTACCGTCTGCGGATAGACAAACACGCCGAATTGCAATGGACGCAACGGGGCCTGTGATAGAACCGAACGACGAAGCAAAGCAGCCTTCTAGACTGAACCCCTTTATGCCACCTCTGGTTGCCGCTGCTAAACTTGGCTCCAACCAAGTGCGATCACCGTCCAACTTAAAACTAAACACACCGTTCTGAATACGCGACTGGCCCCAGCGATCCGGGTTATCGCGTAGAGACGCGGCCCGCCCCGCCTCTGAAAGATAAGTGACATCAGTGGTGACACTGCCATCCTTAAATTCGACCAAAGCATATTCGGTCCGACCGAAACCATTGACCACTGCGACAACATCACTAAGGTCCCCGATGTAGTAAAGATCGGCGATCTCCTCTTGCAGATCACCTAATACGCTTGAAGTGGGTTCAGGCTCGAACACAATTTCAGATTCAGATTCAGATTCAGATTCAGATTCAGATTCAGATTCAGATTCAGATTCAGATTCAGATTCAGATTCGATCGTATTATTCCCGCTACTCATACCAACAACCTGCTCTTCATCGGTGCTCACGGGGACATACATGCCTTCGTCATTAAGAACAAGCTCGCGTTGTGTTGGGTTAAACGCAGGTGAGTAACGCGTACTGTTGTGTTCAAACACACCATCCTCGTTGTAAAACAAGCACAAGGTGTTACCGATTAGTTCGCCGCGCTCATCCGTGCCTGGATCTAAGTGTCCTCCCCATTGAAAAGAAAGCCTCATCTCAATCGGCTTTCCGTCTCGATCAACGGACACCCCTTCTGAACTTAGCCTGTCGGTTTCGACTGTTAAAGCCTCGAATGGATACATTGTCAGTGTTGGAAAAAATTGCTCAGACACAGGGATGCCCAAAACGCCAAAAATATCACCTTCAGGGTAAGTCGAGCGTCTCGCCTCAAAGGTCCAATCATGCACTTGCTCGTCGGAACCGAAGCCAAGAATCATTTTGCCATCGTCGAAAAACCGTATGACCACTACAATGTTATCGTTGCCATGTTCCTCAACAATAGAAGGATTACTGTTGATACCACAAACCCAAGCCGTGCCCGATTGGTCTTGCACCGATACGCCATTTGATAAACGCACGCGTTGCTCTCGCAAATGAGCCTGCACCTCTTGAGATTCAAAAATTTCGGTCTGAGTTTTGTCTGTCGTTCCACTCGAACAGCCGACCAAGGTCAACGCGACCAAAAGTGCAATTTTTGTTGTGAGCATACGCTTGCGTATGAGCACCTCATTCAACAATGGATTGACTAGCTCAATACTGCTGCTCTTCGCAAACCCTTGCCTGTACATCCGCACTCCAACTTTGCTTATTGACGATCCTTGAAGTTACACATAATTAACGTTCGAGTGCATTACAGATTAGGGGGAGTTGCGTTAAGTCGGAACGTCCAATTGAGGAAGTTTGTTTGAATGAAGATAGTTAATGCGCTTATGGAGCACCTATTTCGGTAGTACTTCAGAACGTCGAGTTACAAGCGGTCGTTAGGAAAAACGGCTTAAGCTTCTGAGAGCAAAAGGCCGTGCCTGCTTTTCACTCACTTCACCGATAGTGAAGTAGCACTTATTGGATATTACAGGTAGTCTGTTTTAGATTGCGCTGCTTTACTTTAAAAGGCGCACAGCACCAAAACTATACTTTTGATTAGCTTTACTGGTATTTAGTTTAGGGGCGTCGCTTATGCGTTGACGAGTGTGACCGCTACCCCTAACATCACCCTTTTTAACGATAGAATTAATTCATCACATGAATGTGAAATCACTGAAAATTGCGGGCGTCGTTATTTTCGCCGTTGGTGCTGCCGTCACAGCCTACGGCTGGTATACCGCGACAGGCGAAGGTTACTACTACCCCAAACTCAGCTTCATCATGCCGTTTGTTGCAGTAGCAGGTATTATCACTGGTTTGTTTGCAAATGATATGGTGGCGGCACATGACGCAAGCGAGGATGGCAAGGTTGGCTTAAAAGCGTTGCCAATGAAAGTAAAGATAGGATATGTCGTCGGTGCCCTAGTAGGCGGATTGAACTTGGCACTGATCAGCGGAACCATTGGCTAAGTAAAAATCTCAACACTCAACTTATATACATCTGCAAAATGATTTTGCAGGTGAACGTTTATAATGCATTCAGTGAATTGGTATAACAATCAAATGGATCGCCGGCGACAATAGCAATTAAAGCGTTGGCGATGTTATATAAAATACGAAGATCAAAAGATCTGTTAGCGTATACAAATTCTATGTGCGTAAGATACGCAAAACATCCTCAAGCTCGTTACGCAGCTGACGCATCATTTGTTGAGATTGTGTGTTGTCGTCTTTGATTGCATCGCCTGCAAGGTGCTGACGTGCGCCACCAATGGTGTAGCCTTCTTGATACAACAGACCACGTATTTGACGGATGAGGACAACATCGTGCCGTTGATAATAACGTCGGTTACCACGACGCTTAACGGGCTTTAAATCTGGGAATTCTTGTTCCCAATAGCGCAATACATGCGGCTTAACCTGACACAATTCACTCACTTCACCAATGGTGAAGTAGCGCTTATTGGGTATTACAGGTAGTTCGTTATTGTTGCTGATTTCCAGCATAAGCTTCTACACGCGTCTTGAGTTTTTGCCCGGGTCTGAAAGTAACCACGCGACGCGCTGAAATAGGAATCTCTTCCCCAGTTTTCGGATTACGGCCCGGACGTTCACTCTTATTACGGAGCACGAAGTTGCCGAAGCCAGATAGCTTCACATCGTGCCCTGCCTCAAGTGCAGTGCGGACTTCTTCGAAAAACTGTTCAACAAACTCTTTGGCTTCACGCTTGTTCAGCCCAAGTTCGTCGAATAGCATTTCAGCCATTGTTGCTTTGGTTAACGCCATATCAAACCCTTAGTACGGCACCGAATTCAGTGGTTGTGGCTTCAACAATACGTGTTACAGCCTGCTCCACTTCGGATTCCTCTAGAGTGCGCGAAAAGTCTTGCATAATCAACCCTAACGCGATGCTTTTCTTGCCTTTTTCTACTTTTTCACCGCGATACACATCAAAAGTTCTGATGTCGGTGAGCCATTTGGGTCCGTTTTTCAATACACAGGCCACTAACGACTCGTGTGTCACTGACTCGTCAACCAGCAACGAAATATCTCGCCGAACACTGGGTTGACGCGATAGAGCTTGAGCCTGCGCGACTTTCGCACGCGACAGGGCCGCTAACGAAAGCTCGAACACCACAGGTGTTTGCGACAGATCTAGCGATTTCTGAACCTCTGGGCTCAATTGGCCAATAAAACCCACCTTCACGCCGTCACAAACAATGGATGCACGCTGTCCAGGGTGGAGCATAGGCAATTCTGAGGGCTCAAAGGTCATGGAAACGCCGTTGGCACGCCCAAACAAGGCCTCTACATCGGCCTTAGCATCGAAGAAATCGGCCTCTCGGTCATTACTATCCCAACCCTGAGGGTGATACTGCCCTACCATAAGTCCGGCAATCATGCTCTGCTGTTGCAAGACATCATCAATCTGGATGTCTGAACCATGATTTGCTTGAATGTGCGCATCGAGTGTCTGCCCACCTTGGTCATTCGCAGGTAAGAAGCGTAAGCCTGTTTCAAACAAGCGCATCGATGCCCACTGTCGACTTTGATTGCGGCGCATCGTATCGAGCAACCCACTGACCAGCGTAGTACGCATGACCGATAAATCAGCAGAGATTGGTTTCGGTATTGGCAACGCGTTTAAGTCTGGACGTAGTCGCTGCAATTGTTCAGGTTCAACGAAGCTGTAGGTGACCAATTCTTGATAACCACGATGTGCAAGCAGCTTCTTGATATCGAGAAGCGGCACAGCGGTTTCTGCGACTGGACGAAATTCAGGGCGGTGCTCAGGCGATGTTCTTGGCAACTGATCAAAGCCATGCACACGAGCGATTTCTTCGACGTAGTCTTCTTCTATACGCAAGTCATAACGATAACTTGGCGGTGTGGCAGTCCAGCCTTCTTTGTTGGACGTGAACGTAATGCCAAGACGATTGAATACACGCTCAACAATGTCATCACTTATCTCTATACCGATCAAGCGTGTCAGTCGTGAACGCCTCACGTTCACAGCTTCACCCTTCGGCAAACGTGGTACGTCCTGCCAATCACGTACCGGCCCTGGTTGCCCGCCGGCCAAGTTCATTAACAGACCGGTGGCATATTCCATGGCATCAGCTTGGAGTGCAGGGTCAACACCTCGTTCAAAACGGTGTGATGACTCTGATATTGCGCCGTAATATCTTGGCTTACCAATAATGTGCTCAGGCAAGAACAAGGCTGCTTCCATAAAAATGTTGGTCGTCTTCGCATCAACCGCTGTACTCAAACCACCCATGATGCCGGCAATACCGATAGCTCCGCTGTCATCGGCAATAACGGTTGTCTCACCAGTGAGTTCAACTTCGCGTCCGTCAAGCAAGGTTAGTTTCTCACCTTCTCCGGCTAGTCGAACTTGAATGTCGCCTTGAATTTTATCCATGTCGAACGCATGCATCGGCTGACCGAGTTCGAGCATGACGTAGTTGGTAACATCAACAGCCGGGTTGATGGTTCGCACAGCACTACGGCGTAAACGCTCACTCATCCACGTTGGACTTGTTTTTTGCATATCAACGCCTTTTATCACACGGCCAACATAGCGCACGCATGCAGATGTTGAAGACAATTTCACAGGCCAAGTGTTATCAACTTGTTGTGCAATCGGTGTTATTTCATGCAATTGCAAAGGCAGATCGTTACGTGCACAAACATCGCGTGCAATACCACGGATGCTCAAGCAGTCGCCTCTATTAGCGGTTAGATCAACATCAATAATGTTGTCGTCAAGCTCAAGAAAATTGACCAGTGATTCGCCAACCGGGGCTTTATCGCTTAACTCGATGATGCCGTCACTCTCATCCGACAAGCCAATCTCGGAACCCGAGCACAACATGCCGTTAGATTCCACCCCACGGAGCTTAGCTTTTTTTAACTTCTTACCATCAGGCATAGGACAACCTACGTTTGCCAATGCGGTTACAAGCCCTGCACGCACGTTCGGCGCACCACAAACAATTTGTACCAGATCCGAGGTACCGTTATCGACCTCACACACTCGTAACCGATCAGCATCAGGGTGTTGCACCACATCAACAACACGCGCAATAACCACCTCTGACATAGCAGGTAGGCTTGATGTGATTTCATCAACTTCCAAACCAAGATAGGTCAGTTGATCTGCAAGTTCGTTGACATCAACCTTTGGATTAATCCACTCACGCAACCACTTTTCACTGAATTTCATGGGTTATCCCGCCTGGTGGAATTGTTGAAGAAAACGCATATCGTTTTCGAAAAACTGGCGAAGATCGTCAACGCCGTAACGCAGCTGAGCCAAGCGCTCTACACCCATGCCAAAGGCATAACCGGTATAGGCTTCAGTATCGATACCAACGGCACGAAAAACTTCTGGATGCACCATGCCAGCACCAAGCACTTCCAGCCACGAACCACCGCCGATACGAATATCAACTTCGGTTGAGGGTTCAGTGAAAGGAAAGTAAGAAGGTCTAAAACGAATCTCGCAATCATCTTGATCGAAAAACAATTTTAAAAAGCTTTCTAAGTGCCCCATTAAATCGGTAAGACCAACATCTCGATCTACTAACAAACCTTCAACCTGGTGAAACATAGGCGAGTGCGTTTGGTCTGAATCGCTTCGATAAACCCGACCTGGGGATAAGATACGCATCGGTGGTTGATTCGATTTCATGTAACGAATCTGCACCGATGACGTGTGCGTTCGCAGTAGTCGGTCCGCATCGAAATAGAACGTGTCATGCATGGCACGCGCTGGATGATGCGCAGGAAAATTTAGCGCGCCAAAGTTGTGAAAGTCATCTTCGATTTCTGGGCCATCGGCAATGTCGAAACCCAATTGCGCAAACATCGCAGAAATACGCTCTATGGTGAGCGTTATGGGATGCAAACCACCGGCTGGTAACTCACGACCCGGCAGCGTGATGTCCACCGCATCTTGCGTTAGCCTCTGCGCAAGCGCCGCGTTATCAAGCAAGGTTAAACGATCATCAAGTAATGCTTGAACCGTTTGCTTTACTTTATTGACCGCTTGCCCAGCTGCCGGCTTCTCTTCCTTGGGTAATTGCCCTACCGCTTTTAACGCGCCAGTGAGCCGTCCTTTTTTTCCCAGAAGTTCAACTCGTGCAGCTTCAATGCTGTCGAGTGAATCAGCTTTAGCGATCAGCGATTGTGCTTCGCTTAACAGTGCATCTAGATCAAGTGCCATGATTGCTTGTCTTTGTTTAGTAAAGAATGTGATCGTACAATTTACGTGTTTAACGGTGTATCCGATCTGAGCCACCAATCTGGTGCTTAACAATCTTAACGCCGGACACAAAAACGGGGAAAGCAACACTAGGTTGCTTCCCCCGTCGATAAGGCAGTTTACCGCCTGGTCTTATTATAAACCGGTGAGCTTACCCACCGGATAGGCAAACCCTTAAGCTTGCAGACCAGCCTTCGCCTTATCGACGATGGCGGTAAACGCTGCTGAATCGGCAATGGCCAGATCAGCTAACATTTTACGATCGATATCAATTTCGGCTTTCTTCAAACCTTCCATCAATCGACTGTACGTAATTCCCTGCTCGCGTGCACCCGCATTGATTCGTGCAATCCAGAGACGACGGAACATGCGTTTTTTGGTTTTACGATCGCGGTAAGCATATTGACCGGCTTTAGTAACCGCTTGCTTGGCAACACGAAAGACTTTACTGCGTGCGCCACGGTAGCCTTTAGCTTGCTTTAGAACTTTCTTATGGGCTGCGCGTGCGGTGACGCCGCGTTTAACTCTTGGCATTGCTGTCTCCTAGCGAAGGTTGGGTAACATACGTTTGATAAGAACCACATCTGATTCATGGACCATTGAAGCACCACGAAGCTGACGCTTACGCTTGGTACTTTTCTTGGTCATGATGTGACGCATGTGTGAGCTCTTGCGCTTATAGCCGCCCGAACCTGTCCGCTTGAAGCGCTTTGTGGCGCCGCTGACTGATTTTTGCTTATTAGACACTGTTTGACTCCTAATTATGGGCGCACACTAAAGGCACCTTGAGTGAAAGCCGGTGACGTCTTAGTGTCTGTACGTCAACGCGGCGGTACTTATAGGTACTAATTTAACACTTCTAGCTAGCAACGTTACTCTTTCTGCTTACAAACTGTTATCTGCAAGACCAATAATGGCTTTTTTGCTTAATGGCACTCCACTTTTTAGTTGCTGTAGAGATAAAAGAACCGTTCAACTCAAGCTGCCAAGGCCCGTTTTAAGTCTTCCTGGGCGCCATAACCATCACCATTTGACGGCCTTCTAGCTTAGGAAACTGCTCAACAGTGGCCAATTCAGACAGATCTTCTTCCACCCGCTTGAGCAATTTTGCCCCAAGCTCACGGTGAGCCATCTCTCTACCCCTAAAGCGCAGGGTAATTTTGGTTTTATCACCGTTTTCCAAGAACTTAACCAAGCTGCGCAGTTTGACTGCGTAATCGCCGTCTTCCGTTCCCGGACGAAACTTGATTTCCTTAATCTGGACAGTCTTCTGCTTTTTCTTCGCCGAATGCTGCTTCTTGTTATTTTCAAACTGAAAGCGACCATGATCCATGATCTTGCACACTGGCGGTTCAGCCATTGGCGAAATTTCAACGAGATCTAATGATGCTTCTGCTGCAGTTGCCATCGCGGCTTCCAGTGAAACCACACCGACCTGCTCCCCATCGGCTCCAATGAGCCTAACTTCGGGAACGTCTATTTCGTCGTTCTTCCGATTAATTTTTTTCGCGGAAATACGTTAGCCCTCCAGGACATTATGGCCACGGCTAGTGACCTCTAAATTCAATTTTGTTGCAAGCTCGTCGAGCTTGATCGTTCCTAAGTCTTTACCGTCTCGCGTTCGAACTGCCAACTCGCCGTTTTCAACCTCTCGGTCTCCAGCTACTAGCAGATACGGTACCCGTTCCAGCGTCCAACTTCGGATTTTAAAACCAATTTTCTCATTGCGCAAATCTGACTCAGCGCGTAACCCGCTATTTTGCAACACTTTCACAGCTTTCTCAACGTACTCTGACTGATTATCGGTGATATTCATGACAACAGCCTGAACGGGTGCCAACCAAGTTGGTAATTTGCCTTCGTGATTTTCAATCAAAATACCAATAAAACGCTCAAAAGAGCCCAATATAGCCCTGTGGAGCATGACTGGTGCCAATTTATCGCCAGAATCCGCCACATACGACGCATCTAGTCTTGCAGGCATAGAAAAATCAACTTGGACGGTTCCACACTGCCAAACACGACCAATACAGTCTTTTAACGAGAATTCTACCTTAGGACCATAAAAAGCCCCCTCACCTGGCAGCTCCTGCCAATCAAGCCCCTTTGCATCCAGTGCATCGGCCAGTGCTTTTTCAGATTTATCCCAGCTTTCATCACTACCTACCCGGTTCGACGGTCGCGTAGAGAGACGGTAAATTACTTCGTCGAATCCAAAATCTTTATAAACCGCATGCAGGAAATCGATAAATCGACTCACTTCAGGCTGAATTTGGTCCTCGGTACAGAAAATATGACCATCATCTTGAGTAAAGCCACGCACGCGCATGATGCCATGAAGCGCACCGGACATCTCATTTCGATGACACGACCCAAACTCAGCTAAGCGCAATGGTAAATCGCGATAGCTTTTCAAACCTTGGTTGAACACCTGCACGTGACAGGGGCAGTTCATTGGCTTGATTGCGTTCACTTTATCGTCAGTGGTTACTGAGAACATGTCGTCGCCAAACTTGTCGGCGTGACCACTTCGCTCCCACAGTGACATATCAACAATTTGCGGTGTGCGAATCTCTTGGTAACCCTCGGCTTGCTGCATCTTACGCATGTACTGTTCAATCGTTTGATAGATCGCCCAACCGCGCGGATGCCAAAACACCATACCCGGCGCTTCATCCTGTAAATGGAATAGATCGAGCTGTTTACCGATTTTGCGATGATCGCGTTTTTCAGCCTCAGCCATGTTGTGCAAGTGAGCTTTGAGCTGTTTCTTATCAGCGAAAGCCGTACCGTAAATACGCTGCAACATAGCGTTGTCTGAATCACCACGCCAGTAAGCACCGGCCACCTTGGTTAATTTGAATGTCTTCAAATGCGATGTGTTCGGTACATGCGGACCACGGCAAAGATCTGTGAAGTCACCTTGCTTATAAAGGGACAGATCTTCTTCACTAGGAATGCTGCCCACGATTTCGGACTTGTACTCTTCACCCAAGCTATCGAAATACTTAACCGCATCGTCGCGACTAATCGTCGAACGTTCGATGGGAATGGCTTCCGCCGCAAGCTCTGCCATGCGCGCTTCAATTTTTTCAAGATCGTCAGGCGTGAATGCACGCTCGAACGCAAAGTCATAAAAGAAGCCGTTTTCGATGACCGGACCGATAGTGACTTGCGCTGTTGGGAATAGTTGTTTTACCGCTTGCGCCAATAGATGCGCAGTAGAGTGACGGATGAGTGGAAGTGCTTCTTCACTCTTATTGGTCACTATCGATAGGACGGCATCGGCATCCATGACGTGGCTGGCATCGACCAGAGTGCCATCGACCATTCCTGCAAGCGTGGCTTTGGCAAGGCCAGGACCAATGTCGGCCGCAACATCGAAGACGGATACAGGGTTTGCGAACTGACGGACGCTACCGTCGGGCAAAGTAATTTGTGGCATGAGCATTTCTCAGTGGTGACCCATACGATAGGCCACGTGTTTATCAGTGGTGACCGGTACGAAGGGCCACGTGTGCGTGTTTTATTATACGTGAGTGTAGTGCTTTTTTTGGCAGGTTGTTGCACACCCTATTCCAGCTGATACGGCGCAAATGCTGTGCCTAGAATTTTCAAATAAATAGTTGCTTGCCTGATGGGTTCAAAGTGCCGTAGAATCCACCCCACGGCAGGCGCGTAGCTCAGTTGGTTAGAGCACTACCTTGACATGGTAGGGGTCGGTGGTTCGAATCCACTCGCGCCTACCAAATTAACTTAAATTGTCTTGCTTCACTCCCCTAAGTACACCCATCTTCAAACCACGCACTGGTGTTGTTAAGAGCGTCAATCGCCCTTACCCGATCAAAAGTCAAAGTTGCCCAGATCATATTCAGCCCCCACTCTGACAGTAAGCACAGGGTGCTCAACTAGCACGTGCTTCGTTATCATGTTAGTCGTTCAATAAGTCACCGAGATTGACGTAGCGGTATTCTGGATATCACAAGGTGGGTTATCCGAATTTGATGGCCCATTTCAAGTGCATTCCCTAATACTTCAACATTATCTTCAATTGTTTGGCTGAGGAACGGTTCATCTGGAGTACCTCCAAGTCCCTTAAGCCAACTCTCGGCACAAATATATAGTTCGCCATTTTTACGCAGATAGGCGAGTGCAATAGTCATTCACTCTATTGCTTTCTTATTTGAACAAATAAAAGAATTAGCTCCTAAAGCATCTTCAAATCGTTTGAGGTCATCATTACCAAGTTTCAGCTTTCCGATATTTGGAATATTTTTATAGCAATCTTTCAAATCCGCTTTCTCCGTCGGCTTGCACGTATCGTTATCATTTTTCTTATCAGGCTTTCTCACTTTCAATTTGTTAAAAAAGTCTCGAAGGGTTTCAGGTGATCTCAAGGCAACATCCGCAAGCATCTTAGCTATCGTTCCAGCAAGAGCGTCAGTGCTTTCGCACGAGTAATTCGGGTCTGCAGTAATATCCTCTATTTGGTCGGCAAGGACCACCGAGACTGTTATAAAAATCTCTTGTCGCTTGGCCGTATTGAATGCTGAGGTATACCCCAAACACATAGGTTGCGATCTTTTGCAAAATGGCTTTCGCTATAGCAGACATCGGGGGTTTTCTGGCAGCGAAATCTACACCCGATTGTCCTGTCTCTGTTTATAGCACTAATTGGCACGCTAGAAATCATGTCTTGTGTGCGTGCATGGTCGGAGACGTCGGCGCTTGTTCGGATAATGCCGTTGTAGAGAGATTCTATGGTTGTCATAGCCCTCTGATACGACGTATGTTAAGTTAATCGCTTGCTGATCGAATACCGCCTAATCGATACAGTGCGCGAACGTTTTTCGAGAAAAATTATAATGAATAATTCTGTTTACCTTTGGCTCGGCACATTCGCCTCGCAAAAACGACTCGATCAATACCTTGAATACACTAGAGAAGAGGACGACGACGAAAGCCCTATCAATGAGTTCGCTGCCGATCAGTCTGAAGACTATTATGACCACGATTGGATGGAGGCGATATACGAACAAGGAAGCAGTATTAAAACGCTGCTTGAATCACCCTCTTATTCTCCAGCGTTCTCAAAGGATGCGATCAAAGTAGCGAAAAAACTGAAGCTAGAGGATCAGAACACGGTAATTATGATCGACTCCGGATTGATCGATGAACCAGTATCTGCGAAAGGTGATGGTTATACGCTAACGTACCTTGGTAAGTTCGCTGCGTCATCTGTTATCCTTCCATCAGAGCTAGCTGACAATACTATAACTAAACTGGTACTGAGAGACAGAAACCTAACAGAAATTCCCAAAGCTGTCTTTGGAATGCAACATTTGGAAGATTTAGATCTCAGTAATAATCAGCTGAAAGCACTACCCGAAGCATTTTTTAACTTAACCAATCTGAGAGTGATCTATCTATCGAACAACTTACTTGAAGAAATACCGGCATCATTTAGTCGATTAAAAAAATTAGACATGCTCATTGCAAATGGCAATAACATTCGGAAGATTCACCCAGATTTCTTCAAGACCAGCAATCTTACAATACTAAACCTTGAGAAAAACAAACTAGATCACTTACCACCCGAGATAAATCAGTTACAAAAACTTGAGGGTCTTACGATAGCCGAGAATCAATTCGAGGTATTACCTGAAAACATCACGGCTTTAAATAAATTGGAGCGCTTGAGCTGCGGTTCTAATCGCTTCAAAAGCCTACCTGAGAGCATCGGAAAACTAGTTAATTTAGTTATACTGAAGATACGAGATAATGATATTTCAACGCTTCCTAATAACATTCAACTCCTGATTAATCTGGAAAGTTTGAACATAAACTCTAATCCACTTACAGCACTTCCTACAGGCATTGGCAAACTGACCCAATTGACCGAGTTAGAAGCGCGCAAAACAAAAATAACGAAGTTACCCAGCGAAATCGGTAATTTGCATAATTTACGTCAACTAATAATGAATGATTCACTGGTGGAACTCACTCCAGCTATCGGACAATTAACCAATCTGAAAGAGATCAATCTTCGCAATAACCCAGATTTACAAGACTTACCGCGTGAAATAATCAATTGCGCCTCCTTGCGCGGATGCGATACAAACATCAGTACGACTAATCTAGACCCTGAAGTCGCCACTTTCATTGCGAATTTAGAATAACCCAATATAAATGAGCCCCTCAACCAGTGAAGGCTACTGTTGCACCCCTAGTGTTTGTTCAGCGCATAGAAACAAAGGATTTTTCATACGATCGTCATGTCTCTGTCCATAGGTCTAATTCGCATGATAGAGATCAACATATTCAGGCTAATTTATTTCCGGTGGTTTTGGACTACAGTTCCATTTGCTAGCGGAACATATATCTTTTAAAAAATCATTGTACCGTTCAATTTTTTTCGCAGCGCTTAAATCGGTTGCATTTATTTTCTCAATTTCAGCTCCTAATAGAATATGAAAAGTGTTTGACCCGGTTTCACCATGCTTATATCGCTTACCGTCACCAGCATTGGAATGATTTACATCAGCGGGGATAGTCCATTCCAAATCTTTGGTTTTTGTTACGTAAGTTTGAATATCACTAACCCTTAAACCCCAGTCTTTGAAAATGGGTGCTTTACACACTAGACACCACTCATGCTCACCCCCACCACCTCTTAAAATACTCTCCAATTTTTTTCTTAGCGGCTCTAGTAGTCCTCCCCTTTTCCCAAGATCCCATATTTTTTTCACGTCCGCAACCTCAAGATCTTTGTCCCACCAATCTTCCAGCGTCGAGTCACCAATAGGTGGGAATTTCGTCAACTCTGTAATAACATCCATGTTAGTTAATAACGTTTTATTATCAGCTCTTAAGTTATTAAACAATCCCAGAAAGGCATCCACTTCAGCCTGAGTATCTAATTTTTCAAGAAACCCTTCTGTATTTGGATGAAGCTCACACTTTTCCTGAGTAGTTTTTGGTGCCGCTGAAATACAGAGGCTAAAAACTAACAGTATTGCCGTTATCGATATGCGTAGTTTATTTAACATGGTAATTTCCTTTTACTTGCCACTACACATAGTTGCAACACCAAGGTTATCCTCGATAGCAGCTATATGCTTCGCCGTTAATCCTAAGCCCTTGAAATGGGATATTTTCTGTTCATAACACTTTTCAATTTCTTTATCAGTGGGCTTACATTTATCACCATCATTTTTCTTATCAGGCTTTCTAATTTTTATCTTTGAGAACAACCTTGACAAGTTTCCTTCCAGCGCAATATCTGCAAACCTCTTAGCCATATCAGAAGCAAGCTGTTCGGTATCCTCACAAGAAAAACTATCTTGCTCAGCAATTGAAATCATCCTATCTCCAAGATCGCCCAAGCTCTTGAATAAATCTTTTGCTGCGGCACCGAATTCGTACCCTATGTAAGCAGCCATTCCAAATTTCGCTATCCTCTTTGCAGCTTCTTTACCGAGCCATGTCCAAGGCGTTTTTCCAGCGAAATTAGCTCCTTTTTCCAAAACTTTTTGCGCCGCAAGCAAAACCGCAAATGTGTAGGCCATATCGACTGCATTACTAGCGTCAAACAACGGCTTAATGACATCAAGGGGCAGGTTGGCATATTTACCAATTGGGTCAGCTGCCAACTTGTCGAACTCACCTGGAATCTGTCCCAGTGTTTTAGTTGCTACTGCCACGAAGTTTGTCCCAAGTGTTTCTTCGATCATCTTATCAATGACGTCTTCGCCCTGGTCTTTCACATAGTCTTTGATCTTGTCTATTGGGCTTTTGCCGTCGTCTTCCAGACCTAGTATGTCAGAGCGCAACAGCGGATTAGCACTCGCATATGCATAGGTATTCACACCACCTTGCAAACCAATTGGGTCACTGGTGGTATATCGCCCCGTACCAGGGTCGTAATTACGAAAGTAGTTGTAGTGGGTACCGGTCTCTGCATCTTCGTATTGACCAGGAAAACGCAGGTTCATCTCGATCATATTAACGGTCACGTCGGCTTTTCCAAACGGTGTGTAGTTAGCATCCCAAACCAGAGTGGCATCATCGTTTGTGACTTTTCGCGGAGTACCAAGATGATCGGTGTGGATAGCCAACACCGCTTTACCATCGAGTTTCACAACAGGGTAGCGATCTTGTAGGTAGAGGTATTGCGCTGTGACTTGTCCGCTGTTGTCAATTTCTGCCACCAGAGTGTGGCCGTCATACAGGTAATAAGTTGACTCAGCAACGCCATCGATATACACCGTTTTTTGTACACGTTCGCCAAACATGTTATACCGGTACACAGCTACCAGTTCACCGGCTTTATACACTTCAATCGGGCGCTGCTTCGCGTTGTATACGTACGAAAACTCATCACCGGCTTTCAGCGCTGCGCCAGCTTCATTGTATTCATACTCTTGAATCACGCCACTCACTACATCGTGCACGCCAAGCAGCCGGTTACCTTTGCCATCTTCAGCGTAGGTGTAGTCCGTCTCTTTAGGTGCGCTATCGTTCTTGACTTCGTAACTGGCGATACGATTGCCAACATCATCATAAGCGTATGCATACTCACCGCTAAGGGTGCTCGCGAGCACTAGCTGATTGCGCTCGTATGCAAAGCTCTGGCTCACCCCATCCTCATCGATACCTGAAATATTGCCACTATCGTCGAACGTGTACTGTAAAGACAAAGTATTGCTGACTTCCAAGGACTTGATACTGCCGTCGGCGTGAAGTTTGCGCTGGGTTCGCACACCGTTATGAGACAAGTAGCCTGTTTGCCCATCACGGACTTCCAGATCGATTTCGGCAACGAGCGTTTCCTGTCCGAGCCCGAGTGCTTTCTCTCGAGTAATGGCGCGCAATGTTCCAATATTGACTCCGTCCTGATGATAGTGATACCGCAGTGCCTGACCATCGGGTAACTCTTTGCGTTCGACCTGTCCACGATCGTTGTACGCAACACTGGTGGAGTACGCCTTTCCACCCAATGTACGCGTGTGCTGGATCAGCTTTGCTTGCTTGTTGTATTCAAATTCCTCTGCACTGTCCAGATTGGTGGCTTTAACTAGCCGGCCATTTTCCGGATGAAATGCAAAGGTACTGACACCATCAATACTGGTTGTTCGCACTAAGCGATTTCCAACGTCCCATACATATTCAGTAACCTCTCCTTCAGCATTTTCAAGACGAGTTCGATTACCGGCAAGGTCGTAGCGGTAGCGAGTTGTTCCACTATCCGGACTAACCAACGCAATCACACGACCAAAGTCATCAAAAACGGTTTCAGTACGATTGCCACGCGCATCTAACTGTGCCATGACACGACCCGAGGCGTCGTATTCAAATTGTGCCTGCAATACACCAGACTCTGTAACCGAGCGAACCTTACCGTGATCATCGTATTGCATTTCCAGACGACCACCGTCGTCTCTAGCGATATTGACCAGTCGATCTAACTCATCATATTCAAGCGAATTTTCACTGGATAATGCATTTCCCGTGCTTTGGTTGCTTGATTGTTCGTTGCGAGCTTGCAGGCGATTCTCTGCATCGAACGCATAGTTAATTGACTTGACCAGTGTGCCGTCCAAACCAAACATCGAGCGCTGCGTTAAACGGTTCTCCGAATCTTTCAAGTACTCAATAGATAAACCCATATCGTCGGTGGCACTCGCCATTCTGCCAGCGTCGTCATACGTGAATGTATGCCGTTTACCCCAGGGGTCTGTCATTGCGATCAGCTGACTTTCAGCATCGTATTCGTAGCTAACCGTTTCAAGCCGCATTCTGACTTCGCTAATATTGCCATTAGCATCATAGCTAAGATGCAGCGGATAACCATTGCCAATCTGAAATTCAGTTGGGCGCCCATCAGAGTCGTATTGCTTAATGACAAGTCGTCTGCCGGAAGGGGTATTAACAGAGGCAAGTCTACCCAGCACGTCGTAACGTAAACGCGTTACGTCATCTACATCGGTTCGTGGCCCATCAACAGCGCTAAGCAAACCATTTTCATACGTTAACTTGGTGGTGCGTTCGATCACCTTATGGCTTGAACGAGTCTCATCAACTGGTGCATAGCCTCGTTCTGTAATCTGACTAACCTTCCTGTCTTCGGTGTACTCGATAAGCGCATCATACGTGGCGGATGGGTTGACACTGGGTTTGGATATTTTGGATACTAAAGTGGAGTTACCTTCATACTCCTTGCGAAAAATTAATCTTGATTCACCTGTTGCGTTGATTCGATGCAGCTCTGAGAGTCGGCCTTGTACGTCGTAACTATAATGTTTTTGATTGTCGCCCGTTACCTGCTGATCGAGTTCGTTGAGCGCTAGCAAATCAGGTTCTGCATCAAATTTCACCTGCGTTGCCGTGACTACTTGATGGAAAGAATTATAGGTGTAGCGCATATTCGGCACTGGGCAAGTACTGCAACCCGGCCCGTAGCTGCTTAGCAGTAACGTTTGACCACTATCAGAAAGTTGTTGCCATTCATAAGTGCTCATTTGATCAAGACTGTTGATCACTTCTGTAGTGCCAATGCCAGTTGCCGGGTCGATAGGAAAGTACGCTATGGATATTTTTTCAACACCACCGACGTGTTCAGACGTTACGGCCCTACCCAGATCATCGTAGCTCCAGTTGGCATAGCGAACTTGATTACGATTGGTAATACCAGTGATGTGTCTGGGATATAACTCGTTATCGTAGTGATAGGTTCGAGATGTGCCGTCGCCATATCGAACGCGTGTTAAGTTACTATTTGAATCGTAATTATATTCAAGTGCCTTACCGTCGGGCAAAATCACCTTTGCCAAGTGGTTGGGTTGCACTCCATGACCTGACTCTGAGTATTCCGCTAAGCCGTTTGAACTGGGATAATATTCAAGCAGCAATAGTCGCCCAGCTTCATCCTTGATTTCAGACAATCGCTTGTCTCTGTAAAATAGCGTTAAAAACGGTGCGCCAGGAAAATCAATTCTTACAAGATAGGAACCTTGAAACGACAACTGACGTCCATCAGGTGATACCCAACGATACCTGTTGCTTTGCTCGGCAACTATATAGCCCATTGCCGGGCTATCGGAGCGGAATATTTCTCGGCCAGACTCATCAACATCAGCATTCCTAAATTGTATTCTCTGCCCACTGCCTTGCAGAACATCGAAACCTTGACCTGCTAATTGGTATAATTTTGTTGAGTATGTGGAGCTCCAACCCTGCCCAATGCCGAAATTGTGATCACTATTGTGACTGTTGTAGTGACGGTTGAATTGAAGTTTAGATGCGCTGCTTTGGTAGTCCGATTCCCTCTGATATTTGTTACCAGTAAACAGACTAACCGGATTGCCCACCTGACTCATTGGCGCTGTATTGTCACTTAAGCTACCAACATCGGAAACATTACCACACGGACCATCATTGATAAGTTCGCAACTCTGCGCATTACTTCCACCTGTTGAATCACCCGTGGTCACACCCGGAATAGTCAATCCACCGGTAGAACCAGCCGTGGTACCTTCAGGGAGTGGGCTTTGTTGTGCGTAAACCTTTGATGCAGACAGAGCAACCAATGGCAGGAGCCCGATAACAAAGAGTTTGCGTAAATGCCACCGCAGACAATGTCTGTATTTGTTCTTATTGCGCACACGCACCACCTAGGTCTAATAATTAGTGCCTGGTCCGTGCACAACATTGCCGCTACATAAGGCTATAACTCCATGACCTTCGGTTACCCATTGTTATCCGTACAAAGGGGCTACTGCTTTACAAGGCGATCATCACCTACTTGAGTACAGTAGCAGCGAGCAGCTTAAATAAATATAGAAAAAACCCTAGACTTTATATAGAAAAACCCTAATAAAACCTAAGCCGGCGGCGTACGATCCCCCATCACGTATCGCGCAACATCGACGTAATCAAAAGCAAGTGAGATCACAATGGTGGCTAAAACCACTGACATAACAACTCGAGCCGCTTTTTCGATTGCAGGGTTATTGATCTTGAACCAAAGAAAGATAACCAGGGGTGTCCAAACCACTAAGTGCGGCAGACCGAGTAGCTTTACGTAGCCCATATTCACATAAAGATAGTTAACGCCAATACCACCAAGCAGCGATGCAGCAACACAGATAAGTGCAGTTACCCGAGTAGACTTCCATATGAGCAGTGCAAGCGGCAAAGCAAATGCGCCCAGCATTAATATGGGTAACCATATTGATAGCCAAGAGGGACCAAACTGCGTCATTGCTTCACTGAGTGTCATGTGTAGATATCCTTCGTTTGATTCTGTTTAGTAGTGATACTCATTTTGAGTTGCATGGCTGAAGTTGTGTACTGTCTAAGAGCAGTCATACGACAAGGTTTAAGTACTTTCGTTGCGAATACAGCATGCACTCAGTATGTCGGTTGACAGATTATACCTATCGCAACTGACTGTCTTTACTACCACGTCTGTTAAGCGTTGCATCGTTTGCTTGGCTCTCATCCAGTTCCGTTTGACAGGCAACGCAGTGACGAACTCCAGGTAACGCATCACGGCGCGCTTGCGGAACGTCTAGCCCGCACTCATCACATTTTTCTGCACTCTCACCAGAGGGTAGCCGCCCCCTTGCACGATCGACCGCCTCGTTCACGCTATCGTCAATTTGATCCTGAACAGCACCATCTTTAGACCAACCACCTGCCATGTCACCAGTCCTGTTTAACTATCTACGCTAATAATAATTTTAACTATCCGCACTACTATAAAGCTTAATTATCTTCACTACTACGAGGCTCAATTAAATCCCACTTATTGCCGGCAACATCCACAAAGACCGAAACCGTACCATAAGGTTCCTCGCGCGGCTCACCATCAATAAACTCTACACCCCGTGCTTTATAGGTTTTGTAATCACGCCAAAAATCATCGGTGCGTAAAAATAGAAATACCCGACCACCACACTGATGACCAATACTGGCACGCTGTTGATCGTTAGCAGCTTGCGCCAACAATAGACCTGACTCTGTTGCGCCTTTTGGCATAACCACGACCCAACGTTTTGCCACTTCAGTTTCCGATGCGGCTATTAACGTGGTGTCTTCCATTAAATTAAATTCGAGTGTATTGACATAGAACTTAATGGCTTTGTCGTAGTCATCAACCAGAATAGAGGTGAGTGCAAGGAATTGATTCATCAGTAGTGATAAATGAATTATTGGTTAGTAGCTTAGTGTGCGAATAGGTTGGCGCATGAGTTATGTCAAAAGAATTTAGGGCTAAAGCATTAGCCGTTAGCCCCCGACAACAACATCGGAATTTATAGTTAATCGCTTAGGATTGAAGTACGTATAGTAAATTTCGAGCAGATCACCATCAGGGTTGAAAATTTCCGCAAATGCATGAAGCAACGGCTCACCGACTTCTAACTCTAGTTTATCTGCTATCGCATCGGGACAAATGACCGCTGACATGGTTTGCTTTACTCGACCCACACTTTCGCCGTAGCGTAGTTCAATGTGCTTGAATATCGCTTCCGTTCTTTCACCAACCTGTAGATTGATATCGCTGTACTGTTCTGGGATATAGATAGTTGTCCAAGACAACGGCAATCTGCTTTCTGAATTGTATCGACAACCAGCGCATGACAACCAGCGTTCACCAATATTTTGATAGCCGGCAACATCATCAGTATCTGAAGCATTCACAAAATGCATATCGGAAACAATAAAAGTGTTATTACGAATTGCACCAAAAACATCGTACAAACCATTACTCACCATTTTGTATTTAACAACGGGTTTGTCAGAAACGACTTCGGTACCATCTCGTTTTTTTCGTTGAATGATTCCACTTTTCTCAAGCTGTGCAAATGCTAAGCGCAACGTTGAACGACTCACACCCAATTGGTCTGCGTAGTCTTCTTCTTTTGGTAGACGGTCGCCGACCTTAATGATGCCACTATCGATTTTTCTGAGAAAATCGTCGACCACTTTTTTGTACAGTGCTTGACTCATCAATCTTTCACGTGTTTTCGGAAATAACGTTGTTCAAAGGAATATACAATGTTTTTATGCGTTTTTGAAGGATGCATCATATTTGCCAAAGACTTGTTCAACAGTTGACTCCAATTGTTGATTCGGGTTGATCCAACTAGACGACAATTTGAATCTTAGAATTCAAGTGTATCCGTGACGGATTAAAACAAGCGTAAGCTACCTGCAGTAGATTACCGCCAATGTCTTCTAATTCGATCAAGCTTGTGAGCACCGGATCTCTTTCCGTCAACCCCATGCATGCAGCTGCATCCTCCGAGCATAACTCGGCCGATACTGATTGCTTTACACTCATCACCTTCACTTCGTAGCGCTTTTCAATAATCTTGTAAATTGCCTCGATGCGATCACCCTCTGACAGACCGAGGTCAGAATATTGATAAGGCACATAAACATGGCTGAAAATAAATGAACGCGGCTCATCAACCATAAAACGATTACTAGTGAAAGACAACCAACGAGTGGCAGTTTCACAATAACCAGCAAGTTCTTCAAGCTCTTGGGCTTTTACAAATCGCACGTCGCTAATAATCGCGCTTGTCTCAGGACCAATGCTTAATATGTCAAACAAGCCACCACTAACCATGTTGAACTTTTTAATGGGTGTATCCGCAATGATCTCTGTCCCACCACGCTTTTTACGCTTGATAATGCCTTGTTGTTCTAATTGAGAAAATGCTAGCCGCAAAGTTGAACGACTGACGCCCAATTGCTGAGCATACTCTGCTTCGGGAGGCAATCGCTCACCGACCGGTATCGTTCCATTGCTGATCTTATCTAGTAGATCAATAGTCAATTGTTTATATAACATGCAACTCACATTTCGAATGTACCAACCTACCGATCAGTGCTGACCGCTCAAGCATTACGCCGATCACTACGTTTAAAAGGTAGAAACAGTGACCACCCTAACATGAGTATCCACACTATATGCACTCAATTTGGGAGCGAGTAATTCTTGCCACAGAAATGACGCCCAAAGCTGTTTTGAATCTGTTTTGGCTACCGTGTAAACCCCCAATTAGGGGAGGATCCTCATAGACCATACTGGTATCATTTTCGATCATGCAGCGGTAGAATATTGGTATTCACTAATCCTACTCACGCCATTTTAAATGGCCTGGCAAATCATCTGCAATGTCTAAACATACCCTGTCCGCTCTAACCGCTATTTCCCCTATCGATGGCCGATACGCCACCAAAACGACTGCGCTGCGTGATTGCTTCAGCGAGTTCGCTCTCATACGCGAGCGTGTTCGAGTGGAAATGGCTTGGCTGATTCACCTAAGCCAACAACCCGGTATTGAGGAGCTGCCTGAAATCAGCGGTGATACTCGCACTGCACTGTTAAAGATTGGTGAAGATTTTTCGGTAGCGGACGCCGCCGAGGTCAAACAGATTGAGGCCACCACCAATCATGATGTTAAAGCGGTTGAATACTTTATAAAGTCCAAACTTAAAGCATTCCCTCAGGTTTTAGAAAAGGCCGAGTTTGTACACTTCGCTTGTACCTCAGAAGACATAAACAATCTGGCGTATGCGTGCATGCTAAACAACTATCGCCAGTCAGTTCTACTGCCGGAGGCTGATCAACTCATCGACACACTAACCAAAATGGCCGTCGACGCAGCAGATGAGCCTATGCTCAGCCGCACACACGGCCAGACTGCAAGCCCAACAACAGTGGGTAAAGAAATTGCGAATGTGGTGCACCGGCTACGATCACATCGCGAACACATGAATGATGCCGTTCTGCTTGGTAAAATAAACGGAGCCGTCGGAAACTACAACGCACACTTAGCAGCATACCCAGCGTTAGATTGGCAAAGCATTGGAGCACAGTTTGTTGAGTCTCTTGGCTTGCAAGTGAATCGATACACAACTCAGATTGAGCCACATGATTTTATCGCCGTGCTATTCGATGCCGTGGAGCGATTCAACGTCACTCTTATAGATCTAAGTCGCGACCTATGGGGCTATATATCGCTTGGATATTTGCAACAGAAACCCGTTGCAGGAGAAATCGGTTCATCAACGATGCCACACAAAGTCAACCCAATTGATTTTGAAAATGCCGAAGGTAACCTTGGCTTAGCAAACGCTGTGTTCTCACATTTAAGTCGCAAGTTACCGATATCTCGATGGCAAAGAGACTTGACCGACTCAACAGTTTTACGCAACTTAGGCGTTGGTGCAGGCTACACCGAAATCGCCATTGCGTCGCTACAGAAAGGCTTGGGCAAGCTCAGCGTAAACAGCACAGCGACCGCGGCCGACCTTGATCGTGCCTGGGAAGTGTTGGCTGAACCCATTCAAACCGTCATGCGACGCTATGATGTTGCAAATGCCTATGAACAGCTAAAGGAGCTGACTCGTGGCCACACTATAAACCAAGAGATCATTCAGCAGTTTATTGAGGGGCTCGATATTCCGCTTGAAGACAAGCAAAGACTAAAAGAGATGACGCCAGCTAACTACACTGGTTATGCGGCCCAAATGGCGCGTGATATTTAAGCTGTGAATATACCGGATAACATTAACTGGCCAAATGGCCTCGACGCGCAGACATTCCTGAACGATTTTTGGCAGAAAAAACCCCTGCTCATAAGGCAGGCCTTTGTGGATTTCGAAACACCCATAACACCCGACGAACTTGCAGGGCTTTCTCTTGAAGAGGATACAACGCCACGATTAATTACTTGCGATAGCGGTGGACAGTATCATTTGGAAAACGGACCATTCAAAGAGGATCGCTTTGGACAACTCAGTGATAACAATTGGTCTTTACTAGTAACGGATGTAGAAAAACATTTACCCGACCTGGCACAGTATCTTTGTCCTTTTCAGTTTATTCCCAATTGGCGCATTGATGATTTAATGATCAGCTATGCGCCCAATGGCGCATCTGTTGGGGCGCACGTCGATGAGTATGATGTGTTTTTATTGCAAGCCAGCGGTAATCGCCAATGGATGATCGACTCATCCGACAACCCAGATGTATCTTTGGTGCCAGACGCAACATTAAAACTGCTAGCCAATTTTGTAGCCAGTGACACTTACGACCTTGAACCGGGTGACATGCTTTATTTACCGCCGGGTATGCCCCATCACGGTATTGCGATTAGCGACAATTGCACAACATGGTCTGTCGGTTTTCGTGCGCCAACGGTTGCCGATACCGTGCATGCTTTCGCTGAAATTATTGCCGACAAACTTGAAAGTCAACGCTACAAAGATCCAGCACTCACTGTTTGCGAGCCCGGCAAAATTGATAAACAATCTTTAGACGCATTCAAAACGCTTTGGCAAAACGCGACCAAACTCCATGACGATGATGTTGCCAATATCATTGGCCGCCTGCTTACCGTGCCCGCCATAGACATAGAGCGCGGTGAATATAACGAACAAGAAAAAATGCAGCATCAATGGCGCAAACATTCATTTAGCCGGTTCGCCTATACGCAGCAGTACGATGTGACAACGCTCTATGCTGATGGGGATGTGGTAGATTGCTCAGCAAAGTTGGCTATCGCATTGTGTAACAACCAATCGGTTACAGCTGATGAATTGGATGCGAACGACACCCAAGTGCTAATGGATTTGATCGATCTAGGTTGTTTAACACCAGACGAAGACTACGACTGACACACTGGTCGAAGCATTTCTTGATGGGGAATGTCATCTTCAAGATAGGGCTCACCAACGCTTTCAAATCCGACTGCTTCGTATAAAGCCACCAAGTGACTTTGCGCTGATAGCCGGATGTTTGCATTAGCAAAGTGTTGATGAGTCAAACGTATGCCCTCCTCAATCAACTCGCGCCCCACCCCTTTGCCACGCGCAGATTGTGCGACAACTACTCGTCCAATCGCAGGTTCGGCGTACTGAGCACCTGGCGGTAAAATACGTAGGTAGGCTACCAATTGCTGTTCGGCATCGACGCCTAGCACATGAATAGCTTGCTCATCGAGCGCATCGATATCAGCGTACAGACAATTCTGCTCTAATACAAAAACGTTCTGGCGCAGTTGATACACACGGTGTAACGTTGTAGCGTCTAACGCCGCCAACGTACTGCTTGTCCACTGAACAACCATCAGACGACTCAATCCTCTAAGGAGAGAACAAAACCTCATCCGATATCACTTGCTTCGAAAAGCCAGGACCAGACCAACTCACGTCTAGATCGGTTGTTCCACCGAATTGAAAATATTCCAGTGTGATGTCATGCAGACCGACACTGAGTGTTATTGAACCATTTTCTTCTTTAACGGGATGCGAATCATCGTTATCAACCACAAGCCCATCGTCAATATAGAGGAGGCTGCCATCGTTCGACTTTGAATAAAAAGTATATTCGCCAGCAACCTCAACATTCAATTGGCCTTTAAAACGCAAGCCATAGAAAAGTTCGCCGCCATCAGGTGGAAGCGTAAAAGTCGCCGCCGTACCCGTTCTCACCACTGCAATCGCATCGAAATCAGGCATTGAAGTCCACCGCCCTTCAAAGTATTCGTATGACAGAAGCGACGTTTCACATGCATCACCAATTCCGTTTTCATTAATATCGGCCTGATCAGTATTGGCAACCATATCGCAATTGTCTGTTGCATCCGGAATGGTATCGCCATCCGAGTCAAGCTCTGGCTCTGGCTCTGGCTCTGGCTCTGGCTCTGGCTCTGGCTCTGGCTCTGGCTCTGGCTCTGGCTCTGGTTCTGGTTCTGGTTCTGGTTCTGGTTCTGGCTCTGGTTCTGGCTCTGGTTCTGGTTCTGGTTCTGGTTCTGGTTCTGGTTCTGATTCTGATTCTGATTCTGGCTCTGGTTCTGGCTCTGGCTGAGACACTATTACTTCACATGCATCGCCAACACCATTTCCATCTGAATCTTCTTGCCCAGAATTCGGTATCGCAGGACAATTATCGCAGGCATTGCCATCTTGATCACGATCGTCATCAGCTTGATCAGAATTAAATGTAAATGGGCAGTTGTCGGTATCGTCAGCCGCTCCGTCATTATCTCGATCAGGCGGCTTTGTTGCTTGGCACGCGGCGGAGGTCTCTAAAGGAATGCAAACATTGTCTTCGTCAGGGTCTTGTTGTGCATTGAAACCATCCATGTCCTTGTCGTCCTTGGACGATTCGAGATAGTCCGGCAAAGAATCACCGTCTTCGTTTGCATCCTGCGTTTCAATGCTGTCAGCGACCCCGTCTTTATCTGTGTCGACACGGCAACCTGGGTTAAATAACGATGTGGCGCAGAGATCTGGCGCAGGATCACTCTTGTCCAGTGGATTTGAACCATTTAAAATTTCTTGAATATTGCTAACTTCATCACCATCAGAATCGAATTCGTCGTAGATGTAGTCGCCAGCAAATACTTCGATGGTTGTGCCTGATCCTACGTTGCGCGTGTTTTGCCATTTTGCAAGTTGCACGTCTCGACTACCTGAGGAATATACGACGAAGTTGACCAGCACACTGACGTCTGACGGAAATAATGCCTCACCAATCCAGATGTCATCTTCTAGAGACAACAACACCGATTGACGATTTATTTCAGCTACCGCAAATAGGGAATCTTTGATATCGCCATTCGCGTCTTTTAAGCGATCAGGGAAATAACCTTTAAAGACCACTGGAACATTGACGATTGGATCGGCGAATGCTTCAGACTCTCTCGGATTCGTATCAGCGTTACGCTCGTCGAGATTGAATTTACCATCACGATCATCGTCGAAGCCAGTAAAGTAGTCTCCCGCTAAAAAACGAACTTCTAAGTCTGAACTGGGATTGACTGGCACAGTGTAGTCCCTACTGGCTTGGGCCAAATCAAGCAAACTCCCTTCATAGGATTCAGACCAGGTAGCCACAATTTTTAATTCACTGCCACGTGCTACTGTCGTTGCGCCAATCCACTGATCGCTTCCAGCTTCCAATTGAACCACTCGGCCGTTGACGGTCACTTCGAGCAAAACGGCTGTGTTATCCACCGCTCTTGAATTGACCAACATATCAGGCATTGAGAAGTCGATCGACAAACCGCCGGCACCATTGGTTTTGACTGTGCCACTGGGTTCGCTCTCAGTACATGCGCTGAGGCCAAACAACACGGAACCAAACGCAAGCAAAACTGCGGCTTTTTTTCCGAATTTCAAACCCGTATTTCCATTTCTTGACTGTGCTGAACTTTGGTTGGTCATACCGCGCTGTAAATGTTTTTCTAGAACCCCCATGTTCGTTGGTCAGCAGCCTGAAGTCAATTGCCTAGGACCAACGTTTACCAAGGTTAATTGTTGAATGTGCTAGTACTCCCATATTTGTCCACCAAATGGGTCCATTCTCAGCAACTTGGCCGATTTAGAGACAAAACCGCATGCCAACGCTTTCTTGTGACTAAGTTACTGATTTAGATGTATTTCGCGCTTGTTCATTGATTAAGTCGATGTAAGCACCGTCGACTAACTGGAACAAATCAACGCCCAGTGCACTCATTATATTTTCAACCAACTGGGCACCTTTGCTTGCAGAAAGAGCGGTCGATTGGCTGCCTAAAGAAGTCTCTGTTGCGGTACCGGGCAAGTGATTGTCCAGCTCCACTTTGATTTCGATAAAATCACCTAGCCCTCCGACCCTGTCCAAATGAACAATGGCGGCTCCGACTCGATAGGTTCGTCTGAATTTTTTAACTCTCCCAGCCTCACCGAAAGCACTGGTTAAGGAGGAACGCAATGCAGCAGGATTTATAGTACGCGCAGATTGGTAGAATGATTCTGACGGGCCGTAGTCATTTTCCCGCCGATAGTATATTAGATCGTGAAACTGACCCGAACTGCGAAGCTTCAAACGTCCTGATCGACAATGAAAGAATGTGTCGTCTTGAACTCGATCAACCGGCAGACTCGTTTTGCGTAGGTGCGAATGGAATTGGGTTTCAGCACGCTTATTAGCTGACTTGTTACTAGAATCGCCAGTCACATTGTTACTACTTATGCCGTCAATCGAACTATTAAACGTCAGACCGGCTACCCTAGAACACAACGACTGGTAGTCATCAACATAGGCTTTGATTTCAATATGCCGAACGATATTGTCAGCATTTGCTGGGTTGATCATCGGAGGCCTCCTGCTCAAAATATATACTGTATATTATACCAGTATATATAAAATGCCAAGCAGAATTGATCACTAAATCGAATTCAAATGTTTAGCGCAATTTAAAACTGACTGGTACAGATATACTTTTCGATTCAGCATTTAAAGACTTTGGAAAAGGTTCAAATTTTCCGATACCAGTCACCGCGGCGACTGCCGCCTTGTCTAAGGTTTCGTTGCCAGAGCTGCTAGCGACAGCTACTTGACTGATTACACCACTGGCTGCAATAACGAATGAAATCTCTACTGTTCCCTGCTTATTTTTACGACGCGCCTGGCGCGGATAGGTTTTATTTTTTAAAATTTCAGCACGTAACCGATCCAAATACTGCACCTCGGCCTTTTGCTGTTCGGCGGTTATAACCACTTCAGTTTTTGTAGGCTCAGGGACTGCAGCAATTGGTTTCGGTTCGGGCTTTGGCTCAGGCTTTGGCTCAGGCTTCGGCTCGGGCTTTGGCTCGGGCTTTGGTTCGGGCTTTGGCTCGGGCTTTGGCTCGGGCTTTGGCTCGGGCTTTGGCTCGGGCTTTGGCTCGGGATTCGGCTCGGGTTTTGGCTCGGGTTTTGGCTCGGGTTTTGGCTCGGGTTTTGGCTCGGGTTTTGGCTCGGGTTTTGGCTCGGGTTCAGGTTCAGGTTCAGGTTCAGGTTCAGGTTCAGGTTCGGGCTCGGGCTCGGGCTCGGGCTCGGGTTCGGGTTCGGGTTCTTGAATTTCAAACATCGCCATATCCAAAGGAGTTGCAGCCGCAAC